>Ga0070690_100001576_pt1 | contig 11959 bp, 10 predicted proteins | sample KBSS33HmetaG_FD_64671 | JGI IMG/M metagenome (GOLD analysis project Ga0070690, IMG submission 64671) | Switchgrass rhizosphere microbial communities from Kellogg Biological Station, Michigan, USA - KBS S3-3H metaG | ecosystem: Host-associated > Plants > Roots > Rhizosphere ... | reverse complement strand
GACGGCCTGACGGCTGGGCTCGTCGAGGTTGCGCGGGCCGTTGACCGGCGCGGCGGCCGGCAGTCCGAGCAGGTCGACGGCGATCGGCGCGCCGCCGGCCAGCAGCGCCGCGCGCTCGACCGCGTTCTTCAGCTCGCGCACGTTGCCGGGCCAGGCGTGCGCGCGCAGCGCCTCGCGCGCCGCGTCGCCGAGCGTCGCGCGCCCGGCCAGGAAATGCTCGGCCAGCGGCAGGATGTCGTCGACGCGCTCGGCCAGCGGCGGCAGGCGCACCTCGATGACGTTGAGGCGGTAATACAGGTCCTCGCGGAACGTGCCCTCGCGCACCATCGCCTTCAGGTCGGCGTTGGTGGCGCTGAGCACGCGCACCTTCACGCGCCGCGTCTGGTTGGAGCCCAGGCGCTGGAACGTGCCGGAATCGAGCACGCGCAGCAGCTTCATCTGCCCGCCCAGCGGCAGGTTGCCGATCTCGTCGAGGAACAGCGTGCCGCCGTCGGCCGCGTCGAAGCGGCCCTCGCGCGCCTTGTTGGCGCCGGTGTAGGCGCCGCTCTCGGCGCCGAACAGCTCGGCCTCGACCAGGTCGTCCGGCAGCGCGCCGCAGTTGACCGCGACGAACGGTCCGCGGGCGACGGTGGAATTCGCGTGGACGATGGCCGCGATGCGCTCCTTGCCGCTGCCGTTGGGCCCGGTGACGAGCAGCGGCACGTCCGAGCGCGCGACCTGGCAGGCGAGCTCCAGTGCGCGCAAGGTGGCGTCGGCCTCGAAGACCAGGTCGCCGAGCACGTAGCGCGCGGCCAGCGCCGCCTTGCGGGCGCCGCGTTCGCGGCGCGCGCGGCGCAGTTCCGCGCCGGTCTCCGCGAGCTCCAGCAGGTTCTCCACCGTCGCCAGCAGCCTGGCGTCGTCCCAGGGCTTGGCAAGGTAGTCGGCAGCGCCGGCCTTGACCAGCTCGACGGCGCTCTCCAGGCGCGTCCAGGCCGTCAGCAGCACGACGGGCACGTCGACGTGCCGGGCGCGGATCGCGCGGAACAGCGCCACGCCCTCCTCGCCGGAGGTGGTGTCGGCGCTGAAGTTCATGTCCTGGATCACCAGGTCGACGCGCTCGCGCTCCAGCAGCGCCAGGCCCTCCTCGGGATCGCGCGCCGCCAGCGGGCGGATGTCGCGCAGCGACAGCGCGAGCGCCAGCGCCTCGCGCACGCCGGCGTTGTCGTCGATGATCAGGACAGTTCGCATGTCGCCCTCCGCGCGGGGACGCCGCGAACCATCAGTTGGCGGCGGACGGCGGCGCCAGCGATTCCAGCATCAGCTGGCAATGCCGCACGAGCAGCTCGAGCGAGGTCTTGTGCAGGCGCTCGACGTCCGCGTCCGCCAGCCTGGACATGCCCTCGTCGGCGTTGACGCCGCCCTTGGCCGCCTGCTGGTGGATGAACCTGCCGCCGGACTCGATGCGCGCCGCGTTCTCCGTACGCCAGGCGTCGTAGAACTTCTGGAAGCGCGGCATGTAGTCGGCGATGCGCTCCGAGCAGACGGCCGCCTGCCGCGGCAAGGTCACCGACTGGCCGTACAGCGAGGCGTCGGCCTCCGGGCTGTCCGACGACGCGGCCGGCGGTTCGGCCGCAAGCGCCGCACCGCCGAGAGTGGCGGACACGGCGAGCACGAGGAGGTGGGTTCGCAACGTCATCCCTCCATTGTGCCGGGGTCGGGCGGACACACTGTGTCGGATTCCTTCCGAGCTCGGCCTGGGCGGGTCGTCCGTCCCGCCCGTGCGCGCACCGCGCGGCCATGGGCGCCCTCGCCCGCGTCACGCGAGGCCGCGCATCGCGTGCGCCGGCGGGAGCGCGGCGGCGCGGCGCGCGGGCGCGAGCACCGCCAGCTGGCCCAGCGACCACAGCATCAGCGCGCCCAGCGGCAGGTAGACCAACGGCAGCCGCGGCAGCTCGTACTGCGTCATCAGCCACTGGTTGATCGCGTAGGCGCCCAGCATGCCGATCGCGATGCCGGCAGTGGTCAGCAGCAGGTTCTCGGTCTGGAAGTAGCGCAGCACCTGGGTCCGCGTGGCGCCGAGCGCGCGGCGCGTGCCTATCATGCGCGTGCGCTGCTGCACCCAGAAGCTGGCCAGGCCGACGATGCCGAAGGCCGTCACCACCAGCAGCGCCGCGCAGACGCCGGCCAGCAGCCACACCATCGAGACGTCGGCGCGATAGAAGTCGGCGCGCAGGTCGCTGAACAGGCCGCCGTCGCCCGCCACGCGACGGCCGTCCTTGCGATCGAGCGCCTGTTGCGCCGCCTTCAGCACCGCCTCGCGCCGACCGGGGTCGGTGCGCAGCATGTACATGCCCGCGTTGAAGGTCTGGCGCACGGGCAGGATCACCGACCACAGGTCTTGCGCGTCGGCATTGCGCGGCTGCGGGCGCACGAGACGGTCGACGACGCCCACCACGCGCGTCGGGTGGTCGCCGTCCAGGTAGATCACCTGGCCGACCGGATCGTGCCCCGGGAACAGCCGCTCCCCCACCGCGCGGGTGACGATCGCGCTCGGCAGCACCGGGTCGCTGCTCTTGTCGAGCTCGCGCCCGTCGAGGATCTCGTCGGCCTTGAAGTCGCGCCCGGCGACCAGGCGCAGGCCCAGCGTGTCGATGCCGCCGGCGTCGAAGCGGTACGTGGAGACGTCGATCGTCGGTGCCTTCTGGCCCGGCGCCAGGTTCAGCCCGCTGTTGTCCGACTGGTGGCCGTACGGGATCTCGTTGACGATCGCCACGCTACGCACGCCCGGGATCGCGCGCAGCGCGGCCAGGTCGATGCGCGTGTTGGCCGGGCTCTCGGGATCGCGTCCGATGCTCGACGTCGACACGTAGACGAGTTCGCCGTCGGCCATGCCGCTCGAAAACTGCAGCCGCTCGATGCGGTTGAAGATCAGGAAGACGGCGTTGCAGACGATGGCGCAGGTGAGCGCGATCTCCAGCACGATCAGCAGCGCCGCGGTGCGATGGCGGCGCAGGGTGGACAGGATGGGGCGCAGTTGCAGCATGATGGGTCTCCGCGGTGAGCGTCTTCAGGACGCCTTGAGTTGCGACGCGGGCGACACGTCGCAGGCGCGCCAGGCCGGCACGAGCCCGGCCAGCAGGGTGGCGCCGACGGCCAGCACGAACGTCGTGACCAGGGTCTGCGCATCCATGTGCACCCACTGCGCGCCGCTCTGCGTGCCGCGATGCACCACCCAGACGCCGAACCAGGCGAACGCGAGGCCCAGAGCGCCGCCGGCCAGGCCGATCGTGCCGGCCTCGACCAGGAACTGCGCGAAGATCTCGCGCCGCGCCGCCCCGAGCGCGCGCCGCACGCCGATCTCCGGGGCGCGGCGCAGGCACTTGGCCAGCAGCAGGCCCACGGTGTTGACGAGGCAGACCGCCAGGAACCCGAACGCCAGCCAGACCTGCAGCCGCACGTCCGACGGCACCACGTGCTCGACCGACAGCCACTCCATCACGGGATGCAGCCGCGGGTTCGGCTCGCGCTGGAAGCGCCCCGCCGCGTGCTGCTGCACGGAATACTGGTGGAGGTAGTCGAGGAAGGCCTGCCGCTCCGACGGGGTGCGCACCTGCACCCAGTACTGGACCCAGCTGCACGGCGCCGCCACGTCACGGAAGTCCGGCGTCGGCATGTCGCCCCAGCAGCGGACACTGCCGTTGTTGCCGAGGTGGCGCTCCACCGCCAGCGACAGCGGCATGAAGATCCCCTCGGTCTTGCGATAGCGGCCCACGTTCAGGTCGAAGAAGTACGGCACCGGCTGCCAGGCGTCGAGCACGCCGATCACGCGGTAGTCGGCGTTGTCGAAGCGCAGCGTCCGGCCCACGCTGTCGGCGCCACCGAACACCTTCTCGTTGAGCTCCCGGCTGATGACGACGACGGCGGCCTTGTCGGCGTCGTCGGCCGCCGTCCAGCCCTGGCCGTGCAGGAAGGGCACGTCGAACATCGCGAAGAAGTCGGCACTCGTGTAGCGGATGCTGCTGCTGAACGGCTTGAGCGCGCCGGGCGCGTCGGGCGCCGGCTCGACGCTCACCCCGCCGCCGGACATGGCCGCCTGGCGCCACGCGTGCCTGTCGCGCAGCAGCGCCTCGGCGTCGAAGCGGGTGAGCTGGTTGTCGGGCTCCTTGCCGGGGACGAAGGTGTCGCGCGGGGCCGCGTCCAGCTGCACGCGCATCACCGTGTCGCTGTGCCCGGGCAGCGGGTCGCCCGAGAGCGCACGGAACGTCGTCAGCGTCGTCATGCTGGCGCCGATGCCCATCGCGACGGTCAGCACCATCAGCGCCGTGAGGCCGCGCGCGGAGCGGAAGCTGCGCAGCGCGAGGTCGAAGTAGTAGAGCAACATCGTCAATTCCCGATCACTGGAGCAATGCGTCGACGTTGGCCAGGTCGGCCTCGGTCAGCGTGCCGGCCGCCTGCTGCAGCTGCAGCCGGCCGAGGATGAACTGGTGGCGCGCCTGCGCGTAGGCGGCCTGGGCCTGCGCGAGCGTCTGGATCGCGTTGAGGACGTCGGTCATCGAGCGGTTGCCCACCTCGCGGCCGACACGCGTGGCGGCCAGCGAGGCCTGCGCCGCGGCGACCGCGTCGCGCGTGGCCTGCACCTGCCCGATGCCGGTGACCACGCTGCCGTAGGCGGCCCGGGTCGCACGTTCGAGCGCGCGGCGCTGCGTCTCGAGGGCGTCGCGCGCGCCCTCGCGCTGGTGCACGGCCTGGCTCACGCGCGCCTGCGTCGCGCCGCCCGCGAACAGCGGCACGTTCAGCGTCAGCATGGCGGTGTTGGTCAGGCGCCCGCTCGCGTCGCCGTACGGCGTGCCGCGGGGACGGCCGAGGTCCAGGCCGGCGGACAGCGTCGGCAGGCGGCCGGCGCGCGCGGCGTCGACCAGCCGGTTCGCCGCGTCCACGCCCTTGCCCGCGGCCGCCAGTGCCGGGTTGGCGCGCAGCGCGGCGTCGACCCAGTCCTGCGCATCGGCCGGCTGCGGCGGCAGCAACGGCAGGTCGTCGCGCAGCGTCCTCAGGCTGGCCGGCGTGCCGCCCGTGATCTCGGCCACGGCCGCCAGCGCGTCGACGAGCGACTGCCGCGCCGCCAAGGTGTTGCCGTGCGCGAGGGCCTGGTACGAGCGCGACTGGTCGACATCGACCTGGGCGTCCAGCCCGGCCTTGTAGCGCTGCTGCGACTGTTCGACCTGCTGCGTGAACGCGTCCTCGTTGGCCTGCACGCTGGCGAGGAGGTCGGCCGCCAGCAGCGCGTCGAAATAGGCCGTGGCCACACGCAGGCACAGCGCCTGGCGCGCCGCCTCGAACGTCGCGTCCTGGGCGTCCGCGTTGTCGCGCGCGGCCTTCAGCTGCGACCACAGGCCGGCGTCGAACACGACCTGGCTGACGCCCAGTGTCGCGTTGGTGGTGTGGGCGCTGCGCGTCGGCCGCGACGCGCCCGAGTCGCGCTCGCGCCCGATCGCCGCCGTGGCCGCGGCCTGCGGCAGCAGCGCGGCGCGCGCCTGGTCGGCCAGGTCGTGCGTGCCGGCACGCTGCGCGTCGGCGGCGCCCAGCACCGGGTCGTTGGCGCGCGCGAGGCGGTACACGTCCAGCAGGTCGTCCGCCCGCGCGGGTGCCCACGGGCCCGACGCGCAGGCCCACGCGCACGCGAGCGCGAGCACGCGCCGGCGCCGGGGCTCACGCATGGGCCGGCGCCTCGTCGTGCGCGGCGCGGCGCGCCAGGCGCACGTCGTCCGACACGTCGACCACGTGGCCGTCGATCACGTGCACGTTGCGCTGCGCGCGTGCGGCCAGCTGCGGATCGTGCGTGACCATCACGATGGTCGCGCCCTCGCGGTTCAGCTCCTCCAGCAGCTCCATGACGCCGCGCGCCATCTGGCTGTCGAGGTTGCCGGTGGGCTCGTCGGCGAGCAGCAGGCGCGGCTCGCCCGCCAGGGCGCGCGCGATCGCCACGCGCTGCTGCTGGCCGCCCGAGAGCTCCGCCGGATAGTGCTTCTCGCGCGCGGCCAGGCCCACGCGCTCGAGCGCGGCGCGCACGCGGCGGCGGCGCTCGTCGGCCTTGAAGCCGCGATAGCGCAGCGGCACGTCGACGTTGTCGAACACGTTGAGGTCGGCGATCAGGTTGAAGCCCTGGAAGATGAAGCCGATCTTCTCGTTGCGGATGCGCGAGCGCGCGTCGTCGCCCAGCTGGCTGACGTCGATGCCGTCGAGCTCGTAGCGGCCGGCGGTGGGCGCCTCCAGCAGGCCCGCGATCGTCAGGAACGTCGTCTTGCCCGAACCCGAGGGACCGGTGACGGCGACGAACTCGCCCTGGGCCACCGACAGGTCGAATTCGCGCAGCGCATACGTCTCGACCACCTCGGTGCGATAGGCCTTGGACAGCCCGGTCATCTTCAGCATGGGATTTCCTCGTGGATGGGACATCAATGGGCCAGGCCGGCCGTGGCGGCGGCATGGAAGTTCTCGGCGCCGCTGACGACCACGCGGTCGCCGGCCTTCAGCCCGGACAGGACCTCGACGCGGTCGACGCTGCGCGCGCCGAGCCGCACCGGCGTCTTCACGGCGACGCCGTCGCGCACGACGTAGGCGTACTGGCCGCCCGACTCGTCGATGAACGTGCCGGCGCGCACGCTCAGCACGTCGGGACGCTGGTCGAGCAGCACGCGCACCGACAGGCGCTGGTTCTGGCGCAGTCGCTCCGGCATGGCGCCGCCGGCGGCCGCCGCGCCCGGCCGCTTCGGAGCAAGGACGCCTGCTGCGCCCGACTGCCCGGAATCGTCATCGAACCGCAGCCGCGCGGCGACCTGGTTTGCCACGACCTCCGGCGAGATGCCGCTGACGCGGGCCTTCCATGTACGGCCGTTGCCCGCGATCTCCCCCGGCATGCCCACCGCGAGGTCGCGCGCGAAGGTCTCGGCCACCTGCATCTGCACTTCCAGCTGCGACAGGTCGATCACCGTCAGCAACTGCGCGTCCTTGGCGATGCTCGCGCGCTCGGCGACGAACAGCTGGCCCACCTGGCCGTCGACCGGCGAGCGCACCGTCAGCTCGGCGACCTGGCGCTTCAAGTCATCCACCAGCAGCACCTGGCGGGCGTGCGCCTGCGCCCTGGCCTGCACGTCGAACTTCAGTGCGTCGTCCTTCGAGTGCAGGTTCGCCTCGGCGTGGGCCAGCGCGATGCGCGCCTTCTCGAGTGCGTCGCGCGCGTGGTCGACCTGCATGCCGGCCGCCGCGCCCGCGTCGAAGGCCTTCTGCTGGCGCGCGAGGTCGGTCTCGGCGGCCTTGACGTCGATCGCCGCGCTCTCGCGCGCGCCCTGCAGCGCGCCGCGCTGCTCGCCGGCCTCGACCTGCGCGCGCAGCGTGTCGGTCTGCAGCGTGTCGGCCGCGGACTGTTCCTGTGCCAGCTTCGCGGCCAGCTCGGGGCTGGCGATCGTCGCGAGCACCTGGCCTTTGCTGACGTTGTCGCCCGCATGCACCTGCAGCGTGACCGCGCCGGCCGCCGGCGCGTACAGCGTCGGGCTGAACGCGGCGACGACGCGGCCCTCGGCCTGGATGTCGCGCACGAACGGGCCGCGCGAGACGTCGTCGACACCCAGCCGCTCCATGCTGACCGAGCTGCCGGTGCCCAGCAGGCCACGCGCCTGCGGCAGCGCCCACGCGCCCAGTGCCACGAAGGCCACGGCGGCCGCGACGAGCCCGGCGCGGCGCCTGGCCTTCGGGCGCACGATGGGGAGGTCTTGCGAGGAGGTGTCGCGAATCATGGATCTCGGTCCGGGCGGCACGCGGGAGGCGCACTGTCCGGCATCCTGTTCGCAACGAGCGTGCCAAGGCCGGGCTCGGCCGCGAGGCCTTGCGGATCAACGACTTGCGACAGCGCGGCCGCGCGCGCGGCGTGTCCGCGGACACGCGCGGACAGCCCGGCCGGACAACCGCCCGCTCAGAACAGGCTCGCCCCGATGTTGATCAGCAGCGCCAGCACCGTGGTGTTGAACAGGTAGGCGAGGATGCAGTGCATCGATCCGATGCGGCGCATGGGCTTGGTGACGAAGGACACGTCGGCCGTCTGGCCCGAGGTGCCGATCACCGCGGCGAAGTAGAAGAAGTCGCCGTAGTCGGGATCGGGGTCGTCCGGGAACCGCAGGCCCGGCGGGTGGCCGTGGCAGGCCGCCTGGTAGTAGTCGTGCGCGTAGTGCAGCGTGAACATGATCTGGACGAAGCTCCACGACGACAGCACCGTGACGCCCGCCAGCGCGATGTGCGCGCCGCGCGTCCAGCCGTGCAGTTCCTTGACCACCGCCAGCTCGCCGCCGATCGCGGCCAGGCTCGCGAAGCCGGCGATCGCCGTCAAGGCCAGGATCGCGTACTTGCCGTCGTCCTGCAGCTGCGCGCGGTGGCGCATGTGCTCGCGCGACGAGCGGATCATCATCGCCGCGGCCAGGATCACGTACAGCCACGCGCCGACGTTCCACGCCACCAGCCAGCGCGTGACGGACTGCGACGCGACCTGCGGCGGCAGCAGCCAGGCCGTGAGCACCCCGATCGCGATGACGATGAACAGGCGCGGCCGCACCTTGAACGCGTGCAGGAATCGCTTCATCGGAGGTGTCATGGATCGGCCCTGGCAAGTGGCGCGCCGTCGGGCGCGACGATCGCATTGTCCGGCGCCGCGCGCGCGCACGCGCGGCAAGCTGAAGCGCTGCTTGCGCCGGCCGTGCGACGATGATCCACCCCGACCCGCCACCCGGAACCCGCATGAAGCTGCTGCTGCCCTACCTCGCCGTCGTCGCCACAATGATCGCGCTGGACGTCCTGTGGATCGGCGTCGTCGCGCGCCCGCTGTACACGCGCGGCATCGGCCACCTGATGGCCGCGCACCCGAACTTCGTCGCGGCGCTCGCGTTCTACCTGCTGTACGCGGCCGGGCTGATGGCCTTCGTCGTGCTGCGCCAGCCCGCGGGCGACTGGCGGATGGCCGCCGCCTGGGGCGCCGGGTTCGGCTTCATGGCCTACATGACCTACGACCTGACCAACCTGGCCACGCTGCGCGACTGGCCGCTGGCGCTGTCGCTGGCCGACGTGGCCTGGGGCTGCGTCGCCACCGGCCTGGCGGCGACGGCCGGCAGGCTGGCGGCGGATCGCCTCGGCCCGTGACGGCGGTCAGTGGACCTTGATCGTGCTGGCGATCACGTAGGTGCCGTCGGCCGACAGCTTGCCCGTCATGTCGACCACCTTGCCCACCGCCAGGTCGGCGGCCGCGCCGCCCGCGGCGAATGACGCCGACGCATAGCTGACGGTGGTGGGGCCGCGCATCGTGAACGTCTGGTGCGCGGTGTCCAGCGTGAGGATCGGGCCGTCGATCTCGACCTGATCGTCGCCATCGCCGCCGTTGCCGTTGCCGCCCTGGCTGCCGTCGTCGTTGTCGTTGGCGGCGTGCACGTGCACCGAGCTCGCCACCAGCACGCCGCCGCTGACGGTGCCCTTGACGACGACGCGCGACTGCACGCCGACCGTCGCGCCGGTCGGCGTGACGCGGGCGTTGGTCGCGTCGACCGGCGCGCCGTTGACGACGAAGTGCGTGGCGTCGGCGACGCTGCTGACGACACCGTCCACGCCGCCGCTGCGGCCGTCGGGCAGCGCGGTCCGCGCCTGGCCGAAGGCCGTGACGACCCAGCGGCCCTGGCCGTCGCGCGCTGCGGCCAGCACCGCGCGCACCAGCTCGCCCGCGGCAAACGGCGTGGGCGGCGCGACGCTGCCGTAGCTGAAGACGACGCCGCCGATCGTGAAGGTGCGGGCGGTGGCGTCGATGGCCGACGGCGCGCCGCGGATCGCGAAGTGGGCGCCGGCCGGTGCCGGGTCGATGCGGGTGGCGACGTAAACGCCGGTGGCCGTGTCGTACAGCGACGAGACCGCCACCGCACTGCCCGCCGTGATCGACGCGGCCCCGCCCGGGAAGCGGTCCAGCGCGGTGGTGGAGACGACGCGCACCGGCTGACCGAGCACGGCAAGGCGGCCGCCGGCGCTGTCGTATGCCGTGGTGACCGGGCCGACCAGGTCGACATGCACGGTGATCTTCGTGGCCGCCGCGGCGTTGTCCGTCACGACGCCGCCCTCGAGGTCGACGACCGTGCCCAGGCGCAGGTCCTGCGCATGCGACAGCGCGTTGCCGTCGTCGTCGACCACGCCGGCGGCGCTGTCGTCGAAGTGGACGCCGTTGACGACGATCGAGCCGAAGCCGCTGATCGGACCTTGCGAGAAGCTCTGCGGCGAGCCGGTGCCGCCGGTGCCGACGCCGGAGTCGCCGCCGCCGCAACCGACCGCGAGGGCCGTCGCGGCGATCACCGCGCCGAACGCGCGCCAGGGGCGCAGGGAGGCAAGGACGTGGTTCATGGTCGTCTCGTCATTCGGTGATGCGGCGCTTGCCCGGGGCAGGCGGCGTGCGCGGCTCGGCGTTCGCCGGCGCGGAGGCCGGGCCGGGCGCATCGGATTGCTCGGGCGCGCCGTCGTCGCGCTCGGTGAAGGCGTACAGGCCGGCGCGAAAGCGCTGCTGGCGGCCGCTGTCGGGCTCGTGCGCCTCCTCGGCGATCAGCTTCTCGATGAAGGGCGCGAGCTCGGCCGCCATCGCCCGCCAGGCGTCGGCCACCCAGGCCTCGGCCGCGGCAACCGCCTTGGGCGAGAGCCCGTCGGCAAACACGGCGCGCTCGAGATGGCGCGGCGCCGGCCCCACCACGTTGGCCACGGCGGCCGACAGGTGGTCGCCGACGTTGTGCGCCAGGAATTCGAGCATGCGCACGCGATCGGTGCTGGGCACGAACGCGTCCAGGATCAGCGTGACCGTGTCCGTCTCGGCGTCGTGCCGGGCCATGCCCAGGCGCAGCAGTTCGTCGAGCAGGCTGCGCGGATGCACGTCCTGCGTGACGCCGCGCGCCAGCGATTCGAAGCTGGGCGCCTCGCCCTGGCGGCGCAGCGCCAGCGGCCTGCCCTGCGCGTCGAGGTAGTCCGCATTGGCGCGCCAGCGCGAAAAGGTCTGCGATGCGGCCGAACGCTGCGGCTCGGTGTGCGGCACGCCGTCCAGGCGCGTCAGCCGCGTCACCTCGCGCCGGTTGATGCCGGTGATGGTGGCGATGCGGCTCACGAGCCGGTGCGGCAGGCCGTCGGGGTGCGCCTCCTGCGCCGCCTGCACCATCGCCGTCTTCAGCGTCTCCTCGGCCTGCGCGTACGGCACGCCGCGCGCGACGAGCAGGCGGGCGAGCGGCAGCATCAGCGCGCGGGCGGCGGCGAGCAGGGCCTCTTGTTCTGCGGGCGAGGTCAACGCGAGCCTGCGAGGAACGGGGAACGCGGGAGCACGGACATGGCGGTGCGCGGATGGACGGCGGTGAGATGGGATTGTCGCCCATTCCGATGGCGCTTGCGCGTGGGGTGCGCCCCGGGTCCGGCCACGCCCGGCCCGATCGACGGCCCGCAGCCCGATCGATTCGTTCGCCGCCCCTCGGTCGCGCCCCAAAACCCCTGTGATTTCATACAGAATGTCGGCATGAGCCACCCGTTGCCCCGCGTGATCGCGCACCTGGACATGGACGCGTTCTACGCTTCCGTGGAGCTGCTGCGCTATCCGATGCTGCGCGGCCAGGCGGCCGTGGTGGGCGGCGGGCGGCGGCACACGCCGGTCGAGCAGGCGGACGGCACACTCAGGTTCTTCAAGCTGGAGGACTACACCGGCCGCGGCGTGGTCACCACGTCGACGTACGAGGCGCGCGCGTTCGGCGTGTTCTCCGGCCTGGGCATGATGAAGGCCGCCGCGCTGGCGCCGCACGCCGTGCTGCTGCCCACCGACTTCGACAGCTACCGCCACTACTCCCGCAAGTTCAAGGCCGCGGTGGCCGAGATCGCGCCGGTGATCGAGGATCGCGGCATCGACGAGATCTACATCGACCTCACCGACGTGCCCGGCATC
>Ga0070690_100001575_pt1 | contig 11964 bp, 10 predicted proteins | sample KBSS33HmetaG_FD_64671 | JGI IMG/M metagenome (GOLD analysis project Ga0070690, IMG submission 64671) | Switchgrass rhizosphere microbial communities from Kellogg Biological Station, Michigan, USA - KBS S3-3H metaG | ecosystem: Host-associated > Plants > Roots > Rhizosphere ... | reverse complement strand
GGGAGACGGGGTGATAGGCAGAAGTGGGGCACGTATCACCCTATCGCCCTATCACCCAGTCTCCCCGTCTGTTCTATGTTGGCAGTCCCTTCCGAGCAATCGTTTCCATCAGCCCACAGAAACGATCCAGTTCACCAAGGGTTGTATAGACATTCGGTGTGATGCGGATGCCTTTGAACTCATCGTGCACGATTGGTGTGGTGAAGATGTGATGCTTGGCGAAGAGATAGCTTCCAATCGCCGTCGGCTCGACACCGGCCACGTTCACATTAGCTATCGCACATGACTGGTTCGGATCGAACGAAGTGTTGAAGCCGATCTTCGGCACGTCTTTCAAACGATTCATCCAGTAACGCGAGAGATACCGAAGGCGTGCTTCCTTGCGCTTGCCGCCAATGCTGTTGTGGAACAGCATTGCTTCACCGATTGCCAGGCGTGGAGCGGCTGAATGCGTTCCAACCTCTTCAAACTTTCGAATATCAGTCGCTTGTTTCTCCTCCGCTGCCATCAGGGGCCAGAGTTTCGCAATCTTGTCGCGTTTGACGAAGAGCAGTCCTGAGCCTTTTGGCGCAAACAACCACTTGTGCAGACTGGTGCCGAAGTAGTCGCACGCAAGATCCTTCTGCTTGAAATCAAACTGGGCGAATGAATGCGCGCCGTCGACGATAGTTTCGATTCCTTTTGCCCGTGCCATTTCGCACACGGCTTTCACAGGCGTTATTTGTCCGGTGATGTTTACCTGGTGGGATACCAGGATCAGTTTTGTACGGGGAGTGATTCCTTTTTCGAATGCCGCCGTGATCTCGTTCAAGTCCCTTGGTGGAATCGGGATCTTCACCATCTTTAAGACAAGACCTTCGCGACGTTCGCGCTGTTTGAGCGTAGTAACCATACGTGGATAGTCTTGTGTTGTCGTGAGGATCTCGTCACCTGGTTTGAAGTCCATTCCCATCAGGAGTATTTCCAGCGACTCCGAAGCATTCCGTGTAATTGCAATCTCTTCGCGGTCGCAGCCAAACATCTCAGCCAGCCCGGTGCGAATTGTTTCTGACTGCGGCTCGAGGATTTGCCACATTGTGTACGCGGTCGCGTCCTCCTGTTGCCAGATGTAACGAACGAGCGCTTCGGTCACGATGCGCGGGCTCGGCGATACACCGCCATTGTTGAGATTCACTATGCCGCGAGTAACAGTGAACGCGTTCTGAATAATCGACCAGTAGTCTTCATCCATCGCAGCTTGCTCTGGCATGAGGTGGGAGATGTTCTTTGTCGCGGCTTCGACTTCTTTGACGAGTTTGCCAATCGAGGGGACAGCGAGTGCGGCGAGACCAAGACTTTTGCCCGTGAGTGAAAGAAAGTCACGGCGATTGGTTTCAATGTTCATTGGAAATGCTCCTCTCAATGTTGCGTCTTCGAAATGTCTGGCGCTGTTGTAAAGAAATAGCCTTGCGGCGCGATGGCTTTCTGCTTAACGCCTGGCGCCGTTTTCACTTCGACTTTGCGAAAGCCTTTTTTATCGGTTATGTCTGCCGATCGAAAGGTAATTAAGAATGATCGCTGTAGACTGCGCATCGCCTCTTCCGTCGCGTTACCGAGATCCCGCGGAGTCTTGGAAAAGAGAGCTCTACCGCCGCTTTCGCTCGCGATGGTTTTCAGAAACTTCTCGGCGCGATCTTTTGGACTGGCCCTAAGAAAACCACTTGATTCATCGAGGTTAATCGTTATCCCGAGCGGGAATATCTGCACGCCCTTTTCTTGAAGCAGCTTTAGCAGATCATCTTGTTTGTAGTAGCTGTTTCGTTCTTCGCCGTCGGTAAAGATGATGAGCGCCTTTCGACGATGTTCTTGCGTTTTGTGTTTAGCCAGGTGATCGACGGCCACATAAATCGCGTCAACAACCGCCGATTGACCACCTTGGGGTCTGAAAAGACTGAGACTCTTAATCAGCGTCGCGTTATCAGTGCTGAACTCTTGAACCATATCGATCTTGTCGCTGCTAACGAACCGCAACAGTCCTACTTCATCAGTTGGCCGACGCTGCTCGATTACCAGTTTCGCGGCTGCAGTGGCGTAAGGCAGCAAATCTCTAAATGATCCGGTCGCGTCAATTGCGATGATGATGTCTATCGGTCGCTCGTCACGGGTGATACTGATAACGGTTTGTTCCACCTTGTTCTCAACGACTCGAATGTCGTCGTTCTTAACGACATCCAGACTGTGATCATTCGAGTCGACGACGATAAGATTCAGACTTACGACAGGTCCCGAGGGCGCAGCCGGCGCTACTTGTTGCGAATACGCAGGAACACAAAGTCCCAGCAAAGCAACGACCATCACTAGTGTTAACCTTGCCGGCATTAAATTCGTCCTACTTTTTGATCGTTGAATATCCCAGGCGCGTTACTGCAATGCTCTTCTGCCGTTGCGGATCATTGGCGATTGAGACATCGATCTTATGAAAGCTCTTATTCCTGTCGGTGCCCGTCGGAACGTAACCAATGATGTACTGTGTCCGGATATCATTGATAATCTCCTCGGAGATGTGTTCAAGGTCGGCCGGCGAAGAGGGGAAGAAAGGCCGGCCGCCGGTATCGGTTGCGAGCTGAGTCAATAGGCCCGTCGCTCGTTGTGCATTTTTAGATTTGTAGAAATCTGTGAATCCAATTGAATACACTTGTATGTCGGTTGCACCTAACAAGCGAAACAACTGTTCGCGCGTGTAAAAGCTATTCAGGTCTTCGCCGTCCGTAATGAGAACTAATGCGCGACGTCGAATGGTGTTATTCCCTTGCTGCTTTGCCAGTTTGTCCGTCGCCAAATAAATAGCATCAACAACGGCACTCTCGCCGAATTCCACGTACAAACTTTCGACGCCGTCGATCAGTAAGTCCGTCGAAGAAGTGGTTTCCTGTACCACTTCGATCTTGTCGCTGCTAATAAAGCGAACCAGAAACGCTTCGTCGTCCGGTTTGTTGGTCTTAATTATCCGAATGCCTGCTTTGACAACATCCGGAAGCTGACTACGCATCGATCCCGAGTTGTCTATGACTAAACCGTAGGTTACCGGTATCTGCTCTTTCGAAAACGACTCGATCTTCTGTTCAATGCCGTCTTCAAAGATTTTGAAATTGTCTTGGGGAACATCGACCACTGCGTGGCTTCGCGCGTCTGTAACCCGCACGTTGAGTATGACCATTTCCGGCGATGCTTGATTCGCCGCGAGTGAAATCTCGCCGACTACCAAGGCGAGAATAAGTAAGGCGAAGAGTTTGTATCGGGACGCCAGCATATAACTACAGATTTTGAGAAAGCGTAAAACGGTTCCAGAAACAAACCAAACACGTTTGTCCGGACGGACGCCGGAGAGAGATTTAGAAATTGAGTCTGCTCTAACGCAAGCTAGCCAGGTTTGGAAAAGATCTCCGATGTTACGAACCTTCGAAGACGATCTCGCCATTGATCACCGTCATGACGCAACGCGTTTTAAGAATCTCAGCTTCTGGGATCTTCATGATGTCGGCGGAAAGGATCGTCAGATCCGCGAGCTTGCCAACTTCGATCGTGCCGCGTAGGTCTTCTTCGAAAGCCGCCCACGCGGGCCAGATCGTAAACATCTTCAAAGCTTGCATGCGCGTCACCGCTTCTTCGGGATGCCATCCTTCACCTGAAAAACCATTCTGCGCTTTGCGTGCGACGGCGGCATAGAACTCGATCATCGGTTCGCCACGCTCAACGGGCGCATCGGAACCTCCGGGAACCACTACTCCCAACTTAATGAAGCTCTCCCACGCATAAGCTCCAGCCAGACGCGCTATGCCCAATCTAGCCGGAGCGAAATACAAATCACCGATTGCATGCGACGGTTGCATCGATGGAATAATTCCGAGCTTCGCGAAGCGTGGAATGTCGGCCGGGTTAACTATCTGCGCATGCTCCACACGCCAGCGCGGATCCGCAATTTTTCGCTGAGCGGTCGGCACTTCTTGTAGTGCCCGTGAGTATTCGTCGAGGATAAACCTGTTGGCTTTGTCACCGATCGCGTGCGTCTCAACTTGTATGCCTTTTTTCAACGCGTCGATTAGCATCGGCCTGAGCTCTTCAGCCTTTACCGTCAGATACCCTGACGTTTCCGGTGCATCAGAATATGGCTCGAGCAAGGCTGCGCCGCGGGAGCCCAGCGCGCCATCCGAAACAACTTTGATTGTTCGCACCGTCAGTCGATTCTGAAACTCACCGATGATGGGTCCTTCACTCAATAACCGCTTCGCACTTGGGCCTGGACCGTACACGGCCTTGTAGATGCGTAACTTGATTGCGCCCTGGCTGTAGAGCTTTTTGAAGATATCCACATCGGCATAACTCCCACCCGCATCCTGAACCTGCGTCCACCCAAGTTCAACGTCTCGCTTAGCGCCAAGTACGACTGCTTGTTCGGCATCGGCAGGAGATTCCGGTGGAATCTGGCGTCGCACCAATCCCTGCGCGGCATCGAGCAACATGCCATTTGGCTCACCGTTTTTGTCCTTTGAAATCTCACCGCCGAAAGGATTGAAAGTAGTTTTGGTGACGCCTGCTTTTTTCAGTGCGGCGCTGTTGACCACTGAAGCGTGCCCATCAGCTCGCGTCAGGATCACTGGATTGTTAGGTGCGATGCTATCGAGATCTTGTCGCGTCGGAAACGTCGGTGGCTGCCAGTGAGTTTCAATCCAACCGCGGCCTGTTACCCATTCGCCGGGTTTCGCCTGGTCCACCCGCGCCTTAACTTTGGCGAGGAAGTCTTGCAGGCTCGAGGTGCCTTCGAGATTCAGGGTCATCTCGCGAAAGCCCACGCCTGACAGGTGCTGGTGTGCATCGGTGAATCCAGGCAGCACAGTATTGCCATGAAGATCGACGACCCGGGTTCTTGGACCGACGTATTTTTGCGCTGCCGCGTTCGATCCAACAAAAACGATCTTGTCGCCCTTAACAGCGATCGCCTGGGCTTGTGATGAACGCTCGTTCGGGCTGTAGATGTTCCCGTTTTTGAAAACGATATCCGCAGGAGCGACGCGCTGCGTTACCGGCGCCAGGCTTAGAAACAGCGCGCTGACAATTAGCAGAAGGATTCTCATAGGTCCTCGCTGGGGCTCAATTTAGATGTTGTTTAGAAACGCCGGTGAGAAGCTCGTTTATACCACAAATAAAGGATGAGGGATGAAGGATGAGGGATGAAGGAACACATTTTCCTATTCATCCTTCATCCGTCATCCCTCATCCTTCTGAGGTGATGCTTACGTCTGCCGCAAAAAGGAATCTAGTTCGGGCCGCGTTGGCAGACTTGTGCGGCAACCGAGTGCACTGCATTTCATCGCGGCAACTGCATTGCCATATTTCAAGCTCGTCTCGATATCTTGACCATTGAGAAAACCGTACAGAAAGCCTGCGTGAAATGCATCGCCGGCGCCCGTGGTATCTCTACATCCACCCGGCGCTTTAAATGAAGGCGATTGGATGAACTGATCGTCACAAAGCACGAGCGCTCCTTCCACTCCCTTCGTCATCCCAACCAATGCACATCCATACCGCGCTTTCACCTCTATCAGGGATGCGCGTTCATCAGTGATTCCAGTCAGTCGATGAGGAAACTCTTTCGACGTGATCAGTAGATCGATCAGAGGCAATAACTCGGGCAGACCGTCGTAGATGTTGTCGATATCGGCTGACACGACAACTCCGGAGTTTCGCGCGTCGGTGGCAACACGAACGCACGCCGGCGGATCGTGAGCATCGAGGTGCAGAACTCGTCCGAGCGATCCGAAGTCTTTGGGTGCTTCATCAGGTTTGTACGCGAGACCTTCGTGACGGTCCCAGATGATTGTTCTTTCACCGTTCCGGACGTCAATGATGATGAAAGCGATTTGGGTCGTGGCACCTTCGACGACTTCCGTCCGGTCGACGTTTACACCGTCGGCTTTCAGCGATGCGAGTCCAAACTGTCCTTCGGGATCCGATCCAAAACGACCGGCGTACGCCGTCTTAAAGCCAAGTCGTTGCAAACCGACCATTGCCGATGCCGTTTGACCACCAGTCGACTGCATGTGGTCTAGCAGGCGCATCTTTGTGTCGAAGGCTGGATACTCGGGTACGACTATCAAGTGATCGACGGCATTAAGACCAAACCCAACGGCGTCGAAGGGCTTGTTTGTGGGTGGAGTTAAGGGGAATCGCATCGCGAATCAAAGGTTGATGCTTGGTACTTTGTACTTTGTTCTGGGTTCTTAGTACTTTGTGCTTTGGACGTTTGGGTTAAGTACTGCTGTAGAGCGGAGTACAAAGTACTAAGAACCAAGAACAAAGTACAAAGGGCAGCTGGCAACCCAATAGCATCCTAATATTGTGGAGATCGAGGAGAAACTTAAGGAAATACCCACGTCACCGGGCGTCTATCTACACAAAGACGCTGCCGGCAAGGTGATCTATGTCGGAAAGGCCAAGAACCTTCGTAGCCGTGTCCGCTCTTATTTCCGTGCTCGCCCGTTCGACAGAAAGACTGATGCCCTTGTGGGTAACATTTCGGATCTCGAGTTTATCGTTACCGACAACGAAGCCGAGGCGCTGATCCTCGAAGCGACGCTCGTCAAACAATATAAGCCGCGCTACAACATCAAGCTCCAGGATGACAAGTCGTATCCCCATCTGAAGCTGACCGTCAATGAACCGTTTCCGAAAGTTGTTATCACCCGACGGATTCAAAAGGACGGCGCATTGTACTTCGGTCCTTTCCTGCCCGCAGCGCTCGCTCGCAGAACCATCGACGTTATCAACCGAACATTTCAACTGCGGACGTGCGACATCGAGATTGACGGCAAAGCACCTCGACCCTGTTTGGAATATCACATCAAGCGCTGTCTTGGGCCATGCGTGAAGGGACTGTGCACGCCTGAGCAATACCAGGAGGCAGTTCGTGATGTGCGCTTGTTGCTTGAGGGCCGAAACAAGGAGCTGGCTGACACGCTTGAACAGCGAATGATGCAAGCATCAGACGAGACGCACTATGAATTGGCAGCGAAGTACCGCGACCTTCGAAAGACTGTCAACAAACTATCCGAGCAGCAAAAGATGGCGACGACGTCGGAAAGTGACGTCGACATCTTTGGCTACTACCGTGAAGGAAACAGACTCGCTCTTCAGTTATTCACAATGCGTGAACGCCACATCGTCGGTCGCCGCGAATTTTTCTGGGAAGACCTTCCCGATGAAGGATTCGATCCAGCCGGGTTCCTCAGCGACGTTCTGGCCCAGTACTACGCTACAGACTATGTGCCGCGTGAAATTTATGTGCCCGTCGACTTTGAGAATCGCGAACTGCTCGAAAAGGCTTTGAGCAAGCGCAAAGGCAAGCGAGTGCGAATTTACTTCTCACAGCGCGGCGAGAAGCGCGACATGATCGATTTGGTAGACAAGAACGCGAAGCTCGCATTCGAACAGAGGTTTCGCATCTTGAAGCCTGACATGAAGCTCGTGTTGGAAGAGTTGCAGGAAACGCTGGAGTTGCCGCGGCTGCCGGCACGTATCGAGTCGTTCGACATCTCGCATATCCAGGGTGCTGAGAACGTGGCTGGCATGGTGGTTTGTGAAAACGGAAAGATGAACCGCTCAGAGTATCGAAAATTCCGGATTCGAGGTGTTGACGGGGCGAATGACGTCGCCTCGATGCGCGAAGTTGTGACGCGGCGCTATCGACGTTTGCTCGATGAAGGCAGGCCGCTCCCCGATCTCATTCTGATCGACGGCGGTAAGGGACAGTTGAATGGAGCAGCTGAAGCGATGCGTGATTTAGGACTCGACGCGGTGCCAATGGTTGGAATCGTGAAGCCGCCACTCAGGCACAATGAAGTCGCTTACCTGTTGTTGAAGGGGCGCGAAGATGAACCGATTTATCTCGATCCGCATTCTTTGATTCTGCGATTGCTGCAGATGATTCGCGACGAGACGCACAGGTTTGCCGTGACTTACCATCGGAAGAGGCGGGAGTTGCGCGACTTCACTTCAGAGCTGACAGCAATTCCAGGCGTTGGTGAGAAACGAAAAGGAAGGCTCCTGCGACACTTCGGTTCGATCCAGCGGGTTGCGAAAGCTAGTGTGATTGAGTTGACACCATTTGTCGGACGCAAGACGGCCCAGGACATCGCCGATCATTTCGAACGTCAGCGCGCACTCGCCAATCGTGAATCGTGAAGCGATTCGCGAGCCTCTCAGCTTGACGCCTGACCCCTCACCGACCAGAATAGGACCACCCTAAAAACCCCTTTTATATTGGCTTCTTAAACAGAGTCACTTCTCACTCCGAAGGAGGTTCTCCTATGGCTACCAAAGCCAGTATTGGCGGACATCCGATTCATCCGATGCTCGTCACTCTTCCCATCGGTCTTTGGGTAACGTCGTTCGCTTTCGACATATGGTTTTACTTCAATCGCAACACGAGTTGGCTGCTGGTTTCGAAGTCCATGATTGCCGCGGGCTGCTTGGGCGCAATCGCTGCGGCGGTGTTCGGGATTATCGATTGGACCGGATTGAAAGAACCACGCGTCGTGAAGATTGCCAATTGGCACGCGCGTTTGAATATCGCCGCATTAGTCGTGTTTGCGATCAGTCTCTACTTCCGAATGCACAAGTTCGGTGGTGGCGATATGGTTGGGAACAAGCTAACTATTCCGTTCCTGCTGTCTTTTGTTGGCGTAATTCTAATCGGGATTTCCGGTTGGCTTGGCGGCGAGATGGCGTATCGACATGGCGTTGGAGTCGATCTGAAGACGGACGCGCGAGATCAATAAAACAAGTCATTGGTCAATTAAGATTCGATATTTGAGAATTGATATTCTCAAAGGGTCGTTGGGGTCAGACGTCTAGGTTGAAATTGAAGGACCACCGACATGAAGTCGGTGGTCTGGAAGAGTCGTTGGGGTCAGCGGTCGTAGGTTGAAATTGAAGGACCACCGACATGAAAGTCGGTGGTCTCAAAGCTAGCCTTCGACTTGTCCCTTCACGCCGCTGAACTCATAGGTCACGTGCAGTTTTAACGCGCCGTCGAGGATTTCTGCGCGAACGTCTTTCGCGCGCGACTTCACTGTTCCGTTGCTCGCCTTCACTGGAATCAGCAACGACAACTGCCGTTCAGAAACCAACACCAACGGATTCACCCGCTGGTTGATGGCTCCTTGTACGAACGCAGTGACGAAGCTGTTCGCTACCGGTGAAACACCTTCAAGGTTCACACCGTCAACATCGACCAGACCGTAAACGGTTTGCTTACTCTCATCGAATGAGAGGCTGATGTTACTCTGGGCCCATCCTTTGAACTGCATGCAGTTGCTGACGAGGTTGTAACTACCGCTGAACGCGATCGGTGCCGTTATCTTTCCGCCTTTGAATTGGACGCTGGTCTTCACCCCACTGCCTTCAGACAACAAAGTGATCGTGTTTGTGCAACCGCCCTGGAAAGCGGCAGGCACAGACGCGTTGTTTACGCCGAGGCCGTTCTGGCCCAATTGGAATGTTGGCGCACCAAGACCGGAAAAGGTTGTTGCTAGTACGGCGTCAACCAATCCCTGGTCCAATGTGATTACAACCGTTGCTGGCGGATTGCCCTCCGGCGCTTTAACGGCCTTTCCGGGAGCAGCACCGGCTCGCGGTGCCCCCAGGAAATAGACGGCTGCGCCGCCGCCGAGAATCGCGCCAACAATAAGAAGCAGAATGTATTTCATCGGGAATCCTTTAATGCGTCGCTGATGGAGAAGCTGCGGGACTTGCCGCAGGACTCAGGGCCGGTGACGCTGCCGATCCCGTGTTCATGTTTGCGAGTACAGTTCGGAAGATAGCAGCAATCGTTCCGACTAGCGCGTTCACTTGAGCGCGCACTTGTTCTTCGGGAACCTTGTTAAATTCTGTGGGCACGTCGAAGAATTTGGGATCTACATCTGTCGTGATGTCGCGCATTTCGGCAACGATCTTCGCACCCTTCACGCCTTGAACGTTTCCAGTGGACTCACCCTGAATCTCCGCACGCAACGGTAGTCCAGTTTCTTTGTCGATAAAGATAAACGACTCGGTATTAACGGTACCTGCTGAAGTGTTGGTGTTCGCGGATTTCGCGTAACGATACTTTAGCGCGGTCCGCCCATTAACTGTTTCCTCGCCGGCAGCCTCGATCCCTTTCAACTTATCCAGGTAAGAAACAATCTGACCCGGCGTCATCAGTTTATGGATTTGAAATCCGGTTGCTTCTTTGGTCAGCTCAGCATACTGCTTTCTTCCTGGAGCGATGGCATATGGCACGCCAGCATGGTCCAGGTAGATTAGATCCGAACCGTCCGGCAGTTTGAAAGAAACTCGACGATCTTCACCGTTACGCGCAACCTCTGCGGACAGCGTCGGAATGCCGATAGTCTTATCGCCGCCTTCAGTCTCGGCAGTGAATACCAGTGTCGCTTTATATTTGTCAGGCTCTTTCGCGGCCAGCGCAGAAATCGGCTCAGTTGAAACATTGCTGTTCGCCGTCACGTTCGCGTTTGAGTTTGAAACGTTCGTGTTGATGTTGATGTTCGATTCAGTTCCGGTGCCACGGCATCCGGCAGTTAAGAAGATGAGTCCCGGCAGAATAAGTCCCCAGGCAGACATCCGCGCAATCGCACTTTTCATTGTATGGTCTCCCGATAGCTCATAATCGTTCGAGCAACGTTTACTAAGAGGGGGGTGTCTGAAAGGGGTTGACGGTAGGATATACCAGCAAATCCAAAGCCACAAATGATCGTTCGAGGGTGGTCTAACCTGCTTCGTTCACCAGGAAATTGACAGGCGCATGAATTTAGAATAGAAGCACGATGCTTTCACAATTTTAATTCTCGAGGCTTCCAATGAAATACATTCCTCTCGTTCTCTTTATCTGTTTCTCTCTGTCGTTATGTAATCTTACGAATCGATTCAAGAAGTCGACGTCGGGACCGGGATCAAGTCCGAGTTCAAGTGGTGGCGATATCGCCGCCGAGAAGGCTGAACCAACTACTGATCAAACTGCGGCGCTGGCCGGAGGCACAAAGGCAATCTGGGATGTCCAGGGTATGTCGTGGTCAGTTCCGGCTAAATGGAAAGAAGAGACTAAGGAATTGAATTCATTTATGTGGCGTTCACCTGGTGGCTTTGATGCAGCGTCTCTAATCGTCAGCGTCGCTAACATGGCTGACGACTTTCCGACGGACTCAAGTTTGAAGGCGACATTCGATCAGCAGAAACAAAGAATGAAGGCGCTCGAAGTTGACGAAGTGAAGTGGTTAGAGATCGACGGCGTGAAGGGGGTTCAGTTTAGAGAGGCGAATCCTCCGAAGCCAGATGATTCGCGGCGTCTACAGTGGATCACTTATCGAAAATTTGGTGGACAAGTGCAGTATGTGAACATCATGCTCGCCTCCGATGGCAAAGACTTCCCGCGTCATCAGGACGCAATGTATGGAGTTCTCTATTCTACTAAGCTCGTGCACTGACCCAGGTCGCTGCTACCAACTTTCTTATTGACAATACCCGTTCCTTAGGGCTAAGAGTCAGCTTGTGTAGAGCGTTTGACAGTTGTCCTTACGACCCCTTTGGAGTTGTTTCGGTTTGCGCCCAAGCCGATGTTCAGAACTCTGAAGCCGGTTTGCTTTTTTGTCTCCCAAACCGTTTTACGAACCAATCTCCTAGAGTCGAGATCGATTTCTCAGGCACCTGATCTCGCTCCCATTCGCGGAGGTAAACAATGCCCAGAAAGAAAGCAGCCTGGACCGTGATGGTGTATCTCGCGGGTGACAATAATCTCTCAACTGAGTGTCTGTTCGCTTTAACCGAGATGAAAAAGGCGGCGCCAGGCGACCAGATTAATGTACTCGCGCAGTTTGATCCACGCGACGAATATGTCCCAACGCATCGATATGAAATTAATCGCAACGGATCTGG
>Ga0070690_100001573_pt1 | contig 11980 bp, 9 predicted proteins | sample KBSS33HmetaG_FD_64671 | JGI IMG/M metagenome (GOLD analysis project Ga0070690, IMG submission 64671) | Switchgrass rhizosphere microbial communities from Kellogg Biological Station, Michigan, USA - KBS S3-3H metaG | ecosystem: Host-associated > Plants > Roots > Rhizosphere ... | reverse complement strand
GAGTCAGGGAAAGGACATGTCGTGGGAGCCAGTGCGACCAGTGTTGGTGGTTGAAGTTGCATATGATCACATGCAAGGGAGCCGGTTCAGGCACACCGCTCAGTTTCGCAGATGGCGAAGCGACAAGAAGCCTACTGATTGTACGTTCGATCAATTAGAAGTAGTCCCGCCACAGGAGCTGTCTGAGATATTTGGGAAAGAGGGGAAAAGGGGGAGAGGGAATAATATATATGACTGACCATCTGACAGATCATTGGAGCCTAAATTGATAAGTATCACGCCCTTTACCTTCACGGGTTGGCCTGATAACAACGTCGGCGTAAACCGGGCTTTACGAGCAGCTTCAACCGCAACCCGTCTCCCCTCTTCCCCTTTTACCCCAACTGGATTTCAGGAGGCACCTCAGGATTCATTAACGAAGCGCCGCCATCCGCGTATATCACCTGGCCGGTGATCCACTTCGCTCTATCTGAACAAAACAGTACTACCACGTCGCCAACATCCGCAGGAGTTCCCAAACGTCTCATCGGAGTCCAACCGCTGTTGTGCCAATTCCTGATCAGTGTTTGTACTTCGTCCGGTAAGCTGTTTAAGACGCTATCTTCGGTCCATCCGGGACTAATTGCGTTGACCGTGATGCCACGTTTGGCAAGTGCGACCGCGAAGTAACGCACCATTGATTCGAGTGCCGCCTTTGCGGAGCCCATGCCAACCCATGGCTGCAATCCTCCGGTGCGACTTCCTTCAGCATATGTAAGCGCCAGGATTCGACCTCCGTCGGACATCATGTTCGCCGCCTCACGAGCGGCGACCAAAAACGCCTTCGACTGCGAATTAAACGCAGCGTCCCATTGCTCAAGAGTGATTTCCATTGGTGCTTGGAAGAAAGCGGGAGCCTCGGGGCGCGCATTGGCTACAAAGATATCGAGCTTGCCAAACTCCGATTTGACTCTGTCGAACATGGCGGTTATTTCCGCAAGCTTCGTTACGTCGCCTTGCACAATAAAGCCATCGGCACCAAGCTTTCGAACCTCTGCGAGTGTGGCGTTTGCCGCAGCTTCATTTTGAAAATAGTGAACAGCTACATTGACCTTTTGTTCGGCCAGCTTTAGGGCGATGCCGCGACCGATTCCACGAGAGCTTCCGGTAATAAGGGCGTGTTTTCCGTTGAGTGACATGTGAACCTCCTATTCTTGGGGAACATGAGTGAGAGGGTCCGCAACTAAGAAGATGTAGGCTGCTTCTATGTCAGTTCGACTTGCAAGTCAAGGTTGGTCTTAGATCTTTGACGAGAGGCGCTCAATCCTGTGGTGAACAGTCAGTACGGACACGCGGTAGCGTCGGGTCGTCGTTCGTTACCCGCAAGTTGAGAGTTACGTGCACGGACCCGACGCTACGGCGTGTCGGTACTGACTGCTCACCACATGGTTGAGCCCTATCGAGAGAAGCTCCACGGATAGGTTATTCCAAGCGATCCACCAAACTCGTCGTTTCCTGTTCCCGATATCTGTTTTCCGTCTGAAGAGATCGTTCCCGTATCTTCGCCCAGGTTCCAGCCTTCGCCGCGAATTACCTTCGTTTGCTTCATCGTTAAATTGCTACCTTGAATTGTGCCTGCGAAGGCTACGCGGATTGCACCCTGTTCAAGCACGCCGTCAAAAGTTTCTCCGCTGTGATTCTTGATAACGAGTGTCGCTGCATTGCCGAGCGGCCCGTAAGTGCCTTTCCAAGTCCCACGAAGGTCAGTTGCCGGTAACACTGTCGTGGTACTTGTCTCAGTTGGACCAGCTTGTGATTTGGTTGCGGCCGGCGAGTTGTTGTCCGGCGGTGGAGTGCTCGGCTGTCTGAACATGTCAATCCCGAATTTGATCGCTATTCCGGCCGCAACTAACAGCACAGCCAGAACACCTATACCAACAGCAGCAAAGATCCATTTCGCCGTGTTCGATTCCCGCCGTTCATGCGTTTGCGCAAGAGCTGCAGAGACAGGAACGTTTTGACTCGGTACTGTCTTCATATTCGTTGACGGCAATGCGGTCGCCAGTTCCTTAGCGAGAACAAGCGCGTCTGCAGGTCGATCGTCTCGGGCCTTCGCAAGCGCGCGAAAGCAAATGCTCGACAACGCTGCAGGGATGCCGAGTGAGTAATCGAGAGTCGCGGGCGCCTCGTGCAAATGTTTTGTGATCAGGCCGGTGAGATTGTTTGCCTGAAACGGCGGACGACCCGAAAGCATTTCGTAGAGCATCGCGCCAAGACTGTAGACGTCAGTGCGCGCATCGAGTTCGTCGCCGCGACACTGTTCCGGCGACATGTAGTAGAGCGTTCCCATCAATGTTCCGCTTTGTGTAAGCGGCGAAACTTCGTCGCGCACCTTTGCAAGACCAAAGTCGACCACCTTTACAGTTTCGTCTTCACCCTCATGAGTCGGAGGTGAAACGATTACATTGTCGGGTTTGAGATCTCGATGCAACAGCCCCTGTCGATGCGCAACGCCTACGCCTGCGCAAATGTCTAGCATTAATTTCACCGCTCGTTCAGGAGGCAAACGACCTTCGCGCTCGAGCAGGTGTCGCAGTGATTCGCCTTTCACGAGCTCCATCACAATGTAGGCTTCCTCCCGGTCGCCGGCGCTGCTTTCGTCGTTGAAGTCGTGAATGCTGACAACGTTCGGATGACGAATCAGTGCCGCAGCACGAGCTTCACGACGAAAACGCTCGATTGCCTGTTTCTCGCGCGTGATGTCGTGACTCAGAAGTTTCACTGCTACTTCATCGCCGATGTGCAGACGGCGCGCGCGATAGACGGCGCCCATACCTCCCTCGCCAAGTCGCTCAAGCAATTCGTATTTGGAATCAAGGACTAACCCGATGCGTGGATCTGGTTCAGCTTCGACATCGCGACTTCGTAGATGCGCGTTTGTTTCTGGCGAGTTTTGGATTGTGGTGCGGAGAACGATTTGTCCCGTTGCCATTCCGCAATTACTGCAGAACTGCGCTTCAACTGGAAGGGAGTGGTTACAGCTCGAGCAGATCATTGTCGTTTTCTGTGCGTCGAACCAAGGCGAATCATTTGAGAATTATCATTGAGATTTGAGATTTAAGATTTAGTTCTGCCGACGGAAAGTGAGACTGAATCCGCACGAGAACACAAATCTTAATTCTCAAATCTCAAATGACAATTCTCAAATGATTCGCTTTCTTCTTAGCTCGCTGATGAGCTTTTGTTCTTCGCGCGCCATTCTCTCCATTCCCGAGTTGGATCATCATCAGGATCAGGCTTAGCTTGTTTTGGTCGCGCGGCTTCCGGCACGTTCCGGAGATTAACTCTAATGCGCGTCCACGTTGATGATCTGCCGCGCATCGAATCGACCAGGATATCTTCCGGTGCGAGAAGCTTAGCCACCTTCTTGTGTTTCTTCTTCCATCTTTCTAACCCGGCAAGCGCAGCCTTCTTGTCAGGTGAGTTAGCAATTACCAGGAGTGGCATGCGTGTGCGCTTCGTCGAGCTTGTCTTCGTGCTGGAACGCGCGCGCGACGGAGCTACGCGCGCTGCCTCTCCTTCCATCTTTCTAAAGTGCGGCGGCCACGGAGCATCCGCGAGTCCTTCCGCTTCATCTCGACTTGCCAGCTCAAGCAAAGGCTCCAGCGAATCAGCCGCGCGGTCCATGCTTTCATGGGGGTCACCGAGTTTCGCAAAGCGCCTGGGGACCGTGACAACTGTGAAATCAGCCGGATCGCAATCAGCAACTTCCTTCCAATGCAAAGGTGTAGACACTCTTGCATCCGGAAGCGGCCGCACGGAATATGCAGAACACGTTGTGCGGTCCTTCGCGTTCTGGTTGTAATCGAGAAACACTCCGTGTCGCTCTTCCTTCCACCACTTCGATGTTGCTAACTTTGGAACACGCCGTTCGATTGCGCGCGACAACGCGAGAGCTGCGCGTCGCACTTCAACAAAAGTCCAGCGCTGCTGAATCCGTACATTTACGTGCATCCCACGCGAGCCACTCGTCTTGGGCCAGCCGTGCATGCCAAGCTCTTCGAGCAGCGCCTCAACTTCTAATGCGACTCGTCGGACGTCGTCCCAATCAACACCAGGAACAGGATCAAGATCGACGCGGAGTTCGTCTGGGTGTTGTAAATCGCCCGCTCGGACCGGATGCGGATGAAGCTCGATGCAGCCGAGGTTCACTATCCACGCAAGACCAGCGGCATTATCAACGACGATCTCTTCTGCTTTGCGACCAGAAGGGAAGGAGAGTGTGACTGTTCGAAGAAACTCGGGAACATTTGTTGGCGCACGTTTCTGATAGAACGCCTGACCTTCGGCTCCGTCGACAAATCGTTTGAGGACGATCGGACGATCGCGTATTCCGTTGAGCGCGCCATCACCAACAGAAAGGTAATAGCGAACGAGGTCGAGTTTCGATAGTTTTATTTCTGCTGAAAAGTATGGCTTGTCGGGATGAGTTATCTTAACCTCGTGCCCGTCGACGTTGAGTAGTTCGGCTGAATCGTCTTTCGCCACGGCGAAAGGCTAGCATGATGGAAGCGAACTACACGAGACCCGAGACTTACTATGGAAAACCTAATCGCAGGAATATTCGGTGCGGTCCTCGGGCTCGTTGGGATTTGGACTGGAATCCGACTTCTAAAGAAGCGAACCCTCTTTGACCAGTGGAAGACGACGAGTGGACATGTGATCGAGCGCAGCACCTATTCGCCGAATCAGGCAATGTTAAGTGCTCCGGCGTTTCGTCATGCACCGCTCGTCAGATATCAATATGAAGTCGATGGCAGGAATTTTGAAAGCATCTGGATCCTCCCGCACCAGATTCAACTTCCACGACACGGCTCAATAAAATGGGCTCAACGTCAAGCGGAGTCATTTGCCGACGAGGTCGTTGTGCACTACAACCCTGAGGATCCAGCTGAGTCGTATTTGACTAACACTTCCAAAGGAACCTTGTACGTAGTCCTCATCAGTTCGTCAGTTGCTCTTCTAGTCGGACTTCTGTTCCTGCTCAAATTCGTTGGTGGCTAAAAAAAGTCGGCAACGCTGAAATACTTTTGCGGTCAAATCCACTAATGGATGGTGGCGAACTTTGCCATCAGTTCAACTGGATTTCTTGCGAAAAACTATTGACGGTGTAGGCGAACTAGGATATCTATGTCGCGCCTTACAGCTAGTACTACTCGCAAGACCCAGTGACCGGAGTGTTCCATCCGGTCTTTAGCCACTCAACCTCTTAACTTAAAGGATACCCACTCTTATGCCCCGGCCTCGTGATGTTCGCCACCTCTTGCCCTCTCGTGCATTGCGATCTCAGACCCCAAAATTAGTAGCGTGGACTTTGCTAGTTTCCTTCTTAAGCCCCTGTATCGCGGCTACCGCGACCGGAAAGAAGAAGCCACCGAAGCCTGCTGCCAAGAAAGCGATCCAAATCGTTAGTCCTAAGGCACGCCCCATAGTTGCAAGCGGCGGATCGATTTCTCTTCAGTACAAAGTAGAGGATTCGATCACTTCCGTGAAGATACTGATAACCAACGGCGTCGATGCATCAAGTGGACCGGCCGGCCGATCGGACGCTCGCGTTCTTCTTTATGAGGGTACTAACACCATCAAGCTTTCCGGATACAAGGATTCAGCATTGGCCGGGCAAGACACGATCACCGTCGAGTGTAATTCCGAATGCGTTACAGGTGCGATACCTCCTGGCGGGATGGTGCAGTCGACTACGGCAATGATACCGCCGACGCCTCAAGGGGGAGGCGGTAGTATGACGCCGGCCGCCACGCCATACGTCAGTCTGCGAGTGCCCCCGACGGTCGCAAATGTCGCGACGGTTGACACGATGCTTGTTGTCCAAGACAAGAGCGGGATAAGTCAACTAATCGTCCAAGTCTATAACAACGGACAGGGCGTCGATACAAAAACCGTTTCAAAGACCGACGTCATCGATGGCATCTGGATCGCAACAGCTAAATTAAAGGTAACCGGTGGCTCAAATTTCATTACAGCGATTGATCCCTCCCACTTTAACGATCCGAGTTATCAGGCCTCATCAACGCTAACTTGCAATGGTGCATGCGGAGGTGGAGGAACGGGATCGCAAGCATCGACGACTTCCTCAACTAAGAACGTCACAATTCTTCAGCCCACTGACGATTACAAAGTGAAGGATGTTGATGCAATCGACGCATACCTTACCGTGCTGAGGGATAGCAAGATTAAGAAGTTGATCTATGAGATCTACGATAAGGATGGAAAACGCGGTGACCCTAGCGATCCAATAGCGATACCGGACGGTACAGATAAACTCGCGCAGTTGACGACGCGAATTCCAATAAAAGCAGGCGCAAATACGATCAGGTTTTTAGATCCTGACAAATTAGGTGATTCGACGCACGAAGCCTCCGTAAAAGTTAGTTGCGAAGGAAAATGCGGCGAGGCGGCCGGCGCTGCCGCGAAACCAGTAATAACGGTTGACCGGCCAAAGGATTCTGGCCCAGTTCGGTCGGGTTCCGTAGATACTTATCTCACCCTCACGGGTAAGGACATCGAGCAGCTGCAGTATGAAGTGTTTCATGACGGACGGACGATCTACACCAGCGACGTAATTGATGTTAAGACAACGGACGATAAGCCACGTGAGGTGCGCGTCGATGTAAAAGTGGTTAAAGGAAATAACACCGTCACTTTTTTTAATGCCGCGAACAAAAAGGACCTTAAGCAGACTGCCACTCTGGCAATAACCTGTGAAGGTGAAAACTGTCCATTGAATCTCGACATCGCGCAGTATCCGAGCAGTGGTCAAAACAGTCGTGTCATTGTCGGACTCGAACAGGCAGGAGGGAGTTCAGCCGAAAGCAAAACAAATCCAGTTCTGGACCTCTTCTTCATGACACCATTCATTTTTGACCGTTCGAAGAATTGTGGTCGACAGCCTGCTACTGATGAGCCGTACACGGTTCGGAAAGCATTTAGTGACTGCAAGCAAGAAAACGTGGAGCGAAAGCTATTGCCCCGTTTAGGTTTTTGGGGTGATATTCGGTTAGCAGCCACTCCCGAACAGATTGCGACTGCGCAAGTTTTTCCAACGAGTCTCGTAAATCAAGTAGACAACTCCGAACACTCCGTAAACTTGGTTCAGAGTTTTGACTTTTTGGCGGGCCTGGAAGGACGCGTCTGGAAATCGAATGGACATTTTCTAAGTCTTATTCCGGGAATGCCTCAGAAGACAAGTTTTTATATAGCGGGTGGCTACGGCGCAATAAGTCCGTTGAATGCGTCAAGGCAGGTCGCACAGGTTTTCAAAATACCCGCGGTAGGAGATCCGCAGAGGGAAGAATTCGTGGCTCGTTATGGTGAACCGCCGGCAGGAAAAGAGTTTGTTGGGATGGTTCCGTTGGATCGCGATCGTTTCTTTCGGCAATGGTATACCGGCATCCGCTTAAAGACGCTCTACTGCACGGACGACGACTGTACGCGATACAAAAACAGCTTTCCTGCGGTTGTGGACTTTATGTTTGGACAAAATGAGTCGGTCACCGGCGGCAGTCGCAAGCGAGGTGGGACACCGGATCCAAATAACCCAAACAAATTACTTGGCCAGTCAAATTCATATGTGCTGCGATTCGATGCCTTTTATCCGCTGCCAATTAAAAAGGCGAATTTCCTCTTCTTGTACGGAACGGCTCTGATGAAAGTAGGAGGCGGCGGTGTGAAGATTACAACGCCTCTGTTCTTGGACAACCCAGGTACGACCGTCGAAATAACAGATCCAAAGGTCTACATCCCAGCTCTCAATCTACTGAAACTGCAGCAACCAGACCGTGATTATTACAAGCTGGGGGTTGGTATAAACCTTACAGATCTCTTCAACCGTAATAAACCTAAGGAATGAAAGCTTCAAATGAGAACCGCGAAAGCTACAATGACTTCTGCTCTCGCGGTTCTCGTTCTGCTCAGCTCTTCTCATCCTCCCTTCGAATCTCGCGCAGTTCAGTCAACTCAAAAAACCACCGATGAATGTAAACCTATCGGCGATCGCATCTGTCAACTTAAGGTTCAGATTAAGACACGTGACGAACGAGGTTCAGGGACTGATAACGCCGTCTACTTCGATATCGGTCCAATGGGCTGGAAACTAAATACGCCGAAGCATAACGACTTTGAAAGCGGCAACACAGACGAATTCGATATCTCCCCACCCAAGGACCTCACATTAACTAAAAAAGATATCCTTTGGTTACGGCTACAAAAGAAAGGACTCATTGGCTTCAATGGAACAAGCGACGGGCTCGACGGCGCGTGGCATCCGGAGCGGCTTGTATTGATCGCGGATGGTGTTCCCTGGCAGGCGGCCGAAATCACAGAATCCTTGAATTCGCATTGCTGGTTCTGGCGAAAGTACGTCACGGACAATCCTCCAAATCCATTGGCAAGCGCCGCAAACTTTGCGCGCAGTTTGAGACTACAACCAAACACTGAACTTAAACCAACGGATAAGTTCATCGGATTCGCCACAACACCGTTCAAGAAGATCGGAATCTCCGGCTGGCTAAAACTTCCAGATACCAGGGAGTGTATGAACGGAAAACGCATTAAGCCGCCTGTACCCGTTCCATATACAGTTTGTGCGACGGGCAACGTCCAGGCTTCCGCCACATCAACGGACGGGCTCGCAACCATTGATCTTGATGTAAATAACATCGAATTCTGTACCAAAGACGGAAGATGTGATGATTACGCGCTAATAAAAAATCTCGACGCGGTTGCGCGTGAGCGGTATCTGAGGATCGAGTACGAGTATAAGCATCACGAGGTCCCACAGCATTGCGAGGAAGTCCGAATTTGCGGTGAGCTCCGTTGGGATACCGACAAGGAAGGATGGTGGGAGATCCACCCTCGTGGCTGTCACGATGTAACATTTCTTCAGCCCTCTCCCCTCAGATGTCGACGAGCGAGCCAGCAGTAGTAGTTGACGCTCACCATCTAAAACCCACATGCGCTGAAAACTGAAACTTGTGACTTGAGCGGCGGGTAGTGTAGACCTTACGAGCAACCACTGGTTCTTGATCGTTATGTTTCTCCTTCGATCGTTCGGTTGACAGACCTCCGGCTATCTCACCCGTCTGGTGAGCGTCGGTTTCAAATCAGTAGTCAGAGGGAGGTCTTAAGAGTTAAGGACTACGGGCTCTTCGGCATGAGGTGATCCATGTTGTCGGCACTGCCGACCATCACGCGCTTTGGAACCTCCAGCGCTCTTTCTTTTGCAGGGCCCGGAGGATTGCCCTTGTGGAGTGTTAATGAACCATTCTGGAGATCCAGCATCTCTCCAAGCTTGTTTAGGATGCCCGGCGGTTTGTTGTCTTGCCTTATCGGTTTGTCGGAGCCAAACAGCGGCGTGTATCTACTGTCGTGCAGCACCCATAGATTCCATACACCGCCGCTTGCCAGAATCTCGACACCCGACACCCACTCGTAGCGCTCACCGTTGATTACAAATTCAATCTTGTTTCCTTCAAGGATACCAATTTTCTCAAATGAATATCCTTCGCGTGGAACAAGAGAAAAGATAAACCGTCCGCGCTCGGGAACGTAAAACCACAACAGCGATCCGCTGTAACCGATAGTCGATTTACTTTTACCTACAAGTTTCCCATCAATCAGCAGTTGATAACTCTTGATCGATAGTGATACCGCGTCTAACGAGAAATCGCGCGGCTGGTTTTCGGGAGTTGTCTCGCGCAGCGTAGATCGATCAAAAGTGACCTTAACTACATCAACGATCTTCATTCCCAATTGTTGGTTTACGAGTAATTCGAGGGAAACCGCATCGCCATCATCGAGTGTTTGTGGCGCTATTGACTTGGGAAAAGTAGCGAAACTATCGGCGACTTGCGAAGGGGCGGTTTCTTTCAGAAATGTCCGGCGAAAGGCTTCATCGGCAGGCATCACAGCCAGCCGAAACTTTCGTGTGATCGGATCTGAATTTACCCACAAGTCGTAACCAAAGATAACCCGCTGATCTGCGTCGGTGAGGACACGATGAATAACCCGGTTCTCTCCGGCCAGTGCTTGAGAATAGATCAACGCCGCGAGTGATTGAGTGGCTATCACCTGTTTGCTATCTGAAGCCGAGGTCTCGCTCCTAAACGCAACAAACCCGCCATCTGAAAGTGGCAACACCACCTGCCGCTTCGCGGAACTCTGCGCAACGACTGTCGCTGCAAGACAGTGGAGGCCGATCAGCAACGTCAAAAACTTACTTTTCATTGCCAGTGCCTCCCTTAATAACTGTTAGCTTGATTTGCTCGATCGGCTTGAAGCCAATCAGAGTTGCCGGAACCACATCGCTCTTTTGGGAGCGCGCGAGCGTCGACTGATCGTTGACCTTGCTGCCCGTTCTTAAAACCACCGTTCGATATCGATCTCGATAGACAGTTCGAGTAACAACTCGCTCTTGAATGACCGGCACTTCGACAGGCATGCGAACGACTGTTGGTTCCTGCTGTTGTTTTGTTGTTGACGCGCGCGACGTATAGAGCAATGCACCCGCAAATAAAAGGACTAGCGCGAGGCCAACAGGGACGGGTACCGGCACTGACGTCTTGAAGAGACGCGCCCACCACGATGGCTCGCTCGGAGTTACAGCCGGAGCACGACTCGCCAGAAGTTTACGTCTGAGACTCGCATGGTAGTCGGACCAGTATTCGTCGGGAGGAGCTACAGATTCGATGGTCCTGGTCGTTACATAGAGAGTATTCTTCAATGCGTCAAACTCCTCACGGCATTCGCTGCAACAACGCAACTCGATTAATAACTCGTGAGTTGGTGTCGCTGCTCCTTCCGTTAGAAGTTCAGTCATTAGATCTCTCGTTGTCTTGCAGTTGTGCATGGCACTCCTTTAATGCTCGGTTGCTAATTCTGCCAAAGTTTCCTCGCGTGGTGATTCGACGACTTCCAGGCGCGACCTCAGTTTTACTATTGCTCGCCAAACTGATTTCTTCGCGGTACCAACAGAGCAGTTCATCGCGTTCGCTATCTCTTCGTACGACATGCCTTCGTAGTGTCGCAGTAAAAATATGAGCCGTTGCGACGGGGTGAGTTCAGCTAAAGCGTTCATGACATTCTCGAAGAGCACCTTGTTGAAAATAGCTTTCTCCGAGGCAAGGTCCGAAGGAATGCTCGTTGTGTTTGCGTCCAGGGCGAGAAACTGAGCAATCGTTGTTTGTCCCTGCCTCAAAAACGAACGTGAGCGTTGGTGATTGAGAAATGTGTTGATAGTGATTCTTCGAAGCCAGGTGTAGAAGGACGCATCACACCGGAAACCGGTTAGCGATTGATAAGCTTTCAACCAAACTTCTTGGGACAGATCTTCGGCATCCTGGGCATTGCGGCAATAGTGAAACGCAAGTAGATAGATCCTTCGCGCGTAGCGTTCGGCAAGCTGGCAGAACGCGTCGGTATCGTCCGCTTGGGCGAGCCGGATTAGATCTGCTTCACTAATCAATTCAGTTTCACGGTCCGTCAAGACTGCATGCCTCTGTGAGTTGGTCATTGAACTTTAAGCCGATGAGTCGAAGTTTCAAAGACTTAGACACGAATTTCCCGATTTGGTTGGCCTTTTTGTCCAATTCACTTCATTTGTCGCTCACATCTCTGCCAAGTGTCTAGACACGACCCTTAGACCTTAATCAGAGCTTCTTTTAGCTTGTCGTTGGCTTCGATGGTGGCGACCGGCGATGGAGGTTCAGCCCTCCGGGACGTCAACGGCAAGCTAAAAAGCATCTCGAACATTGGTTGATTCACTTCCTGCGCCGCGGCTTCTCGCCATACCAATACCATGTCGGTTCCGGCTCACTGCCATAACGTCGTAATAAATCGTCGATCGGTTTGTTCACCGGAACGTGACGAGGTGGAATGTTCGCACCGGCGGCAATCAGTGTCTCGATGATCTCTGCATAAACTTTTG
>Ga0070690_100001572_pt1 | contig 11981 bp, 11 predicted proteins | sample KBSS33HmetaG_FD_64671 | JGI IMG/M metagenome (GOLD analysis project Ga0070690, IMG submission 64671) | Switchgrass rhizosphere microbial communities from Kellogg Biological Station, Michigan, USA - KBS S3-3H metaG | ecosystem: Host-associated > Plants > Roots > Rhizosphere ... | reverse complement strand
GACGCTAGCACCGACGTTGCCGCGCGCGTCGGTCGATCAATCGATCTCGATGGTCTAATCGACTATGGCTGGTTAGCCTGGATATCACGACCTCTCGCCGTTCCGATCCTCTGGTCCATCACGAATCTACATGATCTGACTGGAAGTTACGGCGTCGCTATCATCCTGTTTACGATCGCAGTTTATTCGCTTTTCTTCCCGCTGAAATGGCGCTCTTCAAAGGCGATGAAGAAAGCACAAAAACTAGCTCCGCAGATGAAAGAACTGCAGGAGAAGATCAAGGGGATGAAGCAAAACGATCCGCGACTGAAAGAGTTGCAGATGGAACAGCTCCGTCTGATGAAGGAGGGCAATCCGCTGGGAGGCTGTCTGCCTCTTTTGATCCAGATGCCTTTCCTGTTTGCTCTTTATCGCGCGATCACAATTTCAGTTGATTTTCGCCAAGCCTCGTTTCTTTGGTTGCCGGATTTATCGGGAGGGGATCCGTTTCACATTCTCGAGTTCTTAATGGCCGGCACAATGATCGTTTTGCAACTGATTACGCCCGCGCCTTCGGCCGACCCGTTGCAAAGAAAAGTCATGGCTATCGGAATGCCGATATTCATGCTGTATGTTCTGTGGGGAGCGCCGTCCGGTCTGCTGGTCTACTGGTTGGTCGGTAATATCGTTGGGTTCAGCCAGCAGTTTGTGATAAACCGTTGGACACAGCCAGAGGACGAAAAAAAAACCGCCCCATTACCAACCGCAGCAAAGATGACGGGACGTAAAACGCCTGCATGAAACTGAAGGGAATTTGAAATGGAAGACGTGTGGGAGCAGGCAGCGAAATTTCTCGAGGATACTTTTGCGCGTACCGGGCTTGAACTACGCGTCGCAGTGAAGCATCGCTCAACAGGATCTGTTCTCGACATCGAAGGCCTTGATTCTGAGCTGCTGCAATCACAGACCGGCGAATTGCTAGAGGCAGTCCAGCATTTGATAAATCAGATCTTCGGACGCCAATTGCCTGCGGGTGAACGATTGGTTTGTGACGTCGAAGGGTTTAGAGCGACGCGCGAAGCTGAACTGCAAGCGATGGCAAATCTTGCCGCAAAGCGCGTTAGAGACAGCGGCGTTTCATTTACGTTCCAACCAATGAACGCAAACGAACGCCGGATAATTCATCTAACTCTTGCCGACCAGCAGGATCTCTTTACAGAGTCGATCGGTGAAGGATCCGAACGCAAATTGAAAGTAGCCCTGAAATCCGCCGCCGCACGTTAATCTCAAGTCGAGCAATACCCACAGGTTTTACCCAACAAACGTGAGCACGATTGTCGCACTATCTACGCCAAGGGGTCGTGGCGCCATCGGCGTCATTCGTCTCAGTGGACCCTCTGCTTTGTCGATAGTGCAAAGTCTCACCCTGCATCACGGTGAGTACGAACCGAGAAGAGCAACGTTGGCCCAGGTCAAGCATGGACCACACGGTGAAATACTCGACGAAGTGATCGTCACGTTCTTCAAGTCTCCACATTCGCTGACCGGCGAAGATGTGGTTGAAATCGCTTGTCATGGATCGCTCCCGATTATCGGACAGATTGTTGAAATGTCTTTGCATCTCGGCGCGCGACTGGCTGGTCCAGGCGAGTTCACGTTGCGCGCTGTCGCGAACAGAAAAATCGATCTAGTCGAAGCGGAAGCAATACGAGATCTGATTGATTCACAAACTCAGGCAGCAGCGAAACAAGCGGCGCGACAGCTAAACGGCGAATTATCGAGTACGCTCGATCCTCTCAAGAACATACTCGTTGAAGTGATAGTGCTGCTCGAGTCGGCAGTGGAGTTCGTTGAAGATGATTTGCCTGAAACAAGTGCCGCTGCTGTTGAGACGAAGCTTCGTCAGCTCGCGTCCGCAGTGCGGCGGCTTGCTGACAGCTATTCTGCCGGACACCTGCTTCATGACGGGGTGAAGGTGGCGATTATCGGCCGCCCGAATGTTGGTAAGTCTAGTCTTTTCAATAGGTTAGTGGCGCGAGACAGAGCGATCGTAACCGATGTTCCTGGAACTACGCGCGACACGCTTACAGAGTCGGTCGATCTTGGTGGAATACCGATGATCCTAACTGACACCGCGGGCCAACGTTCTACTCGCGACGACATTGAGTCGCTTGGTATTGAGCGTGCGCAACAAGCAATGAGCGATGCAGACCTGATCCTGTTGGTGCTAGACGGAACAACTTCATTGAGTGCCGACGATCGTGATTTGATGTACCGGACGGACGGTAGTCGACGGCTTGTCGTCATAAACAAATGCGACGTTCCAAGTTTTTCTAACGGCGATCTCTCGGGAGCTCCAGAGTCGGTTAAGGTCTCAGCCAAGACCGGAGAAGGAATCGAAGAATTGCGTTCATCGATGCTTGCGCAGTTCGATTCTCGAATCGACTCAGCGGGACTGTTGATAACAAACGCACGTCATCATGATCTACTCTGTCGAGCTCACGTCGAGGTAGAATCGGCAATCTGTGCTTTAAGGGAACATCGCAGTGAGGAACTGGTGTTGGTGCCGTTGCACAATACTTTGAGATACTTGGGCGAAATTACCGGAGAGACTACAACCGAAGACATCCTGTCGAAGATCTTTTCGACGTTCTGTATTGGGAAGTGAGTTATGTCGTTCGATGAAGCATTCGATGTTGTGGTAATCGGAGCCGGCCACGCGGGTTGTGAGGCGGCTTCAGCGGCGGCGCGACTCGGGGCACATACCTGTCTCATTACCTTGAATTTGGATTTGATCGGGCAGATGTCGTGCAATCCTGCAATTGGCGGTATTGCGAAAGGCCATCTCGTTCGCGAGATCGATGCACTCGGAGGAATCATGGGACGAGTCATCGATCAAACTGGAATTCAGTTCCGGTTGTTGAATAGATCTCGGGGTCCCGCCGTTCAGTCTCCGCGGGCACAGGCAGATCGAATGCAGTATCGAGCGCAGATGCGCCGAACACTCGAATCGACATCGGGGCTTCATCTTCGTCAGGGGAAAGTCGTTGACCTTGTAGTCCAAGACTCAAGAATAAAGGGAGTGGAGCTCGAAGACGGAAGGAAGTTTCTGTCGTCCGCCGTCGTCGTCGCGACAGGCACTTTTCTGAACGGACTGATTCATACCGGACGCCGAACGTACAGCGCGGGTCGGGCTGGCGAGCCCGCTTCAATCGAGCTGGCCGAGGCATTGAAACGGATAGGTTTTCCTGTAGGTCGCCTTAAGACGGGAACTCCGCCAAGGCTCGACGGGCGCACTATCGACTGGGACGCATTCGTTGCGCAGCCAGGAGACAAGCATCCAGTAGCATTCTCGTTTGCGACAGATGAAATTCGTCAACGACAAATTCAGTGCTTCATCGGATACACGACATCTCAGGTTCACAACCGCATTCGACAGAATCTGTCCGAGTCCCCGTTGTATTCCGGAAAGATCAAGGGTGTTGGCCCCCGTTACTGTCCGTCAATTGAGGATAAGGTCGTCAAATTTGCCGACAAGGATCGACACCAGTTGTTTCTCGAGCCGGAGGGTCACGACACGAACGAAGTGTATCTAAACGGATTTTCGACCTCGCTGCCCGCGGAGATGCAGCAGGACTTGGTCAGGATGATCCCCGGGCTTGGAAGCGCAAACATAATCCGGCCGGGATACGCTATTGAGTACGATTTTGTCGATCCACGAGAGGTCGGGTTCGACCTGCAGACGCGTAGAGTTGCTGGCCTCTTCCATGCTGGCCAGATCAACGGAACCACGGGCTATGAGGAGGCGGCGTGTCAGGGACTCGTCGCCGGCATCAACGCCGCCAGGTTTGTGAACGGCGAAGAGGCGTTCCGGTTACGTCGCGAGGAGTCGTACATCGGTGTTCTAGTTGAGGATCTGATCACACAAGGAGTGGATGAGCCTTACCGAATGTTCACCTCGCGCGCTGAATACCGGCTCGCATTGCGTCACGACAATGCGGATGAGAGGCTCAGCCGATACGGACGCGAGATCGGCCTGGTAGGCGATTGGGACTGGAACCGTTATGGCGCACGACAACAACGGTTGGAGCAACTGAGAACTGCTCTTGAAACGACGCGGCTGAGGCGAACTGATCCTACACACGCCGCCGTGTCGCGACTCTTGGAAATGGACTTGGGCGACACGATCTCGCTCGCGCAGTTAGCAAAACGCCCGGGAGTTACCGCGGATGTCGTGTCGACGCTCCTGCCAGAGCATCTACAGAATGGAGCTGACGACGCCGATTTACGGTCTGCTTTGGCCGACCTGTTATACGCGGGTTACCTGGAGTCGCACAATCTGACGGTGAATCGCCTCTACCAGCACGACAGCCTGCGAATACCTTCGGACATTGCGTTCGGAAAGATTAGCGGTCTTTCGAATGAAATCGTTGAACGACTCGACCGAGCAAAGCCGACAACCTTTGGCGCTGCTCGCCGGCTTCCGGGCCTAACGGCCGGCGCTCTCTCCACGCTCCTTGTGTTCCTATCTGCTCGAAACACCACGCCGGCGTGAGCTGATGTTTCACGTGTCCCTTCGGTTCCGATGGGGACACGTGAAACATATCAGCGCAATAAAACCTCCCAATCCACTTACGGTTGTAGCCCGCTTTTGACGCGATGTGTTAGTTTATCCGCCTAACGCTCGGGAGTGATTGCTCGCCGCTTATGGCTAAATCCATAGCCGTTGCCAATCAGAAGGGTGGGGTCGGGAAGACGACGACCGCCGTTAATCTAGCCGCGGTTATCGCGGGATTGGGTTATCGCGTCTTGTTGGTTGATGCTGATCCGCAGGGAAATGCCACGTCCGGCGTCGGGGTTCAGCGCGGAAGCTTTCGCAAAGGTTTGTACCACGCGCTCGTTTTGGATGAGCCTATTGGCAATCTTGCGCTTGAGACCGGGATCGCTGGGCTGCGCGTCGTTCCCTCAAATAAAGATCTCGCCGGTGCGGAAATCGAGCTGGTCGAAATTGAACGTCGGGAACTGCGCCTGCGGGAGTGTCTCGAGTCGGTTCAGGATCAGTATGATTATATCATCGTGGATTGCCCGCCATCGTTGGGGCTGTTGACGCTCAACGCCCTGACCGCGGCCAAGTCGCTATTAGTCCCCATTCAATGCGAGTACTACGCCCTCGAGGGGGTGACGGAGCTCTTCGATACGCTGGCCAGAATCCGACGCCTCCACAACCCTTCGCTGACAATCGAAGGACTGTTGCTGACGATGTATGACGAGCGAACCAATCTTTCTTCTGCAGTGGCGGCTGATCTTCGTGACTTCTATGGCAAGCAAGTATTCGAAACGGTCATTCCTCGAAATGTTCGGTTGGCTGAAGCGCCGAGCTATGGAAAACCAATCATAACTTACGATCCGCAGTCGAAAGGTGCTGAAGCGTATTCACAGCTAGCTAGGGAGATAGTCGATGAATCGAAAGGCCTTGGGTCGGGGGCTGGGAGCTCTGCTGGCGTCTGACCGAACGATAGAGTTGCCGGAGCCGGGCGAACTGGAAATAGAGTCGATCGTTCCTGGTCCGATGCAGCCCAGAACGGAATTTGACGACGAAAGTCTCGGCCATCTGGCTGAATCGATAAGAACACACGGCGTTGTTCAGCCGGTGTTGGTTAGACGAATTGAGGATCACTACGAGCTCGTTGCTGGAGAGCGACGTTGGCGTGCGGCAAAGCTCGCCGGACTTAGAACGATACCCGCGGTTATCAAGGACATCGCTGATAAAGATCTTCTAGAAGTCGCCTTGATTGAGAATGTCCAGCGAGAAGATCTCAACCCGATCGAGGAAGCGCAAGCCTACAGCAAGTTGATCGAGACAGTCGGCCTCACGCAGGAAGCGTTAGCTGAAAGGGTAGGTCGTGATCGCTCATACATCACGAATTATCTGCGCCTCCTCAAGTTGCCGGAAGACATCCAACAGCTAGTTAAGACTAAGCGAATTTCAACTGGACACGCCCGGACGCTATTGGCGTTACAACACGTCGACCTGCAACGGCTCGTAGCTCGCCAAATCATCAACAACGATCTCTCCGTCCGCGCGACAGAAGATATCGTAAGGAAGAGAACCGAAAAGACCTCGAGCACGAGGCGCGCGCCTGCCGCCGCTACGGTCGACCCAAACGTGAGGGCAGCAGAATCGAAGCTTCGGCGTGCATTGGGAACCCAGGTCCGCATTCTGGAAGACGGGACTGGCGCCGGCAAGCTCGAGATCAGCTACTTCAACCAGCAAGATCTTGACCGTCTGTATTCAATAATCATGACAGCCTGTACTTAGTACAATCAGCGTTCTGGACCCAACGGTTGCGAGTCGGCTGTACAAAGTAAATATCCGAACACGGAGTAGATAACAACCACCGCAGTTGCCCCGCCCTGTAGCTTTAACCAATCGTAGTTCGTTGAACTTGAGTAGGGAATGACGTTCGGTTGACCCTTATGGGGTCGCATGTTAGACTCGCGCGCTTTTCACCAAGTGAATTTCCGATCTGAGGCCTCGAATGTTTCTGGCGGAGACTTCTATTCAACTGGTTCCTGACGGAACGCTGCTGCTTCACGTCGCGATCATCGCGATTATGGTAGTGGTTCTGAACCGCACTTTACTAAAGCCAATTAACGAGATCCTCAGTCGTCGGGATGCCCTGCTCTCGGGACGAGCGACCGAAGCGCAATTGCTAGATGCATCACGCGCAGAGAAGCTGGAACAGTATGAAGCTGGTCTACGTGCTGCGCGGGCCGAAGGGTATCAGCTATTGGAAGCAGAGAAGAACGCCGCGATGCGTGACCGTGAGCAACGTCTAAGTGCAGCCAAGGAGGAAATCTCCAAAGAGGTAGCGTCGGCCGTCCACGCTACTCAGCAGCAACAGGCGGCGGCCCATGGCGACTTGGAAGCAACGGCGGCTGAACTGAGTGGCCTAATCGAAGCGCAGATACTCAAGCGCCCACGGCTATAACGTGGTTCGCAAAATTTATGATCCTTTTACTCGCATACCTGATCGTGTCAGAAGGTGAGCCCGGATGGGCCGAGACCTACCTGAACTATCCGGGCCTCGAGGCTTGGAAGTTCATTAACCTTGCGATTTTTCTCGGTGCGGGAGCGTACATCCTGGGCGGTAAATTAAAGGCTGCGTTGCATGCGAGACGCGAGGGGATTCAGCTTTTATTAACGAAGGCCGATCAGGAGCGTGACGCGGCGCAAATACGCTTGAATGAAGCGGAAACTTTGGTGGGTCGCCTCGATTCGGACGTTGCGGAAGTACGAAAGCGCGCACAGGCAGAAGCGCAAACGGAACGGGAACGATTGAACGCAGCTACTGAAAAAGAGATCGAAAGAATGCGTTACCAAGCGAATCGTGAAATTGAAACAGCTGGAAAGGTAGCTCGCAAGGAACTACAGAAGTTTCTGGCGGGCCGAAGCGTAGCGTTGGCCCGCGAATCAATTCGAACGCAAATAAGACCGGAAGACGACGCGCGATTAATCGAGGACGACATCGGTCAGCTCGGGAGGGCGCAAGCTTGAGTTTACAGACGGTCGCACGGCGTTATGCAACGGCACTAGCCGATGTCGCGATTTCGAGGAACGAAGAGCGTCAGGTTCAGTCTGAACTTGAGCAGTGGGCTTCGATGGTTGAGTCGAACTCGCAATTGAAGGAGGTCTTTTCCAATCCGACGGTGCCTCACGAGAAAAAGCGCCGGGTTCTACAAGAGTTAATCTCGCGCTCGCGCGTTGGCGAAACCACTGCCTCGTTTTTGCAGGTCCTACTCGTGAATCAGCGACTTCCACAGTTGCAGAATATAGCGGAGAGATTTGCGCTGATTCTGGATGAGCGTGCTGGACTAGTTGCGGCACACGTTACTACGGCACGGCCGATCCCTGAGGTGCAGCAGAACGCATTACATGACGCGCTCCGGCAGGTGACTGGCAGTTCAGTTCGGCTCAGTTTCGAAACAGACGAATCGATAATTGGCGGGCTTGTCGCGCGCATAGGTTCAACGATCTTCGATGGATCGGTTGAGAGTCAATTGCAGCGCCTAGCTGCGGAGATGACGAGTAAGTAAGTACAGAGATTTACCTTTATCAGAGGACAACATGGAACCCATTCGAGCCAGTGAAATAAACGAAATCATTCGCAAGCAGATCGAGAATTTCGATGCGGGCGTTACGGTCTCAGAAGTTGGGACAGTAATAAAGGTCGGCGATGGAATCGCGGAACTGCACGGACTCGAAAAAGTTATGTCCGGTGAGTTGCTCGAGTTTCCGCACGACGTTCGAGGCTTGGCGCTCAATTTAGAAGAAGACAAAGTCGGAGCGGTGTTGTTCGGAGACTTCCCAGCCATTCGCGAAGGTGATCTTGTAAAACGGACCGGCCGCATTATGCAGGTTCCTGTCGGTGAGGCGTTGGTCGGCCGCGTGGTAGATGTGCTCGGCAACCCGATTGACGAGGGTGGTCCCATTGTCACTGACACGTACTTTCCGGTGGAACGAATAGCTCCCGGCGTCGTCGATCGGCAGCCGGTAAAAGAGCCGCTACAAACCGGTCTCAAGGCCATCGACGCAATGGTGCCTATCGGTCGCGGCCAACGCGAACTGATTATCGGCGACCGACAAACGGGCAAGACTGCAGTCGCCGTGGACACGATCATCAACCAAAAAGGCAAAGATGTAATTTGCATCTACGTAGCGATTGGTCAAAAAGCGTCGACGGTGGCCCAGGTGGTAAAGACACTGCAGGACTTTGGCGCAATGGATTACACGATCGTGATCAAAGCGACGGCGTCGGATCCTGCTGCGATGCAGTACCTGGCTCCGTATTCAGGCGCTGCCATGGGAGAGTACTTCCGCGACAACGGACGACACGCGCTCACGATTTACGATGACCTCTCCAAACAGGCAGCGGCGTACCGAGAGATTTCGCTGTTGTTGCGTCGCCCGCCAGGGCGCGAAGCGTATCCGGGTGACGTGTTCTATCTTCACTCGCGACTGCTTGAGCGCGCCGCCAAATTATCTGATCTAAAAGGCGGAGGCTCGTTGACCAGTTTGCCGATCATCGAAACTCAAGCGGGGGACATCTCGGCTTACATCCCAACGAACGTGATTTCAATTACTGACGGTCAGATATTCCTCGAAGCCGATTTATTCAATAGCGGTTTCCGTCCAGCAATTAACGTTGGCAACAGCGTCTCACGCGTGGGTGGATCGGCGCAGATTAAGGCGATGAAGCAGGTCGCTGGTACGCTTCGATTGGAGTTGGCCCAGTTTCGAGAGTTGCAGGCATTTGCGCAGTTTGGATCTGACCTGGACAAAGCAACGCAAGCACAGTTGGCGCGCGGTCAACGGCTGACAGAGATTCTCAAGCAGCCGCAGTACGAGCCAATGGATGTTGAGAAACAGGTACTCGTAATCTGGGCTGCTACCAATGGGTATACTGACGACATTCCGGTTGAAGACGTAAGGACCTTCGAGAAGGATTTCCGTGAGTTCGTCGAAAAGTCACATCCTGGTGTACTCGCTTCCATCAAAGACAAGAAGACGCTTACTGACGAAATCAAAGGAGAATTGAAACAGGTAGTTGAAGACTTCAAAGGATCGCGTGCTAAAGGTGGTCAAGTATCAACCGTGCCGGACACGGCTCCCGCTATTTCAGCGGCCACACCCGCTGCATAGACACGTAAAGATAGATGCCTAATCTGCTCGACATTCGCCGGCGAATTAAGTCGGTCAAGAACACGCAACAGATTACTAAGGCCATGAAGATGGTCTCCGCTGCGAAGCTCCGCCGCGCGCAAGAGCGCGTGCTGACCGCACGGCCCTTTGCAAACAAGATGACGGAAGTTCTGAACGAGCTCGCGAAGCGAACTGATGACGACTTCCATCATCCGTTGTTGGACCAACGCGGTGATCAGCGCTATCTGTTAGTGCTGATTACTGCCGACAAGGGTTTGTGCGGAGCGTTCAATACCAACCTCGTCAAAGCGGCACAGGCATTCATCAGAGAAAATTCCGACAAGACTGTTGAGATCCTCGCCATTGGTCGCAAAGGCCGAGATTTTTTCCGAAATCGAAGAGTCCCGATTGCAGGAGAAGTTATTGGCTTGACCGGCAAAGGTCGCGTTGAGTTGTCCGAAGGTCTTGAAGTGGCGCGCGACATCATGAAGCGCTACACGGACGACACCGGAATCGATAAAGTCTTTCTGATCTACAACGAGTTCAAATCCGTTCTCCAGCAACGCGTGATCTTGGAACAACTATTACCAGTGGCGCACGCGAAAGAAGAAGTACCCGAAGGAAAGAGTGCACAGCCCGTAACACTGATCGATTACATTTACGAGCAGCCACCAGAGCAAATGTTTGGTCAATTGTTGCCGCTGCTGATCGAGACTCAGATATTCCGCGCGTTGTTAGAATCCATTGCCTCCGAACATGGCGCCCGCATGACAGCAATGGATTCTGCTTCCAAGAACGCGAGCGAGTTGATCGATATGCTAACTCTGAACATGAACCGCATCCGTCAGGCGGCAATCACTAACGAGATCATCGAGGTTGTGTCAGGCGCGGCAGCCCTGTGATCACAACTCGCACCCTGATAGTTCGAATTATGGGAAGCGTGCATGCGCTTCCCATTTTTTGTGACTAGTCGCAGCACTCGCAATGCAATCGATCAACGATCGTGCTTCCCATCCCAGCGCCCTCAGCAGGTATCTACCACTCCTGGCCTGGATCGCGTTCATCTCATTCGCCTCATCGGGAAGCTTTTCGGCGTCGAACACTTCGCTGATTGTGGGCCCGCTCCTCCATTGGCTGTTTCCCAACGCTTCGCCAGAGACGTTAGATGTAGTGCACGGAATCGTTCGAAAAATCGCGCACTTCCTAGAGTATGCGCTCTTAGGCGTACTGGCAGCGCGTGCCTTTAGAGGTTCACCCAAAGCGGTCGTTCGCCGTCGTTGGTTGGTTATCTGCGTGGCGCTTATCGTCGTTTACGCGCTCGTGGACGAATACCATCAGAGCTTCGTTCCCTCTCGAACTGCCTCAATTTACGATAGTTTTATCGATATGGCGGGAGGGTTTACGGCAGTTCTCGTCGTTAACTGGCGTTCGCGAAGGAACACTGCCGCCGACTAAACCGTACTGACAGTTCTCGCGTATAATCATGCGACGTTCTAACCGTCAACTTTTTGAGATAGAGAAAAAAGATGGGAATACTAGATCGACTCAGCCCTGGCGCACAGTTCATCGAAGTAATTGAATGGCTGGACCAAACGAGCAACACCTTGGTCTATCGGTTTCCAGTCAAGGATCAGGAAATCAAGAATGGCGCACAGCTTATCGTGCGCGAATCGCAGGCAGCCGTTTTTGTTTCTGAAGGACAAATCGCTGATCAGTTTCCTCCGGGTAGATACACAATCGACGGTGGGAATACGCCAATCCTTTCCAAGCTCGGAGCTTGGAAATATGGATTCAACTCGCCATTCAAAGCTGAGGTGTACTTTGTAAACACTAAGCAATTCACCGATCTAAAGTGGGGCACACCAAACCCGGTGATGATGCGCGACGCAGATTTCGGCATGGTTCGTCTCCGCGCGTTTGGTATTTATTCCCTGCGTGTCGGCGATCCGAAAGCCTTTATTAAGGACATCGCCGGTACGAACGCACATTTCGTCACTGAAGACATCGAAGGTCAACTTAAACGGACGTTGGTCAGTGGATTTAGCGATGCGCTCGGAGAGTCTAAAATCGCCGCTCTGGATCTCGCCTCCAATTACGACGAGCTTGGCAAGTTTACTCGCGAGAAACTCAACGAGGAGTTCAAGTCGTTCGGACTGGAACTTACAAAGTTCATCATTGAGAATATTTCGCTCCCGCAGGAAGTCGAAGCCGCAATGGACAAGCGAACTTCAATGGGAGTGATCGGCGACGTCGGTCGCTACACGCAATTCCAGGCAGCTGATGCGATGCGCGATGCGGC
>Ga0070690_100001570_pt1 | contig 11991 bp, 12 predicted proteins | sample KBSS33HmetaG_FD_64671 | JGI IMG/M metagenome (GOLD analysis project Ga0070690, IMG submission 64671) | Switchgrass rhizosphere microbial communities from Kellogg Biological Station, Michigan, USA - KBS S3-3H metaG | ecosystem: Host-associated > Plants > Roots > Rhizosphere ... | reverse complement strand
CCAGACCGAGCCGTCCTCGTTCGACATCGGCTGGTGACCCGCCGCCGACAGATCGACGATCGACAGCCGCCGGTGTCCGAGCACGACCCGACGGTCAGGCGATTCCCAGAGCCCCGCGTCGTCGGGACCGCGATGGCTCATGGCATCGCGCATGGCGGTCACCGCGCCGCGCTCGTCGCGCGCGCCGGCTCCGAAGTTGTAGAGACCCGCTATCCCGCACATGGCTTGTCGGTCGTTGGTGCGGTCATGGTGGCTGGAGAATGTCTCCGACCGTGACCATTTGCCAACCGGCCGCGGCGATCGCCTGGAGCGCGGCCGGCAGGGTCGCGAGCGTCCATTTCTGGGACTCGTGCAACAGGATGATCTCGCCCGGCGTGAGCGCGTCGGGCGCCAGGCGCGCCGCCACCTCGTCGACCGAGGTGGTGCGGCAGTCGTCGGAGTCTCGCGACCAGAGCACGGTCGTGTAGCCGACCTGGGCCGTCACGGCGAGCGAGCGCACCGACGTCGCGCCGAACGGCGGTCTGACGAGGCGCCAGCCCGCCGGTGTCGGGGGAAGCAACTGGGTCGTGCGTTCCAGCTCGTCGCGCAGCTCCGCCGCGGTCAGCTTCGTGAATGCGGTGTGGGTGAAGCCGTGACCGGCGACCTCGTGACCGCGCGCCACCATGTGCAGCAGCGCCTCGGGTCGGCGCGCGCATTCCTCGCCGACCACGAAGAACGTCGCGCGCGCACCGAAGCGATCGAGGACGTCGAGATACGCGTCCGTCAGATCGTGGGGACCATCGTCGAAGGTGAGCGCGACGCGACGCGCGCCGCCCACGCCCTGCCTGACGAACACCTGCCGTGGCAGCGCCCGCGCGGCGAAGTCTCTGAGCCGGCTCTTCCAGGTGGGCTGCTGCCGGGGCTCCGCCAGCGTCGGCGCCGGCTCCTCGGCGAACGCGCTATCCGGCATCGTCCACCGCCCTCCCCGGCCCTGCCGGCGCCGCCGGCGGTCCAACCGTGGTCGCAGCGGCGGGCACGGCGGCCCGACACGCCCGCGCCAGCGAATCCTGCAGTCGGGCCGCGCTCTCGTCCCAGCCACCGCGGGCGCCGAGCGCCGCCACCGCCGACGCGTCGTAGGGGCGCGCCAGTTCCTCGCCGAGCGCCGCCGCCAGCGCGTCGGCGTCTCCGACCGGCACCAGCGCTCCGAGCTCCGGGCGATGAACGACGTCCGGGATGCCGCCCACCCGTGTCGCGACCACGCGCCGCCCCGACGCCAGCGCCTCGAGGAGCACGTTGGGCGTCCCCTCGTGATGACTCGGCAGGGTCAAAAGGTCGCAGGCACCCATCCATACCGGCACCTCGGCGAACGGCCGCGGGCCCACGAACACCGCCCGGTCACCGAGCGGGCGCAGCATCTCTTCCATCCCGGCCCGCGCCGCACCCGCGCCGACGACCATCAGCGCGGCGTCGGGGTTCGTGGCCGCCACCCGGGCGAAGGCCGGGGCCAGCTCCAGCATCCCCTTGTCCGCCTCGACGCGCCCGACGTACAGGATCCAGCGACGCGTGTCGCCGGCCCGTCCCAGCTCGGCGCGCGCCGCCGCCCGATCGCGCGGATGGAACAGCGCCCCGTCCACGCCGTTCGTGACGATGTCGATGCGGTCGGGCGCCACGCCCAGCTCGTTCGCCTGCTGGCCGAGGGCGCGGCTGACCGCGACCACCCGCGCCGCACGCGGAAGCGCCCAGGCGAGCTGGCGCCGCAGCGACGGACGCTTCGACAGCACGTCCATGTCCGAGCCGTGCAGCTTCACCACCGTCGGCACCCCCATCGCGCGCCCGAGCGCCACCGCCGCGACGCCGTCCGGATAGGCCCAGGTGCCGAGCAGCACGTCAAACTGCCCCTTGCGACGCCGGAGCTCGCGGTAGAGCGCCGCACTGTAAAGGCCCGCCGACAACGCGTGTCCGAAACGCGGCAGATAGGGGGTGCGCGGGTGGGTCACCGCGAGGCCGTCGATCGAATCGCGCCGCGGCACGCTCCCGAGCCGCCCCGCCGAGGACCAGCGCGCGAACAGGCGCGCGCCCGGGAACCAGGGAATCGGCGCCAGCACCTCGACGTCGCAACGCCGCCCCAGCGCCGCGATCTGCTGGCGGTTGAATGGAGCCGACAGCGGTTCGGCCGCATTCGGAAAGATCTTGGTCATCACCAGCACGCGCATGGGCGGTGTGGGTGGCAAAGAATGCAGCACCGCCCGCCAAAGTTCAAATCGCGCCGCCTCCGAGCCCCCGCCGCCTAGGGGACGTAGATCGTGTCGCCCGCGAGCAACGGAATGTCCTCGTTCGGCCTCGTGCCCGCCAGCACGCCCGGATAGTCGACGGGGATGCGGCGGACGCCGCCGCTCGCGTCGACCCGGATGATGACCGTTCCGCCGGGGTCGGCGAACCTGCTCGGCCCGCCCGCGAGAGCGAGGGCCTCACTGACCGTGACGAAATGGTTCGAGCTGAAGACGCCCTGCCGCTCGACGTTTCCGCTGATGACGAAACGGTAGCTGTTGATCGCCGTCACCGCGACGGTGACGATCGCGGACTCGTCCTTGAGATACGCGCGCAACCGCTTGACGATCTCTTCTTTGAGCTGGACCGACGTGCGGCCGGCTGCCTGCAAGTCCCCCACGAGCGGCAGGGAGACTGTCCCGTCCGGCCGCACGACCGCGTCCGTCGACAGCTCCGGGTTACGCCAGACGGTGATCTTGAGGACGTCCGAGGGACCGAGCACGAAGTCTCCCTTTCGGGGGTCCGGCTCCTTCGTGTAGTCGTAGGGCGGGTGCGTCGTCGCGCATGCGACGGTCCCCACCAGCAGCAGCACCACCAATCCGGTTCGCAGCACGCCCATCAATTATCACAACTGCGGGGCGTTGGCCGGCGTCATCACCAGGTCACCCGCTGCCGCCCCGTCAAGAAGCGATAGAGGCCCGCGACCGCCGCGGCGTTGAGCACCACGAACGTGCGTGCGACGCTGGCCAGCCGTCCCGCCCGGGCGCCGACCGCCGCCGCCGCGTAGAACGCGAACTGGCCCGCCACCAGCGCAATGCTCGCCAGCGTCGGCGCGCGGGCCGCGACGACCGTCGACGAGATCGCCAGCAACACCAGCAGCCACGGGGCGGCGAGCCGGCAGATCTTGTGCGACATGGTCTCGAACCAGATGCGATTGGCGAACGGACTCAGCAACGCAGGCATGCGCGCGAACAGCTGATAGTTGCCCGCGAGCGTGCGCGCCTTGCGCCGGAACTCGCGCTCGTCCTCGAACGCGGCGTCGTGCGCTTCAGCCTCGGGGACGAAGGCGACCCGCTTGCCTGCCAGCCCGAGACGCATCGGGATCCAGACGTCGTCCAGGATCAGATCCTCCGGCAGCGGCGCGATGTCCGCGCGCCGGATCATGCAGATCGGACCCGTCATCCCGACCACGCCGCGAAAGCGTGACTCCTGCAGGCGGATCCAGTTCTCGTACCGCCAGTAGACGCCGCTGCCCGCACCGCCCGCGAGAACGAGGTTACCGGTCGCGCAGCCAACGTCGGGATCCTGCATCGCTGCGGCGAGCGCGCGCGTCGCGTTCGGCGACAGAGGTTGTCGGACGTCGTTGAGCAGCAGCAGATCTCCGGTCGCGGCCGCTCCCATGACATTGAGCGCGGTCGGCTTTCCCTTCCGCTCGGGCGCGACGATGACGCGCAGGCGCCCCGCCGCCGCGGGCGAAGCGGCCAGCTCGCGCGCGATCCGCTCGCTGTCGTCCGTGGCGCCATCGAGGTAGACGATGATGTCGAATCGATCAGCCGGGTAATCCTGCGCGAGCAGGCTGCCGATCTTGGCGGGCAGATAGGCGGCCGCGTTGAACACCGGCATACAGATGGTCACCCGGGGCTGCGGGACGCCGGCGGCGGCGGTCGCCGGGGCGCGCCAGGGCGCGACACGGGCCAGGGCCCCGATCACGATCGGGTAACCGACGTAGGTGTACGCGATCAGGGCGATCGCCGCTGCGATGCAAATGATCACGCGGCCGCCCTCACGTCGGCGTACAGCTTGAGATAGCGGCTCACCATGGCGTCGTGCGAATAGCGCGCGCGCACGTGGACCCGCGCGCGTTCGCCGACCGCGCGCGCCAGCGCCCGGTCGGCGCGCAGCGCCGCCAGTTGCCGTGCGAACGCCGTCTCGTCATCCGGCGGCACGAGAAATCCGGTCACCCCGTGCTCCAGCAGCTCCGGCAGCCCGCCCACTGCGGTCGCGACGACGGGAAGTCCCGCCGCCATCGCCTCGAGCGCGACGAGGGGCAACCCCTCCATCCGCGACGACAGCGCGAACACGTCCATCATCGCCATCCAGCGCGGTACGTCGTGGCGCGTGCCCGCGAGCGAAACGAACGGGCCAACCGCGCGCGCCTCGACCTCGGCGCGGATCGTCGCCGCCTCGGCGCCATCGCCCACCAGCACGAGTCGAGCGTCCGGACCGAGCGACGGCGCCGCGGCGCGCACCAGCAGCGGGTAATTCTTTTCGCGCGCGAGCCGCCCCACCGAACCGACAACCCAGGCGTCAGGCGGAATGCCGTTTTCGGCGCGCGCCGCGGCGCGCTCACCCAGCGCGCCGCCGAAGGCCACGACATCGACGCCGTTCTCGATCACCTTCAACTTGGCGTCGTCGCATTCGCGCAGCGTCCGCGCCAGCGCGGCGAGCGCCGGCGACACGGCGACCAAGGCGTCGATCGCGTAGCCGGCCCCTCGCATCAACCACCGCTGGCGCGGTGTCCCCCGCCCCGGTCCGTGACGAGTGTGCACCACCCTCGCGCCCGACAGCTTGCCCGCGACCGCGGCGTACATGAGCGGCAGTCGATTGTGAGTGTGCACCACGTCGACCTTGTGCCGCCGGAACAGCGCGGCCAGCCGCAGCGGCAGCGTGATGTCCGCCCCCGGGCGCTTGGCGATCGCGTGCACGGCGACGCCCCGGGAACGAAAGCGATCGCCGAGCGGGCCGTCGGGCGGAGATTCGAGGCTGACGACCATCACATCGTGCCGCGCCTCGACCTGGCCTGCCGCCAGCTCGAGTGCCATCCGTTCCGCGCCGCCGATATGCAGCGATGAGAGAACGTGCGCGACGATCATGCGGGCGGCCGGATTGCCTAGGTCCCGAGCGCCCGCAGCATGACCAGCGGCGTCCGGACGAGGATGCCGATCTCGACGGCCAGAAAGGAACGCAGATCCTCCATCGCGGCGCAGTAGGCGAGATCGTAGAGCAGCTTTATGCGCATGTGATCGGCGAGAGCGTCTTCGGTCCCCTCCATCTTGAACGGGTTCGTCAGATCGGGCTCGTACTTCGCGATGATGCTGTCGGGGAGCGGCTTTCCCGTGTAGCTGAGGTTCACCTGCGCCAGCCCGGTGATTCCGGGTTTGACGTCCCGCATCCGCTCCTCGAAGAACGGAATGGCCATCGCGAGTTGCTCCGCCAGCTCGGGCCGCTCGGGGCGAGGCCCTACGAGGCTCATCTGACCGAGAAGCACGTTGATGAACTGCGGCAGTTCGTCCAGCCGGGTCTTTCTCAGGATTCGACCGACGCGGGTGATCCGGGGGTCGTTCGCGGTGGCGACGACGACCCCCGTGAACTTCTCGGCGTCCGGTCGCATCGACCGAAATTTCAACATCGAGAACTCATGAAAACGTGGACGTAGCACGCCGCCCGTGGGACTCTGATCGGTGTGTCGGAGTTGACCCGCACGGCGCTGACGAATAAAGACGCCACCCGGTGATTCCACGTAAATTGCGATGGCGATGAACGGCCACAGAGGCAGGGCGATGGCAAGACCCACCGACGCCCCTACGAGGTCGATGAACCGCTTGACGAAGCGAACCGATCGCCGCACGGCGATACCCTACAACGAAACACAAAAACTGCGCAGTCGCGGTTCGCAAAGTGGCATGATGTCGGGGTCCTTTCCCATCAAGCTGTCGATGCTTGGCCGCGTGCAACATCGTGACATCGTGCTCCGCGCCGTGGCGGCGGCGTGCAAACTCGTGCGCCCCGATCCGGACAAGGCCGGCGACGCTGCCTGGAACGATTTCCGGACGCACGTCGTGACGGCGGTCAGCGAAGCGTTCAACAACATCGTGCTGCACAGCTACGCCGGTCGCGACGACGGCATCGTCGAGATGAACATTCGGACGGGCCACAACCAGATCACGGTGGAGCTGCGCGACTTCGGCGACAGCTTCGATCCGGACAAGATCCCCAAGCCCGATCTCGACCGCCTGCCCGAGTCCGGCCTGGGCATGTACATCATCAAGCAGCTGATGGACGTCAGCTATCGCCCGGGCAAGCCCAACGTGCTGGTGCTGTCGAAGCGATACACGCCCGGCACTTCGTCGTCCAGCCGCGCGCTGGCGACGCCCGCAAAAGGCGGTACGGCGTGACCGTCACCATCACCTCGAAGGACGCGGGCACCACGTGCGTCGCCGTGGAAGGCGAGCTCGACACCGTGACGGTGGGCGATCTGCGCAGCCAGATCGACAAGATGGTCGCCAGCGAGCCGAAGCGCGTCGAGGTCAACCTGTCCGCGCTCCGCATGCTGGACAGCTCCGGCGTCGGAGCCCTGGTCTCGCTTTACAAGCGTGTCCGCGGGTACGGCGGCGAGGTGGTGATGATCGGCCTGCGCGATCAGCCGCTCGCCATCTTCCGGCTGCTGCGGCTCGATCGGGTCATGATCGGCACGGATCTGACGCCGTCGTCCGGAGGCGGGCGGAGCCAGTCGAGCTCCAACCATTAGCTGGGTCGACGAGGAGCCCTCCTTCTGGGCGGCGAGCCGCGCGGAGCTGGGGCGCGTCGGCCGACGCGCCCGCGCCTCCTGGCCGATCTGGCTCGCGGCTGCGGCCGTCGTGACGGCCGGGGTCACCGCGCTCCGCCTCCACAAGCCCCCCGCCTACACGGTGACAGCGCTGCTGCGGGTGAGCGAGGGCCAGCTGCGGACGCCGGAGAAGCTGAGCGCCGGCGCGCTGCGAACGCACCTCCAGGAGCTGACCTTCACGCGCGCCCACCTGGGCGACCTGGTCCGGCACAATCCCAAGATGTTCCCCGGCGCCGCCAAGGACGTGGACGGAACTGTGGAGGAGCTGCGCGAGCAAATCACGATGCAGATCGCGGCCAGTGACCTGATCGGCGAGTCCGATGCCCCGCGCACGGCCCACATCACGATCGGCTACACCGGGTCCAACCCGCAGCGCACCTGGGAAGTCACCAACTTACTCGCCGATCTGCTGATCGATTCGGCGCTGGAACGGCAGCGAGCGGCGGTTCTGCGCCAAAAGGCCGGGGCCGAGTCGGTGGAGAGCGCAGCGCAGCAGGAGGGAGACAGGTCGGTCGCGACGAGCTCAGCCGCGGCCGAGCGGATCCGGACGACGCAAGCGGCCGCCGCGGCGGCGCGCTTCGGCGTGCGCGCGGCCGAGGAGCAGCAGACCCTGCGCTTCGAGCTGGTCGACCCGGGTCAGGTCCCCACGGCGGTGACACGCAGCGAGCAGGCTGGTGACGCCACCGTGACGTTCGCGATCCTCCTCCTCGTCGCCAGCCTCCTGGCGGGCGCCTTCGATCCCCGCCTCCTCGACGCCGACGACCTGGCCCACATCGGCATCCCGCTGGTCGGCCGCCTCCCGCCGCTGCCCCCACCCCCCGAACCTGGTGTCAGGACCTCGACCAAATGAGCGGAATCCGCCTGCGCCACCGGGCGATGATCCGCGACCACGTGTATAGTTTTGGGTAGATGAAACGGCCTGAATCGGGGCGGGGGGAGCTTGCCATGCTGGCGTCGCTCGTTCCGCGAGCGACGCGCGTCGCGTGGACCGGGGCAATCGGGCTTGGCATCGGGCTCGTCGCCACGGCGCTGTGGGTGATGTCCACGACCCGCCTTTACCGGTCGGAGGCCGTCCTGCTGTGGGAGCGCGGCGTGCAGGCGGGGACGCTCGGCCACGAGGGCGACTCCGTGCGCGCGGTCGCCGCGCGCCTGACGGACGCGTTCATGTCGCGCCAGCGCCTGGAATCCTTGATCAAAGACATGAAACTTTACCGGAGCCTGCGCGACAAGAAGGGCCTGGTGGCCTCGATCGAGGAGATGCGCAAGCACATCACGGTCTCCAACCGGGAAGGCTACACGTACCGCATCTACTACGACGGCGACTCGCGCGACGGGGCGAAGGAGGTGCTGGAACGCCTGATCGCCTCGGTCGTCGAAGAAGACGTCAACCGCCGCAATCACGAGGCGGAAGAGACAAAGCGGTTCCTGGACGCCGAGCGCCAGCAATCCGACGAAGACCTGAAGACGAAAGAGGAGGCGCTCGCGTCGTTTCTCACCAAGCATCCGCAGCTGGCCTCCGAAACGGGTGCCGCGGCGACGATGGGGGGCCTGATCCGGGCCGCCGACCGGGACCGCGCGGGCGCGGCGGGCGTTGACGTCTCGGGCCTGGAGCTCCAGGCCGCACAACTGGAGCAGCAGCTGGCGGCGGAGGGCAGCACCCCGCACGTGCTCGTCGGCAACCGCGAGGTGAGCGCCGACCCGCAGCTGGTTGCGGCGCTGACCCGCACCCAGACCGAGCTGCAGGCGGCGCAGCACGATCTGGCCGAAAAGCAGCTCCACCTGACCAACGAGCACCCCGACGTGAAGCAGGCGCAGCGGCGGGTCTCCCTCGCCGAAGCGGCCGAGCGTCGGGCGGCAGCGGCGCTCGCGGCATGGAAGCCGTCCGCGGCGCGGGAATCGGGGGCGCCGGTCACGGTCGGCGAGAACACCGGGGGAAACGCCCGGGCCGCGGCGCTGCGCCACGCTCTCGGCGCGATACGCTCGCAGATCGCGTCCCTGCGGGCGCGGAGCGCGCCGCGCGCCGAGATGCCCCGTGCTCCCACCTCGCAGGTGGCGATCGACACCGAATGGACGCGCCTGAACCGCGAGGTGTCGGAGGCGCGCGAGCGACAGAGCCAGCTCGAGGGGAAGCAGTTCCAGGCCCAGCTGGCCGCCACGTTGATCGCCGGCGGCCAGGGCGGACAGCTGGTGATCTCGGATCCGCCCTTCAAACCGATGGCGCCGATCGCGGGCGGCCGCTTCAAGATCGCCCTGGTCGGCGTGGCCGGATCGGTGGTGCTCGGTCTGTTCGTGATCCTGATCGTCGCGATGTTCGACGATCGCCTGTACAGCTCTCACGACGTCGAGGGCGTCCTGTCCGACGGCATCATCGTCGTGATCCCAAAGGTGGTGGCGCGCTTGCCGGCCCCCGAACCGGAGCCCGTCCAGGCGGCTGCGGGGAAGGAAGGCTGACGAAGCGTGGCCGCCAACGGCGAAGAACGCGGCGGACCGGGCGCGGGCCAGAGCGCGGCGCTGGCCGTCAGGCCACTCCAGACCGCGGCGATCTCGTTCGTCAATTTCGCGCCTCAGCCTCCCTACGACGAGCGGCTGATCTTCTGGGAGGGGCGTAATCTCGACACGGCCGCCGCGTTTCGTCTCCTGCGCCAGCGCCTGATCGATCGGGGCGATCCTCGGATCGTGCTCTGCACCAGCGCCATGCGCGGCGAGGGCAAGACCACGCTGGCGACCAATCTGGCGCTGGCGTTCGCCGAGCTGGGCAAGTACCGGGTGCTTCTGATCGAGACCAGCTTCCGCTCCGCCGCGGTGGCCGAGGTGTTCGGGTTCAAGCCTCCCGGGGGCTTCGCGAGCCAGCTCGCCCGCCATCGCCGTTCCCGCGACGAGCCCTGGGTCGTCGTCCAGATCGCGGGCACGCCGCTCTACGTCTTGGCGGCGGAGCCACGCTGCTGCCCGAAGTGCGCCGGGGTGCTCGCAGAGGAGGCGAAGTTCTGCGGCATGTGCGGAACGGAGGCGAGCGACGGCGCGGCGGACCCGATCGATGCGAGGACCTTCGCGGCGTCGATCGGAAAGTTTCGAGAGTCTTTCGACTACCTGGTGCTCGACGCCCCGCCCGTGCTCGCGAGCGGCGACGTGAACCTGATCCAGGATTCGGCCGACGCGATCGTGTTCGCCACCCGCAAGGGACGATCAGCCGCCCGCAACCTGCGCCGCGCGATCGAGCAGGTCGCGCCCGCGCCGGTCGCCGCCGTCGTCCTCCTCGAAAACTGACCGCTACTCGAGCGTCTTGCTCAACGTCAACAGGTTGGGCCGCCCGCGGCGGTACTTCATCTGCATGAACGACTGCATGATGAACAGGCCCAGCCCGGACTCGGGCAGCGCGTCCAGCTCCGGCACCGGCACGCGCTTCGGGTCGAAACCCTTCCCCCAGTCGCGCAGCTCGATGTCGATTCTTCCTTCGCCGGGGCGGATGCTGAGGTCTATGCGGCCATCGCGTCGGCCCTGGTAACCGTGCAGCACGAGGTTGTTGAAGGCTTCGCTGACGGCGCTCACCACCTGGACCTGGAAATCTTGCCGGCTCCCCGCATCCGGCGGGACCGTGACGAGCTTGCAAGCGGCGGAGACTGCACGGAGGACGATATCGCGGTGCTCGAGGGTGCCGAGGACAGTCATGCGAATCTCGCCATGCTGGGCGCTGTGGCTCGGACCTGACCGCATTCAGAAGTTTTGCGCCCCCTCATATTTAGCGTAAACGATATTCGGAACACCAGGAAGTTAATCGCTCGGCGGATCACTCAGACCATGGGCGTGCGTGCGCGAGAAACAACGTACTCGAACGCCGCGCGCGGCAGGAGATCTACTTCGAGACCCGCCGATGCGGGGCTACTGCCCGCGGAACTCGAGCGCGCGGTTGTTGTACGTGTCGCTGACGAGCAGGGTCTTGCCCGAAATCCGGAGGCCACCGCCGAGCTGGTCGACCTGGCCCTGTCCGTCCCGCGGATAGAGAAACAGCCCGGTCGCCGTCACCGGGTTCTGGCCGGCCGCGTACCAGGTCGCGGGCGTGGTGAAGGTGAAGTTCGTGGCGGTGCCTGCATTCGGATTGCACTCGGTGAACAGGGGTTGTCCCAGCACGAGATCCGGGAGCAGCGCCGTGGCCGCCGTCGGAAATTGCTGCCAGACCAGGATCCGGTGGTTGGCCGTCTCGAGCACATAGAGCGACGTCCCGTCCGAATCGAGCGCGCTCGGTGAGCCCATCGTGGAGCGCATCATGTCGGCGGTATTGCCGGTGAAGTTCGGCTGCCCGAGGACGAAGCTCGCCGACACGTTCGAGGTCGGGAACGTGCTCCAGATGAGCACGCGGTTGTTGTTCAGGTCGGCCACCGCGAGGCGGGTGCCGTCGGACCAGACGTCGGCCGGCCAGCTGAGATTGTTGGCGGCGGTCGCCCTGGCATTGCAATTCGTCGCCGACGCCTGACCGAGGATCAGGTTCGCCGCCGGCGTCGGATTGGCCGTCGGGATCGAGTTCCAGATCATGACCCGGTTGTTCATCGTGTCGGCGACGATCAGCTTCCCGCCGGTCACGTAGAGCGATTGCGGCCTGTTGAGCGTGGTGGCGGTGCACCCCGTCGCAGTCCCACTCAGATCCGCCTGCCCCACCGCGACGACGGCGCTCGCGTTGTTGCCGACGGGCGTGTTGTAGATGAGCACGCGGTTGTTGCCGGTATCGGCCACGAAGAGCTTGCCGCCGGCCGCGAACACCGTGCCCGGGTGATTGAGACGCTGGGCTCCCGTGCCGGCCGTCGTCCCACTGGTGACGCTCGTCTGGCCGAGCACGAGTGACGCGGTCCCGGGGCTGCTGGCGGGAATCCCGGTAAACCCGAGCACGCGGTTGTTGAACGTGTCGGCGATGAACAACGTCGTCCCGTCGAAGAAGGGATTACCGGCCGGTGAATAGAGCGTGCTGGCCGACGCCGTCATCGTCGCCGGCGGCACCGGCCCGGGCGAAGCCGCCGTGGGCAAGGTGAGGTTCGCCTGTCCGATCACGACTGACGCCGCCTGGAACGTCGTGAAGCAGGCCGGCGCGCCGCAGCGCCCCGCGGTTCCGGTCGTTCCCGCGGCGCCCGTCGTGCCGCCGCGCCCGCCCG
>Ga0070690_100001568_pt1 | contig 11995 bp, 7 predicted proteins | sample KBSS33HmetaG_FD_64671 | JGI IMG/M metagenome (GOLD analysis project Ga0070690, IMG submission 64671) | Switchgrass rhizosphere microbial communities from Kellogg Biological Station, Michigan, USA - KBS S3-3H metaG | ecosystem: Host-associated > Plants > Roots > Rhizosphere ... | reverse complement strand
AATTGCAGGTTGGGAAGGGCGGTTTACCCCCGCTCAAGATGCACATTCACTCAACGTTGAGTGGAAATGAATTTTTGAGCGGGGGTAAACCACCCTTCCCAACTTGCAATTAATTTAGCTTGAATTATCCCATTGAAGCCTGCACGCTGCTGTTTTGTACGTTGCATCTTTCTGCTGAGGTTTAACTGTCCAGGATAGTATTATCAGTAAGCCAATGATCGGTAGGCTATACTCTCGGGTCCATTGAAGGACTGATGGGAGTCTTAAGAAGAATCTGGCCAGCGAAACGCAGCGACATCGCCATGCTCGGCGTGATCGTTCTTGCGTTCCTCATCTTCTTTGCGTGGCTGATACTTCAGCGGCGGTTCCTCCTCGGCGGCGACTGCTTCTCTTATTCATATCCACTTCGCTCCATCGCCTGGTCCAATATTCGTCACGGCGAACTGCCTTTGTGGACACCAGACGTATTGTCGGGTTACCCGCTGTTGTCGATGACCCAGCTCGGACTCGGTTATCCTCTCACGTGGTCCTACCTTTTCCTTCCGGGATACATCGCCGAACAGTTGTACGTGTTCGCCCCTTTCTTACTCGCACCCATGTTCACTTACGCGTACGCGCGTTCACTCGGTCGCAGCCCACTCGCGTCACTGCTCGCCGGGTTATCGTTCGGTTACGGCGGCGCGATGACTGGTTTGCTCGGCGTGATCGGGTTGGTGGGAAATTCTTTCATGTGGTTGCCGCTAGTTTTGATCGTGATTGACCGCTCACGAACGAAGAAGTTTATGTCCTGTTTACTCGGCGCAACGGCTGCGTTTGCGATGTCTGTGCTCAACGGATACACGCAAGCTTTCGTGTTCGTCGCGTTGATTTCATTTGGCTATGCGGCCTGGATAAGTTTTTTCCTACCTCAACCAGCAACCTCAAAACTCATCGAACGCCTACGGCCTTTATGGTTGGTTCTTTGTTCGACCTTACTTGCAGTTGGAATCGCCGCCATTCAGATCTTTGAAACGTGGCAGGCTGCGCAGCTCAGTATTAGGAAGTCGTTAACCTACCTCACATTTACTGACGGATCTTTCTCACCTGCAGTCTTACTCAAATCTGTGGTCGCACCGCTTTACATGAACCGCTTCGCTGATGTAACCGCGTTCGTCACGCCCATCGTGTTCGGGCTCGCACTCTTTGCGGTTGTGGATGCCTGGCCACGGCCCAGGTCTGATGACGTAGTTCGGATCAAGTTTTGGTGGATAGTAACGCTCGTCGCCGGATCGTTAGTTCTCGGCTCGTATATGCCGACTGCGCGAATCGTGTTCTACGTTCCTGTGCTCAACAAATTTCGAGTGCCTTCACGTCATGTGCTCGAATTGACGTTCTCGCTGAGCATCCTCGCTGCATTTGGCTGGGATTCAATCAAACTCCGGTGGGCCCATCTGCAATCCAGGCGCCGGTTATCGATTCTTGCGCTCGCGTTGCTGCTACTGACTGTTGCGACCGGCTATTTTTGGCTGCGCGCTACGACTGCCACGCAAACAATGGCGGGAGTGGAAGCGGTTGGAAGTTGGTACGCAGGACTCAGCATGACAACGTATCTCGTTTGGAAGTTTGTATGGCTCGCTCTGGGGCTTGTGTGTGGCGTAATCGCATGGCACATCAGTCACAAGAATCTTCAGACGTTCGTACTAACTTGCCTTATCGTCGCTTCGTGTCTAACCGAACCTTATATCTGCTTTCGCAACTGGTGGAGCAATCTTGCGAAGACACCTGCACGCATTCAAACCCCCGCGCCGGTCACGCGCGCGTTGCAGGCTGAAGATGGCAATCGCGTCTACACACGCTTCGATCTTTTCATTGATGATATCGCTGACGTTCCGCGTGCTGACTCACAGAATCTGCCCGCCCTTCATGGTCTACACAACGTTGCCGGGTCCGAACCGTTGGTGTTGGAGCGATACAGTCGTGCGCTTGGAAACGTTGGTCCCGACTCCGTAAACGAGACCGCCGGCAATCCTCCGTCTGACTCTATCTTCAACGACAATTCACACGTGCTGGATATTCTCAATACTACGGCGGTCGCCACATTCACCGATCTACGTTCGACTCCAAAGCCATTGCCGGTATTCGAAGGTGTAAAGCTTGCCCTCAATGAGACCGTCGTCGAGTTACCGCCCGGATCTACAAAACTGATCGGGTTGCCTGACTTCAACGCTGACACCATCGTACTTGTGACGTCACTGGCCAATTCCGTCGACGTCGAACAGGGGGCGATCGTTGGTCGCTTACGCCTTTTGACTGACTCAGGAACTGTAATCGAGCAAGAGTTGCGCGCGGGCATTGATACAGCCGAGTGGGCACATGAACGATCGGACGTGCATCCGATCATCAAACATCACCAGGCTCGAGTGTTCGATCGGCCGGTTGGTGATACAAACGATACCTATCAGGCTTGTCGCTACATCGCCCGCGTCCAGTTCGACTCGGCTCACATCAGGCAGGTTGAACTGGTAAATGTCACACCAAAAGCTAGCATTGCACTTTGGGCCGCGTCTCTGCTCGACAACGCAACCGGACAATCACAAACACTCTCTCGACTGATGTTGACTGTCCGTAACAATCCTCAACGTTGGCGAATTGAATCGTTACCAAATGATCTGATGGTGTTACACAACAGTCGAGCCTTACCGCGCGCGTGGTTGGTGACGACGGTCGAAGCGGTCGATAGCGAAGAAGCATTGCGACGAATTCGCGGCGAGAGCACTCACCAATTCGACCCACGCTCGACGGCGTTGCTTGAAGTAGCGCAACATGATTTACCCAATTTACCTGGCGGCCCTCTTGTGGGCGGCGGGGCAAACATAACTGACTATCACAGCAATCGTCTTCGCATCGAAACGTCAGCATCGACGCCAACTGTTCTGGTTCTCAGTGAGATCTTCTACCCCGGCTGGGAGGCGAAGATCGACGGCGGCCCTGCGACAATCATGGTCACGGATTATTTACTGCGAGGTGTCGCGCTACCGGCCGGCAATCATGTTGTGGAAATGCGATACGCAGCACCGGAGGCGGGCAAGGGCGCGATCATTTCCATCATATCGCTGGTGATCTGTGCGATTCTTATGATTCGAGTGTTGTTACTGCGAGGCCGACTGTTGGGCTCTAACGTAGGTCGCGGACGTATAAACTAGGTCTACTGTAACGTGCGATACACAGAATTCCATCCACTCAACCCTCTAAACTGCTTCGTCGAGTGTTTTTGGACGCTCGATGGCGGTGGGCAAAGTGGTCCATCTCAACCTGAAAGAATTCTTCCTGATGGTTGCGTCGAACTTATCCTCAACTTCGCTTCACCTTTTGCCCAGCATAACGATGGCTCACAAGCGGTCCAGCCGCGGAACTTCATCGTCGGCCAGATGACCCAACCAATTCTGATTTCTCCGACCGGGCAAGTTCAGCTGATTGGCATCCGCTTTCATCCAGCGGGGACTGCCCCGTTCTTTCATCTACCGATGCATGAACTTACGAACCAGGTCGTTGAGCTAGGTTCGTTCGCTCGAACTCTTGAAACAAAACTCGCGACAGCCACCACTGGAATACACGCACTTGCTGACAAGGTTCTTGCGTTGGAAAAGGTATTAACGAAGCTTCTTTACGAAAGCAAAACCGATTTCCGTTTACTGAGAATCGCCGCGAAGATCGTGGAACGCGCAGGAATGATTTCAATCGACGATCTTGCGGATGAAGCCGGTTTGAGTAGCCGACAACTCGAGCGACGGTTTTTAAGCGGTGTCGGTCTGGGCCCGAAACTCCTCTCGCGGATACTTCGCTTTCAACAAGTGTTCCGGGCCGTAGATGCGAACGAAAGCTCGTGGCCAACGGTAGCTCTTGATTGCGGCTATTACGATCAGGCCCATCTCATCAAAGACTTTCGTCAATTCGCGCAACAGACTCCAGCGGTTCTCTTCTCAGAATCCAGCACCTTCACCGAGTCGTTTACCCGCAAACGACGCATGTCGAGTTTTTCCAATACAAGAGGAATTTAGTTGTCTATGCTCTTGTGACCGCTGCGTCTCGGCTTCCTCTGCGTTAACCTTTTTCCAACCGCAATCTAATAACGCAGAGGACACAGAGACGCAGAGGTCGCAGAGAATCAACTCGATAACGGAGGTTGAATGAAAACCCGAAGTATCTACACGGCTCTTGTAGTTATTCTTGTTGTCCTTGCGGCACCAATTGACAACCACACTCACTCAGCAACGATCGCGTCTGACATCGCTGAACTCTCATGGATCTCCGGTGATTGGCAGACCGCACCAGGTGGGCGTGCTCAGATTGAAGAACACTGGACGCAACCGGTCGGCGGTTCGATGTTGGGGATGGGCCGCACTGTGTCTGGCGGAAAGACGGCTGAGTTTGAGTTCCTGCGCATAGAGCAGCGTGACGATGGGATCTACTACGTGGCCCAACCAAATGGTCAATGCCCGGCGACCGATTTCAAACTAACGCGCGCCACTGGACAGCAAGCAGTGTTCGAAAATCCCGCGCACGATTTTCCAAAGAGGATCATTTACAAAAAACTGGGTGATGATTCTTTAACGGCAACTATTGACGGCGGTGAGGGTACCAAAGAGATTACATTCTCCTATCAAAGAATTAGGTGACTCTCCTCGAGTGACACAACACTCAAGCTTCAGTTTCACGTTCGACGAGCAAAACATCAGTGCTCAAGCTCACAGGCATGACGCAAGGTGAAATAATTGCAGGTTGGGAAGGGTGGTTTACCCCCGCTCAAGATCCACATTCACTCAACGTTGAATGGAAATACATCTTGAGCGGGGGTAAACCACCCTTCCCAACCTGCAATTATTTCACGAATTATTCCAATGATGGCTGCGTGCTGCGCTTTTGTACGTTGCATCGTTCTGCCGCAGTTGACCACCAAGCATCTTAAATTTCTCGTTATCTGCGGTTAGACTTGTGAACTGATCGTCTCTGACGACGCGGGATTCAACGCTGCTTGCGCTGCCGCGAGTCGCGCGACAGGAACACGGAACGGCGAACAGCTCACGTAGTTCAATCCGATCTCATTGCAGAACGCGATCGACTGTGGATCGCCGCCGTGTTCGCCGCAAATACCAACCTTCAGATCGTTCTTCACAGAGCGTCCGCGCTCAGTTCCCAATCGCACCAATTGTCCGACGCCATCCCGGTCGAGCACCTGGAATGGATCGTCGGCGACAATCTTTCGCTCGATGTAGTTCGGCAGGAACCGGCTCGAGTCGTCTCGGCTTAGTCCGAAAGTTGTTTGCGTGAGATCGTTTGTCCCAAATGAGAAAAAGTCGGCGTGTGCCGCAATCCGGTCGGCCATCAACGCGGCACGTGGCAATTCGATCATCGTGCCGACGTGATATTCGATAGTCATACCGTGCTCACCCATTACCTGCCTGGCTACTTCGTCGATAAGCTCACGCTGTTGCCGCAACTCCTCGCTGAGTGAAACCAACGGCACCATGATCTCGAGCTCGACCTTCTGCTTTTGGCCTTGGACGTGACAGGCAGCTTCGAAGATCGCTTTACACTGCATCCTCGTGACTTCCGGAAAGAGCAGGCCCAGACGACAACCACGGAAACCCAGCATAGGATTCGCTTCACGAATACGATTGACCTGTCGCAGCAACGCGCGCTTCTGATCGATCTCATCAAGCATATGATCCATATCGCTCAATGACCCGGCGCGTTTCAAGGCCATCTTCAGTTCTGCGAGCTCGGTTGTAAGTTCTTCAGCGTTCGGCAAAAACTCATGAAGCGGTGGATCAAGCAACCGGATGGTTACGGGAAGTCCAACCATCTCTTTAAAGATTCCGATGAAGTCGCCTCGTTGCAACGGCAAGAGTTTCTCGAGCGCCTTTTCGCGAGCGCCGACACCTTCTGCCAGAATCATCTCGCGCATCGCTGCCAGACGCTGGTCGCCAAAGAACATGTGTTCGGTTCGACAAAGGCCAATGCCTTCCGCTCCAAACTGACGCGCCGTCTTGGCGTCGAGAGGTGTATCGGCATTCGCGCGCACGCGAAGCCGGCGATACCGATCAGCCCACGTCATTAACTTGTAAAAATCGTTCTCGAGGGTTGGCTGAATAGTGGGTACCTGGCCGAGAAACACGCGACCCGTCGAGCCGTCGACTGTGATCCATTCGCCTTTCGTCACGACAGTTCCATCAACGGTGAACTGTTGCTGGCTGTAATCGATATTCATGGCGTTCGCGCCACAGACGCACGTTTTGCCCATGCCGCGGGCGACAACTGCGGCGTGACTCGTCATGCCACCGCGCGCAGTCACAATTGCTTGCGCTGCAACAATCCCATGAAAGTCTTCAGGGCTTGTTTCCTGTCGTACGAGTACAACTTGCTTTCCCTCTCGTGCGAGCTCTTCCGCATCGTCGGGACTGAAGACAACCTGTCCCTGTGCCGCTCCCGGGCTCGCCGGCAAACCTGTCGCCAGCACCGGCGCTTTCGTTTTGGGATCCACTGTCGGATGTAACAACTGATCGAGCTGTTCCGGAGTGACACGCTGAACGGCTGTCGTTTGGTCGATCAGCTTTTCGTAAACCATGTCGACCGCAATGCGAACGGCGGCAGCACCGCTGCGTTTGCCGGTTCGGGTCTGGAGCATCCAGAGTTTTCCGCGTTCGATGGTGAACTCGCAGTCCTGCATATCGTGGTAGTGGTTTTCAAGCAGGTTGGCGATTGAAGCAAACTGTTCGTAAACCTCCGGCAGCTCTTTTTTCAATTGCGAAATCGGATTCGGAGTGCGAATGCCGGCAACAACGTCCTCACCCTGTGCATTCAGCAGATACTCGCCGTAAAGTTCCTTCTTGCCTGTCGAAGGATTGCGCGTGAAAGCGACACCGGTGCCGCTGCCCGCTCCCATATTTCCAAACACCATCGCCTGAACGTTTACGGCTGTGCCCAGTGAATCGGGAATCTTGTTGACGCGACGATAATCAATCGCGCGACGGCCCATCCATGAATTGAACACCGCCATAATTGCGACGCGTAGCTGCTCATACGGATCTTCCGGAATCGCGCTTTGTTCAGTAAGAATGATCTGCTTTTCTGCGGCGATGATTTCGCGCAGGTCATCAGCTTTTAGATCTGTATCTTTGCCACCGCGAGTTTGCGCCTTAAAACGGTCGAGCACGCGCTCAAACTTCTCATGAGCGACACCCATCACGATCTCTCCGAACAATGAAGCGAATCGTCGATATGCGTCGAGCGCAAAACGCAAATCACCAGTTTGCTTCGCAAGACCCTGCACGGTTTCTTCGTTAAGACCAAGATTGAGAACTGTGTCCATCATTCCCGGCATTGAGAACGCTGCACCCGATCGAACTGACACCAACAACGGATTCTTAGGATCGCCAAATCGCTTGCCGACTTTTTCTTCGATCCGCTTCAATCCTTCCTTCACCTGCTCCCACATGCCATCGGGAAAATTCTTATCGTTGTCGAAGAACGCATTGCACGCCTCGGTAGTCACAATGAGACCGGGAGGGACAGGCAGTCCTGCTCGCGTCATCTCGCAAAGCCCGGCGCCTTTGCCACCGAGCAAAGCCTTATCGTCACCCGGCCCCTCTTCAAATAAATAGACCCATTTGTTGGTGGTTGTTTCGTCAGTTCTTTCCGAGGCTTCTTCCGTAACAGTGCTCATTTCTATTGACTCTCTCCGGAGGTTAGTGAATTCTCTGGCGGTAAAACGGGTTCGAATCGTTCCAATGCAACTTACCCTATTTTCAGCGGATTAGGGAAGCGGGGGTTAGGTTGGAACGCTTGAAAATCGCAACCAAAATAACTTTCGCTAACATCTATCCCAACGCCGCCGCTGATTCGATCATACCGCGCAGGCTAATCTGACCCGTGTAATTGCCGAAGAGCATTCTGCCCGGTACCGCACACCAGTTCGTTCGCGCGTATTGCCAAACGTCAGGCAAGGCAGTCGAGTACTGGGGCAAAGCCGTTGGCCATCTATGAATCAACACGCTCGAGATGTCTTGTATCCCGAGCAGTGACTTCAACTCGGATCGGATTCGCACTTCGATCTCTTCGTCGGTTGCATTCAGCCACTGGGCTTGCGAAGTGCCACCCATCATGACAGTAAACGACGCCAGCTTGTCTTCGTCTGTCACGCGCTTTGTGAACGAACTCGAGTTGAAGAGAATTCCCAAACAAGATCTATCTTCACAAGCCGGCATCAGGACACCAACACCCTCTACTGGATTTGTAAACGCGCTTCGCTCCACAAACACAGTCGCCGAAACGATCGGCGTGTATTTTACTGACTGCAGTTGCTTCGCTAGTTTCCATGAATCATTCACCACCAGACGTGCGGCATCATACGCCGGCGTAGCAATGATCAGATTTGGCGCGTCAGGCACACTCTTCACGCGTTCATCTTTCCGGAACCTGGGACCAAGCCGCGATTGCAGGTGAACCTCAAGCTGCTTCACCAGGTCGCCCATGCCGAGCTGTGGCGCAACGCGCTTCCTGGTTTGTTTTTCTTTTTTCGCCTTTCGTTTCTTCAGGAAAGATCCTATTAGGGTTTGACCAACTGGAAGACGCAACGACGGATACGCAGCACTAACACCGAGCTCCGCCGGCTGCACACCGTAGATTCCTCGAACTAATGGCGTCAGCAAATAATCGACAGCCGGCTGCCCGAGGTGTCGCTGTCCCCAGGATTCCAACGATTGGCAATCGTCATTGACTGAATTGACGAAAGTTGCGCGGGCGAGAGTCGACAATGCTTCGGGAATCGACAAGGGAAACTTCCGTAGTCGTCCGTCGCGAACGATGTACTTAGCCTTGGCTTCCTTGCGCGGTTCCACGAGCGGCACGTTGAGGTCGCGACACAGATCCAACACCGCTGGAGTCGCAATTAGAGAATGTGCGGCGCTTTCAGCGATTCCTTCGTCAGTGTAAGTCGTGCGGATCAAACCTCCGCCACGATTCTTTTCCTCGATCAGCGTCACGCGATAACCGCGGCGGTCGAGATAATAAGACGCAAGCATTCCCGCGATTCCTGCTCCGACAACAGTTACCTGCCGATTATTCTTGTCGAGCGTGCCGATCATGCATGCGCTCCCTTTAGCAGTGAATCAAGGACGCGCGGGAATCGCGGATCAGCATTGAAACAACGGGCACGGCGATACGACTTGATACCGTTTTTTTTCGCGAGGTCAGCATACAATCTGTCCAACTCAAACAACGTCTCGATGTGATCGCTGACGAAACTAATTGGCACAACCACGACCTTCTGTACACCTGCATTCGCCAATCTTTTAAGTTCATCTTCAAGGTACGGCTGCAACCACGGCAATTTCCCATTCCGCGACTGAAACGCCAGTGACCACTCGTGCTTAAGAGTTGTTGTCAGCGCCTTCACGGTGCGCTCGACATCTTCCGGGTACGGATCCCCACGCTCCACGATCTTCAGCGGCAATGAATGCGCGGAGAAGATGACGTGAACTGGACCTGTAGTCGTCTCGTCCTTTTCGATCTCGACGAGTGCTTCATTCAGAGTCGCTTTCAGAAGTTCAATATAGATCGGATGGTCCGGCCAATTTACGATTTGATGAACTTCGGGGGACCATTCGAGGCGTTGTAACGCATCGTGTACTTCTTCAAAGCAGGTCCCGGTCGTCGTACTCGAGTACTGCGGGAACAAGGGGAGTAGTACTACCTTCTCGGCGCCCCAGACGTTCAATCGCTCAAGCGCAGCTTCGATCGAAGGTTCAGCCGACCGCATCCCAATCTCGACGCGCACATCACCGTTCGGAGCGATGTTGCGCAATCCTTCCGCTTGAATAGCAGTCCATTTGAGTTGTGGTGAACCACCGCCGATCAACTGATAGCTTTTCCGACTCGACGGACCTTTTATTTGTGCGATCAGAAAAGCAAGCATCTGACGGAAAGGCGGAGGCACACCGACAAGCACGTTCTTATTGGCGAAGAGTCGATAAAGAAACGGTTTGACGTCAGACAACGTCCACGGGCCGCCAAAGTTGAGTAAGAGAATGCCTGTCTTCATGGTCCTATATCGTCCGGCTGAATTGTTTGCTTCCGTTGTCGCGTGCGAGATGGGCGTCGAATGCCATGCAAATGTTTCTTAGAAAGGTACGACCGCTATCGGTGACTTCGCATTGCCTGCCTGTGCAGTTCAGCAGACCATCACGTCGAAACTCACCGAGACGCTCGGTAATGTGTTGTAGATAAGGCACGTACGCATCGCTGTCGTTCCAGTTGGTTTCGAAGCGCGTCATCAGATTCAGAATGTGCCGACGCAGTACTCGATCTTCAAAACTAAGCTTGTGGCCACGAGAAATAGGCAGTTCACCACGGCTGACTCGTTCGGTGTAGGTTTCGATCTCCTTTTCGTTCTGCGCAAACATGTCCCATGAATCGCTTATCGATGAAACTCCGAGACCAATCAACGGCATAACGAAGCGGGACGTGTAACCCATAAAGTTGCGATGTAGCTTTCCACTGGTGGCAGCCGGCCACAGCGAGTCGGTCTCCAATGCAAAGTGGTCCATGCCGATTTCGCGATAACCTGCGGCGAGCAACAGTTCGCGTCCGCGCTCGTACAGTCGCCGTTTTGCGGACCCTACCGGCAAATCGTTTTCAGTGAAGTGTCTTTGACCGGGTTTCACCCAGGGAACGTGTGCATACCCATAGAAAGCGATCCGATCCGGTCGCTGCTTCATTACCGCGGCTACCGTCATCTCGACACTCTGGAGTGTTTGGAATGGCAGGCCGTAGATCAGATCGTAATTGACACTAGTGAAACCGAACGCGCGCGCAGTGTCCGTGACTTTAGCGACTTGTGCTTCTGACTGAACCCGATTCACTGCCAGCTGCACCAGTGGATCAAAATCCTGAACGCCAAGACTTAGTCGCTTGAATCCAAGTTGGGCCAGTCGTTCGAGATGTTCCTTTGTGGTGACTCGGGGATCCGACTCGATTGAAAACTCCGCGTCGTTAGTTGTGTGAACGTGCTGAAGAATCCCGCTAATCAACTCTTCGAGTTCCGCTGGTGACAGAAATGTCGGGGTGCCACCCCCGAGGTGTAACTCGCTGAGTGGAACGCGGAGGTCGCCGAGTTGTTGACGATATATATCCCATTCTCGCAAAACGGTTCGCAGATAGGGTTCCGCGACTGATGTCTTTGTCGTTATACGTGAATTGCAGCCGCAGTAAGTGCAAAGAGAACGACAGTAGGGAATATGGATGTAGATTGCGGCACCGGTTCCGAGTCGCTCACTGTTGCGCAGACTCTCGCGAACACTTTGAACCCACTCGTCGATCGAAGGCGGTGAGCTCCAATGCAGAATAGTTGGGTAGCTCGTGTAGCGAGGCCCCGGAACATCGTACTTTTCGAGTAGAGTCGCAGTCATTGCCGATTGTTGATTTGAACTTATCGTCACCCACAACCACTTCTCGCTCCGCAAAACGCAGCGTGAACGGAGGTGGGGGAGCAACGCTCGTGCCCAGTGTTTCTGCGGAGAAAGTCGCGTGTTGAGGCAAGCGAAGCTGCGGAATAAGGCGACCGCCTGCGCAGAAATCCTCAGCTGAGAAATTGCCAAGCCGAGATTTCCTGCTGCTCCCTACCGCTTGTCTCCTATTGCGGGGCGGCCTGCGAGTTGCTCGTGTTGACGTTGTCGAAATTGAAATCGAGTTTCAACTTCGACGCAATTGTAGGGGCGGCCCTCCGTGGCCACCCATATCACCGCAATACATGAGGCCGCCGAATGAACAAAACCAACCATTCAACTTTGAGCGCACTACCACATGGACGCTGGGCGACAGTTCTGAATGTTCTCGGCCCCGGGTTTATCGCGCTTCGCCTGATGGAAATGGGATTGGTACCAGGAGCGAGTATCTCAGTTGTCCGCACGGCGCCTCTTGGCGACCCGCTTCAAATAAAAGTTCGCGACTATCAACTCGC
>Ga0070690_100001565_pt1 | contig 12003 bp, 9 predicted proteins | sample KBSS33HmetaG_FD_64671 | JGI IMG/M metagenome (GOLD analysis project Ga0070690, IMG submission 64671) | Switchgrass rhizosphere microbial communities from Kellogg Biological Station, Michigan, USA - KBS S3-3H metaG | ecosystem: Host-associated > Plants > Roots > Rhizosphere ... | reverse complement strand
TTCAGCTATTTTGCGATCAACTGACTCGATGTTCTCGCGGACCGCTGGCTCAAACTCTGCGCTCGTGATGGTGCGTCCATTAACAACAACAATAGGAACGGGAGTCGCGGGCGGCAGTGATTTCGCCGGACTCGCGCTGGGCACTGAAGCAGAAGCAGCTGGACTCGCTGAGGACGTCGCTGGTTGCGTCGCCGTTGGTCGCTTGGCAGGCGGTCTTTGTCGAGTTCGCTGCGCAAGGGCGACGGAAACAAACAAACAAATTGCGAGGGAGGTAATCAGTATCTTCATAGGTGTTTGTAGAAAACGAAGGGCATAACAGATTCAGAGCGGATGATACGAGAAGCGTTTGTTAGAGCACAAATACACGTCTGGCGCTGCCTCTCTCTTGAGACAGCGCCAGTTAAACGCATTAGAAGCTCTGTTTTGGGCCTCAGTGATATCTGATAATGCTGCGTCGGCGCTTCTTGACGGGCGTCCGAACTGCTAGAAGGTCTTTGTGGCGTCCGTTTAGGATGAAGGCCAAACCTTGATGTGTTACGCCCAGCATTCGAGCGGCGCGCGTTACGCTGCCACCGGAAGTCTCCAGCGCCTGTCGGATCAGATTTGCCTCATACCGCAGAACTTCGGTCTCCAGCGAATACGATTCGCTAATCGTCACCGGAACCTCTTGCGCAACGTTCGCCTTTACTGGCTCACTGTCTTTTGCATTCGACAATGCAGACGACATTAGCCAACGAGCACAATCACCGAGTCGTGTACGGATCTGGCGATTTTGTGAACCTGCCAGCGCCGACTCGGCCGATAGATAGTAACCGTGCAAGATCTCGATCGGTAATTGCTGGCGCATCTCTTCAACCAGAGTTAGCGCGGCAATTCCACCGGTATCTGGATCGCCGGCGACCTGAGCTAGTTCCATCGCTCGATCAAGAGCCTTTCGCGCGCCGTCGTATTGATTCAATCTCGCCAGCGCCTTGCCGTGAGTGGTTAGAGCTTCAGCAAGAATCGACTGTTCGCCGCCGGTCTCGAGAAATCTGACAGCCGCGCGGGCAGTCTTCTCAGCAGCTTCGTTCTTGCGTTCCATCAGTAGTACCTGCGCTCGAGTGTCATCAGCACCTGCGGCACCACCGTGATCACCAACGCTCACGTGAAGCGCGCGAGCTCGGTCGAGGTGTTCGTACGCTTCTTTGAAGCGACCCAAACTCGCGAACAAGAATCCTTCGTTGTTTTCAACTCGCGCCCTAAAACGCTTGTTACCTGCCTGCTCGAAATGGAATCGCGCGGCTTCGAACTCAACCAGTGCGTGGTCGATGTAGTCTTCACGCTCCTGCGAGAGGCCCAAGCCTTTCAACACAATCGCATATGAATTGTGAAATTTGCCTTTCAGCGAATTGTTATTACTCGAGTCGAATAACGGAGCAGATTCGCGATAAATGCGAAGCGCCTCGTTGTAGCGAGTGGCGACTTGTTCAATGATCGCGGTATTGAGGAGCGCGCGCAGTCGCTGCTCACTATCGAGATCGCCGAGAGCATCGAGTGCTAAACGTAAGGTCACTCGAGCTTCGTCGAGCGCGCCTTCGCGCCAATAGCAGATCGCCAAATCGACGCGTGCTTCAGCAACTTTTTCACTCAATGCCTGTTGTTCAAATAGCGCGGCGCTTTCGCTAATGAGATCCTTTGCGGCTTCCTGGGCACCAGAAACTTGATTCGCGCTGCCCAACCATCCGGTCAACGTTCCCGTGCGCAACAACAACTCGGCTTTCATTTCTAAGGGCCAGCCATGGGTCGGTGGTCTGACACCAAGTCCTTGCCAAAGATCTCCGAGAGCTTCGCGAGCAGCCTGGTATTCGCCTGCTTCCTCCAACTCTCTCGCGGCTTCGCAGCGACTCAGAATAGTGTCTGGATCCCCGAGCCCGGGGGACCATTGAATTACAGATGTTTGCAATCCCATATCGCGTCTCCAGTTCTGTTATTACGCAAGGAACCTTGCAAGCGTCTCGATTGACGGATATTATGCCCTTGTTGACCCAATTGTCTACTGGGTTTAGCCACCTTACCGGCTAAATACCCTAACAGGAGAAGGCCATGAAACTTGTCAGGAACCTAGCAGCTGCCCTATTTTTCGCGTGCGCTCTCACCGTCAATGTTTACGCCGGAGATCAACAAACGCCCGGATACGTAGAGCCACCGACGCAGCCGCCACCTGCAACCATTCTAACCAGCACTGTAGATAAAGCCGATACCCCCTCGGTTACTGACGGAAAAGTTACCATTGAAAAAACCACAGCCGAGGATGTGTTGGTTAGCGCCCTTTACGCGCTCTTGTCTGTGTTCTGACAAGTTACAAACAGAACGACTTGACCGGCCGAGTTAGTCCCTCGCGGCATGCTCAAGTTGTAAGTACCGGCTCGTTCGACGTGCTGAAATCAGTATTGGGAGGCGGTGACGTCGATGCATCGTACCTCCACAATGGCGGGGACGCAATAGTTTCGACAAAATTTAAATCCCGGTAAAAGGGAGCCCGGTTCTGGTCGTCGCAAGGAAACGAGCAGAACCGGGCTAAGTCGTTTCTACTAACCTTTTAACTGTCTCCAGGGTGTCTATATCTTCGGGAAGCTTGTCGGGTCGAAGTCGCAGAATTCTTGGGAAGCGCATTGCAAATCCGCTTTTGTGCCGCTTGGAGGGTTGGATTCGATCAAAAGTGACTTCAATCACGATCAAAGGCTCGACCAGCCGAACTCGTCCATGACCGAATTCCTGCAACGTGTGTTCACGGAACCACTCCGTCAGCTCCGTTAATTCCTTATCAGTCAACCCTGAGTATGCTTTCCCGATATTGAGGAGTTCTCCATCTTCCGTGCTGCGCCGCACGGCGAACGTGTAATCAGAAAGAAGGTGTCTCCTTTTTCCATGACCCACTTCTACCGCGGTGACGACAACATCAAGTGTCGCAATCGCCCTTTTCAGCTTCAGCCAGTCCCGTCCTCGGCGCCCGGGCTTATAAACCGAAGCCGGACTCTTAATCATCAGCCCTTCATTCCCGCGGCCCCTTGCCGCGTTGAATTCGTCGTCAAGATCCGCAGCCTCTGTGAAGCGTTTGCCTACCGATAAACGTAAGGCGCCTCGAGCTGGTATCAGCCGTTCAAGAATTTCTCGGCGCTCGGAAAGAGACTTATTGATCAGGACCTCTCCCGACGCGTAGAGCAGATCGTAGGCGACAAGGACCACCGGCACCGCAATCAATAACTGCGTACCGACGTTTTTTCGACCAAGTCGTTTCTGGAGTTCACTGAACGGTAAGATTGCCTCATCGTTGGCTGGAACGATTTCGCCGTCGATGATCACATCCGCCGGTAACGAATTCAGTGGTCCAACCAACTCCGGAAATCGATGCGTGATCTCGTCCATGGTGCGCGAATAGATCGCCACCCGCCCGTCTTTGACATGAGCTTGTGCGCGGATTCCATCGAACTTGTCTTCAACTACGAACTCGTCCGGCATCGTTCTCGCAATATCAGTCAAATCAGCGGCAGGTGTGGCCAACATAAATTTGATTGGGTGAAACAAACGCATGTTGACGTTGCGCAAATCGCCCACGCGTGCCCGGACCGCCGTCTCTCCGATATCGCCAAGCAACATGTTGGCGTACGCAACGTCATCCAATGGTCTAGAAAACGCGCGCGCGATGGAGTCTTCAACCAAGCCTTCACGTAAGCCGATGCGGAGATCGCCCGCCAGCAGTTTCACCAAATACTTCGCTTCGAGTGGAGTCGCGTGACTTAAGGCCGCGGTTAAGATAGCCGTCTTGTTTTTCGTACCTCGAGTTTCACTCAAACGGGTGATTATCGATTCCACTTCGGCCAGACTTAAACTCGGAGCAGCGCTTCGTTTTGTCTCAGCGATGATTTCCGCCGCGAGGTCACCGGGGTCTCCCAGCTTAACGTAGCGTGGCGACATGTCTTCCCAACCAAAACCGGTCGCTTCACTCAACGCTGTGCTGATAATGCTCCCGCCAACATTGGTAGTCCGCGAATCGCTTTGCGCGAACTGTTGCCCTGCGAAATATCGACTCGCGCGTGTGAGATCAGCGTCGTTCAGCTTTTCGAGATACGCGCCAAGCAATGCAGCCTTTTCGAGTTTCTTTGTCGTAGCAGCGATAGACTCGGCCGTCTCAGCAAAGTCCTGGAGCAAGGCAATTTGCTCAACGCGGTCCTCGTCTTGTTGCATCGACAAGTCGGTCATCATCTACCTTTTTCTCTTGGTTTCAGTCTTGCGCCATCCGCGCCAAAGCGTCAAGCAGACGAATTGGCCACACCGCCAGTTCTGCTTTTCTGCGGCAGGCGGTACAATCCGAAGTCGAACTTTGGTACACGAAAGGTAGACGCGCAGTGTACGCCCTGATCCTCGAGACGCTCAGCAGCACTGAACTGTTGTTCATCCTCGTCATTGCCCTGATTTTTTTTGGTCCGCGAAAACTACCTCAACTTGCGCGGTCAATCGGTAAAGGCATGGCAGAGTTTCGCAAAGCCTCTGAGGACTTTAAGCAGACATGGGAACGCGAGGTTGCGATGGAAACAGCGAAACTGCAATCTGAGGCGCACGGAATTCTCGACATGGAAAGCTCTTACGATTCTGCTGCGACATCGGAACCTTATGTCGCGGCCGCAGATGCCAGCCTCGTCGTTCCGCGCGAAAGCTCGACATCAACTACAACAGAAGAATCCATATCCGCAAGTGATACCAACGAACAGGCTACTCCCAACTCCCGAAAGCACGATTGGCTGTAATAGCTGAGACGTAATGTCAGCATTTCTAAGAGCACTATCCACAAGCAAAGGCAATGAAGAAGAACTCGGCGGCCAGATGTCTTTCCTGGAGCATCTGGACGAGTTGCGTCGGCGCTTAATCCGCTCGTTGATCTTCGTCTTCCTGGCAGCCGTCGGTTGCTGGTTCCTATCGAAGCCGATTTATAGCTTCCTCGCGGCGCCAGTGGAACGTGCCCTCGCCGAGGCTCAACGCACGCAAGTCCCAATCGCTGGAGTCACCGGTAATGAAACGATTGTCACGCTAAGTGCGCTTAAGGAAAACGATGTCGGCCGTTATGTTTTTGCTGAAGAAACTAAATTGGGAAGTAGCTTGATTCCTGCGGGCGCGTCAGTAATGGCTCGTGTATTGAAAGACTCGCAGGGGCGGTTAGGGCTTTTTACGGATGAACCACTTTTCTCCGGCAATTCCGTAGTTCCTAAAGGAGTGCGACTAACAACTGACTTGAATAGTCCGCCCGAAGAGTTCTCGGGGATCAATGACAAGTTAATCGTAACCACAGCGCTCGAGCCTTTTTCTCTTTATGTGAAAGTCTCGCTCTATGCAGCCCTATGCGTTTCGCTTCCGTTTCTCCTTTGGCAGATTTGGGCTTTCGTTTCGCCCGGCTTGTATCCGCATGAACGAGCATACGTAACTCCGTTCATCTCGCTCTCGACAATCTCATTCATACTCGGAGCAGCCTTCGCTTACTACGTGATCTTCCCTCCGGCTGCTGCTTATCTGCTCGGAATCGGTTCCGACTTTCGATTGTTACTCAAAGCAAACGACTATTTCGACTTCATCATTATCGTAATGCTCGGAATGGGAATCGTCTTTCAGATGCCGGCGATCACATATGTACTCGCGCGCATTGGATTGGTTTCAGCGCGTCTGATGATTAAGGTTTGGCGCCCTGCCCTAATAATCATCCTGATTGCCGCGGCTGTGCTTTCGCCCACCAACGATATACCGAATATGATGCTCTTTGCCGCGCCAATGCTTGTCTTGTACGTGGTGTCGATCTTTGTTGCCTGGATCTTTGGACGACCGAGAACTGCGACTTAACGATTTTTCACTGTTTTTGGCTGGTTTTCTGGGCTGTTTAGGGCAACTAAGTCTATCAATCACGGCATCTTGACTGTGTTCTCAGCGCGATCTTAGAATCCTCGGTCTTCAACTGAGGCCGATAGCAGTCCTTTAGCTTTGAGTCGTAACCGCATCCGTTAGGAGTTCCTGAATGTCTTACCAGAAAGTCGCTCTCCGTCTGGCAGTTTTAACTGTCCTTTTGTGTCCTGCTTTTACCGCATTCGCGCAAGATCAGCAGGACCCATCTCAGCGACAAAGAAACGTCAAACCCGAGCTGAAGAAGGCGTACAAAGATTGGCTCGACAAAGACGTTACCTACATCATCACCGACGAAGAACGAAAGGCATTCAAAAAGCTGGCAACTGACGACGAAAGAGAGCGCTTCATCGAAGAGTTCTGGCGCCGCAGAGATCCAGATCCGGACACTGACGAGAACGAGTTTAAAGAAGAGTATTACGAACGGATCGCCTACGCGAACGAGCACTTTAGCTCTGGTATTCCCGGCTGGAAAACTGATCGCGGCCGCATTTGGATCATGTATGGCAAGCCCGACGAACGTGAGACTCACCCGATGGGTGGTCCCTACGAGCGACCCAGTTACGAAGGCGGCGGCTCAACCTCAACGTATCCGTTCGAGATTTGGTTTTATCGTTATCTTGCGGGTGTCGGCTCTGGAGTTGAAATCGAATTCGTCGATCCAACGGGAAGCGGCGAATACCGTATCGCCCGAAATCCAAACGAAAAAGACGCGATGTTGATGATCCCGGGTGCTGGTCTAACTCTGGCGGAAGAACTGGGATTATCCAACAAGGGTGATCGTATTGCCGGTGTTGGCAGCGTCGGCAATCCGAATTACCAACGTGAACAAGACAGTCCATTCTCGCGTCTGCAACTACTTGCCGACTTGAGCCGTCCGCCACAAGTTAAGTTCAACGATCTTGCCACGGCAGTTAACACCGGTGTCGTTGAAGAGAATCCACTTAACTTCGACGTTCAGATCGATTTCTTCCGGCAATCTGATGAGCGTGTAATCACCGCGTTCACGATTCAGGCAGAAAACCGCGACCTCGTGTTTCAAGACAGTGGTGGCTTGCAACAAGCGCGCATGAACATCTTCGGCAGAATTACTTCAGTCGCTGGACGACGCGTTGGAATCTTTGAAGATCCTGTTATCACTACCGCTACCCCTGAAGAACTAACAGAGGCGAAGGATCGAAAGTCGGCATACCAAAAAGCCGTTCCTTTGCAGCCAGGTACTTACAAGGTCGACGTCATCGTCCGCGATACAGCGTCGGGTGCGACTGGCATCAAGCACGTCGGCTTCACTGTTCCAAAGTACGATCAAGCAAAACTTTCGACCTCTACGTTGGTGCTGGCCGCGAAACTTGAGAGCCTGCAAGATCAACCAGCAGTGGGCCAATTCGTAATCGGCACGACCAAAGTCATTCCGAACGTTGCCGGTATCTATCATCGCGGCCAACCGATCGGTGTTTACCTCCAGATTTACAACGCCGGTATCGATCAAACGACGCTGCGGCCGTCAGTGGACGTCGAATATGTTCTTACGAAAGATGGCAAGGAAGTCGGCAAGCAGACCGAAGACTGGCATGGATTAAGCGACTCAGGCCAGCGGTTGACGCTAGCGCGGTTGCTCGACAGTCGACAGTTGGCTTTCGGCGACTATGAACTAGCCATTCGCATTCGCGATCGCGTTAGTGGACAGTCACTCGCACCTTCACAGAAGTTCAGCGTAGTTCAGTAACATTTAAAGAGAGCAGGAGCAGGAAGATTTCTCCTGCTCCTGCTTACTGCTCCTGCCTTCATTCGTCTCCCCGTCGATCTGAAGCGTCTCTTTCTGAAAGGAATCAACGCGTATGGCTCTCTTCAACGCGCGACGTTTCGCCGTTCTGTTCCTAACCCTGGTTCTCATTCCTGCTGTTGGTAAATCACAAAGGACGAAGCCCGCACCGGACGAAAAACCTCGCCAGGTTAAGAAAGAAGTGAAGCGCCCCTATGCCGATTGGATCAAAGACGTCGATGTAATTCTCACCGAAGAGGACCGATTGGCATGGAACAAATTGAAGACGGACGACGAACGCGAGCAGTTCATTCAGTTGTTTTGGCGACAACGCGATCCAGATCCAGACACAGAAGAGAACGAATACAAAGAACAGTTTTACGAGCGTGTGGCTTATGCGAATGAGCATTTCTCATCCGGCAAGCCCGGTCGCCTGAGCGATCGCGGACGCATCTACATCAAGTTTGGCAAGCCCGACGACATCGAATCTCATCCTTCAGGTGGAGCTTATGATCGTCCGGCGAACGAAGGCAGCGGCTCGATCACCACGTATCCGTTTGAAAAATGGTCCTACAGATACATCCCCAACGTCGGCAGCGGTATCGAGCTGGAGTTTGTTGATCCGAGTGGTTCAGGTGAATACCGGCTTGCGCGGAACCCGGATGAGAAGGTGGCCTCTCTTCCAAATGGAGCTAACGGCGGTTATGGTCGAGAGAATTACTTACGCGTCCAGGATTCGCCGTTTGAAGTAATGCAACTCCACTCGGATCTAGATCGTGCTCCATCGATAGATCGACGTTGGGTTGAAACTACGGACTCCCCCGTTGTCGACGACAGCGCAATCGCGTTCGCAGCACAACTGAATTATTTCCGTCAGTCAGACAACTCTGTTCTCACAGCTCTTACGCTGCAGGCTGATAACAATGAACTTGTATTTGAAAACGTCGGCGGCTTGCAGACTGCTCGTTTGAATATTTTCGGACGAATCACTTCAGTAGCTGATATTCGCATCGGTAAGTTTGAAGACATAGTGGTGACGCATGCGACCGCCGAAGAACTGAGTACCATTCGCACACGAAAGTCGGCCTACGCAAAAGCATTTGTGCTGCAACCGGGTCGTTACCGCATTGATCTCTTCCTTCGCGATACGGTTTCGGGCGCGATGGGAGTTCAACACATTGGATTCGAAGTTCCGTCATTTCCCGCTCATAAGCTTGCAGCGTCGAGCATAATCCTGGCTTCTAAGCTCGAAGGTCTCAAAGACACTGTCGCGGCTGGACCATTCGCAATTGGACCATACAAAGTCGTGCCGAACGTTTCCGGGACGTACAGGCGCGGAGAGAACGTGGGAATCTACCTTCAGGTCTACAACACCGGGATCGATCAAACTACACTGCGTCCGGCAGTAGACGTCGAATATATCCTGTCGAAAGATGGGAAAGAGCTGAGCAGGAGACGTGAGGATCCACAAGACATCAACGACGCAGGACAACGCTTAACGTTGACCGAGTTCATAGACACGAAATCACTGGTGCCGGGTGAATACGAAGTTAAAGTTGTGATCAGCGATCACATCGCGAACGACACGATCTCACCGAGCGTGAGGTTTACGGTCGCGAAATAGGTCTCTTACACAGGATTTCAAGATTAAAGATTTTCAGATTATTCTCGCACTGAAAATTCTATGATTCCTGGAATCCTGTCATCCTCAAATCCTGTCCAGTTCTACCCTCAGCGTGAGACTCACGCGCTCGTTTGCTAAGATTGCCGTGTTATGAAGCAGCGCCTGCAATTGCGTGGACTATCGGAAGCAGAGCTCGTCTCATTCGTCGAGTCGCTCGGTGAACCGGCGTATCGTGGGCGACAAATCTTCGCCGCTCTGCACCATCGTCGGCTAACGAGCTTCGACGAGATCACCGATCTTCCCCAAACGCTGCGCAATAGACTGAATGAAGTAGCGACAGCGGCAACGCTGACCGTTGCGTCGCGCTACATCTCGGAAGATGGCACGCGTCGTTACTTAATGAAGACCCACGACAGTTTCCCCGTCGAGACGGTTTTCATCCCCGAAGAACGCCGCGACACAATCTGCTTTTCTTCTCAATCAGGGTGTCCATTGCAATGCACGTTCTGTCTCACGGCGCAGCTCGGTCTTTTGCGATCTTTAACCGCCGCTGAGATCGTCGAACAGATCGTGATTGCATTGAATGATGCGTATGGCGTTGCAACGAAGACGCCCCGCGGTACGAATCTAGTCGGAATGGGCGCAGGAGAACCGTTTCTTAACTTCGACGAGCTAATGAAAGCATTACGGGTAATGGCGAGTCCTGCAGGCCTCCACATCGTTCGGAATCGCGTGACCATTTCAACAGCCGGCATTGTGCCGCGCATACACGATCTCGCCGCTCTCGAAGATCGCCCGCATCTTGCGATTTCGCTTGCTGCTCCCACTGACGAGTTACGAAATCAGTTGATGCCGATAAACAAAAAGTGGCCATTGGAAGAATTGCTCTCGGCCTGCAAAGATTTTGAGAAGACATTGAGGTCAAACGAGCGATTCACTTTTGAATACGTGATGCTCGACGGGATTAACGACTCTGATGAGCAAGCACGACAACTCGCAAATCTCTTGAATCGCCATCAGCTGAACGCCAAGGTGAACCTTATCCCGCATAACCCTGCGGAGCCGCTGCCATACCTACCGTCGTCCGAGGAAACAGTCGCCCGGTTCCGGAGCATCCTCGAATCGAAAGGCATTCACACGTATGTACGCAGGCCACGCGGTCGCGATATCTTCGCAGCGTGCGGGCAACTGGCCGCGCGGCAGGAAACAACTATTAGTCAGTCACAAATTATCGGAGCATAGGTTCAATGGTTAAAAACTTCCGCATGTTACCTCTCATTGCTCTCCTGATCATCCCCGCTCTCTATTCGACGACGGCTGTTCCGCAAACGGCGAACGACGTGAAGGTGAGTGGTTGGGCATCGCCCGACAAAACACGACGAGGTCGAAAGGTTCAGGGCAACGTAGTAATGGAAATCCCTGCGGGATTACACGTGCAATCCAACAGGCCACTCGATAAATACCTGGTAGCAACAAAGCTGGAATTCGACGTACCGAAGGGCATCGACGTTAGTACGCCGACGTATCCACGCCCTGTAATGCGAGATCTGAAATTCTCGAAGAGCAAGGTGGCAGTGTTCGAAGGCCGCGCGCAGATGCGGTTCAACATCGGTATCGCGCCAACCTTCAGCGGCAACTCAGCTGAGGTGAGGGCCCGTTTGAGATTCCAAGCGTGTAATGATGAGTCGTGCTTCGCACCCGTAACTCGCGAAGTGAAGATCTGGGTGAATCTTCAGTGATGAGCCAGATCGACTGAGATAGGGGAAAAGGAGAACTATACCTTTTCCCCTTTTCCCTTCCCTATTGCGATTTCCCAACTACTGCCATTAACCTTCCAACTTTTCCCTGCAGTCGCTTCTCTTTTCGATACGAGAAGAAGAGGTCAGTGCGGCACATAGTGCACAATGGCGCGATGTGAATCCGCTCCGCTAAGACTCCTTCAACGATCAATTGATCACGATTCGCGGTCAAAAGATCTACCAATGCATGGCCCGGCCGCGTTTCTTTGAACAATCTTTCTCCGTTAGGAAACTTGCTGGTGAACGCGTCGATTACATCTTCGCCAACCTCATAACAGCATGGACCAGCGGCAACACCGATCGCGACGCGCAGGTCGGCAGATCGAACAGCGTAAGCGTCCTTCATTCTACTTACAGCAACGCGTGCAACCTCCGCTAACGTTCCACGCCAACCCGCATGGACCGCAGCAAACGCTCCCGTTGTTGGATCACCGAAGAGGAGCGGCACGCAATCGGCGGTCTTGACACCTGCGAGCACACCGGCGGCGGCACTGACGATCGCATCGCAGTAAACAGTGTCTCCCAATTCGTTCTCAGCGGGCTTAGCGTCTTGCCGATCATTGACGACGCGAACGTCTGCACCATGGACCTGCCAACAACCAGCGAGCGTCCAATCGCCGGGAAAAAGCTTGAGAAACCGGCGACGATTCTCCAGAATGTTCTCCGCTTTGTCTTCATTGAACCCGGCGAGGCTCAGCGCAGCGTCGGGCATTGGGCTCACGCCGCCGAGACGAGTGGAGAAGCCATTTACAAAACCATCCTGCTCGAGCGGTTCACAAACGAGGGCTCTAACTCCTTCTGATTCGCGCCAGTAAAAACCGGCTCGAGCGACTTCAGCTTCAGTTGTGATCGTTTCCATCGGTATAGACATTATCGAAGTTGCCAGGATTCGCGAA
>Ga0070690_100001562_pt1 | contig 12009 bp, 8 predicted proteins | sample KBSS33HmetaG_FD_64671 | JGI IMG/M metagenome (GOLD analysis project Ga0070690, IMG submission 64671) | Switchgrass rhizosphere microbial communities from Kellogg Biological Station, Michigan, USA - KBS S3-3H metaG | ecosystem: Host-associated > Plants > Roots > Rhizosphere ... | reverse complement strand
CGAGAAAGGTGCGTTCACTGATGCGCGCGCACTCAGGCGTGGACGTTTCGAAGAGGCCGATGGTGGGACGTTGTTTCTTGATGAAGTAGGTGAGATGAGTTTGTCGGCGCAGGTTCGTCTTCTGCGTGTGATGCAGGATGGAGAATTCACACGCGTCGGTGGCAGTGACGTGATCAAAACAGACGTCCGTGTGATCGCCGCTTCGAATGTTGACCTCAAACGTGCGGTAGAGTTGGGAACATTTAGACAGGATCTGTTTTATCGTCTTTCGGTGTTTCCAATAAAGTTGCCGCCACTTCGTGAACGACCGCTGGATATTCACCCACTCGTTATCCACTTTATCGAACACTACAAACAGAAGACGGGCCGCTTCATCTCCGGGATTTCGAAAGATGCATTGCAGGCATTGATTACCTACGACTGGCCGGGCAACGTTCGCGAGCTTGAGAATGCGATCGAACGTGCCGTGATCATTGCGTCAGGGCGTCAGATCGAGTTGGAAGATTTGCCCGAAGCCATCAGCAAGATCGCGCTTGAGGCCCATGATCGAATTAAGGTCGAAAGAGCAAAGGCCGCGAGTGAAGGCCGCACCACAACTTTTGAAGTGACAGTGCCATCGTCTATGGATGAGATCGAGCGGCAGGCGATTGAAGCGACGCTTGATTACACGCAAGGCGACAAGTCCGAGGCAGCGCGCTCACTCGGGATCGCTAGAAAGACGCTTTATCGCAAGCTGGAGCAATACAACGGCAAGAACTAAGGATGAGGGATGAGGGATGAAAGAGCGAGGACGTCCTTTTTCTTCATCTCTCATCCTTTGCTTCCCGTTGGGCCCATTTGCTATAGTCCAAAGCCGTAATATTCCTCGTAAATTTAACGAAACCAGCGAAGTAATGATTCTTCGCTTTCGCAGAAAGGACCCCAAATTCATGGGAAACGATGATTATCGGAGAGACAGCGGCGATAGCATTTCCACCCGGTTAACGTACCTACTGATTGGTGGCGGCATCGGCGCGATCCTGGCGCTTTTGTTTGCCCCTAAGTCAGGTGAAGAACTTCGCGGCGATATCGCTGATGCAACGCGAAAAGGTATTGACCGCTCGCGCGAGGCCGCTCAGCAACTTAGTGATCGTGCAGGTGAGTACTACGAGGCGACTCGCGAACGCGCGTCTGAACTGTACGCACAGGCAGCCGAGAAGGCCGGCGATGTTGCGAAGACCGCTCGCGAAGCTGCAGCGCGCCAGACTGGAACAGTTGCCGCGGCAATCGACGCCGGTAAGAAGGCTTACCAGGAAGAGAAGCGCAAGACTGAAATGTCGGGCCGAATCGACGCTGCTCCAAACTACGACAACAAAGCGAACTAAAACGTTGAAGATTGATGATTGAAGATTGCCGGATCCTCCGAGAACAATCTTCAATCAAAAATCTAAAATCACCAATGAATTTCCCGGCTCTGCAAATCAACACGCACGATCCGCTCTTCTGGATCATGATCGTGATCGCGGCTTCGTTCGTCATCATCGCAATTGCGATGGTGGCGATCGCGGTCTACGTCAGTCGTGCCGTGAAGTCAGTCAATCGTCTCGAACAGAAAATGGAGCCATTGATCGAGCGCGTGACAGTTGTTAGCGAGCAAGGGAAACAGATTGCGGTTCAGGGTAAGTTTATCGCCGAGCAGTTCAGTGTCGTATCGAACCATCTCGCCACGGCGACACAGCATTTCTCTGAGTCGTTAGCGATCATCAAAGGCGAAGTCGCGGAACTTAAGGTTCTGGTAAGTGACACGGCTCTTGAAGCCCGAGATAAAGTCGAGCTGGTGAGTAACACGATCGATCGGACACATCGCCAGGTGGCGCAGACTACTGACTTCATACATTCGAAGGTGATTGAGCCGGCGCGCGAGCTGGCAGCGATTATGGCGGGCTTTCGCCGCGGCCTCGAAGTGCTCGTTGCGCCCGTGCCAAAGCCCATTAATCAAACTTACGGCGAGGACGAAATGTTTATCGGCTGAACGAACATTTCAAAGGATTCCAAATGGACCCGAATCGCCCGAGACACAGGTGGTTCGGGTCCTCGTATTTCGGATTTCGGAATTCGGATTTCGCATTTTGTTAGCGGTGAATTGAGTTGTGGAAGTTAACGTCTCGAGCCGTCTGAAGTAAAAATCGAGGTTGCTAAGGAGAAATCCGAAATCCGAAATTCGAAATCCGAAATCGCCTCTGCTACCATTACAAACTCCGTGACTCAAGAACACTATGTCCACTGAAACACTCGACCTGAAAAAGACAGTCAACCTGCCGAAGACTGCGTTCTCTCAGAAAGCGAACCTGGCGCAGGCTGAACCCGCGCGCCTCAAGAAATGGGAGCAACTCGATCTCTATCGACTGATCCGTGAATCACGCAACGGCGCTCAAAAGTTCATTCTTCACGACGGCCCGCCGTACGCCAACGCCGACATTCACCTGGGTACGGCGATGAACAAGATCCTGAAGGATTTCATCGTCAAATCGCGCACGATGATGGGCTACGACGCGCCATACGTTCCGGGCTACGACTGTCACGGACTACCGATTGAACTGTTCGTTGATCGAAAACTGGGCGCGAAGAAAGCAAACATGTCGCCCGTCTCGATCCGCCGCGCCTGTCGCGAACACGCAGCTCAGGCGCTGAAGAACCAGACTCGCGACTTCAAACGACTCGGAATTCTCGGCCAGTGGGACGATCCGTATCTCACAATGTCGAACCACTTCGAAGCTGAGACTGCGCGAATGTTTGCACGCTTTGTCGAGCGAGGTTACGTCTACAAAGGTGCGCGACCGGTCTATTGGTGTATTCACGATCAGACAGCGCTCGCTGAGGCCGAGGTCGAGTATCACCACCACACAAGTCCGTCGGTCTACGTAAAGTTTCCTCTTCGCAGCGATCCTGGATTAATCGATCCTGCATTGAAAGATAAAAAGGTTTTCGTCCTAATCTGGACTACTACGCCCTGGACGCTGCCGGCGAATCTCGGCATCGCGGTTCATCCTGATTTTGAGTATTCAGCGTTTGAGCACGGCGATGAGGTCTACATCGTCGCAAGTGAATTGGTAGAGGCAGTGGCAGCCAAATGCGATCTTGGATCACGTTTGGACTCCGGTGATCGGCAGCCGGTTAAGATCCTCGCGCGCTTCCCCGGTTCGAAACTTGATCGACTCGAATGCACGCACGCGTGGTTGGATCGTCCGTCGCTGTTGATGGTCGGCGAACACGTCACGTTGGGCGGTGAAGCAGACGCCGAAACCGAACTCGATGTCAGTGAGGCAGAGAAGAAACAGTCGGGAAGCAAAGCGGGAACAGGCGCAGTTCATACTGCTCCCGGACATGGACATGACGATTTTGTAATCGGCAAGCGCTACGGACTCGAGGTGTATTGCCCGGTCGATCATGCCGGACGATTTACCCCAGAGGTCGAACACTTTGCCGGTCTTCGCGTTTTTGAGGCGAACGAAAAGATTGTCGAATTCATGCGCGATAAGGGTGTGTTGTTGTTCAGCGAGAATTACGAGCACCGGTACCCACACTGCTGGCGCTGCAAGAATCCCGTGATCTTCCGCGCGACGCCGCAGTGGTTCATTGCGATGGACCAAACGCACACCGCGGCCGTCGAGAGCAACGAAGATGCATCCTCTGAACGAAAAGCCAACGGTGACGGTGGGCTTCGCGCTGCTTCATTACGTGAGATCGAGAACGTGCAATGGATCCCTGCGTGGGGCGTGGATCGGATGCGCAACATGCTGAAGGGCCGTCCTGATTGGTGCGTCTCGCGGCAACGCGTTTGGGGCGTCGCGATCCCGGTTTTCTATTGTGCCCGCTGCAGCGAAGCTGTCGCTGATCCCGCTGTCATCAATCACGTTGCTGACATCTTTGAGAATGAGTCGGGTGATGCATGGTACACGCGCGAGGCGGTCGACTTATTGCCGCAAGGCTACGTCTGTAAAGGCTGTGGTGCAACGGAATGGACGAAGGAGACTGACATTCTCGACGTTTGGTTTGACAGTGGTACTACGTCGATCGCCGTACTTGAGAATCCTCGGCGCGAAGAGCTGCGGTGGCCTGCCGATGTCTACCTTGAAGGCGGCGATCAATTTCGCGGTTGGTTTAATTCGTCGTTGATGATCGGGCTCGCCGCTCACGATCGCGCTCCCTATAAAACGGTGATTTGCCACGGCTGGACACTCGATGCGCAAGGTCGGGCGATGCACAAGTCAGCCGGCAATGCAGTTGAGCCGGAAGTAGTGATCAAAGAGTCAGGAGCTGAGATCATTCGCCTGTGGTGTGCGTCTACTAATTATTTCGAGGATATGCGTGGCTCTGACGAGATCTTCCAGCGCGTGATGGATGGGTATCGCAAGTTGAGGAATACAGCGCGGTTTGCGTTGGGTAATCTCGCGGGGTTTGAGCCGGAACGCGATGGAGTCTCTGCTGGAGAGATGCTCGAGATTGATCGATGGGCATTGGCCGAGCTGGACGCAATAACTGACAAGGTGTTGAAGGCTTACGATGGTTTCGAATTTCATTCAGTCTTCCACTTGCTTTACAACTTTGCGACGGTCACATTGTCAGCGAGATACTTCGATATCGTTAAAGATCGCTTGTACACATATGCGCCTCGCAGCATGCCGCGACGGTCGGCACAAACAGCACTGCACCGGATTGCCGATAGTCTTGCTCGATTGCTGGCTCCGATTCTTGTGTTCACGGCCGACGAAATCTGGGAAAACCTCCCGCCCTCGAAAGAGTCGCAGGCTTCGGTGCATCTAAGTACGTTCCCGGCAGTAAGTGGTGAAGAGTATTCCGCGCTGCAGAATTGGACTGCGTTGTTTGCGATTCGAGACGAAGTGTTGCGCGCTCTGGAAGTAGCGAGAATTGCGAAAGAGATTGGTAGTTCGCTGGAAGCAAAGGTCACTCTTAGCGCGTCAGGAAAGACTTTTGAACTGCTGAGTCAGTACGCGGCTGATCTGCGGTACATCTTTATTGTGTCGCAGGTCGAATTAGTCGAGGCGGCTCAAAGTGACGTATCGATCCAAGTGTCAGCGGCAGAAGGCGAGAAGTGCGAAAGGTGTTGGAACTACTCGACGCGAGTTGGTGAATCTGCAAAGTATCCGACCGTTTGTGAGCGCTGCGTTGTGGCATTGGACGAGATTGAGCGCGCTTAACCGTCAACCCGACTATCGCGTTCAACGTGCGAAGCGGCCAGTCGATAGCTGCGTTCGTGGCTCAACGTAGCAAATTGCAGGTAAGGAAGGGCGGTTTACCCCCGCTCAAGTTCCTTAATCACTCAACCTTGAATGAACCGGCACTTGAGCGGGGGTAAACCACCCTTCCTTACCTGCAATTAAAGGCGTTGAGTTGTTTTGATGGATCTCGATCGCCGATAATTTGTCACGTTGAATCATGAAGAGTGAGGTCCATGCCGGCGACGGGTGGAAGCTAGGATTCCAACAATGAACGACATTCAAGTCATCGAGAACGCGCGCACTCGATTCGCCTGGCGGTCGGGATATCTACTCGCATCATTCGGAATCTACCTTGCTGATCAGGCGAGCAAGGCGTGGGCGGTGCGTGAACTCCGTTTTGGTCAGGATCGCACCATTGTCTCCGGTCTTCTCGATCTCATTTACACTGAAAATCCCGGAATCGCTTTTGGTCAATTGCAGGAAGGTGGTTCCTTCGGCCGGTGGTTCTTTGTAGCTCTCGCAACAGCCGCATCGATCGCGGTGCTTTTTTATTTTTGGCGAACACCCCGAACTGACGATCGTGTGCTTGGCGCGTGTGCACTCCTCCTTGCGGGCATAGTCGGTAACATGACAGACCGAATTCGTTTGGGATATGTAGTCGATTTCATTGCGGCACATGCGGGCAGTTATCATTGGCCAACATTCAATGTTGCTGATGCGAGCATCGCAATTGGCGCTGTGTTACTGGCATATGACGTAATTTTCGCGAGCAGGAAGAAAACTGAGGTCGGGCCGAAGGCGAAAGACCAAAGTCCGAAGGCCATCTGAAGGATGTATCCAGAGCTATTCCATATCGGCAGTTTTCCCGTTAATACATACGGCGTGTTTCTCGCGCTTGCTTTCCTCACTGCCATCCTGCTTTCCGTAAAGCTTGCGGCGAGGGATGGATTGCCGAAGGAAAAAATCTACGACCTTTGTCTCTGGATGCTGCTCGCTTCGTTGATTGGCTCGAAGCTGCTGATGCTCTTCACTGAACCAGAGTATCGCGATAATCCCTGGCAGTTGTTGTCGTTGGATTTCCTTCGTTCAGGCGGCGTCTTTTACGGTGGACTGCTCGGGGCAACCATTACCGGCTACTTCCTGATGAAGCGTTACAAGCTTCCGTGGTGGAACACTGCGGATGCGTGCGCGCCGGGAATCGCATTAGGAAATTTTTTTGGCAGGCAAGGATGTTTCGCTGCCGGTTGCTGTTGGGGCAAGCCGACGAACCTGCCATGGGGTGTGAAGTTCCCACAGTTGGGCCACGAGATCACTGGTGTACCGACTGAAACCTACTTGCATCCGACGCAGTTGTACGAATCGTTTGCGATGCTCGTGGTGTTTCTATTCTTGTTCTGGTTACACAAGCGCCGCGCGTTCAGTGGACAAGTCATCCTGGCCTATGCGCTGCTGTATTCCGTAATCAGATTCTCAATTGAATTTGTTCGTGACGATCCACGCGGCGACATTTTTGGTTTGACGACGTTGACCGGCCTCTCAACGTCGCAGTTGATCAGTTTAGTTATCGGGATCAGTGCATTGATTCTATTGATCCTGCGTCGCAAGAGAGCGCGAGCTGCCGAAAAGAGTAGCGGTCTAGTGGCTTCCCGTGCGCAGGCGTAATTTGTTTGCATCCCGCTAGGGCTGAGATGTTTATAGACCACGCCTCAAAGACCCGCTCCGTTCGAAGGAGCGGGCATTTGCCAACGCCCGAGACCGGTTAGATTGTCCGCTCCTTCGAACGGAGATCATCCGTTAACGTCTTTGCGAGCTATAAACATGTCACTCCTCCGGAGTGAATCCTGTATCAGGAGAGTTCCCTTGAAGCCCCTTTTGCTCATTGTTTCACTCACATCATTTCTCCTCCTAACAAACCCTGCCGTGCGTTCATTGAACACGCAGGATGGCCAATCGTTATTGCTTCCACAAGAAAAACACCTGCGCAATCTGAAACAACTAACCTTTGGTGGTGAGAATGCCGAAGCTTACTTTTCGGCTGACGGGAAACAACTGATCTTTCAATCGACGCGCGATGGGCATGGTTGTGATCAAATCTATTCGATGAACATCGATGGTTCCAGCCCTAAGCTGCTTTCGACTGGCGAGGGTCGAACAACGTGCTCGTACTTCTTTCCGAACGGTCGGCGGATTCTGTATTCATCAACACATCTTGGTTCTAAAGAGTGTCCACCGCGACCCGATTTTTCCCAAGGGTACGTTTGGGCTGTTTACCCCGACTTCGACATTTTCACAGCTAAACCTGACGGCTCTGATCTCAAGAGGCTTACAACCACCCCTGGGTACGACGCAGAAACTACCATCACGCTTGATGGCAAGAAGCTCGTGTTCACATCGATGCGCGACGGCGACCTCGACATCTATACGATGAATGCTGATGGAACTGAGGTCCGGAGACTCACGAACGAACTCGGCTATGATGGCGGTCCATTCTGGTCCTACGACGGTAAACAGATTGTCTACCGCGCCAATCACCCGCAAACAGAAAAAGACAAAGCAGACTATCTGAGACTGCTGAAACAGAATCTAATCAGACCGACGACCCTGGAAATTTGGGTAATGAACGCCGACGGTTCGAACAAACGTCAGGTTACGCGAAACGGAAAAGCGAACTTTGGTCCATATTTCTTTCCGGATGGAAAGCGGATCATCTTTGCTTCAAACATGGACGATCCACGCGGACGAAACTTCGATCTGTACAAGATCAATATCGACGGCAGCGGTCAGGAGCGAATTACATTCAATGGGACTTTCGATGGGTTTCCGATGTTTTCACGTGATGGAAAGAAATTAGTGTTTGCATCGAATCGGCATGCAGCCAAAGAAGGCGAGACCAATGTTTTTATTGCCGACTGGGTGGAGTGAATTCATTGCCGATTGCCGATTGATAAGGCTAGAACCACCTTGCGGTAGCGGGTGGTTACGCAGTCTCTCCAAGCCCTGTGGTCCAAACATCGATTACTCGTAACTGAATCCTGAGGCTACGTAGCCACCCGCTACCGCAAGGTGGTACTGACCTCATCTAGAAAGACCAAGACCATGAATACCAGAAGATCCTACGTACTCATTATCGCGCTGTTATTGACTTCAATATCAGTTGTTGTTGGTCAGCAACTGGCATTTCAGCTCGAGCCCAGTGCTGAGAACCTGCGGAAGCACGTGAGCTACCTCGCTTCAGATCAACTTGACGGCCGCCGGACTGGAACGCCTGGCGCCGACGAGGCAGCGCGTTACATCGCAACAGAGTTTGCTCGGCTAGGATTGAAGCCAATTACTCAGAATGGACCAACAAAGCAATCCACCGAAGCAACAGCGCAATACCTACAGAAGTTTCCTTACGTCGCGGCAGTTCAACTCGGACGCAGTAACCGCCTTTCCGTGCAATCTGCGGGCGCTTCGCAGAACTTCAAGATACAGGAGGAGTGGATGCCTTTGGGCTTTTCTTCCGCAGCGAACATACAAAATGCTCAAGTCGTGTTCGCGGGCTATGGCATTACATCATCCGAACTAAAGTACGACGACTACGCACATTCAAATGTGAAAGGGTCCATCGCCGTCGTGTTTTCGGGAACGCCTGACGGCGACAACCCACACGGCCAGTTTGGGAGCGCCGGTCAGGTGCGATTCAAGGCAGCAGCAGCTCGTGCAGCAGGAGCCACGGCATTACTGATCATCGCGAGTGAGCAGAAACTTCAAGACGACAGATTATCGAAGCTAAGTTACGACAACGCGGGCGAAGCAGGGATTCCCGTGGCGGTCATTTCTCGTGAGATCGCTCTTCGCGTGCTCGGTGCCACAACTGGCACACTCGGCGATTACGGAGAGATCGCGGACTACAGAAAAGAACCGGCGCCGACCCAAACTCCGAAGACCGGTGAGGGCATGACAAATCCAGTCAATAAAGCAATGCTGCTCCGCCTTCCCCCTCGCGACACGAAGCTCAGTATCACTATTGACGTTCTTCGGCGCGAAGTTCCTGCTTACAACGTTATTGGTGTTCTCGAAGGCTCTGATCCCAAACTCAAGAACGAAACGATCGTCGTTGGTGCCCACTACGATCACCTTGGTCGCGGCGGCGAAGGCAGCCTCGCCCCAAAAGAAGGCGAGATACATCACGGCGCGGACGACAATGCTTCAGGTACAGCTGGCGTACTGGAGCTCGCGCGCATGTTCACGATGCCTGAATTCAAACCTAAAAGAACGCTCGTCTTCATGGCTTTCAGTGGTGAAGAAGAGGGGCTACTGGGTTCGAACTTCTATGTGAACAACCCGCTGTTACCGCTCGCGAACACCGTTGCGATGATCAATATGGACATGATCGGCCGGATGAAAGATCGCAAGCTTCAGATCGGCGGTGTTGGTACGGCAAAAGAGTGGCGGGACATCATCAACGCCAGCAACAAAGCACAGACGATGCTAGTCAATGTCAGCGCGAATGGCTCGACCTTGATGGACAAGAACCCAAAAGATAACGATAAAACACGAGTTGCAATGCCTATCGTGGTCGGGTCGAACGGAGAAACGATTGTAAGCGCGAGTTCGGAACCTGCGTTCAATTTAACCCTGCAAGAAGACGGGTATGGCCCAAGCGATCACTCGTCTTTCTACTCGAAGCACGTTCCGGTGTTGTTCTTCTGGACTGGAACGCACGCCGATTACCACAAACCGTCTGATACCTCGGACAAGATCAATTACGAAGATGAAGCAAAGCTCCTGGCTTTTGTAGCTCGCATCATTCTCGATCTCGATCACGATGAGAAACGAATCACATTTACAACTGCGAAGAGCGACGCGGCGCCGCGAACAGGCGGGTTCCGCGTTTACCTCGGAACGATTCCAAACTATGCAGACAGTAATGACGGATTGTTGCTCGACGGAGTTCGCGAAGATTCACCGGCGGCCAAGGCTGGCCTGAAGGCGGGCGACAAGATCGTTAAGATCGGCGGCCATGACGTTAAGAATGTTTACGACTACACGTTCGCGCTGGGTGAGCTGAAGGCAGGGCAGGAGTATCCAATCGAAGTGATGCGGGGAACAGAGCGACTGTCCCTGAAGATCACACCTGAGGCGAGGAAGTAATTTTTAGTGATGAGTGATAAGTGATGAGTAATAAGCGGGCGAGTTAATAAGGAGGATTCAAGTCCTCCTTAGCACTATTTGCTTATCACTCATCACTGCTTGTGTTACCAACGAGGTTCGCGTTCGAAACGATCGTTGTCGCGATCTCGGCCGCCGCCGTAGCCACCCCCACCTCGGCCACCACGACCACCGCCATAACCTCCACGACCACCGCCACCTCTGTCGGTTCTTGGTTTGGCTTCGTTGACAGTCAAATTGCGACCGCCAAAATCCTTGCCGTTGAATTGTTCGATAGCTGCCGCCGCCTCTTCTGGAGTTGCCATTTCGACGAAAGCAAAGCCACGTGATCTACCGGTTTCCCTGTCTTCAATCACGGAAGCTGATTCTACCGTGCCTGCTGCGGAGAAAGCCTCGCGCAGTTCCTCGCTCGTGGTACGGAACGAGAGATTTCCTACGTACAGTTTTGTAGCCATTCTTCTACTATCCTTGGTTTGGGGAAGCGCGGGCTTGCTTGGAAGTTCGCTGATGCAGTTCGGAGGGAGACGGCCGATACTTTCGGCGACTGCGACGGAACCCGGTGCTCTAAATCTCGAGAGCGGCTTCTAACTAAGTTGACAATTGCCTCACTCTCTATCAGCCGAACCTCGTCGCTTTACGATCACGGACAGGCGCGATCACCTTGTCGCGCGAGAGCAGGTATCTGTAAGCAAAAGTATGCCCGTAGGGTTTCAGGGGCGTCAAGGAAAAACATTGCCGATTTTTGATTCCCGATTTGCCGATTGCCCCGATTTTGCTGGTTGTTGCTAACGATCGGCTGAGATCGCGGGTCAAAATGACTGAGCGATGGAACCCGCCAATCGACAATCTGCAGTCAAAAATCTTCATTGCTATTCGTGATTTCGCGTTTTTCCGTCGCATCGCTTACTATCTGTGGCTTCCTTCAATAGTCAATTTCGAAAGGCTTTTATATGTCTACACGTATCCCCATTACAGTTGCGCGCGGCGATGGCATCGGTCCGGAAATCATGGAGGCCACGCTGCGCATTTTAGACGCGGCCAACGCGCCACTTGAATATGAACATATCGATATCGGTGAAAAGGTTTACCTGGCGGGCAATACCTCAGGCATCGAACCAAGTTCGTGGGATTCGTTGCGCAGAACAAAAGTATTCTTGAAGGCGCCGATTACCACACCACAAGGCGGCGGTTACAAGAGTCTCAATGTCACCGTGCGAAAGGTGCTGGGCCTGTACGCGAATGTGCGACCTTGCGTCTCGTATGACCCCTTCATCGAAACCAAGCACCCGAACATGGACGTCGTTATCGTCCGTGAGAACGAAGAGGATCTGTACGCCGGCATCGAACATCGTCAAACAAACCAGGTCGTTCAATGCTTGAAACTCATCTCGCGTCCGGGGTCAGAGAAGATCGTTCGCTACGCCTTTGAATACGCCAGACGCAACAACCGCAAGAAAGTCACTTGCTTCACCAAAGACAACATCATGAAGCTGACCGACGGGTTGTTTCACAAGGTGTTTGATGAAATCGGTCAGGGTTATCCAGACATTGAAAAAGAGCACTGGATTGTCGACATCGGCGCCGCAAAACTCGCCGATACCCCCGAAGCTTTCGACGTAATTGTCATGCCGAATCT
>Ga0070690_100001557_pt1 | contig 12026 bp, 8 predicted proteins | sample KBSS33HmetaG_FD_64671 | JGI IMG/M metagenome (GOLD analysis project Ga0070690, IMG submission 64671) | Switchgrass rhizosphere microbial communities from Kellogg Biological Station, Michigan, USA - KBS S3-3H metaG | ecosystem: Host-associated > Plants > Roots > Rhizosphere ... | reverse complement strand
ATCGACATGCTCGACACGATGAACGACCGGCGGATCGGTCGCGAGCAGGTACTGGAGAAGTTCGGAGTCCCGCCGGACAAAGTGGGCGACGTGCTCGCCCTGATGGGTGACAGCGTCGACAACGTGCCAGGTGTTCCGGGCATCGGGCCGAAGACGGCGTCGCAGCTGATCCAGCAGTATGGCGACCTGGAGACGGTTCTGGCCTCGACGCACGAGATCACCAAGCCCAAGCTGAAGCAGTCGCTGATCGACTATGCGAGTGATGCGCGGTTGAGCCGCGAGCTGGTGCGGCTGGTGTGCGACAAGCCGCTGCCAGAGCCGCTTGAGGATTTGGCGCTCAAGAATATCCCCAAGGAGCCGCTGGCCGAGTTCCTCGCCGACCAGGGCTTCAAAACCCTGCACGCACGGCTCATGGGCGGGACGCCGACGCAGACCGGCGCGACTGTGCGGAATGACGTCATGGCGGCGCTCGACAAAAAGCCGACCGTCGCTCCGACCGAGCCTGAGAAGATCGAGATCGACCGGTCGAAGTACGAGACGGTGACCGACGAAGCGGCGCTCGAGCGCTGGATTACAGAAGCGAGTGCGCAGGGTTTCGTCGCGGTCGATACCGAGACCGACCATATCGACTGCATCATTGCCAAGCTCGCGGGCGTGAGCCTCGCGACCGCTCCGAACCGCGCGTGCTACGTGCCCGTAGGCCACAGCGGCATCGACATGTTCGCCGAGGCACCAAACCAACTTTCCGAAGCTCTTGTGCTGGCGAAGCTGAAGCCCTTGCTGGAAGACCCTGCGGTCCTCAAGGTCGGGCACAATTTCAAGTACGACTGGGTGATGTTCGACAAGGCCGGGATCAACACCGCGCCGGTCGACGACACGATGGTCATGAGCTTCGACTTGGATGCCGGGAAGAGCTTCGGGCACAGCCTCAACGACCTCGCCAAGACTCACTTCGACCACGAATGCATCCCATACAAGCAGCTGTGCGGGACGGGTCAGAAGCAAATCACGTTCGACAAGGTGCCGCTGGGCCCGGCGACCGAATATGCCGGCGAGGATGCCGATATCGCGCTGCGGCTGTGGCAGCGGCTGAAGCCGCGGCTGGCGCAGGAGAATGTCGCACGGGTCTACGAGCGCGTCGACAAACCGCTGGTGCCGGTGCTGGCACGAATGGAGCAACGCGGCATCAAGGTCGACCGCGACTATCTCGCGCGGCTGTCGTCGGAGTTCAGCAAGGACATCCAGTCGCTCGAGGAGCGGATTTACGAAGCGGCGTGCGGGCCGTTTACGATCGGCAGCCCTCAGCAGTTGGGGGAAGTGCTGTACGGGCGGCTCGGTCTCAAGGGCGGCCGCAAGGGCAAGAGCGGGCAATACTCAACCGACGTGACCGAACTCGAACGGCTGGCGAGCGAAGGCGTCGCCTGCGCTACATTGGTGCTGGAGTGGCGCCAGCTGACCAAGCTCAAGAGCACCTACACCGATGCGCTTCAGGCGGTGATCAACAAGGCAACCGCGCGGGTCCACACCAGCTTCTCGCTGACGGGAGCACAGACGGGGCGTCTGAGCTCGAACGACCCGAACCTGCAAAACATCCCGATCCGGACCGAAGTCGGACGCAAGATCCGCGACGCCTTCGTCGCCGATCCGGGCCATGTCCTGCTTTCAGCCGACTATAGCCAGATCGAGCTTCGGCTGGCGGCGCACATGGCCGACGTGCCGCAGCTGAAGGAAGCGTTCCGCGCCGGGCACGACATCCACAGCATGACCGCGGAGGAACTGTTCGGGCGGGTCGACCGTGATACGCGCAACCAGGCCAAGACGATCAATTTCGCCATCCTCTACGGAAGCTCGGCTTGGGGCATTGCCGGCCGGCTCGGCCTGCCCAAGGACGAGGGCAAGGCGATCATCGATCGCTATTACGAGCGCTTCCCCGGCATCCGCGCCTTCACGCACAGCACGCTGAGCTTCGTACGCGAGCATGGCTTCACGCAGACCCTGTTCGGGCGGAAGACCCACTTCGAGCCCAACATCCGCTCGCCCAACCCATCGATTCGCGCCGGGGCAGAACGCGCCGCCATCAACGCGCCGATACAAGGATCGAGCGCCGATCTCATAAAGCGGGCGATGGCGCGAATGGACGAGGCGCTGGCCGATGCGGGTCTTAGCGACGTCCGGATGCTCCTCCAAGTCCATGACGAACTGGTGTTCGAAGTTCCCGAAGGCAAAGAGGAAGCGGCATCGGCCGTCATCAAGCAGGTGATGGCGAATGCCGCCGAGCCTGCGATGAAGCTTGATGTGCCGCTTGATGTCGAGGTCGGCTGGGGCCGGAACTGGGGCGAGGCGCATTGACGGACGCCAAGGGGGAACAAGCCGCCGTCGACAGCGCGGAAGCTGCCGCGCCCGATGCAGACATGGCGACGCTGGCGCGCGGCGGACGGCTCAACATTCTCGGATTTGTCATCCGGCTGTTGGGGATGGTGCCGTTCCTGTTCATCGGTGGGCGGATTTACGGGCCGGCATCGCTTGGGCGCTTCGCTTATGCCGTGCTGACGGTCGAGTTCGCGGCGCAGATTGCGGCTTTGGGTCTGAGGCGCGGGCTGGCGCAACTGCTCGCCAATGCGAAGAAGCCGCAGTCCTGCGTTGTCGCCGACGCCTTGCTGGTCGCGGCGATTGGGTCCGCGATCGGCATGGCGATTCTGATCGTGTTCCCCAAGGCGATGTATCCAACCACGCCTGTGGGCGGGTTAGACCGGCTACTTGCCATCACGGTCCTCGCCATCGCCTGGACCGACATCGCGCTTGCTGGCCTCGCTTATCACCACGACGTCGGGGCGACCGTGCGTGCGCGATCGATCGTCCAGCCGTGGGTGATCAGCATCGCCGCCTACGTGCTGTCCTACGTGCCGATCATGGTGACACGCGGCGACGGCCTCATCATCGCATACGTCCTGTCGATGGTGGCGGCGTTGATCGCCTCGCTGATCCCGCTGTTGAAATGTTACGGCCTGCCGCACGGATGGAAGCCGGACCTTCCGGCAGCCTGGAAGACTGCAACGCGCAATGCTCCGCTCGCCGCCGCGGACACGGTCGAATGGGCCTCGCGCCGTATCGATCTCGCCGTTTTGGGCGCGTTCGTCCCCGCGAGCTTCGTCGGCATCTATTACGCCGCGCAGCAGGTCGCGACGCTGCCCGCCAAGCTGAAAACCAGCTTCGAGCCGGTACTGGGTCCCGCGATCGTCCGGCGCCTCGCAGTCGACGACCGGGCCGGAATCGCCAAGCAGGTGCGGCAGGTCACTTACTGGATCATCGCCGCCCAGCTAGGCATCGCCCTCGCGCTCGGCATCCCCGGCCGTGCGGTCATGGGGCTTGTCGGATCGGGCTTCACCGGCGGCACGGCGATGGTGAGCTTCCTGCTCGCCGCCGAAGTGATCGCCGCCGCCGCGGTCGTCAGCGAAGCCGCGCTGATCTACATCGCCCGCAAACGGAACATGGCGATCAGCCTGGCGATGCTCGCGATGGAAGCGGGGCTCGCCGCGGCCCTGATCCTGATCATGCGGAAGGAGGGTTTTCCGCCGGCATGGCAGGCGACCGGCCCCGCGATCGCGCTCTGCGTTTCACTGGCCTTCGCGTCGATCAGCAAATCGTGGCTTCTGAAAACGCAGCTGAAGGAGCCGGTCAGCGGTTGGCGGTGGGACCTGGTGTGGGCGACGGCCTCGGGCGTCATCGTCGGCTTTGGCGTGCGCTACCTGCTACCCCAAAGCTGGCATCTGTTCGTCGGCGTGCCGGCGATCCTCGTCGCCTTCTTCGCGATCCTCTGGATGAAGGGTTTCGGGCCCGAGGACCGCGAGCTGTTCAAGCTCCGCAAGAGCGAGGTGAAGGAGCTGCGCGAAGCCGAGGAGGCCGCGCTGGCCCGCGACCAGATCGAGGATTCGATCGTCTGACTAGTGCCGGAAGTGGCGCATTCCGGTGAAGACCATCGCCAGTCCAGCCTCGTCAGCGGCGGCGATCACCTCATCGTCACGGATCGAGCCGCCGGGCTGGATCACCGCCGTCGCGCCCGCCTCGGCTGCGGCTAACAGACCGTCCGCGAACGGGAAGAAGGCGTCGGACGCCACGGCTGAGCCGACCGTGCGCGGCTCCGCCCAACCATAAGTCTCGGCAGCTTCCTTGGCCTTGGCGGCGGCGATCCGCGCGCTGTCGCGGCGGTTCATCTGTCCAGCGCCGATGCCGGCCGTCACGCCGCCCTTGGCGTAGACGATTGCGTTCGATTTCACGTGCTTGGCGACGATCCACGCGAACAGGCAGTCGCTGATCTCCTGTTCGGTCGGTGCGCGCTTGGTCACGACTTTGAGCTGGTCCTGCGCGACCATGCCGTTGTCCCGGTCTTGGACAAGGATCCCACCGGCGATGATCGCCAGCGTCTGCCCACCGCGCTTCGGATCGGGGAGCTCACCAGTGAGCAGCAAGCGGAGGTTCTTCTTTTTGGCGAAGATGGCTTTCGCATCATCGTCGGCGTCGGGCGCGACGACGACTTCGGTGAAAATCTGCGTGATCGCCTCAGCGGTCGCTGCATCGAGCGCGCGGTTGGTGGCAACGATCCCGCCGAACGCCGAGACACTATCGCAGGCGAGCGCTTCGCCCCACGCATCGAGTAGCTTGCCGCGCGTCGCCACGCCGCACGGATTGGCGTGCTTGACGATGACGATCGTCGGATCGGCCTCGCGGAACTCGGCGACGAGCTCCAGTGCCGCATTGGCGTCATTCAGATTGTTATAGCTGAGCTCCTTGCCCTGCACCTGCTCGGCCTGGGCAACCCCCTGCGCGGCGGGGCCGACCGGCAGGTACAACGCGGCCTGCTGGTGCGGGTTCTCGCCATAGCGCAGCGGCATCTTCAGCGCGCTGGCACGAGTCCAGGACTGCGGCCAGCGCTCGCCCTGGTCGGCAAAGGCGAACCATTGGGAGATTGTCGAATCGTAGGCGGCGGTCAGCGCGTAAGCCTTGGCCGCAAGCTTCTTACGGAATTCGAGCGTTGTCCCGCCATGCTCATCAAGCTGCTCGAGCAAGGTCGCATAGTCCGCAGGATTGGTGACGATCGCGACATATTTGTGGTTCTTCGCCGCCGAGCGCACCATCGACGGACCGCCGATGTCGATATTCTCGATGACCGTCTCGCGGTCCGCGCCGCCCATTACCGTGTTGAGGAATGGGTAGAGGTTGACGACGACGAGGTCGATCGCACCGATCTGGTGCTCCTCCATCGCCGCCGCATGTTCTCGATTGTCGCGAACGCCGAGCAACCCGCCATGCACCTTGGGATGAAGGGTCTTCACCCGCCCGTCCATCATTTCGGGAAAACCGGTAAGATCGCTGATATCCCGCACGGCCGCGCCGCTCTCGCGCAACTTCGCCGCTGTACCGCCGGTCGACACGATCTCCACGTTGTGCCGAGCGAGGCCCACCGCGAGCTCTTCGAGCCCGGTCTTGTCCGAAAGCGAAATCAGCGCCCGGCGAACGGGAACAACGTCGGTCATTACTTTCCTCTCAACTCGTACGGCGGAACTGCCAGCCGATTTCACCGCCCAGCGCGGAGACTTCGCCGACGACCACCAATTGGGTCGTGCGCTGCGGCTGGCCGCGCCCGTCAATCCACAAACTCTCTTCGACGTTGAGACTCCCACCGCGGCAGCGAAAATTCCACGGCGGCACGCCCCGCGAGCGCAGGATCGCGCCCATTCCGTCGGCGGTGGTCGTGACTTCGATCGCAGGCGCGAGGTGGAAGCGTACCGCGTAAGGCGCGGATTCGCGGATCTTCTTGCGGCCCTTGGCGATCAACTGATCGGCGCCGCGCAATTCCTTGCCGTCATTGCCGAGCATCAGGCTGCGCTTGTGCTCGAGGCCGAAAGCGCGGGCGTAGCCGTCATGGCTCGCCTCGATCCGGCTGGCGTCATTGTCCTCGCTGCGGTCGATGGTGACGTCCTCGACGCCCTTGCCGAGCGAACCGTCGGGCAGGATGTTGGTCGAGTTGGTATCGGCGAGGACGAGCGTACTGTGCGCGGCAGTCGTCGCGAGGCCCTGCACCAGTTCGTCTGGAAGTTCTGTCGGGAGCGGACCGGGTCCGCCGCAATTGACGACGATTCGCTGGGGGCCATCCGACAGTTCGAACGCAAGTGTCGACGCCGAGCCCTGAGCTGCCATCTTTGCGGAGGGCGGTGGGGCTGCATCGAGGACGACCACGGTCCCGAGCGCAGACATGCGTTGATAGCCCCAGCCGCGGGCCTGGCGGAGCGGTCGAGCGCGAAGACCGCAACCTTCGATCAAGGCGGTGATGCGCGCGGCCTCGCCTGGGCCGCAGCCCTGCCAACTCGACAAGGCGGAATCGCCCATGGCGATACCATGGAGCGCTGCGAGTGCGGCGGCCGCCGCGGCTTCGATGCCGTCAGGGATGGTTTGCTTGGCCGCCTGATAGCAGGAGCGCAGCATCCCCAGGCGGTCGACAAGCAGCGCCTGCTCGTACGGCGACCGGCTGATCAGCCCGCCATCGTCGAACTGAGCGGTCGTGAGAGCGCGAGCTAGCCCGGCCTCACCCCGCGCAACGCGCGGAACGCCGCCCTGGACGAGCAAGCCGGCGGCGACGACACCGCACCAGGCGGTGACACGTTTGAGCCCGGCAGGCGACTTGTCGGCGTTGGCGTCAAGATGGCGGGCGCCACGAGCGAGCGTGTTCAGAAGTGCTGAACGATAACCGCTATCGCCGCTCGACAGGATGTAGGGCGCGTAAGCTGTCCAATAGAGGATGCGCTCGCCCCACAGATGCGGCGCCCACGCATCGTCGGCGCGCGTCCCGTGTGCGAGCAGCCAGCGACCAACCAAGGCTTCGGCGAGCTTCGCGCCTTTTTCGCGTGACGCTGCAGCGGAGAGGTCGCGAAGCCATGAAAACCCCTGCAACTGCTCAGCGAGCGCATCCGAAGCGCCGATGCTGGCGAAGTCGAGATCGGCGAGTGGAATAGCGACGCTTCCGGCGACGAACCGGCCCGCGAGCAGAGCCTCACCGCGCTGGCGATCGCCGGCGACATGATCGCGCGGGACGGCGACCAGCTTCAGCGGCTGGCGCGCACTTTTCAGCCTGGAGAAGAACGATCCGCGGGCAAGCTTGCGAACGACGTCCTGCTCGGCCGCAGGGTCGGATGCGCTCATCCGTCGCCTCGAAGCGTCCGGATGTTATCGGCGTAGGCGGACGGCCCACCGCGGAACACGGCGGTGCCGGCGACTAGCACGTTGGCGCCGGCATTGACGGCGAGCGGCGCAGTCTTGAGATCGATGCCGCCGTCAACCTCGATCAGGGTAGCGAGATTCTCTTTGACGACGCGGGTCGCGATCGCCTCGATCTTGCGCAGCTGGCTGGAGATGAACTTCTGGCCGCCGAAGCCCGGATTGACGCTCATCACCAGCACCAGGTCGAGTTCCTCGAGCAGGTAATCGAGCGCCTTGGCCGGCGTCGCCGGGTTCAGCGATACGCCCGCCATCTTGCCAAGGGACTTGATGTGCTGGATCGAGCGGTGGACGTGCGGGCCAGCCTCGGGATGAACGGTGATCCGGTCCGCGCCCGCCTCGGCGAAGGCGTCGAGGAAATTGTCGACGGGCGAGATCATCAGATGAACGTCGAACGGCTTCTGCGTGTGCGGGCGGATGGCCTTCACGACGCCCGGGCCGATGGTCAGGTTGGGCACAAAATGGCCGTCCATGACGTCGACGTGGATCCAGTCCGCACCGGCTTCGTCGATCGCGCGCACTTCCTCGCCGAGCTTGGCGAAGTCTGCCGAGAGGATCGAAGGGGCGATGAGCGGTCCGGCCATGGGACCGATTAGACGGGATTAACCCCGGCGGACAAGGCGCGCGATAAAGAACCCGTCAAGCCCACCTTCGGCTTCGAGCAGGCCGGGCAAGATTCGGACGTGACCTTTGTCGGTCGGCGTCACGAAGTCGGGGAGTTCGCCGTCTTTCGGCGGTTCCACGGAGAACTTGGGATTGCCAGCGAGGAAGTCGGCGATGAGCTGCTCGCCTTCCTCGGGCTCTAACGAGCAAACGGAATAGACAAGTGTACCCTTGGGTCGCAGCCAATCTCGTACGGTCTCGAGCAAGCGCAGCTGATTGTCGGCCAATTCCTTGATTACCGAAGCTCGGGCTCGATGAAGCACCTCAGGGTGGCGGCGGAAGGTGCCGGTCGCTGAGCAAGGCGCGTCAAGCAAGATCGCGTCGAACGGCTTCGGATGCCATTCGAGTAGGTCGGCGACGACGAGATTGGCCGAAAGCTGAGTTCGCTTCAGATTGTCCTGAAGTCGCGCGAGACGACTTTCCGAGCTATCCACCGATGAAACGTGTAGCTCGGCAGCCGCCAATTGCATGGTTTTCCCGCCCGGCGCCGCGCACGCGTCGAGCACCATTTTCGATTTCGGAGGAATCAGGCGAGCAGGAAGCGATGCTCCGAGATCTTGAACCCACCATTCGCCCGCGGAGTAACCCGGCAATTTCTCCACGGGAGTGTCGCTGGATATTCGTACATGTCGCTCAGCAAGCCGCTGGCCGCCGACAAAGCGGACGAAACCATCAGCATTGGCCTGCGTCCGAAACGACAAATCGAGAGGCGGACGGCGTACGATCGACCTTCTCGCGGCTTCAACGACCTCCGAACCCCAGGCGCGCGTCCATCGTTTCTCGACTGGATCGGGCAACGGTGGTGCGTCGCTCGCCGCGACGCCGCGCCGAAGAAGTGTCCCGAGTACGCCGTGCACGAGGCGCCGCGGGCCCCCGTCGACAAGCGGCAGGGCAGTGGCCACCAGCGCGTGATCGGGAACGCTCATCGCCAGCTTCTGCGCGAGAGCCAAACGAAGTACCATTCGCGCCTTGGAGTCATCCGGAAGCCGGTGCTTGGTTGCGCTATCGATGAGTGAATCGAGCTCAGGGACGCGGCGCGCCGTCTCGCCAGCAATCGCTAGTGCAAGGGCGCGGTCGGCTGCATTTAGCTTCTTGGATGACGCTCGCGCGGCTGCATCCAGTGTCCAGCCCATGCGGAAAGCTGCATCGAGCATCTGCAACGCCGCCTTGCGCGCTCCGACGCCCTCAACGCTTGGCATTGCGGCTCCTCATACGCATCTTGACGTCATGAAACGCCCGAAGCGCCCGAATCCCCCCGCCTATCTCAGCCCCTCGCCGCCCGTGCCGAAGCCGGAGCCAATCGACGCGACCAAGTCGCCGGCCGGTGAGGACGGGAAGCTCGACCCCACGCGGTATGGCGACTGGGAAAAGAAGGGCATCGCGGTCGATTTCTAGACGCCCTCGGCGCGTGGCGGGCGCGACAGCAGTTCGTCGAGCACCTGGTCGACCGTCGCGCGTCCGGCAATGAGGGCGTGGACGGCGCCCACGATTGGCATGTCGATGCCGCGTTCGCGAGCTATCCGGTCGAGCACTGGAGCAGTGAAAGCACCTTCGGCGACGGTGCGGCGGTCAGAGAGAAGTTCATAACAACCACGGCCTTCGCCGAGGCCCTTGCCGAGCGAGTAATTGCGCGAACTGGTCGAGGAACAGGTCAGAACGAGGTCGCCGAGCCCCGAAAGACCCGCCAGAGTTTCGCGTTTTGCACCGAAAGCGAGGCCGAAGCGCGTCATTTCCGCAAATCCGCGACCGATTAGCGCCGCTCGCGCGTTCTGACCGAGGCCGCGCCCCTCTACGACGCCGCAGGCGATGGCGAGGACGTTCTTCACTGCACCGCCGATTTCAGCGCCGGCGACATCGTCCGAGACGTAAATGCGGAAGGCGGGCTGGGCGAGGCGATCGCGCAACTGCTCGGCGAGGAAAGGGTCCTCGGCAGCCAGCGTGACGGCGGTCGGCAGGCCCTTCGCAACTTCGTGGGCAAAGGTTGGGCCGGAAAGGACCGCGATCTTCGCGTCCGGGCAACAATCGCGCGCGACTTCGTGGAGCAGCATGCCGCTCCGCTCTTCGATACCTTTGGAACATAGGATCAAAGGTCGCGAGCAGTCCGCCGCCTGGCCAAGCACCGATCGGGTGTGCTGCGCCGGCGTGACGACGAGCCAGGCATCGCAAGAGTCGAGTTCGCCCAAGTCGCCGGTCGCTCGGATCGCATCGCTGAGCGAGACGCCGGACAGATAAAGTGAATTTTCGTGAGCGTCGTTGATGCTGTCGACCACTTCGGGCTCGAGCGCCCAAAGAAGAGTCTCCTTGCCGCCAGCCGCAGCCACCTGCGCGAGCGCCGTGCCCCAGGCGCCGCCGCCAATGATTGCGAGCTTCACGCCTTCACCCCCGCGCCGCGCACCTTGTCCGCCTCGGGATCGAGCGGCCAGCGCGCCCGCGCCGGCGCGTCGAGCGGATCGGTTAGGCCCGCCGCGAAACGCTCAGCTCCGGCCCAGGCGATCATCGCGGCATTGTCGGTGCAGAGCCAACCGGGCGGGACGCTGAAGCGGCGGCCTTCGCGAGCAGCAAGGTCGGCGAGCGCCGAGCGGATCGCGCTATTGGCTGCGACTCCGCCCGCGACCACGAGCGCTGGCGCGTCGGTCTTGCCAAGCGCGATAGCGGTCCGATCGACAAGGCAATCCACCACCGCCTGCTGGAAGCTAGCAGCAGTGTCTTCCGGCCGGAACTCGCCCGACGCGACTGCGCGTTGCACCGCGCTCTTCAGGCCGGCGAAGGAGAAATGTGGTTCGGCCGAGCCAACCAACGGCCGAGGTAGCGGCACCTCGCGCGCGTCGCCCGACTTCGCCAGTTCCTCGATCGCCGGGCCACCGGGGTAGCCGAGGCCGAGCAGCTTCGCGGCCTTATCGAAAGCCTCGCCCGCCGCATCATCGATCGTCGTCGCCAAACGGCGATAAACGCCGACCCCGCGCACTTCGAGCAATTGGCAGTGCCCGCCCGACACGAGTAGCAGGAGGTACGGGAAGCCGAGATCGGGATCGACCAGCCGCGGCGACAGCGCGTGGCCTTCGAGGTGATTGACCGCGACCAGCGGCTTGCCGGACGCGAGCGCCAACCCCTTGCCTGCGAGCAATGCCACCATCACGCCGCCGATGAGCCCCGGCCCCGCCGTGGCGGCGATGGCGTCAACGTCCTGAATCGACAGCTTGGCGTCACCGAGCACCTTGGCAATCAAGTCGGGAAGGATCTCGACATGGGCGCGCGCCGCGATCTCCGGCACTACCCCCCCATAGGGCTGATGCGCCTGATTTTGCCCCACCACGGCCTGCGCAAGAATACGCCGGTCTGACGTTACCAGCGCAGCCGCGCTGTCGTCGCATGAGGATTCAAGGCCCAGAATCAAAGTCATTTCGTGCCCGGCCCTTTGCCTGATCCTCGGGAGATGCACTAGGGGTGGGGCATGCAAGGGCTTCGTCTCGGGACTCGCGGATCCGCGCTGGCATTGGCCCAGGCGCGTAAGGTGGCCGCCGCGATCGAAACCTCGCAGCGCTGGCCAGATGGCCACGTGAAGATCGTCGAGATCACGACGACCGGCGACAAAGTGCAGGATCGGCCGCTGGCGGAGATCGGCGGCAAGGCATTGTGGACCAAGGAGCTCGATCGGGCCCTCCTCGCCGATGAGGTCGATTTCTGCGTCCATTCGATGAAGGACGTCGAGAGCGTTCGGCCGCCCGAGATCCACATCGCGGCGGTGCGTCCGCGCGGCGACGTCCGCGACCGGATCATCGGCGCGGATTCGATCGAGGCGCTGAAAGAAGGAGCAGTGGTCGGAACCTCGTCGATGCGCCGCCAGGCCCAACTGCTGCGGATGCGACCCGACCTGAAGATCGTGCCGATCCGCGGTAACGTCGAAACCCGGCTCCGGAAGGTTGAAGAGGGCGAGGTCGACGCGACCCTGCTCGCTGCGGCGGGACTGAAGCGGCTGGAGATCGACGCTGGCACGTCAATTCCGACCGAGACCATCCTGCCTGCGCCGGGACAAGCGGTGATCGGGATCGAAGCGCGGACCGGCGACACGCGGACGCAAAGCGTGCTGTCGTCGA
>Ga0070690_100001554_pt1 | contig 12028 bp, 12 predicted proteins | sample KBSS33HmetaG_FD_64671 | JGI IMG/M metagenome (GOLD analysis project Ga0070690, IMG submission 64671) | Switchgrass rhizosphere microbial communities from Kellogg Biological Station, Michigan, USA - KBS S3-3H metaG | ecosystem: Host-associated > Plants > Roots > Rhizosphere ... | reverse complement strand
GTTTTCGCGACTTACAAACATTCAGCGCGGCGATTCGGTGAGCGGAGTTAAAACTACTGGTCGCCGCGCATTAGTGTCCGCTGATGCCCGCGGGTTCTCGCTGATCGAGCTGATGATTACGGTTACGATCATGACGATCCTCACGATGGGCGTTATTCCGCTCGTGAAGGTTTCGATCAAACGTCAAAAGGAACAGCAACTGAGAGAGACTCTCCGACAGATACGCACGGCGATCGACGAGTTTCATCGTGACACGATAGGCATGACTTGCACCGGCGGTGGGCTTCAACCCGGCACTGGAGGTACAGGTACACAACCACAGCCAAATACTGGCCAGGTGGCTCCGGATCCCCGCAGCAAAGTGATGATTAGCGATTGCACAATCTTTGGCGTTGACAACCTGGATCACTATCCGCCGGATCTCGATACGCTGGTAAACGGCGTCAACGTGATTCCACGGGTACAAGCGAACATGGGTGGTAAGGGACTTGGCACATCTGATAACAAGACGACCCTCGACTCGCAGTCATCAACAAAGAAGAAAGTTTACCTCCGAGGGGTCCCGATCGATCCAATGACCGGTAAGTCGGAGTGGGACCTTCGTTCGTGTTACGACACGTATGACTCAACTTCGTGGGGCGGTGAGAATGTATTTGATGTGCGCTCGAAGTCGAAAGGCACAGCGCTAAATGGAGAGCGGTACAGTGATTGGTAATTTCTACAAAAGACCGGGAGAAAAGGAGACGAGGAGAACCGGAGAACTTTCCCCCGGTCGCCCCGTGTCCCTGTCCCCCCGTCTCCTATTTTCCCGGGGATTTACGCTCCTCGAGTTGATGATCGTGATCACGATCATCATCATCCTTGCTGCCATTACGCTCCCGCAATTTCAGAAGACGATCCTGCACACGCGTGAAGCTGTGTTGCGCGACGACTTGTCGCAGATGAGGAAACTCATTGACCAGTTTGCAGCTGACAAAGGCAAGTTGCCGCAGTCGTTGGATGAGCTCGTGAGTGAAGGCTATATGCGCGAAGTTCCCGTCGATCCGATCACCGGCCAGAAGGACTGGGCTATGACGACCGGAGAAGACCCAAACTCGAGTGAAGGCGAGCAGGGAATGACCGACATTCATAGTAGTTCCGGCGAAGTATCTTCAGAAGGCACACCTTACAGCGAGTGGTGAAGTTACAAGTTTCCTGATGGCCTTATTTAGACGAGTTGTAGAACCCTGGTATCCCGCCTCTGCCGTTGGCCTTGAACGCGGTACCGTGTCCGTGGTCCATCTTGATCGAGGACGCGGCAACAGTTGTCGTATTCGAAACGCGGCTACCTTCAACGTCGGCGAGTCGCTGATTCAACCAAGTTTCGACGACGTCAATCTTCCCAACCCGGCACAACTTGCGGATGTGTTGCGGCAACTCGCGACCAGCGTTGGCTTGATTCGGCAAAAGCGGTGGTCCATCGCTCTGCCGCAAGGCTCGGCGCGTACGTTGGTGCTTACGATGGATCAACCGGCGCAAGGAGCCGAGTTGCAGGAAGTGCTGCAGTGGAAAATGGAAAGAGGCTTTGGTGGCGCGTTGGACGACTTATCAATTGCCAGGGAACGTTTGCCGAAAGACCCGCAAGGTCGAGATCGTTATCTCACGATCGCCGTGAAGCGAACGGTACTCAGCGAGTATGAACGTGTTTTTGAATCGCTTGGATGGCGCGCCGGACTGATCCTTCCGCGGCACATCGGCGAGTCGCAGTGGTTGATAAGAAACGGCGCGATTGGTGATTCGCTTTTACTGAGTCGTTCGGAGAACGGGTTTACTGCAGTTATCTTTCGCGGTAAGCAGCCGCTGATCGTGAGAACAGTTTCATGTACGCCTGAAGAGGGCGAAGACGAACTGTATCGCCTGTTACTTTTTTATCGTGACCGACAAACTGACGGTCACGAAGCGGAGCCGAAGCTGTCGCGGCTGATGGTACTCGGTGAGGGAGTGCGCAAAGAACGCGTGTGCAGGCTCGTCAACGAAACCACGGGCGGCGACTTACATTTGCTCGAGGCTGAGGAGTTAGGCCTGTTGCTGCCGACTCGTGATCTCAGTTTCGACGCGATCGCCGCGCCTGCCGGCCTCGCAGCACTCTCCTAAAAGCAGATCCACCGATTACACAGATTAAGAGCCATAAAGCGGCGTTGAGGTGATTGGGTGTTCCGGTTTTTTCGGCTGCCAAATACCCAACGTCGCTTTCTAGAATTGATCTGTGTAATCTGTGTAATCGGTGGATCTGCTTCGTGAAACAAAACCCTAAGTTCAGACGTAACACCTTGGCATCATGAACGTTGCATATCCGATTACCCCCACTTTTGCTCAGGATTTTGCCTCCGCCAATGATAGCGACCTGGTCGCCACGGCTATCAATGGTGCGGAAGGCAGTTTTGAAGAGTTAGTGCGGCGGTACCAACGGCCAATCTCAGCTTACGTCTACAGAATGGTCGGTAATTACGAATCCGCCCTGGACCTGACCCAGGAAATCTTTATTAAGGTTTACGGCTCGTTGCGCAAGTACCGGTCCGAGTTCAAATTCTCGACCTGGATTTACAAGATTGCGCATAACGCCGCAGTTGATCACCTACGACGCAGTTCCACCCGCGAGCAGTCCCTATTCAATAGCAATGACACTGATCACTTCGAGCTTCCCATCGAGAGTGGGCGCTTAAGTCCGGAACAGGAAAGCGAGCGGAAGGAACGGCGAGTTGAGATCGAATCGGTAGTGCGTGCCTTACCCGCAAGCTATCGTGAATTAATCATCCTCCGACATTCGCAGGATCTGACTTACGAAGAAATTGTTGAGGTAACAGGATTGCCACTCGGTACAGTCAAGAACAGATTGTTTCGAGCGCGCGAGATGATGCGACAACAATTCGTTAACAGGGGTATCACCGGCATCTGATGTCAGTTGAAACGCAACAGATCGGCTGTGATGAGAACTTGATTGCAGCGTATGTCGACGGCGAGCTCGAAGCCGCCAAGCGACTCGTGGTCGATCTGCATTTAAGCGACTGTGATCATTGCCGGGAAGAGTTGCGTGTGCACCGCATGTTTGTTTGTGAACTCGACTCGGTTTTGGCTCAGTCGGAAGTTCCAGTGCCGAGCGATTTCTCACGACATGTAGCCGTTCGTGCAACCAGTGATCTTAGAGGTATTCGGTCGGCTTCCGAAAACAAAAAGGCTTTGGCGTTTTGTATTCTGCTTGCGCTCGCTGCGGTCGCGTTGTTGAGCGACGCTTCTCGACTGACAGCTGTTCGAAGCGCGCGCGGATTCATAAGAACTATCATCGGCACAGTCGCCCTGCTGTTGAGCGCGATTTATGACATGGTCGCTAGCGTTACAGTTATCTCCAGAGTACTCAGCAGAAAAGTGATTGTTGAATCCAACTCGCTTGGTCTCCTGCTCGGTCTGTTCGCTCTCGCCATTCTTCTACTCTCTCGTATGATCGTGCGTTACCACCGTACGGGCGCAACTGAGTAGAACTTGCTTGCATGACTGCATCTTGTCCATATCCATACACGGCAACAGATCTGTTGTGGGTGAACTATCCGGCTAAGCGAATAGATTTCTGTAACCTCACACGCTTGTTCATAGCACTACTGATGTTCGGTGGCGTCGTGTACGGTCAGGCGACCAACACCCAACCCGCTAACGATGAGATCGTGGTCGATGGGACTACTGACAGCACAGTCTTTGGAATGGGACGGACCATAAGGATCACAGGCACCGTGAAGCAAGGTGCACTCGCGTTTGGTGGCGACGTGATCGTTGAAGGAATAGTTGAGGGAGATGTCGCGACGATCGGCGGTTCGGTAATTCAACTCGACGGCTCGCGCATCGGAGGCGATGTAATCGTGCTTGGCGGAACCTATCGACATGGAGAGAAACCGCCGCTCCGCACTGCGTCGAGCATGACCATGATGTACGCCGGCTACCAGCAGGAACTCCGCGAGATCATGCGCAACCCCCTTGGCCTCCTAAGCCCGCGCTGGACGCCGGGATACATCGGGACGAGAATTCTGGTGGTCCTGTTCTGGTTTGTCATATGTCTCGCAGTAACTGCAGCGATGCCCGGCACTGTTAGTCGCGGCGTGGCGAGATTGCAGCTTACAAGTTTGCGTGTGGCAATTATTGGCGTCGTAGGCGTGATCGTGCTTTGCGGTGGTGTCCCACTGGCTCTTTGGCTGTTGCCCGAGACCCTCAGCGTGCTGGTAGGATTGCTGGCGCTGTTACTGTTAGTCGTGGCCGGCTTGTTCGGTCGAGTGATTCTGTACGCCGCGACTGGCCGATGGCTACAACGAAAGTATGTTCCAATCGGGCGACATTCAGAGGCGGTGGCGCTGTTGTTAGGAACAGTATTCTGGGTAATTCTCACGTCTCTTCCTTACGTTTGGCCTTTCATTGTGTCGTTGGTCCTGGTGATAAGTCTTGGCCTGGCATTGACGGCGCGATACCGGGTGGGCTGGCATCGAACGGTGATTCCCACCCCAGTAAATACTCCCGCAAAGTGAATTTGGTGCATCCAACCGTCTCGAAAGGTAAATCGTGCCTTTCGTGTGCAACTTTCAGGGTTTTCGGGCGTTTATAACCGGAGATTCCTGACGTTATTTTTATGGGGATCTGGCTCAGCCAGAACATTCGCTGACTCAGGCGCGTACCAAGCACGGTGCTTTCCAAAGGCGTCCATTCGGACAACTTGTCATAAAAGCTCGGTTTGTGGTGTTCCTGAAGCAGGTTGAAAGGAATCGTGATGAGGGCCCTTCTTCTCGCCGTGGCCGTTGCTCTGGCCAGTTTGAATTCATCTGTAAGTTTAGTGCAAGCACAGGATGTCGCCAGCGATCCCAACATCGCCGCGAAACACGCAATTGGGGAAGTTAAGACTATCGACGCTTCGCAAAAGATACTCTCGATAAAAACCGATGCCGGTAATACCGTCTTTGTGACCGTCACGGATAAGACTGTTTACAAACGTCTACCTCCTGGTGAGCAGACCCTCACTAATGCTGCAGACATTGCGCTCAGTGACGTTGGAGAAGGCGACCGCATCATGGCCCGTGGCACTGTGGCTGCGGATCGAAAGTCAGTCCCGGCGCAAATGATCATCGTCATGACCAAGGGTGATATCGCGAAGAAGCAGGAAGCGGAGCGACTCGAGTGGCGTCGTCGCGGCATCCTCGGTGTTATCACCTCTCTTAAGCCGGACGCGAAAGAGATCACGATCTCGAATCGAACAATGGCAGGCACGCAGTCAGTTATCATTCCTGTTAGCGACAAAACTGAGATGCGTCGCTATGCACCCGACTCGATCAAGTTTGCCGACGCCAAGCCCAGTACATTTGATGAACTGAAGGTCGGCGATCAGATACGTGCTTTGGGCGATAGGAGCCCGGACGGTCTGAAGTTCACACCAGCAAAAGTTGTTACCGGTGCGTTTCGCACAGTTGCCGGCACAGTCAAAGAAGTAGATGCGGCAACCGGTGAAATAAAGATCGTCGAATTGGAAAAGAAACATCCACTGACGATCGTGGTAAAGCCCGACTCGGTCTTACGAAAGTTTCCAGCAATGTCTGAGATGGGAGCGATGATGGGTCGTGGACCGGGTGGACCCGGTGGTGGTGGTGCGGCAGGTGGTCAGGCGCCCGCGGGTGGCGGTCAAGCGCGACCGGCTGGCGGTGGTCCAGGTGGACCTGGTGGACCGGGTCGTGGTGGTCCAAACATTAACGACATGCTGGAGCGTTTGCCCACGATCGCAATCGCGGATCTCAAGGTTGGCGACACAATCATTGTTTCAAGTACGCAGGGAGTTGATCCTGCTCGTTTAACTGCAATCGCCCTGGTGTCCGGTGCTGACACGCTTCTTACCATGTTGGCTCCAAGACCAGCGGCAGGACAAGCTCCTAATCCCGCAGCCGGCCTCGGTGGCGGCGGCATTTCATTCGGCATCGGCTTACCTTAACTTCAGCGAAGGCGGCGTACCACCGACGTGCGCCGCCAACTCTGGACAACCTTAAACCCGTCTATCGCCTTGTCCCCGGAAGGTATCCATGAATTCTGCTCAAACAATCATTCGCAAGATTGTAAGCCTCGGTTTGACCGTCGCTTTGGCGGCAACGCTCGCTCTGGCCCAACAAAACCGCGGTTCATTGCGTGGCCTCGTTACTGATGAGCTGGGTGCTGCAATCGTCGGTGCCACAATTACGATTACAGATGCGAATGGTGCGCAAAAGAAAACGACAACCAACGGAGAAGGCATCTACACATTCACTGCACTCGCTCCCGGCAAATACGTGTTGCAGGCAACAGCGCCTGGTTTTGCCAATGCACAGGATCGCGAGATCGACATAACTCCTCAGCGACAAACGGCAGACATCACTCTCAAAGTAACTATCGAGGAGAAGGTGACAGTCGATACCGATAAGGAGCTGAGTACTGATACCTCTGCCAACGCGAACCAAACGGTCATCAAAGGAACCGACCTCGATGCGTTACCGGATGATCCCGATGAATTGGCAGCGGCATTGCAGGCTCTTGCAGGTCCTCAGGTAGGACCTAACGGCGGTCAGATTTTTATCGATGGTTTTTCCGGCGGCAACTTGCCTTCAAAAGACTCGATTAGAGAGATTCGTATCAATCAGAATCCATTCTCAGCCGAAAACGATCAGCCTTCTGGACGAATAGATATTCTGACTCGGCCAGGAACTGACAAGCTGCGCGGCGCCGCGGGCTTTAACTTTAATGATGAGAGTTTTAATTCACGCAATCCATTCGTGACCAGATCAAGCAAGCGGACGCCTTTCCAGTTTCGTCAATACAATTTCAACCTGAGCGGTCCAATCGTCGCCCGCAAAGCATCGTACTTTTTCGAGTTCAATCGAAACGAGACGGATGACAATGAACTGGTGCGCGCAACAATCGTCGATCCGAACCTCAATATTGTTGACGCTGGGCAGACGTTTCTCGTCCCGCGACGTGGCACGAACTTGAGCGGGCGTATCGACTATGCAATCAATCCGAATAACACGTTAGTCAGTCGCTACAACTTCAATCGCTCTCGCACAACCAATCAGGGCATCGGAGGATTTTCTCTTCCGGAGCGTGCGTACGACAACGTCAGTACGTTTCAGGGTTTTCAGATAACTGAAACTGCTGTACTTAATGCGACCACGATTAACGAGACGCGCTTTCAGTTCAATCGCAGCGTTAGTGAGAGCCTGGGCGACAGCAGCTTCCCAGTTTTGAATGTGAGTGGCGCTTTTATTAGTGGCAGTTCGGGAGTCGGCCATTCTCAGAATGCCAGGAACAATTGGGAGCTCTCAAACTTCACGGCGATTCAGCATGGCACTCACGCAATCAAATTTGGCGGACGGGCCAGGGGCGTGAACATTGATGACACGAATCCCAATAACTTTGGCGGTACCTGGTTTTTCACCGGCGGCTTCGGTCTGACTAGTATTGAGCGTTACCAGCTGACGCTCGATCTGCAACGACAGGGCAAGACACCAGAAGAGATTCGTGCTGCGGGGGGCGGCGCATCTCAGTTCACGATCAATACGGGCGATCCGCTCGCAGGCGTAACTCAGAAGGATTATGGATTGTTTATTCAGGATGATTGGCGGGTCAGACCCAATCTAACTTTGAGCGGGGGCCTGCGTTACGAATATCAGACGAACGCGGCGAGCAAATACAACTTCGCGCCGCGCATCGCGCTCGCTTGGTCACCCGGCGCGGCGAATAGTGCTCGCCCACCACAGATGGTAATTCGCGTTGGGGCCGGCATCTTCTATAACCGCTTCGGAGAATTCAACACTCTGCAAGCGAATAGATTGAACGGCGAGCGTGTGTTGTCATATGCCATTACGGAGGAAACCGGCCGGCTTAATCCGCCAACCGTTGCTCAGCAACAAGTACCAAATGTTGCTCCCGCATATGCAATACTAAATAGCTTTGACCCTGATAAAGCGGCGCCCGTCGCGAACGTATCGCCACTTCAACAAACGATTTGGCAGATCGATCGCAATTTGCAGATCCCGACGGTCTACGTTCTTGGTACACAAGTCGAACGACAGTTGCCACGCAACATCACGATGACTGTTGGCTTCTACAACATCAAGATCCAGCACGTAATCCGCGGCCGAGACATCAACGCTCCGCTTCCCGGCTCAATAATTCCCTTGATTCGGCCGGGTGGTATCAGACCCGATCCCACTCGCGGCGAAATCAATCAATACGAGGCGAGCGGACGCTACAATCAACGCCAGTTCTTTGTTGGTTTCAATAGTCGTCTCACGCGCAAGATCACTCTTCAAGGCAATTATTCATATAGCAGGCAGGAGAACGATACCGATGGCCAGGGTAGCGGCGGCTTCCCTGTGAACTCGTACGATCTAACGGGAGAATATGGACGTGGCGGCTTTGACGTGCGTCATCGGTTCTCGATGTTCGGTTCGATCATCATGCCCTGGAAGGTGACGTTGAATCCATTCATCATTGCGAACACTGGACCAGGATTCAACATTACTACGGGTCAGGATTTGAATCTCGATCGGCAATACAACGAGCGGCCGAGTTTTGCTGGCCCAAATGCTGATTGCACAAATGAATTCATCAAGTGCACTAAGTATGGGAACTTCAACACTCGTCCCCTGCCTGGTGAACAGATCATCCCACGCAACTACGGCCAGGCGCCTGGATCACTAAGCGTGAACGTTCGTGTCAGTCGGACATTTCAGTTCGGCGAGATTCACCACGCTGCACCTGCCAGAGTCGCGGCGGCCGGTACTGGTCAACCAACTGGCAGTTCAACGCAAACTGCTTCCGCATCAGCGCCCGGTGGTGGTGGCGGTGAAAAGCGTGTGGTTACAACCGGACCTGCTGGAGGCGGGGGCCCGGGTGGTCCAAGGATCGGCGGGGGCGGAGATGTTGTAGCGATGAAGACTGCAGCTGTCGGTGCACCACCGCCACCGCAAGGCGGCGGCGGTGCTGCTCGCAGCGAGTATCGTTACAGCCTCAACGTGTCATTGAGTTTTCAGAACGTTCTGAATAGGGTGAATCTTTCAACACCGGTGGGCAATTTGTCCTCACCTAACTTTGGACAATCGCTTGGCCTAAATAATTTTGGTGGCTTTGGTGGTGGCGGTTCTTCGGGAGCGGGCAATCGACGAATCTACGCACAAGTGAGGTTGAACTTCTAAGGGCGCCCCGCTCATAAATTTTTAAACCGAGGTGTTTTATGAAAAGAAGTCTCTGGTTCTTTTTATTGATAGTTGGATCCGCAAACTTTGCTGTTGGCCAAGGGCAGCCAGCCAAGACTAACGGCAATTCAGGTGAAGCGAGCGCGATCCCTGCCGTCGCGATCACTGCCGACGCCAAGCCTGAAGATTTGGCCAAGGCTGCACTCGCGGCGATGGGCGGCGACAAGTTTCGCAACGTGCAGAACATGATCCTTCGCGGCTCAGTTAATCTTTATCCACCGAATAGCCCTCAGTCGATTCCCGGCGGTTTCTCTATCGTAACGGCAGGCGACAAGCTTCGGATGGAGATCGACGCGCGGCCGATGATCACCTTTAAGCAGATCTATAACGGGCAACAGACATACAGCTCTATGCCAAATGTTCAGGTGCCGCCTTTGACAAAGTTCGGTTTTGCAGCGCTAGTCAAATATGATCAGCCGGGGTACAAGGTATCGGCAATCCCCGACAAGAAGAAGCAACGCGGGTTTCGCATCGTCGACCCTGACGGTTTCACGACGGACTTCTATATTGACCCGACGAACGGCAGAGTTATGACCTTCTTGTTTTCCTACGATGGTTACACGTTTGGGACTGAGAACAGGAAGTTCAAGGAAGTGGATGGAGTGTTAGTGCCGTTCAGTTTTTCGCAAAGATTCGAAATGACTCAAGGTGCATTTTTTGCGGAGTACAGTGTTAAGGAAGCTAAGTTGAACCAAACTCTCGGCGACGATACGTTTGTGATCCCGAACTAAACACGCGCCGATAAAAGACTGAGCCGCAGATTTTCGCGGATAACACAGATCAGAAAGAAAAAATCAGTAAGAGGGAGCATCCTCGAATCTGTCATTTCTGATTGGTATTACCCGCAAAATCTGCGGCTCACGTTCTTATTCCCGCCAGTCATTTGCCAGCATTCCATAGATCACAAAGTCAACAAAATGATCATGAAACCATGCTGCCTGTCGGACGATTCCTTCCTTTGTAAAACCTAAATTTTCGCAAATCCTACGACTCTTCTTATTCTCAACTGCGCAGCGCATCTCAACACGGTTCAGCTTCAGTTCATTAAATGCATAGCTAACAAGAAATCGTGATGATCTCGTCGCAAGCCCTTTGCCTTGATACGAGGCGCCGAGCCAGAACCCGATCTCCGTTTTCCTATTAGCCCAGTCGATGTAGTTGTACTCAATCTGTCCGGCCATTTCGCCTTTGTACCAAATAGCAATTGCGAATCCCTCATTGTCAGCAAACCGCTCGAGGTTATGGTTGATGAACCTTCGAGTGTTATCGATAGAGTGGTCTTCCTTCAACCATGCCGAATGCTCTTTGAGATGAGCATGATTCCGGTCGATTAAACTATTTAATCTTTCTGCATCTTGCTGCTCAATTAGGCGAAGTTCAGTCTCGTCATCGATTCTGTAATTAAACTCGAGGTTCCTATTCACGTCGTTTCCTGATCAGCCCAGCAATGATCATTACGACACTGATGCTGGAGACGACACCAGTGACGGTTCCAACTGTTTGCATCAAGCTAACTGGACCGTTTGATGTCGACGCAATTGACCGCATGAAGACGAAAAATCCCAACGCCAATATGAGAAGGACGACACCCACAATCACGATTCGCATGTTTCGTTGGCGCATTGGCACCTCCGGGTAAGCGGGAAAACATTGCACTCCTAAAGCAATGCCGAACATTTGTTTCTCGAGGCTATAAAACATCGCACCGCCGACGCGGGTTACTAAGTCACGATTCACTATTCACGCGTGGTCTGAATCCTTCGGGTGTGTGTCCTCGCCGGTAAACCATAATCGTTCGCAAAAACTCGATCACTGTCACACCCTCCTGGTTGATCCCGGTCGTTCGTAACTTCACGATGCCCATGGTCGGACGTGACGCCGATGGCCGCGCTTCAATAACTTCACTCTGCGCATACAACGTATCGCCTTCAAACACCGGCGCGGGAAGCCGAACTTGATCCCAACCAAGGTTGATTGCATTTAACGAAACATCGGAAACTGACAGCCCTGTCACCAGCGCGAGTGTAAATGTCGAGTCGACCAGCGGCTTTTTGAACTCTGTACGGGCGGCGTATGCCTCGTCAAAATGGATCGGATTTGTATTTACGGTTAATAGCGTAAACCAGATGTTGTCTGTCTGCGTGATGGTCCGTCCAAGTGGATGCTCGAAGATGTCGCCCGTTTCGAAGTCCTCGAACACGCGACCCTGCCAGCCCGGCTTGATTGCCATTTCCGCTTTCTCCTTCCTGTGCGTGCTATTACAAGGAGTTCCTAGGTCGTGCCACCTCTCGTAGCGGGTGCGTGCGACCCTTCTTCTCTGTGCAACCTCTGCGTACTCAGTGTCTCTGCGGTGTGTGGTCGCTGCATCTTCTTAACGACAGAGTCACAGAATACTCAGAGGTTGCACGGAGAGCGTCGCAGCCAACCGCTACCGCGAGGCTGGACTGACTGTGACTCACGCAATCAATCTTTGTGGAAAGAAGTGTTCCAGATTGGCAATCCGTCGTAAGTAATAGCAGCGAGTCGCGCCATCCGTCGCTTTCTTAACTTCCCTTCAGATATTTCTCGAAGAATTTCACGATTGAAACCGTCGATCGAATGCGGTTAGGGGTCTTGCGCCACCCATGACCTTCATCAGGAAACAAGACATACTCGACAGGTACGTTTCGCTTCTTTAAGTTCTCCACCACTTGCTCAGCTTCAATCACCGGCACGTTGGTATCGTTTGCGCCATGCAGAACAAT
>Ga0070690_100001552_pt1 | contig 12039 bp, 10 predicted proteins | sample KBSS33HmetaG_FD_64671 | JGI IMG/M metagenome (GOLD analysis project Ga0070690, IMG submission 64671) | Switchgrass rhizosphere microbial communities from Kellogg Biological Station, Michigan, USA - KBS S3-3H metaG | ecosystem: Host-associated > Plants > Roots > Rhizosphere ... | reverse complement strand
AGCCGTTGATCCAGCCCTTGTTCGGGGCCCTGACCGAACTGGAATTTTTGGCGCGCATCGCCGGCGAAACGGAAACGAACCCGTACAACATCGTTCGCCGCACTTCGGGTGATCTCGACGAGACCTGGAAGAAATTTTTGTTCAGCGGTTTCAAGGCCAATCCATTGCAACCGGTCAATGCGAGCGTTTCCGGCAGGGTCCCGGCGCCGCAGGCGGTCACCCCGACGGCGAGCAGCCTGGAAGTGATCTTCTACCGCGATTCGAAGGTCGACGACGGCCGCTATGCGAACAACGGTTGGATGCAGGAATTGCCGGATCCGGTCACCAAGATCACCTGGGACAACGCCGTTCTCATCAGCCGCAGGACGGCGAAAGACCTCGGCGTCCACAACGGCGACATCGTCGAGATCACTTTGGATGGTCGCAGCGTCAAAGGCCCGATCTGGGTCCAGCCCGGCATGGCGGACAATTCGCTCGGGCTCGCGCTCGGTTACGGTCGTGAGCGGGCAGGGCGGGTCGGCAACGGTGTTGGTTTCAACGCGTACCAGATTTTCGCGGGCGACCATGTGGTCACCGGCGCGACGTTGAAGAAGACGTCCGAAACCCACGTGGTGGCGACGACGCAAGAGCATTGGTCGATGGAAGGCCGTCCGGCCGTGCGCGAGGCGAACCTCGAAGATTTCCGGCAGAACCCCGATTTCGCCAAAGAGATGCAGGGTGAAGAACCGCCGGTGGTCGCGCCGTTGTACCAGAATCCGTTGGACGAGGCCAAAAAGACGGCCCTGCACCAATGGGGCATGAGCATCGACCTGACGGCGTGCGTCGGTTGCAGCACGTGCGTGGTCGCCTGCCAAAGCGAGAACAACATCCCGATCGTCGGCAAAGACCAGGTCCATCGCGGTCGCGAGATGCACTGGCTGCGCATCGACCGTTATTTCACGACCGATCCGGCGCGCAAGAAGCCGTCGGATGCGTTTGAGCGCGACACGGAACAACAATTTGAGGAATGGATCGACGACGTCCAGGCGGTGACGCAGCCGATGCTCTGCCAGCATTGTGAAGCGGCGCCGTGCGAGAACGTCTGCCCGGTCAACGCCACCGTCCATGACCAGGAAGGCCTGAACGTCATGGCGTACAACCGTTGCATCGGCACGCGCTATTGCTCGAACAATTGCCCGTACAAAGTCCGTCGTTTCAATTATCTCGATTACAACAAACGCCCGCTCGGTGAACTGAAAGGGCCGGTTTATTCCACGCCGCTCATGCATAAGACGGATGGCAAGTGGGACATGGCGACGTGGTGGAAAGATCGCGAATACACGATGCGGCCGGAAGACGAGTGGGATCTGATCAAGCTGTCGAAGAATCCCGACGTCACCGTGCGCATGCGCGGCGTGATGGAAAAATGCACGTTCTGCACGCAGCGCATCGAGGAAGCCAAGATCGCGCAGAAGGTCAAAGCCGGCGCCACGGACAACGTCCGGTTGCGGGAGATCGACGGCACGATCCCGAAGACCGCGTGCCAGCAGGCATGCCCGGCGGGCGCGATCGTGTTCGGCGATATCAGCGACCCGGACAGCACGGTTTCGAAGTGGAAAGCGTTGCCGCGGAATTACTCCGTGTTGGGCAACCTGTTGACCAAGCCGCGCACGACGTACCTGGCGCGCATCCGCAATCCCAACCCGGCGATGCCGGACGCCACGGATCATCCGTACAGCTTTGAAGAATACGAGAACAAGCGGGCTCACGGAGAAGCGCCTGCGGAAAGGATCGGCGCCTGACGCAGGACAATATCATGGCTGAACTTTCACCCAACTTGAAGTTGCTGCAACCGCCGAAAGAATTGCGGCGCTCACCGGTCGTCGAGAATTATCGCGGGCTGGGCGCGCTGACGGATAAACTCGCCGCGTTCACCGAAGGCAAGATCCCGAAATGGTGGCTGTTGATGTTCCTGCCGTCGGCTTTTTGCGCGGCGGTGGTGCTGCCGACGATGTTGATCTACCAGATCTCGACCGGCGTCGGTGTCTGGGGCAATCGTTATCCGGTCATGTGGGGCTGGGACATCGTGAATTTCATCTGGTGGATCGGTATCGCCCACGCCGGCACGTTGATCTCGGCGATGCTGTTCCTGACCCGGCAACATTGGCGCACGACCATCGGTCGCGCGGCCGAAGCGATGACGGTGTTCTCCGTCATGATGGCCGGCCTGTACCCGGGCATCCACGTCGGACGCGCCTGGTTCGACTGGTTCATGTTCCCGGTGCCGACCTATAACGGCCTGTGGCCGCAGTTCCGGTCGCCGTTGATGTGGGACGTTTTCGCGGTCAACACGTACCTCGTCGTTTCGACGTTGTTCTGGTACATGGGCATGATTCCCGACCTGGCGGCGTTGCGCGATCGCGCCACGAGCCGTCCAAAAAAATTCCTTTATGGTCTGTTCGCGATGGGTTGGACCGGTTCAGCCTGGCAATGGCACAATTACGAGAAGGCTTATGTCGTCCTGGCCGGCCTGGCGACGTTGCTGGTGTTCACCGTGAGCTCCATCGTCGGTCTCGACTTCTGCACCTCGATGCTTGCGGGCTGGCACGCGACGATCTTCCCGTTGTACTTCGTCATCGGCGCCGTGTTCTGCGGGTTCGGCATGGTCCTCGTGCTGTTGATCCCGTTGCGCAAGCTGTGCAGTTTGGAAGAGATCATCACGCAACGGCACATCGATCGCGTCTGCAAACTGACCCTCGTGAGCGGCCTGATCATCGCCTACATCTACCTGATGGAATATTTCATCGCCTGGTACAGCGGCGACACCTACGAACGCTGGGTGTTCAGCCATCGTTTGTTCGGCAAGACGTATTGGTACGGCGGCTGGATCATGATCGTGGTCAACGTCCTGATGACACAGTTGCTTTGGTTCAAGCGCGTCCGCCATAATCTCTGGCTGGTGTTCTTCATCGGCCTGTTCATCAACATCGGCATGTGGTTCGAACGCTTTGTCATCGTCGTCGGGTCCCTTTACCAGGACTTCCTGCCGTCGGCATGGCGCGTGTATTCGCCGACGTGGGTCGACATCGGCACGTTCGTGGGCACGCTGGGCGTGTTCTTCACGATGTACCTGTTGTTCATCAAATTCCTGCCGATGATCCCGCTCTCGGAAGTCAAAGCGGTGATGCCCGATGCCGATCCGCATCGCAAGCCGGCCAAAACGGCCGCCGCGAAAGGAGCGAAATCGTGACCCCGTACGGAATCATCGCAGAATTCGATTCGGCGGCGGCGTTGATGGACGCGGCCCGGCGCGTGCGCGACGAAGGCTATCGCCGTTGGGACGTGTTCACGCCGTTCCCGATCCATGGCATGGAAAAAGTCATGGGTTATAAGAATTCGCTCGTCGGCTGGTTCGCCCTGGCGTTCGGCGGGGGAGCGTTCCTGTCGGTCGTCGGCCTCATCTGGTTCTGCAACGCGTTCGACTATCCGTTGATCGTCGGGGGCAAACCGATGTTCAGCCCGCCGATGACGTTTGTGCCGGCGTACATCATGTTGATCATGGGCGGCGCCATCGGCGCGCTCGTGGGCATGTTCGCCACCAACCAGCTGCCGCGCTGGCATCATCCGTTGTTGAAATACGAACGGTTCTCGCTGGCGACGCGCGATAAGTTTTTCCTGGTGATCGGCGCGAACGACCCGAAGTTTTCGCAGGCCGAAACCCGCAAGCTGCTCGAGACCCTCGGCGGCGCGAACATCGAGATCGTGGAGGCCGACTGATGCGCTATCTCATCTCCATCATTTTGCTGGTGCTCGTCCTGGCGGTCGCCGGCTTTGCCATGATCGGTCTGCAGGGCCGTTTGTCGCGCAAGCCGCCGATCGAAGTGTTCGCGGACATGGACCGGCAGTTGAAATTACGCCCGCAGAAGCCGTTCAATTTCTTCGCGAACGGTAACAGCTCGCAATTGCCGCCGGCCGGCACCATCGCGCAAGGCACGCCGATCCAGGCCGCCAACGGACCGGTTTATCCGTTCGAAGATTCGCCGGTCAACACCGGTTGCCTCGTCGGTAAGACGAATTTCGTCGAGACCAGCCCCATGAAAGTGGATGGCGCGTCACTCGCGCGCGGACATGAACGGTTCGACATCTTTTGCGCCCCGTGCCATGGCCGATTGGGCGACGGAAACGGCATCACCAAGAAGATCGGTGCCATGCCCGCCGTGGTGAGCCTGCATGATAAACGCATCATCCTGATGCCCGACGGCGAGATCTTCAACACGATCAGCAAAGGCAAAGGCCTGATGGGTGCGTACGGGCCGCTGGTGCCGACGGAAGATCGTTGGGCGATCGTGGCGTACCTGCGCGCCCTGCAACTGAGCCGGTTGGGCAGCCTGGACGACCTGCCGGCCGACCAACGTAATTTTTAAGCGACCATGAGCGACGAAACCAATCATCTGCCGCCGCCGCTGGACTTGTCCCGCTGGCGCAAGGCACCTGCGATCCTGATGATCGTCGGCGGCCTGCTGGCTCTCGGCGGTATGCTCGTCAGTTTGAAGGTGGATGGCGGCACGCAGTTCGGTTTTTCCTGGCTGCTGGCGTTCATGTTCTACCTGACGCTCACGTTGGGCTGCCTGTTCTGGGTCACGGTGCATCACCTGACCGATGCCGGCTGGTCGGTCCCGATCCGCCGTTTCTGCGAACACATCGGGGCGTTGTTGTTCCCCTGGATGGTGATCCTGTTCATCCCGATCGCCGTCTTCGCCAAATCGATCTATCACTGGCTGACGTTGCCGGCCACCGACGAGCTTATCCAGGCCCGCTGGCCCGTGTTCACGTTCGGTGGATTTTTGGTCACGTCCGGCATCTTTTTCCTGGCCTGGTGGATGTTGTCGTCGCGCCTCCGTTATTGGTCGTTGCGACAGGACGTCACCGGCGATCCGTTGTGCACCTATCGCATGCGGTTCCATTCGGGGTGGGGGATCGTGGCATTGTCGCTGACGCTGACCTTTGCGGCGGCGTTGTGGATGAAGGCTTTGCAACACCAATGGTTCTCAGCGATCTACGGCGTCTATTTCTTTGCCGACTGCGCGTGGATCTCCCTCGCGACCATCTATATCCTCGCCGTCTTGTTGCAACGCCAGCGCGTCCTTGACCGCCTGTTGCGCGATCACCAGTTCTATTTCATCGGCGTCCTGTTCTTCGCGTTGACCCTGTTCCAGGCGTACGCCGAGTTCGCGCAATATTTCGTCGTGTGGAACGCGAACATGCCCGAAGAGACGTTCTACTATGTCATCCGCGAACACGGTTCGTGGTGGGGCTGGAGCCTGTTGTTGATCGTCGGGCATTTCTTCCTGCCGTTCTTCATCCTGTTGCCGGTGAAAGTGAAGAGCAATTTCAAGGTCATGCTGCCGGTCTGCGCCTGGGCGTGGGTGATGAATTTCGTCGACCTCAGCTTCAACACGTTGCCCGCGGCGAATCCGGACGGTTACCCGTTCAAATGGTTGCCGGTGCAACTGGGGTGCATGATGTTCATGGGCGGTTTCCTGGCCTGGGCCTTCCTGAGGAATTTCCGCAGCCATCCGCCATATCCGCAACGCGATCCCCGCGTGCTCGAAGCCATGGGCGTCGACCTGGAACCTGAAGAGATGCCGGACACGCTGCCGGACAACGGAGGTGCCCGATGAGACATCAAGATATCAATCGCGCGTCAGGCGCTGCCGTCGGGTTCGCCCTGGCGCTGCTGGTCGTCGTCGGCCTCATCGCGACCGTCAAACTTTCGAACCGGGTCCCGGCGATCGATGAAGATCGCGGCGTCACGATCAGCAAGGCCTTGGCGGAGATCCGCAAGGCGGAGGACAAGGCGTTGACCGGCGCCGGTTGGGCCGATGAACCGCGCGGACTGGTCCGGTTGCCGATCGAAACCGCCCTGCAGATCACGGAACGGGAATGGCAGGACCCGGCGAAAGCCCGGGCCGACCTGATCGCCCGCGCGGAAAAGGCCGCGGCTCCGGCGCCGACGAACGCGCCGGCCAAGCCCAGCAAATACGAATGAACGTGAACGAACAAAAACTGTGCACGGTGTCGGAGATCGACGCGTCCTGTCGCGTGCCGTTGCTGCCGCTGTTCGGCGGCGCGGCGTTGTGGCTGGTCGTCGGGCTGGCGCTGTCGATCGTCGCTTCCCTGACGTTCCATAAACCGGACCTGTTCGCCAATTGCGCCTGGTTGACCTACGGACGGGTGCAGCCGGCGGCGAACGACCTGATCCTCTATGGTTTCTGCGTCCCGATGGCCCTGGGTGTGATGCTTTGGGTCTTTGCCCGTTTGAGCCAGATGCCCGTCTGCCAGCCGCTCCTGGTCATCGCCGGGTCCAATCTCTGGCATCTGGGCGTGCTCGCGGGAACGCTCGCGATCCTGGCCGGCGAAAGCACCGGGTTCACCTGGCTGGAATATCCGCGCGCGGCCGCCGTCCTGTTGTTCTTCGGTTTCGTGCTGGCCGCCATCGCGATCTTCGCGACGTTCGGCTGGCGGCATCATCGCGAACTCCATGTGTCGCATTGGTTCCTGCTGGCGGCGTTGCTGTGGTTCCCGTGGATCTACGGCGCGGCGAATTTCTTCCTCGTGATCTCGCCGGTCCGCGGCGCGGCCCAGGCGGTGATCGATTGGTGGTTCACGAACAATTTTGTCTACGTCTGGTTGACCCTGGTCGGGATCGGGACGGCCTTTTATTTCCTGCCGAAGTTCGCCGGCCGGATGTTATACAACCACTACCTGGCGTTGTTCGCGTTCTGGACCCTGATCATCTCGGCGACGTGGTGCGGCATCCCGCAGGGCGCCGCCGTCCCCGCATGGCTGCCGGCATTGAGCACCGTGGGTTCCGTATTGTTGATCGTGCCGATCGTTTCCATCGCCCGCATCACCTGCAAAACGGTTTGCGGTTCGAACGCCCATTGCAAGGGCGGACCGTTCTGTTACATCAAGTTCGGGACGGTGGCGTTCCTGTTATCGAGCCTGATGTACATCGTCCAGGGTTGCCCGCACATGAGCCGGTTCGTTGAATTCACCTGGTTCACCCAGGCGCAGGCGCAGTTCCAGATCCTTGGTTTCTTCGCTGTCGTGATGCTGGGCAGTGCTTATGAGATCTTGCCGAAGGTGATGGGCTTCGAACTGACGTACCCGAAATGGGTCCGCTTCCAGCATTGGTTCTTCATCGGCGGGTTGGCCCTGCTGGTGGGTTCGCTGGCCGTCGCCGGTGTGGTCCAGGGCGTGAAACTCGCCGGGGGCGCCGCGTTCGCCGATGTCACCAGCTCGACGTTAATGGCATTCCGCTTCAGCACGACCGGCTTGCTGTTGTTATTGATCGGCAGCCTGATGTTTTTTGCGAATGTGTTTTCGATGACCGCTAAATGGAAATGGGGCTTGATGAAAAGTTGCATCGCCCTCGTCAAGGGGCCGGCCGCGACCGGGGAGGTGCGTTCATGAAGACCAGTTTGCCGATCTTTCTCGCGGTGTTTGTCGCGCTGGGCGCGTCGTTTGGCGGATTTGTCGCCGGCTCGGTCTCGCAACTCGGCACGGCGAAACAGGCCATCGTCCTGAATTCGACCGAAATCTATCCGGTCCAGCGCACCGGCCACGCGACTTTGGGATTGCAGGTCTATCGCGCCAACGGTTGCGCCGTGTGCCATACCGAACAGGTGCGGCAGGATGGCATGACCTGCGACCTCGTTCTGATGGGAGGCGGCAAAAATACGGCGGCCGTCAACAAAGCCCTGGCGGAGATCAATCCAGGCAATGGTGGATTCACGACCAATGAATTGCCGAAAACCATCTTGCGGGGCGTGACGAAGGAAGTGGCTGACGTCGCGGCGGACAAGATCACCACTGCCGGCGGTAAAGCGGAAATCCATATCAACGCCATCGGTTCCGACATCTCGCGCGGCTGGGGCGTCCGTCGCAGTGTGGCGGCCGATTATCTCTGGGATTACCCGGTGCAACTGGGCAACCTGCGCGCCGGTCCGGACCTGGCTGACATCGGGGCGCGAATGGCTGACGAGGCGACGCAATTGCGGCATCTCTACGCGCCGTCGGCGGTCGCGCCGAAGTCCGCGATGCCTCCGTTCCGTTATCTGTTTGAAACGCGTAAAATGATCGGCAATGTGCCTTCGCCGGATGCCGTCGCGATGCCGCAGGGCGTTGTCGCTGCCGGGTACGAAGTGATCCCGTCGGAGGACGCGAAGAACCTGGCGGCTTACCTGTTGAGCCTGCGCATCGAGGTGCCGCTGTACGAAGCGCCGTTCACGCCGGCCGTTTCGGCCCCGGCTCCTGCTGAAACCAAATGAATCACGAAACTTCCAGCCCGAAACCGCACGCGACCGCGCATCTGACGGTCCCGATCTGGGTGATCTCCCTGACGGTGACGTTGATCTTCCTGGGCGGCGTTTATTTCGATTACCGCAGCGGATGGTTCGATGCGCACGTCTACGGTCCGTATGCGAACGCGGAACAATTGGATCTGTACCAGCCGAAATCCGGTGAAGCGGCCTTGATCGCGCATGGCAAACAGTTGTACGACCAGAATTGCGGCACGTGCCATAATCCGGACGGCATGGGCATGGCCGGCAAAGCGCCGCCGCTCGCCGGTTCTGAATGGGTCATCGCCAAAGGCTACAAACGCATGGTCGAGATCCCGTTGCTGGGTCTGAACGGTCCCATCTCCGTCAAAGGCCAGAGTTGGAGCGCGTCGATGGCGGCCATGGGCGCGGGTCTTTCCGACTCCGATCTGGCGGCGGTCCTGACCTACGTCCGTACTTCATGGGGCAACAAAGCGGAACCGATCGCGGCGGACGACATCAAAGCCATCCGCGCCGGGATCGCCGGCCATCCCGCCATCAACGGCGAGCAGGAATTGAAGTCGATCCCCGAAGACTAGCCGCGCAATTGTTGGTAGCAATCAGCCAATAAAGGGCGAGCGACCCGCGGTGGCGCGGGAATAAAGTAGTCAATAAACCGGATGAAAGATCCGTCCACGACGACTTTATGAAAACTCATCACGCGAGTCCTCCTTCCGTCAGTTATACCTTCACGATGCGGCTCAACTATCCCAACAGCATCGGGATGTTTTCCCGCATCACCGACGCGATCGGCAAACATTCGGGCGACCTCGGCGCCGTCGACATCGTTTCTTCGGATACCCGCACGATGACCCGCGACGTCACGATCCGCGCCCGGGACCAGGACCACGTCCAGGAGATCGTGCACGCGGTCAACGAAGTCAAGAAGGTGAGCGTCATCCATGTCTCCGACCGCGTTTTCCTCGCGCATCTCGGCGGCAAGATCGGGATCCAGAACAAACTGGCGTTGACCAGCCGCGAGACGTTGTCGATGGCCTACACGCCGGGGGTCGCGCGGGTTTCGACCGCGATCGCCGAAGACAGGGAGAAAGCGTGGCAACTGACGATCAAGGGCAATTCGGTGGCGGTGATCAGCGACGGCACGGCTGTGCTCGGCCTGGGCGATATCGGTCCGGAAGCTGCGATGCCGGTGATGGAGGGCAAGGCGATGTTGTTCAAGGAATTCGCCAACGTCGACGCTTATCCGTTGTGTCTCAACACCAAGGACACCGACGAGATCATCGATATCGTCGCCGCCTGTTCCGTCGGATTCGGCGGCATCAACCTGGAGGATATCTCGGCGCCGCGTTGCTTTGAGATCGAACAGCGGCTTCAGGAACGCCTTGATATCCCGGTTTTCCATGACGATCAGCACGGTACCGCGATCGTCGTGCTGGCCGCGCTCCTGAATTCGCTGCGCATCACCAAACAGAAGATGGGCCGGCTCAAGGTCGTCATCGCCGGGGCAGGGGCTGCGGGCACCGCGATCACCCGGATCCTTTTGGGCGCCGGTGTGAAGAACATCTTGATCTGCGATCGCAAAGGCATCATCGAAGAAGGCCGCGCCGGTGAATTGAACGACGCGAAACGGTGGCTGGCCAAGAACACCAATCCGTCCGGCCAAAAAGGTTCCCTGGAAGACGCGTTGAAAGGCGCGAATGTGTTCATCGGTGTTTCCGGGCCGGGGCTCCTGGGCGCCAAAGAGATCAAGCGCATGGCCAACAAACCGATCGTGTTCGCCCTGGCCAATCCCATCCCGGAGATCATGCCCGAAGAGGCGGCGCAAAAAGCGCTGATCGTCGCCACCGGCCGCAGTGATTATCCGAACCAGATCAACAACGTGCTCGCGTTTCCGGGGATCTTCCGCGGCGCATTGAACGTCCGTGCCTCGAAGATCACGGAGGCGATGAAGCTCGCCGCCGCTTACGCGATCGCCGGTTGTGTCCCGCAGTCACATTTGAACACCGAGTACATCGTCCCCAGTGTGTTCAACCGCGAGGTCGTCCAGCGCGTGGCGGCGGCGGTGCAGGAAGCGGCGATCGCCGGTGGCGTCGCCCGCCGACATCATTGATCAGCCGGCGTCGCGTTGCCGGATCTCAGCGATGGCCCAGGTCGCGTGTTCCGCGATCAATGGCTCCGGGTCGCGCGTCGCCTTGTCCAGGGCGGCCAGCGAAGAGCGATCGCCGACATTGCCCAGGGCCACGCAGACGTTGCGAAGCAGGCCGCGGCGCTTCGTCCGCAGGACCGGTGAACCGGCGAATCGCGATCGGAAGGCCGCGTCATCCAGCGCCAGCAATTCCAAAAGTTCCGGTTGCGCCAGGTCTTTCCGGGCGTGGCCTTTCATCAATCGTCCTTCCTGAGCGAACTTGTTCCAGGGGCAAACGGCGAGGCAATCGTCGCAGCCGTAGATGCGGTTTCCGATCGCGCGACGGAGTTCCACGGGGATGGATCCTTTCAGCTCGATCGTCAGGTAAGAGATGCAACGCCGGGCGTCGAGCTGGAACGGCGCGGGGAGGGCGTTGGTCGGGCACGCGGTGAGGCAACGGGTGCATTTGCCGCAATGATTGGATTCGGATGGATCGGGTTCGAATCCGCCGGTCGTGATGATCTCGGCCAGGAAAATCCAATTACCGAGCCGGCGGCTGATCAGGTTGGTGTGTTTGCCGACAAATCCCACGCCCGCGCGCTGGGCCAGGTCGCGCTCGAGCAGTGGACCGGTGTCGACGTACCAAAGAGATTTCGTTCCCGCGCCGCCAAGGTCGTCCACGAACCGGGTCAATTCCTTTAGCCGGTCGGCCAGGATATCGTGATAATCGTCGAATCGGGCATAACGGGCGACGATACCCGGGCGCGAAGGGCGGAGGGTGGGGGGCGGATCATCGGAGTGATAGCTGGCGGCGAGACAGATGATGCTTTTCGCGTCGGCCAGCACTTTTTGCGGTTCGACGCGTTTTTCGGCATTGCGCTCGAGCCAGGCCATCTCCCCGAATTTTTTACCGGCGATCCATTGCTGGAATTGTTTGGCGCTCCCGGGCGGCTCGGCCGAAGTGAACCGGCAATCGTCAAACCCCAGCTCCCGGGCGCGTTGACGGATCTGCTCTTTCATCGATGCGTGGATTCCAGGCGGAACTGGTGGACGACCTGTTGCGCCACTTCCCGGAGCGAACGCAACTCGGTGTTCAGCAGCACGTCAGCTTTCTTGTAGAACGGTTCGCGCTGGGCCAGCAGTTCCCGGATCTTTTGCTGCGGGTCGATGTCGTGCAGCAACGGCCGATGGGACTGGTTCTTGACCCGTTCCCAGATCTTTTCGGGCGATGCCCAGAGGCAGACGACCAGGGCATGTTTTTTGAGGCTGGTGAGATTTTTCGGATTGATGGGCAGGCCGCCCCCGGCCGAGATCACGGTCTTCGTGCGGTCAGCCAGTTCCTCCACCGTTTTTTCCTCAAGGGCCCGGAAAGCGCTTTCACCGTCGTTTTTAAAAATTTCGATGATGGTCTTGCCCGTTGACGCCTGGATGAGGTCGTCGGTATCGACGTAATCAAAATGCAATTGCTCTGCGACGAGGCGTCCGACCGACGTCTTGCCCGTGCCCATGAAACCGATCAGGACGATATTGCTGATATGGCGGGTACTTTGCACAAAGCGAGTTTCAGGGTTCAGGGTCCGGGGTTCAAGG
>Ga0070690_100001551_pt1 | contig 12040 bp, 11 predicted proteins | sample KBSS33HmetaG_FD_64671 | JGI IMG/M metagenome (GOLD analysis project Ga0070690, IMG submission 64671) | Switchgrass rhizosphere microbial communities from Kellogg Biological Station, Michigan, USA - KBS S3-3H metaG | ecosystem: Host-associated > Plants > Roots > Rhizosphere ... | reverse complement strand
CGCGGCAGCGCTCGGCATACGCCGGATCTTCGTCGGTCGGACCGATGATCCGGACCTCGAGATCGACCGAGCGCAACGCGAGCGCGCACGCGCGCAAGAACGTGACCGCGTCCTTGATCGGAACCACCCGGCCGACGAATCCTACGCGCACCGGCGCGCCGCTCGCGCGCCTGGGCCGGAGCTCGCCGAGCCGCGCGCGCAACGCGTCGGCATCGATCCCGTTGGGCACGACGCGGGTCTTGTCGACCGGCGCACCTTCGAGGATCTGGCGCAGGCGATGACCTTCGCTCAGCGAGACGATCGCGTGGCTCTGGAAGTAGGCGCAGCGCGCGAGCACGCAGAAGAACTGCAGCCACAGCGCGTGAACCGCTTCGGCGGTCGGGGCGCCGAGCAGCGAGCGCGTGACGCCGAGGCGGCTCGCGCAATGCTGAAACCACGTGGCGCGGCACAGCTCGAGCGCGCGCTCGCGCACGTAGATGCCGTGCTCGGTCAGGATCATCGGCCGCCCGGTGCGATGGCTCCACACCGCGGCCAACACGCCCGCATACCCCGTGCACAGCGCGTGATAGCGGCCGGCAACGGGCGGCGGCTCGTCGAGCAACCGCACCAGCGGGAGATACATCGAGCGCACGTGCCAGAAGAAGTCAAGGAACGAGGCATCGGGCGCGAGCCTGTGGTACAGCGCCTGGGTGAGCTCGAACGCGGCGCGGCCATGCAGCAGTGCTGCGACCGAAAGATCGCCGCTCGCCAGATCGTCGAGCAGCGCGCGATCGACGACCGGATCGAGTTGCAGGCGACCGAACGCGCCGAGCAGCCGCGAACCACGGCCGGCTTCGCGGTGACGCGCGCGGGCGGCGTGTGCGTGGCGGACGACCGTGCTAGTGCCGCCCGGCGGCACGCCAGCGCGACAATAGAGGTCGCGAAGATAGACCACGTTGTCCGGCAACCTGTAGCGGCGACGCTGCGACGTTCCGCGCTCGGCGCCGATATGGACCAGACCGAATTTCAGCTCGGGCAGCCCGCAGATCAGATCATGGACCCACGACGAGACGCCGCCTTGCACGTACGGATACGTTCCCTCGAGCACCAGGCAAACGTCGGCGGGCGCGCCAGGCTCATGCGGCAACACGGGCTGTCCTCCCGGTCCGGGCCACGCGCTTGATCGCGAGGCGGCGCCGCGCACCGCGCGCGTCGAGCTCGTCGAGCACCAGCGCGGCGTACAGCGCGAGCTCGGAATCTCGGTGCGCGGCGGCCCAGCGGAGCAGCGCGCGCGCCTCGTGGTCGTTACGGCCAGCGAGCGCCGACAGGGCCTGGCGGCGCTGCTCGCTGTCGCCCGTGCTCAGCGCGTCGCACGGAGACAGCCTGCTCGCCAGTTGTCGCGCGCTCGCCGCCGAGAGCCGCCATGCCTGGCGCGGTGTGGCCGGTCGGACGAGACGCCCGCGACCGCGAAGCAAGACCACGCTGGCCGCGATCGCGATCCCGGCGCCGGGGATCGCGATCACCGCGGCGACGACGAGCCAGCGTTGGCTCGCGCTGCAGCGGAGCCCCAGACCTACCGCGAGGGCAACGAGCGCATGCGCGCCTAGCGTCAACGCGAGCTGATCCAGCGCGAGCGCTACGCCGGTCGCCGACCCATCGAACACGCCCCACGCTGCGAGCCAAAGCCAGGTCATGACGCGTCTCGCGCGATCGGTTGGAGGACCCGCTCGCGGCGTGCGGCGAGCACGACTGCCGGGCCGCACCACGCGGCGACCAGCTCGAGGTCGTGCAGCAGTGCAGGACTGCGGGCGGACAGCGGGACGCCGAACAGCGTGAGCACGCCGAGCTCGTGATCGGCGACCATGATCGGCAGCGCGAGCGGTGCGGTGTCAGGCCGGTCGGCGAGCTCGCGCGCGAACCGTGCGGCCAATCGACGACGCACTCGGCCATCGCTGATCTCGACGCTGACCGCAGAAGCGCCCGAGCGAACCAGAACGAGCTCGGCCGCGGCTTCAGCCGCCGCGACCGGATCGTCGCCGTCGAGTCGCATCGCGACATCGCGCCAAAAGCTCAACGAGCAGTCGGTGCGCTCGGCGCGCAGCCGCAGCGCTTCAACCACCTCGAGGAGTGCCGTGGTTGTCGCATCGCCGGCGGCCGCCCGATCGGTGAGCGCGTCGCGCTGATCGCTCAGCTCGCGCACGCGCCGGCAGTGCCCAGCGCCGATCCACGACACCAGCAAGCACGCGCCGCACGAGATGAGGTTGCCCGTGGAGGCCAGGCTCGCGACCGTGTTCGCGGGGTTGCCGGCGGTCGCGAGCGCGGCCAGCGCGGCGAGGCCCACGCTCGCGAGCGCGCCGGCGAGTAGGCCGATCGCGCCGTAGCGCGCGGCGAGCACGACGACGGCGATCCAACCCGGGTCTGGCTCTAGCGCGGAAGGCGCGAGCGCGAGACCTGGTAACAGCGTACATACGGTGGCGAGCGCGAGCGCCTCGAGCGCCAACATTGATGGCTTAGAGGTCGGCATGGCAGCTGATCCATCCCTCCTGGCGTCGACCAGCAAACCCGGTCGTCACCTCGGTTGCGGTGTCGTAGCGCAGCGCAAAGCGCAGCGCGCTGGTCGGCGCCCATAGTAGACTCGCGCCGACGCGCCACATCCACGCGTCGCGCACGCTGTCGCGGCCGGCGCCGGCGCGCGCCTCGACGCCGATCGTAGGGTGCGGAACGATCGACGCGGTGCTCGAGAGCTCGTCGACCGTCGCGCGCTCGGCCAGCGCGATCGCCTGCGAGAACATGGCGCTGGGCTGCGAGAACGCCTCGTAGTGGCGATAGCTGAGCGTGATTGCCGACGGCAGCACTGCCGGCGCGACGAACGCATCATCGAGGATCTGGCCGCGCAGGGTGGTGCCCGGCCGGCGCCAGGCGACTAGGTCCGCGCCCGCGATGCCCAACGATTGTCGGGCGTCACTCCGCGTCATCTGGTCGCCTGGCGCCTGGGCGAGCAACGAGAGCCTTCGGGCCCCGACGCCCGCTTGCACCACCAAGCGGCGCTGCCATGCATGCACGTACAATCGCCCGCTCGCGCCGGTCTGCAATCCGTCGTGCAGCACGGTCAGCGCGGCGTCGTCCCACAGCGTGGTGAGATCGCCTCGCAGCTCGGCGATGATGTGCGGGTGCAAAGTGGCGCTGCCCGATATCGCCGCGCCGAGGCTGAAACCGGGCGCGCCACCGCCCGGGATCCCGGCCGCGAACCGCGGGCCCACCGCGAGCGACGATCCCGAGCGCCGCAGTACGAGCGTCGGTGCGAGTGCCACCGCCTGTGCGGAGCCAGGTCGCGTCGTGCCGCTTACCAGGTAGTGCGTCACCGCCAGCGCGAGGTGGAGCCGGTTCGCGATCGGAAGCGCGGTGCCTGCCACGGTACGGAGCGCATCTGCATCGGGATCGGAGAGCGCGCCCAGCCCGCCGCCGACCTCGGTCGAGGTCTGACCGTCCATTCGCTCGATCGCGGCGTCGATGTCCGCGGCTCGCGCGCTACCGGCGAGCCCGCGCGCCCTGCGGTACGTCGTCAACGCGCCGCGCTCGTCGCCCGCGCGCTCGAGCACGCGTCCGAGCGCCGCCTGGATCTGTGCATCGCTCGGATAATCCGCTGCGAGCGCCGCGCGCACCTGGCGCTCGCGATCGATCGCGCCGGTCGATTCGAAGACAAACGCGAGTAGCTCTCGCGCGCGCCGGTCGCTCGGCTTGCGCGCCAGCACGGCCTCGAGCGCGATGGTCGCCTGGTCGAACGCACGCGCTTCGATCAACGCAGCCGCGCGATCGATCTCCGGCACCGCATCGTCCTCCGGCACCGCATCGTCCGCGCACAGTGCGCCGGTCGATCCGAACAGGATCATGAGGACCAAGCTTGCTCGCATGATGCTCACTGCAACGTGAACGACGTGCTCTGGCCGCCGGTCACCGGCACGTAGCTGATGCACTCGCCGTTGTAGACCTCGCCCGATGGCGAGCACAGACCGGTGACCGGCACCACCGTGTCGTTCACCGACGACAGCGTGAGCTGGCTACCGGGGACGAACGATGCGGCAACCCCCGCATCGTTGTACGTCATCCGCGACTGCACGAGGTGGCCCAGCTCGGTCATCGTCGGGCTCTTGACCGGGAGCACGAGCACGCGCCGGTACTTGGCGATCGTCCTGTCGAGCAGGTCGCCGAGCAGGCTATGAATTCCGTCGTACGCGCACAGGTTGGCTTGGTGGAACATCCACGGATCGTTCTCGCCGCGCAGCATGTACTGGACGAGCACGTCGGAGACCGTGTCGAGGATCTCGGTGTACGTCAGGTCGCGGCCCCAGAAGCTGTGGTAGATCGCGTTGTACTCGGTCGTCCACTCCGACGGATTGGACACGTTGTAGAACAGATTCACCGGGCGGCGCGGGATCATGAGGATGCCCGGCTCGACCCAGTTGAGGATGCCGGCCTGCGGCGTCGGGTTGTCCATGCCGGCGCGCGAGGTATCGGTGACGACGTAGCGGATCCCGGCGTCGTACGCGGCGCCCATCGCATCGGGACTGGACAGCCCAGAGATATCGGGTGTCACCAACGTCGCGGGATCGAAGTGCGAGAACCCCATCGTCACCGCGGTCTGCTGGTTGCGCCGGATCTCGTTGAACGCGACCGCGTAGCTCGCGTTGTCGAGGTTCTCGTGCGTGTAGGTGTGGTTGATCCACGGGAACTGGCCCTGGGTCAGCCGCGCGGCAGGAGTCAGCGTGTCGGGGAAGTAGATGCCGGTCGTGCCCTGGCCGTTGAACGCCATGTGGAGCAGGAGCTGCGCGGTGCGCGGGTCGGCGTGCTTCTGGGTCTGCCAGGTCGTGAGCGCGGTCCAGTCGGTCCCGGTGATCCGGTAGGTCTTCGGTGTCGCCGAGTAGATATCATTGTCGAGGAAGATGTCGTCGATCTGCGGGGTGACGTAGGCGTGGCGCTCGCCGACGAACAGACCACCGGTCACCCAGCGAATCGCGCCGTAGGATAGGGCCAGACTATGAACGAGGAAGAAGTTGCCGTCGAACGTCATCGACATCACTTTCCGACCGTCGGGGTAGTTGCGCAGCAGCGCCAGCGCGTGGCCCTGCGCGTCGTTCATGAGCACCGTGGTGTCGGTGCCGACTGGCGCGGCGAGATAGGTCCACGCCTTACTGATCGTGAGCGGATTCGCGGTCTCGACATCGCGGAAGATCTGCGCGCCGGCCGGGGTCAGGGTCGCGGCAATCGGAGCGGTCGTCGTGTCGACGCCGGTCGGCGGGCCGTAGCCATAGTCGGCGGTCGGGAACACGAACCCGACGAGCGTGCGGATCTTGTAGCGCCCCTGGTAATCCCACAGCGTCTGCCACTCCACGGGGCTGAACCCACTGACGAACGAGCTCCCGTTGAAGTACCCCAGGCTCCCGGTCGTGAGCACGATGCCCTGGTAGTAGGCGTGCGCGTTGCCATCGGACAGCATGCTCGGCACGAAGCCACCCGGCGTCGCGCTCGCTATGTACAGTGTGTACGGGACGCCGGTGTAGTCCGCGACCTGGCGGATCCAGGTCAGGTCGGCTTCCTTGCCGTCGGCGGAGATCACGAGCAGCTTGGCGTCGATCCGAGCGCCGGTGAACGGCACCTGCGTGGTACCCGACGTGGTTGGCGCGTCGGGTGGAATGTGCTGTGGCCCGGTCGGGATGGTCGGCAGCGCCGGCGGCGCGAGCGACAACAGATCGAGCGGCAGCGGGGGCAACGGCAGCGGTAAGCCGAGCAGCGGCTGGCGCGCGCTACTCTGATCTGGGTCGTCGATACCGCAGGCGACCACCGCGAGACTGACAACGAAGGAAAATCCGATCGATCGTGATTTCCGCATTTGCTTGCTCCTTGGATGGCCGCAACCATAGGAAGCGCGAATCGGGGCGAACATCGGGGCGATCCCGGAACCGGGCGCGGGAGATCCCGGAGAACGCCATCGGTAGAAACCCTGACCGTGAGACCTACGCGGCCAACGCCTCACGCAGATCGGATCGAGCGACCTCGCTAGGGCTCGATGAGGCCGCGCCGGATCGCGTAGCGAACCAGGTTTGCCGCCTCGTGGATCCCGAGCTTGTTCATGATGTGCGCGCGGTGGGTCTCGACCGTCTTGACGCTCACGCCGAGCAGCTCCGCGATCTCTTTGGTAGCCTTGCCCTCGGCGACCAGCACCAGCACCTCGCGCTCGCGCAACGTGAGCGGCTCGGCCGGCAGCTCGGTACCGGTGACGAACGCGTCGATCACGGCGCGCGAGATCCGCGGGCTCAAGTACGTCCCGCCATCCGCGACATCGTGGATCGCGTGCACCAGGTCGGTCGCCGCCTGGGTCTTCACGACGTAGCCGCGTACCCCGGCGCGGAACGCATCGAGCACGTAGCTATCTTCGGTGTGCACCGTGAGCAGCACGACCCTGGTCTGCGGGTTGGCCTTCTGGATCGCGCGCGCGGCGTCGATCCCGTTGAGCAGCGGCATCGAGAGATCGATGACCGCGACCTGGGGTCGCAGCTCGGCAACGAGCTCGACCGCGCCGCGGCCGTCCGAGGCCTCACCGACGACGATCAGGCCTTCTCGCTCGAGCAACGCGCGCAGGCTCTGGCGCAGCACACCGTGATCGTCAGCGAGCAGGACGTGGATCGCCATCATCCCCTCCGTGCGGCAGGCTCACCGCGAGCTTGGTTCCGGTTCCGGGCGTCGAATGCAGCTCGAGCCGCCCGCCGAGCGCTTCGACTCGCTCCTCGATTCCGAGCAGGCCGAGCCCGCGCGTGCCGTCGGCGCGCACGTCGAACCCACGGCCGTCGTCGGTCACCGTGCAGCGAACGCCCGCGGCCGTGCGATCGAGCTCGACCCGCGCGCGCTTGGCCTCGGCGTGCCGGCTCACGTTGGTGAGTGCCTCCTGCACGATGCGGTACAGCGCGGTCTCGACCGCGAGCGACAGCCGTCCGCCAGTCGATCCCACGAGCTCGATCGGCAACCCGCTGCGCGTCGAGATGCCCTTGATCAACAGCTCGAGCGCCGGCACGAGGCCCAGATCGTCGAGAATCCGTGGCCGCAGCTCGTGCGACAGCCTGCGCAGCTCGCTCTCGAACCGATCGAGCAGCACGCCGATCCGGTTCGAGCGCCCGCGCAGCTCGGGCGGCAGCTCGGCCTCCCATTCTGCGAGCGCGAGGTGGATCAGCGCGAGCAGCTGTCCGGCTTCGTCGTGCAGCGCGTGCGCGATCCGGCAGGTCTGCTGCTCGCTGCGCTCGTTGAGCCGGCGCAGCAGCGCGTTGGCCTGCAGCGCGCCGCGGTACGCGAGCTCGAACGGCGACAAGCTGTCGAGTAGGACGTCCTGCGCGGCGCGCACGGTATCGGCGGTCGTCGTATCGCCGCGCACAGTGCACGCATCGCGCAGCGCTTCGTGGTGCAGCGCGGCGAGCTCGAGCGTGCCCAGGCCGCGCGCCATCGCGGTGCGACCGAGCTCGTAAGCCCGCGCACGGGCCGCCTCGCCGCCACCCGCGAGGTAGTCGCGAACGACCTGCTCGTAATCGCCGCGCAGGTCGCGCGGATCACCGGTCATGCCGCACCTCCCCAGAACCGCACAGCAACCACCAGCGCGTCGTCGGTGCCGCGCCCACCGAGCGCGAGCAGCTGGTTCGCGATCTGTTGCGGGGAGGCGCGGCGCGCGAGGTCGCTGGGTAACTCGAGCCGCACACCGTCGGTCGCGAATACCAGCGTATCGCCGGGCGCGACCGGCAGCGTCGCGACGTACAGATTCGGCAGCACGGCGCCGACCACGCCGCCGCGCAACAGCAAGTGCTCCTCGGACGGCGACGCGTGGTGACCGCCGCGCAGCAGCACGCCGGCGACGTTGCCGACGCCGACCCAAGTCATCGTCGAGCTCGCGCGATGGAATGCCGCCATGCTCATCACGACGCCGCGCGTGGTCCGCAACCGGTCGTGGCACAGCTGGACCATCGTCGCCGGCGCCGCCGGTGCCGCTGCATCGATCGTCGCGACCGCGAGCGCGGCCACCCGCGTGGCCTCGCTGCCGTGCCCCAGGCCGTCGACCACCGCGACCACCGCGGCCTCGGGCTGGCACCACACCACGTGGGCATCACCCGACTCACGCTGCCCGGGCAGCGCCGAGCCCGCGACGCCCGACTCGAGCCACGGTCGGTGCACGAGCCACTTCTTGATGCTGACCCGCGTGCCGGTGCCAGCGTTCGATACCACTTCGAACTCGTCCGCGAGCCGGCGCACGCCGGGCAACCCGAGCCCGAGACCGCCCGAGGTCGAGAACCCGGGCTCGAGCGCGCGCGTCACATCGGCGATCCCGGGCCCTTCGTCGCGTGCTTCGAGCGCGATGCCGCGCCGGCCGGTCTCGGCGATCGCGCACAGCACGATCTCGCCGCGCTTGGCGTACAGCCGGATGTTGCGCGACAGCTCGGAGATCGCGGTCGCGATCAACGTTTGATCGGTCGAGTCGAAGCCGATCTCGGCGGCAAGCGCGCGGCCCTTCTGGCGCGCCACGATCAGATCGGGCTCGGAGTCGACCGCGATCCGGGTCTCGCCGTTACTTGCCACGGGATCGGCTCCCTGCCAAAGGCGACGGCAGCGACTGGCCGAGCATGGCGAGTCCTTCTTCGAGGTCGAGCGCGGTGCTCACGCCATCGAGCGTCATCCCGAGCTCGACCATCGACATCGCGACCTCGGGCGCGATCCCGACGATCACGGTCTCCGCGCCGCGGAGCCGCGTCACCTGGGCGAGCGTGCGCAGCGTGCGGACCGCGAACGAGTCCATGACGTCGAGCGCGGTCACGTCGAGGATCACGCCGCGCGCGCGATACTGGCCGACCTGAGCGACTAGCCGATCGCGGAGCTCGAGCAGATCGCTGTCGCTGAGCGCGGCCTGCACGGTCGCGATCAGGTACTGGCTATGCTTGAGGATGGGGACCATCCCGCGCGCTCCGCTCAGGACGGCTGCTGGTTCAGCATCGGGACGACTTGTTGCGCCAATAACCGCTCCGCCTCCTCGATACCCTCCCGCAAGTCACCGACCGTGTTCATCTTCGAGAGGTCGACACCGATCGTGACCAGGGTCTGCGCGATCTCGGGCGCCAGGCCGGTGACGATCACGAGCGCGCCGAGCAGGCGCGACGCTTCGACGGTGCGCACCAAGTGGTTGGCGACCGTCGCGTCCATGCCCGGCACGCCGGTGATGTCGATCACCACGACCTTCGCGCGGTTGACCCGGATCGCGCGTAGGAGCTGCTCGGTGAGCTGGCGCGCGCGCAGCGGATCGATCAGGCCGATGATCGGCAGGATCAGCAACCGCTCGCGCACCGGCAAGACCGGCGTCGACAGCTCGCGGATCGCGTCCTGCTGGGCGCGGATCACGCGCTCGCGCTCCTGGACGAAACCGACCGCGACGGTAATCGCGATCCGGTTGGCCGCCGGTTCGTAGGCATCAAGGATCCGATCGAGTACGGTCGAATCGCCGTGGTACTTGGCAAACAGTGAACGCGCGAGCACGTCGCGCAACAGCAGCACGATGCCGACCACTTCGTGGGTCTCGACCCCGCGCGGGATAATGCGCTCTGAGAGGTTGCGCGCGTATGCGTGCAGCGCCTGCAGCGTGCCGGTCTCGAGGGCGTCGAGGTAATTGTCGTAGACCGAGGTCGCCTCCGCGAACAGCTCGGCCTTGGTCATCGCGGTGAGCAACTGTTCGTCGATGATCCGGCGCGCCCACTGATCGCGCAGCTGGGTGCGGTTCTCGCGCAGGTGCGCGACGAGCTCGCGCAAACGACTGGTGTTGCCGGCGTCGAGCGGAACCATTTTTGCGTCGACCGCCGCAAGCTGATCTGTTCGGTGCTCCATCGCCAACCTCCCGGCGCAGGTCTTCCACATGCCGTGGAACGACGCAACATGTGGCGCGTCTCATTCCGAAGCGCGCGCTCACTTCGTAGTTCGAGCTCGTAAGGCTGCTGGCTGGTTGCTCGCGCGGTGAGCGCGTACGCCACACGCGCGCGCTCGACAGACTTGCGCCCGGCTGCCCGGCCCCCGGGCCTCTGGTGAGGGCACCGGCACGAGGGACGCCCAGGAACCTGGGAGATCCTGACGTTTCCGCTGAGCATCCGGGAGGCTACCCCGGTGACAAAAACCAGGCTCTGCATCGCGGCTCGGCCACGCAGGGAGCGAACTAGCGAGTCAACAGCGAACCGTGTTGAGAAGGAAACGAAGTGGCACGGGACGAGCGACAGGTTGTTGGGATCTACGACAAATATCCGTCAGTAACCGTCCAGGGTGGCGATACCGTGGGCGCGGCAGGCTTCAATCACGCGGTTCGTGCCGCGGCACCAGACCTCGACGGCCGATCGTACCGGTCACCTGGCACGTCGCCGTCGAGGACTTCCGTGTCGGCGGCTCGATGCCTATCATGAGATGATCCACATCGCGACGCGTCGCGTGATCGGTCAGAGCCTGCGCAACCGGCGCGGATGCTTGCTGCTCCGATGCGGGCGGCCGGCACCGCCTTGGCCGCGGGGTACCCTGATTCCCTGCGATTGCCACAAGGAAGGGATCCCGGGATCGGCCGAATCCGATCAGTTATCGCAGTGTTGTCAACTTATCTAGTTATCTAAGCATTTGAATTGACCCAGGATCTCGGAAGTGGTAACCGGTCAACGTGGCTAACCAGGACAACACGAACAAGATCAAGGTCGTGTCGAAGGTTTCGGATCCACCGGCGCTTTCGGCGGCCGACCTCTCGCGTATCCAGCAGGAGTCCAAGCGTTTGCACGATGCGTTCACCGCGCGCACGGCAAGCATGGAGATCCTCACCGCTGACGATCTGAAGGTCCGCGCGAAATAGCGCCTTCGTCCGCGGATCGGTAGGTTGGGTGCGTGGAAGCGAGTCGGCTGACGATCGAGTGCAGGTTCCTCGGTGACCTGAACGACGTGATCCGCGCCGCGTGCGGAGCACGTGATAAGAGTTGGACCTCGCCCCAGTTCGAGTACATCCAGTCGTACCTGCAACGCGGGACTGCGCGCGCCAAGACGATGGTGGTCGAGAAGCCCTACGTCGATCGTCACTACTTGGAGGAGTACGGTGCGTACTACTTCTCGGCGTTCCGGAACGGCGGACCGACGACGACGCGCATCCACTCCTTCGACACCGAGTTCGATCGGAACAAGCTGAGCGAATGGGTGCAAGCAGCAGCCTCAGGCGATGCCGAGAAGCGGGACAAGATCCAGGGCGATCTCGACGACGCGTACATCGGGTTCATGACGGTGCGCCCGATCCCGAGTGCGCCGATCGGTTGGACGATCCTGCGGCCCTACAAGGACAAGCCGACGCGCTCGTACATCCCATCGCCGACGTGCTCCCCCGGTGCCGCCGGAGCCCCGCCGGGCAGGTGGGAGCGGAGGTGGGAACGAGTTCGCTCCCACCCAGGAGGCGAGCTGACGCCATGTCGAACCCTGGCTTCTCGACGAGAAACGATGCGAACGGTCAACGCCGTTCACTCCCACCTCGAAGCGTCTCGAGCCGTTTTTCGGGCCGCGCAGGTGGGAGTGGAGGTGGGAGCAGGGGCCCGAAACCGGCCGTAACGTCGCGTAAGTATCGAGCGGGATACCGGATTCGAACCGGCGACCTTCAGCTTGGGAAGCTGACACTCTACCGCTGAGTTAATCCCGCAGGTCTGTGTAAAGGTACACGAATTTGGCCGGTGGTCAAGCCAACCGCTGCGTCGTTCACACCGCGGTTCACACTTCCCGCGCCCTATTCGCGGACGCAAGCACCCGAAAGTTCATGAGGGAGCACGGCCGACTCCGGCGTGTGGAAGCTGTCGAAACTGAAGGTCGCCGTGGCCTCGCGCTCACGGGTACCACCAGGGCTGGCCGTGGGCGCCACCGAATGCGGTGCGCACCAAATTGGGAACCCAGCTCCACACGTAGGAACGCCAGAAGCACCGAGAGGCCCCGTCCCTCGTCGCTGCGAGCGCGACAGCAGCCCCCGTCCGATCGACCGACCGAC
>Ga0070690_100001549_pt1 | contig 12059 bp, 8 predicted proteins | sample KBSS33HmetaG_FD_64671 | JGI IMG/M metagenome (GOLD analysis project Ga0070690, IMG submission 64671) | Switchgrass rhizosphere microbial communities from Kellogg Biological Station, Michigan, USA - KBS S3-3H metaG | ecosystem: Host-associated > Plants > Roots > Rhizosphere ... | reverse complement strand
CGTTAGACCGGAAGCTTTGCGTCCCCGCCTTTCGGTCGGTTTTGCCTTGGCGGGAATCGCTTGTCGCGCATCCCTCGCGACTTGCTTATCGGCAGCGCCAGGAACATCTCGATACGTGTACGAGGTATCGGCATCGACGATCAAGGATTCCCGACAGGCGGCGCGGCGGTCAGGTCGTCCAGTCGATGGCGTCGAGCAGACGGCGCAGGCGTCCGCGGCGCTGAAAGGCCCTGCCGAAGCCGGCGCTGGAGGGGGTCTGGCTCCGCCGCGAGTCGCCTCCGGGACGCCAACCGCGCGGCTCGGCGGTGCCTGACCCCGAATTGACAAGAGCCCACCCGATGGAGGTACCCCGCGGATCGGATTTGATTCGATGAACCTTCCGAAGGACACTTGGGCAGCGGCCGCGTGCCGATTATGGAACGCGGCCGTGACATACCGTCGAGCGAGCGGAACTTTCGCGCCCCCGTGCGGTCGATCTGCGCGCCCGACACCCCGTTGTTGCATCGATGCCCCCACGCAGCGCCTCGTGACAATTCAGGACTTGTCGCTCGTCCGTGTCCTGTTCTATGCTGCGCTGCGTCACTCCCTGGCCATGAAGCTCCCGCGTTCCACCCTCGCCTGCACCGCCGCCGCCCTGCTCTCGCTGGCCGGCAGCTTCGCGTTCGCGCAGGAGGGTAGTGATGCGCTGGCGGCCGAGGCCGAACTCGAGGTGCTGCCCAGCGGCACGATCGACCACGCGGTCTTCGCCACGCTGCTGCCCGACAACAACGCGGCCGACCCGACCATCGTCCGGTCCGCGATCTCGGCCGTGCTGGCCGCGCCCGACGTCCGGCCGAAGTCCATCGTCCCGATCACGGCGAAGAAGGAGCGGCCGGCCGTCGTCCCCGTGCGCATCGACCCGAACGCGGTCATCGCGCCGCCCACGCGACTGATGTTCGACAGCAACCAGGTCGTGCAGATCCATGCCGACGGCATGCCCGCGCCCAACGGCCCCGACCGCGACCCGCTGGTGCGCGTGATGCCGCGCCAGGCCGACCCGAACGCCGTCACCTTCGGCGCCCGCTGGAGCGTGCAGGATCGCATCCCCGCGCCGCTGCTGTCCGGCCTGTCGTGGGACGCGCACGCCGACCTCGTCTCCGGTGCCGCGCCGGCGCGCGCCGGCAACGTGCGGCGCTCGCTGCGCATCACCGCGATGTGGGACACGCCGGACGACCTGTCGATCGGTTTCACGCCGGGTTTCACGCGCGGCGGCGGCCGCGAGTTCGAGCACTACGTCACCGGCCTCGAGGTGAGCACCGTCGACAAGACCAAGCTCGCGCGCTGGAAGAGCTACGTCGAGGTGTCGGGCGAGAAGCTGGCGTTCAACAACGTGATCGAGAACGCCACCGCACACGTCGCGGCGGGCGCCACGTACGCCACGTCGTCCAGCACGCAGCTCGACTTCAACGTCTCGCGCGGCACGACGTGGACGTCCAACGACCTCACCTCCAACGTGGGGCTGTCGGTCAAGTTCTGACCGTGGACCGGCGCCCGCCGGCGGCGGCATGCCGCAGCGGGCCGCTCGGGCACCGTCGCAGTCGGACAAAGGCGGCCAGCGTCATGCCCCCAACCCCCTCGCCTCCGGCCACGATCGCCTCGCGCGCCCGCGCGTGCCCGTGAGCAGGATCTCCGCCACCTTCCCGCTCGTCCGCCGTCCCGTGCCGTTGTGGCTGCTGGTGCTCGTCACCCTCAGCGGCACGCTGGCGATGCACATGTTCGTGCCGGCGCTGACCGTGGCGGCGCAGTCGCTGCAGGTCGACGCGGCGGCGATACGCATGACGATCAGCGTCTACATCTTCGGCCTGGCCGTGGGCCAGCTGGTGTACGGGCCGTTGTCGGACGCGTTCGGACGCCGGCCCACCCTGCTGGCAGGTCTGGCGCTGTACACGGCGGGGGGCTTCGCGGCGGCCGTCGCCCCCGACGTCGGCGTGCTCGTCGCCGCGCGGCTGGTGCAGGCCGCAGGCGGCTGCGCGGGCCTGCTGCTGGGCCGCGCGATCGTGCGCGACACCGCCGAGTCCAACGACGCCGTGCGCCGCCTCGCGCTGATGAACCTGATGGCCATGGTGGGCCCCGGCCTCGCGCCGCTGGTCGGCGGCCTGCTGGCGGGCACGTTCGGCTGGCGCGCGATCTTCGCGCTGCTGACGGGGCTCGGCGTGCTGAACTTCGCGGTCTCGTGGCGGCTGCTGCCCGAGACGGGCAAGCCGAGCGGTCGCATCAGCGTGGGCAGCGTGGCACGCGACTACCGCGCGCTGCTGGGCTCGCCGCGCTTCGTCGGCCTCGCGTTCGGCGGCGGCTGCGCCACGACCTCGTTCTACGGCTACATCGCGGCCGCGCCGTTCATCTTCATCAACGAGCTGCACCGGCCGATCTCCGAAGTCGGTATCTACCTCGGGCTGCTGGTCGTGGGCGTGTCGCTGGGCAACATCCTGGCCAGCCGGTTGATCGGCCGTTTCACGATCGAGCGCCTGCTGCTGGCGGGCAACCTCGTCAGCCTGGCGGTCGCCGTCGTCGTGCTCGCGGCCTTCCTCGCATGGCGGCCCGGCGCGGCCACGATCGAAGGGCTGATGATCGTCTACTGCGTCGGCGCGGGGCTGTGCAGCCCGGCGGTCTCCACGCTGTCGATCAGCGTCGACCCGCGCCGGATCGGCTCGGCCGCGGGCCTGTACGGCTTCACCCAGATGACGGTAGGCGCCTCCTGCACGACGCTGGCCGGCCTGGGCCACGACCCCGCCGTCGCCGCGGCCGCGGTCCTGGTCGGCGCGGCGCTGCTCGCGCAGGGTTCGTTCCGCGTCGCGCTGCGCACGCCGGCGCGCACGGACGCCCCCGCGTGAGGCCCGCTCAGCCGCGCCTGAACTGCAGGCCGTCGAGCTTCTCGGCGTGGGTTGCACGGGAAGTCGCAGCGCGGCGGGTTTCTCCTTCGTTCGGGTCGGGACGCATCGCGGCAAGGCGCGCGCCTCAAAGCCCTTGGGGATAGGTCTCGGCAGCCTCGCCCTGGTGCGCGGCGCGGCCCGACGTCCAGGGTTCGTCGGGTTGAGGCTGTACAGGTCGAGGCCGTAGAAGCCCGCGCGCGCGGCCGCCGGCCGGCCGAGGTTCCACCCGCGCAGGCGATCGACGAAGTCGACGACGGCCGTGTTGCGCCACATCCAGGTCGGGAAGCGCCGGAAGCCGGCCAGCGCGTCCGCAGCCGACGCATCGGCGCCCAGGCCGCGCACGTGGCGGTTGACGCGATAGGCGTCGGGCCAGTCGCCCTCGATCGCGACGGCGCCGAAGCCGCGCTCGGCGATCAGCCTGCGCGTGATGCGGGCGCGCGCCTCATAGAACTCGTGCGTGCCGTGCGAGGCCTCGCCCAGCAGCACGAAGCGCGCGTGGCCGATGCGGCGCAGCAGCTCGTCGAACTCGTCGTCGCCGCCGCTCAGCGGAACGGCCGCCGCGCGCGCGGCCTCGACCTGGCGTTCGTCCGGCCGCGCCGCGCGCCTGGGCGGATTGCTTGAGCGAGCGCGCGATCCGCTTCGGATCCTTCAGCTTGAAGACGTCGGGCTGCAGGTCCATCGCGTTGCTCGTCTCCGTGACGTGCTGCGACCACTTGCGCGCGGGCGGCGTGCCGGCCTTGTGATGGGTGGCGGCCATGTCGGCTCCTCGGTGGCGATGCGCCGGAGCCAGCAAGCGGGGCACCCGCGCCGCGCTCGGCGCGGGCCGGTCCCGCGGCGCGTCTGAAGCAACGAGGTCAGACGAGCGCGTGCAGGCCCTGGTAGCCGACGAACAGCCCGACGAGCAGGATCAGCCCGCCCGAGAAGTACGGCGCCTTCGCCGCCAGCGCGCCGAAGCGTCCGCTGCCCATGCGTTTCGAGAGGTGCTTCAGACCCACCGCCGCGATCACGCCCGACGCCACCATCGTCAGCGCGAGGCCCACGGAAAAGCCCAGCACCAGCGTTGCGCCGAGGGCGACGCGCTTGAGCTGCAGGCACAGCAGCAGCACGGTGATCGACGCCGGGCACGGGATCAGGCCCCCCGTCAGGCCGAACATCACGATCTGGCCGGTGGTGACGTGGCGGCCGGCGAAGCGGCGCTGGATGCCCGCGGCATGCGCGCGGGCGTGGGCGTCGCCGTCGCTGGCGTCGACGAGCAGCGCCGCCGGCGCATGGGCGTCGCCGTGGCCGTGGCGGCAGGACGCGCCGTGGTCGTGGTCGTGGTCGTGATGCGCGTGGCCGTGGTCGTCGTGCGCGTGCGCCTCCGCGCGGGCTGGTGCGTCGCGCATCACGCGCGCGGGGGCCGACGCGGGCGCGTGACCGTGCGCATGATCGCCGTGATCGTGGGCGTGCCCGGCATGGTCGTGGTCATGCTCGCCATCGCCATGGTCATGGAAGCACGCCGCCTTGTCCCGCGACGTGCGCCACAGCATCCACGCCGCGACGCCGATGATCAGCACCGCCGAGATCACCTGCATCCAGGGCTCGCTCGCCTCGGCGCTCCAGCGCTGGCCGAAATACATGCCGCCGAGCGCGATCAGCCAGACGATGGCCGTGTGCGACACGGTCGCCGCCAGGCCCAGCATCACCGCCTGCAGGACGGTGCCGCGCACGGCGACGATGAACGCCGCCATCATCGTCTTCGAGTGGCCGGGCTCCAGGCCGTGCAGTGCGCCCAGCAGGACGGCGCTCGGCAGAAACAGCCAGGCGTTGCCGCCGGCCAGCAGGGTGTGGAAGTCGGTCATAGGTACTTGGTGATCGCCTTGAACTGGCTGATCGCGTCACGGGCGCCGACGCCTTCGACGGCGTGCTCCAGGCAGTGGTCGATGTGGTCGTGCACCAGCGTCTTCTTGGCGTTGGCCACGGCGCTCTCCACGGCCTGCATCTGCTGGGCGATCTCGAGGCAGTCGCGCCCCTCCTCCAGCATCGTGACGATGCTGCGCAGATGGCCCTCGGCGCGCCGCAGGCGCTTGATGATCTCGGGGTGGGACGGGTGGACGGACATGCTTTTCATCCTGTGGGGGAGGATAGGATAACCCATCTGACCGTCCGCAGGCTGAACCGCACCGGCCCAGGGGCCATCCTCCCCAGGGGGATCCGAATCGGCATATTAGTTGTATTGAGCAACTTCAAGATGTATAGTGAACTCACGGACAACGAGGAAGTGCACCATGAAGACCGCCACCCAACTCCTGATCATCGACCCGCAGAACGACTTCTGCGACGTGCCGGACGCCTATCGCCCGGTCGATCCGCTCACCGGCGCCCCCGTAGCGCCGGCCCTGCCCGTGGCCGGCGCCCACGCCGACATGCTGCGCACCGCGCAGTTCATCAGCGCCGCGGGCTCGTGGCTGGACGAGATCACCGTCACGCTCGACTCGCACCACCAGGTCGACATCGCCCACCCCACCTTCTGGCAGGACGCCGGCGGCGCCGCCGTCGCCCCGTTCACGCAGATCACCGCCGCCCAGGTGCGCGCCGGCGCCTTCCTGCCGCGCGACCCGGCCGCCCTGGGCCGCACGCTCGCCTACCTCGACGACCTCGAGTCGCGCGGCCGCTACGTGCTGATGGTGTGGCCCGTGCACTGCGAGATGGGCAGCTGGGGCCACGACGTGCACGCCGACGTGCGCGACGCTTACAACCGCTGGGAACGCGCCCGCCTGCGCAACGTGCGCAAGGTGAGCAAGGGCGAGAACCCGTGGACGGAGCACTACAGCGCCATCCAGGCCGAGGTGCCCGACTCGGAGGACGAGCATACCCAGCTCAACACGGCGCTGCTGGCCGCGCTCGACCGCGCCGAGCTGCTGTTCATCGCCGGCGAGGCCAGCAGCCATTGCGTGCGCGCCACCACCGAGCACATCGTCGCCAACCTGCCCGGCGGCCGCCCCGAACGCCTCGTGCTGCTGACCGACTGCATGAGCCCCGTCGCGGGCTTCGAGGCGCAGCACCAGGCCTTCCTGGACGCGATGCGCGCCCGCGGCGTGCGCCTGGCGACGTCGACCGAGGCGCTGGGGCTGCTGGACGCCGCCTGAGACGCCACCACCGCGAACGATGAGAATCGCACCATGACCCCGATCCTGCACAGCCTGCTCGAGACCGACCTCTACAAGTTCACGATGTGGCAGACCATGCTGCATCGCCACCCGCAGGCGCAGGCCGAGTACCGGTTCGTTTGCCGCAACGCGCCCGCATTCCCGCTGTCGGAACTGCTCGAGCAGGTGAACGTGCAGCTCGACCACCTGTGCGCGCTGTCGTTCACCGAGGATGAGCTCGCGTACATCGGCGCGCTGCGCTACATCAAGAACGACTTCGTCGACTTCCTGCGCATCTTCCGTTTCCAGCGCCGCTTCGTCCGCGCGTCGGTGGCGGCGGACGGGCACACGCTGGAGATCGTCGCCGAGGGCCCGCAGGTGCACGTGATGGGCTTCGAGATCTACGTGCTGGCCATCGTCAACGAGCTGTACTTCCGCCGCGCCGACGCGGCCTCCACGCTCGCCGAGGGGCGGCTGCGGTTGCAGGCCAAGATCGCCGCGCTGCGCGAGTTCGGCGGCCGCGAGCCGGCGCGCGCGCACCCGTTCGAGTTCTTCGATTTCGGCGTGCGGCGCCGCTTCTCGGGCGCGTGGCAGGAGGAAGTCGTGCGCACGCTCAAGGACGAGGTGCCGGAGTTCTTCAAGGGCACCTCCAACGTCCATCTCGCCAAGAAGTTCGGTCTGGTGGCGATCGGCACGATGGCGCACGAATACCTCCAGTCGTACCAGGCCTTCGACGTGCGCCTGCGCGACTTCCAGAAGATGGCGCTCGAGAACTGGGTGCAGGAATACCGCGGTGACCTGGGCGTGGCGCTGACGGATGTCGTCGGCATGGACGCCTTCCTGCGCGATTTCGACCTGTACTTCGCCAAGCTGTTCGACGGCCTGCGCCACGACTCGGGCGACCCGATCGCATGGGGCGAGAAGGCGCTGGCGCACTACGCCAGGCTGCGCATCGACGCGCACACCAAGCGCCTGACGTTCTCGGACGGCCTCGACCTGGAGACGGCGTTCTCGATCTGGCGCCACTTCGCCGACCGCACGCAGCTGGGCTTCGGCATCGGCACCACGCTCACCAATGACGTCGGCCTGGTGCCGCTCAACATCGTGATGAAGCTGACGCAATGCAACGGCCAGCCGGTGGCCAAGCTGTCGGACTCGCCGGGCAAGACGCTGTGCAAGGACGAGACCTTCCTCGCCTACCTGCGCCAGGTCTTCCAGGTCACACCCGAATTGCACTGAACCAGGCCCATCATGCTCAAGATCACCGTCGCCCAGCTCGACTACATGGTCGGCGACATCGCCGGCAACGTCGGCAAGATGATCGCCGCCGCGCACGAGGCCGCCGCGGCGCAGGCCGACCTCGTCGTCTTCTCCGAACTCTCGCTCACCGGCTACTACCCCGGCGACCTGCTCGACGAGCCCGACTTCCTCGCGCGCGCCGCGCAAGGCCTGGCCGACCTGCAGGTCGCGTCGCAGGAGTTTCCGTCGCTGCACTGGATCGTCGGCGCGCCGCTGGCGCGCGATGGCGTTGGCAAACGGCTGCAGAACGCGCTGGTGGTGCTCAAGGCCGGCCAGGTGATCCTGCGCTATGCCAAGCAGCTGCTGCCCACGTACAACATCTTCGACGAGCTGCGCCACTTCGCACCCGGCCCGGACGTCGCGCGCGTGCTGCGCATCAGGAGCACGCAGGTCGGGCTGATGATCTGCGAGGACGGCTGGAACGACGGCGGTGCCGACTACGCCGTCAACCCGTTCTCGCGCCTGGCCGACGCCGCGCCCGACCTCGTCGTGTCGATCAACGCCAGCCCGTCGGACATCGGCAAGCGCGAGATGCGCCACCAGGTCTTCGGCGCCGCATGCCGGCGCCACGGCTTTCCGCTGCTGTACGTCAACCAGATCGGCGGCCAGGACACGGTGGTCTTCGATGGCGCCTCGTTCGCGGTCGACGCGACGGGCTCGGTCTGCTACGAGGCGCGGCGCTTCGTCGAGGACGTCACCACGCTGACGTTCGACGAGCGCGGCTTCACGTCGGGCGACGGCGCGCCGCTGGCGCCGGTGTCGCCGCTCGGCCTGTCGACGATGGCGTTCTACCGCGCGCAGATCGTGCTGGGACTGCGCGACTACGCGCGGCGCTGCGGCTTCACGCGAGCGGTGATCGGCTCGTCGGGCGGCATCGACAGCGCGCTCACGCTCGCGCTCGCGGTGGACGCCCTCGGCGCAGAGAACGTCGTCGCGATCACGATGCCGTCGGAGTACTCGTCGGCCGGCTCGGTGGACGACTCGGTGACGCTGTGCCGCAACCTCGGCGTGGCGCTGCACACGCATCCGATCGCCGACACCGTGGCCGCGTTCGCCGCGCAGTTCGAGGCCTCGTTCGGCCAGCCGCTGAAGGGCCTGCCTCTGGAGAACCTGCAGGCGCGCGTGCGCGGCACGACGCTGATGGAATACTCCAACACGTATGGGCACCTGCTGCTGACCACCGGCAACAAGTCGGAGATCTCGGTGGGCTACTGCACGCTGTACGGCGACACCAACGGCGGCCTGGCCCTGATCGGGGACCTGTACAAGACCGAGGTGTTCGCGCTGTCGCGCCACGTCAACGAGGCCGCCGGTAGCGAGCTGATCCCGCTGGCCATCATCGACAAGGAACCCTCGGCCGAGCTCGCGCCGGGCCAGCGCGACACCGACAGCCTGCCGCCCTACCCGGTGCTCGACGAGATCCTGAAGTTGCTGATCGAGGGCGCGCGCCTTGCCCCGGCGGAGCTGGCGCACGCCAGCGAGTTCGTCGCCGGCCTGCGCGCGACGCCCGAGGGCGAGGCGCTCGTGCTGCGGGTGCGCGGGCTGATCGCGCGCAACGAGTACAAGCGCCGGCAGGCGCCGCCCATCATCCGGGTGCGCTCGCGCGCGTTCGGCAGCGGGCGCCAGATGCCCATCGCGGCCAAGGTCGCCTGACGACAAGGACACCCATGCCCTCCGACATCGCCGTCCTGGTCGGCCGCTTCCAGCCCTTCCACGAGGCCCACCTCGCGCTGCTGACGCGCGCGCTCACGGTCGCGTCGCGCTGCGTCGTCATCATCGGCTCCGCGTTCCAGGCGCGCACGCCCAAGAACCCGTTCACGTGGAAGGAGCGCGCCGAGATGATCCGCCAGGCGCTGCCCGAGGCCGATCGCGAGCGCCTGACCATCGTGCCGATGCGCGACTACTACGACGAGGCGCGCTGGGTCGCCTCGGTGCGCGAGGCGGTCGCCACGCTGCTGCCGCCCGAGGAGGCGCCCCGCGTCACGCTGGTCGGCCACCTGAAGGACGCCACCAGCAGCTACCTGTCGGCCTTCCCGGGCTGGACGCTGGCTTCCATGGACCGCCTTCCCGGCGCCGGCGGCACGCAGCTGCGCGACGCGCTGTTCGCTGCGCAGCCCGCCGACGAGCACACGCCGCCGGCCGTCGACGCCGCGCTCGCGGCCTTCGTCGACCAGGTGCCGCCGTCGACCATCGCCTTCCTGCGCGCCTGGACGGCCATGCCCCACTACGCCGAGCTGGCCACCGAATGGCGCATGCTCAAGCGCTACAAGGAGGCGTGGCGCGCAGCGCCGTACGCGCCCACCTTCGTCACGGTCGACGCGGTGGTGCAGTGCGCCGGCCGCGTGCTGCTGGTCGAGCGCGGCAAGGCGCCGGGCCGCGGCCTGTTCGCCGTGCCCGGCGGCTTCATCGAGCAGCGCGAGACCGGCTGGCAGTCGTGCCTGCGCGAGCTGGAGGAGGAGACGCACCTGAAGCTGCTTGACGCGACGATGCGCCGCAGCCTGCGCTCCGTGGCCGTGTTCGATCACCCCGACCGCAGCCAGCGCGGCCGCACGATCACGCACGCGCACTACTTCGATCTCGGCGACCGCGAGCTTCCGGAGGTACGCGCGGACGACGACGCGGCGCGCGCGGAATGGGTGCCGATCGCGGCGCTCGCCTCGATGGAGGACCGCTTCTTCGACGACCACTTCCACATGCTCGATCACTTCCTGGGCCTGACGTCCGACCCCACCGTGCAGAAGCCCGGAACGCCGCACGCGGGTCGCTGAGGAGGGACGCACGCGACGGCGGGCGCTAACATCGCCGCGGACCGGCGCAGCATTCTCACTCCATGGCGACGTACAAAGGCATCTCCTTTCCCGATACCGTGGCGCCGCTCGCGCGCCACATGCCGTCCGTCAACGACCATCGCGAGGCGCTGGCCGGGCTGAGCGCCACGTGGGACACGCTGGGGCTGCTGGCGCACCTGTCCAACCTGAAAGCCGACATGCGCCAGGTGCGTGCGAGCTTCGGCCAGCTCACCGGCGAGCTGCTCGCCTGCCTGGCCGAGGAGACGCTCGCGCTGGCCGCCGGCACGCTGGGCCACCAGGCGCAGATCGCGATCGACCTGCTCACGCGCAACCTGTTCGAGCGCACCGCGGACATCGGCTTCCTGGCGACCGACGCGGCCATCGTCAAGGCCTGCATCGACCGCGATCCCGCGCGCCTGGCCGCGCTGCGCGAGCGCCTGCGCGCCTATGCCGAGCGCTACACGGTCTACCGCGACATCGTGCTGCTGGGGCCCGACGGCCGCGTGCTGACGCGGCTGGTCGATGGCTTCGCGGGATGGTCGAGTTCGACCGTCATCGGCCGCGCGCTGCAGGGCCAGCGCGGGTACGTCGAGACGTACGAGGCCACCGATTTCTGCGGCGACGAGCTGGTGCTGACCCATGCGTGGCGCGTCGAGAAGGAAGGTCGCGCGGTGGGCGTGCTGGCGCTGGTGTTCGACCTCGAGCGCGAGGCCACCCTGATCTTCGAACGGCTCGCGCGCCACGACGAGGTGCTGGCCTTCGTCGACGCGAGCGACCGCGTCGTGCTGACGAACGACGTCGCGCGGCTGCCGCCGGGGCGTCGCGTGGCGCTGGGGCCGGACGCCGCGTCGCTGCGGCTCGGCGGCGTCACGCACGTCGTCGCGCGCCGCGCCGCGCGGCCGTACCAGGGCTACGCGGGCCCCGGCTGGGCGACCGTCGCGCTGGCGCCGGTGGAGCTCGCGTTCGGCGATGAAGCCGGCGACGCCGCGCCGGCCGCGTTCTCCGGCGAGAACGTCTTCTCGCAGCGCCTGCGCGACGTGCCTGTGCGCGCCCGCGAGATCCAGCGGCGGCTCGAGCGCATGGTGTGGAACGGCCGCATCCACCAGGCCGACCGGTCGAACGCGTTCTCGCGCTCGCTGCTGGAGGAGATCGCCGCCACCGGCCGGCGCACGAAGGAGCAGTTCGAGCACGCATCGTCCAAGCTGCTGTCCACCGTCGCCGCGGGGCTGCAGGCCGAGGCGTGCCTGCTCGCCGACCTCTCCGTCGACATCCTCGCGCGCAGCCTCTACGAACGCGCCAACGACATCCGCTGGTGGGCTGCCGACCCGGTGCTGGCGACCCTCGATGCCGACGCGGCGCGCGCCACCCTCGCGCGCATCAACGGCCTGTACACGGTCTACGCCAACCTGCTGGTGTTCGACGCGCAGGGCCTCGTCATCGCGGCGAGCCGCGACGCCGGCGTCGAAGGCCGCACGCTGGCGAGCGCGTGGGTCGCCGAGTGCCTCGCACTGCGTGACCCGGCACGCTGCGCCGTCTCGCCGTTCGAGCCTGGCGAGCTGTACGGCGACGGCGGCACCTGGGTGTTCGCGGCGCCCCTGCTCGTCGACGGCCACGCCGTCGGCGGCGTCGCCGCGGCGTTCGACGCCACGCCGCAGGTCGAGGCCATGCTGCGCGAGGCGCTGCCCGACGCGCCCGGTGCGATGGCCGCGTTCTGCCTGCGCGACGGCAGCGTCGTCGGCCGCACCGGCGAACTGCACGTGACGCTGCCCGCCGGCGTGCTGTCGCTCGCGCCGGGCGAATCGTGGTCGGGCCTGCTCACCGAGGCCGGACAGTGCTTCATCGCCGGTGCCGCCGCGGCCAGCGGCTACCGCGAATTCCTGCATGGCCAGGGCGGCGTCGACCCGGTGATCGGCGTGGTCGTCATTCCCTGCGGC
>Ga0070690_100001548_pt1 | contig 12060 bp, 11 predicted proteins | sample KBSS33HmetaG_FD_64671 | JGI IMG/M metagenome (GOLD analysis project Ga0070690, IMG submission 64671) | Switchgrass rhizosphere microbial communities from Kellogg Biological Station, Michigan, USA - KBS S3-3H metaG | ecosystem: Host-associated > Plants > Roots > Rhizosphere ... | reverse complement strand
GCGGAGTGGTTGGTGCCTTCGCCCGGCTTGGCCCAGGCGACGCGTCCCTTCACCCAGAGCGGCGGCGCGTCGGTCTCCACGTCGTCGAGGACCAGGAACAGCCCGAGGGTGACCTCCTCGCCCTGTTCCAGCGGCCGCTCCGAGTTGAGGCCGGCGCCGCCCTCCGACAGGTCGCGCGTGGTGGCCGTGAAGACCGAGCGCGACGTCCGGACCTCCGCGGACATGCGCAGATCGCGACGCTCGTGCTGGCGCCGGGGAGCATTGGGGGGCGGGGCGTTTGGTGACATCGACTAGGCGGCGAACGGATCGTCGGGGTCCGCGCTCAGGGCTGCCTCTTCACCACCGAAAACGTCGCCCGGCCCCAATGTTCCGTCCATGAACCCGACGAACATGTCCAGGTAGCGCCCCAGCTCGTCATCGAGCTTCACGAACTTCACCCCGATCTGGTACTTGCCGAACAGGGCGGTGCACCAGGCGACGCGGCCCACCAGCTTCAGCGGCTCGGACGCGCCCTCGTCGCCGAACTTGAGGACCAGCTCGAGGCTGATCTCCGCGTCGCGGGTCAGCGGCTGCTCCGCGATCAGGCACAGGCCCGCGCGCGACATGTCGCGCGTGCGCGCGGCGAACCTCACGTCGGCGATGGCGACGGTGACTTCCAGCTCGACGCTGACGCGCGGGTGCTCGCGGCGCGTGGGGAACTTGCCCGTGGTCATGGGTCGGCGCCCGCCCCGCGTCCGCGCGAAAGCCGGGTGAAGGCCCCGCCGGTCAGCGCGTCCAGCTCCGCCTCGACCTCCTCGACGCGCAGCTCCATCCGGATGGCGGATAGAGGCATGCCCGACGACGACGGCATAGCCGAGGCATCGGCAGCGCTCAGTTCCGCCTTGAGGCGGCGGCGTTCGAAGTAGAGTCTGATCACGAGCGATTCGATCTCCCGGCGCGCGTCCGCCGTCCGCAAGGCCTGAAAGTGCGCGCCTATCTCATCGGGATTGAAGACGAACTTGGACAGGTCCCAGGTGGCTCTCAACTCGTAACGCACGTCGTTATCGCTGTCAATTCCGACTGGGGCCAGCGCCGCCGCCGAGGTTCCGAGATCCACCGACTCCGCGCGGGCGAGGCGGCGGTCGACGCGGCCGCGCAGCTCGGGGAGCCAGCCCGCCACGCGGGCCCGGGTGACCAGCGACCGGGCCCGATCGGGCTCGGTCAGGGCGAGGGCGCTCGCCGCCTCGCGGAGAGCGTCCACGGGCGGATCGGCGGCGAACAGCGCGCGCAGGAGGGTGGGGGAGACCCGGCGTCCGGCGTCGGCCGGGGCACGCGCCGGCGGCGCCGGATCCGGTCCGGGGCCTGCGCCGTCGGCGAGCAGGAGGGCCAGCAACCCGAAACACGCGGATACGGTCATCGCAGAGCCTCTCTCTCTTGGCGGATCGCGCGCAGGCGAGCGGCGCGCGATGGATCGTCGGCAGAAGCGGCGGAAAGCGCCGCTTCCTGGGCAGCCAGCTCGGCGTCGCGTCGCAGAAGCTCCGCCGCGAGCTGACGCCGCTGGGCGCCCGCGGCGGGCGGGCGCCCGAGCGGGAACGCGAGCAGCACGACGAGCGACCAGGCGTCGCGCAGCGCCGCCCGCTGCCCCGCGAGCACCAGCATGACCCGCGGCCAGGGAAAGGCCGTGTCCTCCCGCCCTCCGGTGGGCGGGCGCGCCGGCGCCGGCAGCGCGGGCGGAGCGGGAAGGGCGCCCGGGCGCGGCGCGACGCCGGTTGGCAACGGAATCACGTCGTCGTCCACCGCGATCCAGATCTGATCCGCGGTCGCCGCCGCCGCCGCGACCGATCGGCCCGGCGCCGGATTCCAGTCGCGCCACGCGGCGCCGTCGGCCGACGAGTAGACACCTCCTCCGACCGCGACGAAGCGCGCCGCGCGCCCGTCGCCGCACACCAGCGCGCGCGCGGCGGGCCGATCGCCCACCCGCTCGGGCGGGGCGTCGCCGGTCCAACTCCAGACGCCGTCGGCCGCGAACGCCAGCGCGACGCCACCGCAGACGGCGAGCGCGTCGGTGCCCTGATCGAGCACGGGTCGGACGCCGCCCCAGGGGCCGATCTCTGTGACGCCGTCGTCGCTCGCGACCAGCGTGTGCCCGCCGTCGACGACCGCGAGCACGCGCGGGCGCGCGGTCAATCCCGCGGCGATCCGGAAGACGCCGCCGCCGTCCGCCCGCCAGAGCAGCTCCTCCGACGCCGCGGCGACCGAATCGCCGGCGGACGCGACGGCCACCAGGTCGCGCCCCGGAAGCGCCGCGCGCGCGCACGTCCCGTGACGGCCGCGAAACAGCCCCGAGGAGGTCGCGATCCAGACGTCGTCGTCCGCGGGCGAGGCGGCGAGCGCGTGGGCGACGATTCCGTCGGCACTCGGCGCGCGGGAACGGCGCCGCGCCAGCAAACCCTCGTCGGCCAAAGCGTCCTCCGCCTCCGCGCTGTCGGGATCGTCGTCGGGAAGCCCCGCCAGGTGCAGCGCCTCGTCGACGTCGAGGACGGTGGCGGCACGCGCCACCGGCAACTCGGGCGGTGGCGCCTCGAAGCGGGCGCAGCGCCCGATCTGCCGGCCCGCCTCGTCGATGGCCAGGACGCGATTGTCGCGCAAGGTGAAGATCGTGTGCGCGCCGGCGACCATGGCGGCGATCCGGTTGGTCGTCGTCGCCCCGGCCGGGGTCGCGCGCGGGAGCGACAGCGCGACGACGGCGGCTATCACGGCGGCTCGAGCAGCGATGGACGGCATGACCGCCCCACCACAGCAACGCGCGTGCCCGCGCCGCGTCGCGCGTTTGCGCGTCGACGTCCTTCCTTTGGCCGCCGCCCAGCCGCCTGCCGGACGCACGCGCCGGAAACCGTCCGGTGCCGCCACGCGATCGTGTTATGAGGTTGCGCGATGCCCGCAACGGTTCTGGATGGAAAGGCGCTGGCGGCACGCATCCGCGGCGATCTCAAGCTCGAGACGGAAAAGCTCGCCGCCGAGGGGATCACCCCCGGCCTCGCGGTCGTGCTGGTGGGCGACGATCCGGCGTCGCAGATCTACGTGCGCAACAAGACGACCGCCTGCGCGCAGGCCGGAATCCAGACCTTCGATCACCGGCTCCCGGCCACGACGTCGACTGGCGAGCTGCTGGGCCTCGTCTCGGAGCTGAACACCGACGCGCGCGTGGACGGCATCCTGATTCAGCTCCCGCTGCCGTCCGGCATCGACGCCCGCCGCGTGCTGTTCGCCGTCGATCCGCGCAAGGACGTCGACGGCATCCACCCGGAGAACGTCGGCCGCCTGCTGATGGGCGAACCGCGCTTCGTCGCCTGCACGCCGTTCGGCGTGATGAAGCTGATCGAGGAGGCGCATCTGGCGCTTCCCGGCGCGCAGGCCGTCGTCGTCGGCCGTTCGAACATGGTCGGCAAGCCGATGGCGGCGTTGCTCCTCAACGCCAACGCGACGGTGACGGTCTGCCATTCGAAGACGCGCGATCTCGCCGCGGCGGTCGGGCGCGCCGACCTGCTTGTCGCCGCGGTCGGCCGCCCGGAGATGATCCGCGGTGAATGGATCAAGACGGGCGCGGTCGTCATCGACGTCGGCATCAACCGCACGGCGGAAGGGAAGCTGCTGGGCGACGTCCAGTACGCCCCCGCCGCCGAGCGCGCCGCCGCCATCACCCCCGTCCCCGGCGGCGTCGGCCCCATGACCATCGCCATGCTGCTCGCGAACACCGTCACCGCGGCCAGGCTGCGCGCAGGACGCTGACGGGATCGTTCACGTGAACGTATCCGTGAACGATCCCCTCAGGTCAGCCGCACCGCGATCGGCTTCGCCAAACACCGCAGCGCCGCCGCTTCCAGATCGCCGAACGTCGGCGGATTCGACAGCGCCTCGTCGAAACCCAGCGACGCGGCGCGGGCGCGATCGCGTTCCAGCTGCGCGACCGCGAGCACGGGCGCCGACCCCGCCTCCGGGTGCTGGCGAATGTGCGCGTACAGCTCGTAGCCGGCCGGACCGGCCGAATCCAGATCGATGACGGTCATGTCGACGTTGGGCAGCGCCCCCGGCTCCGTCAGCTTGCCCTGGTCGATCTCGACGACGTTGCACGTGATGATCGACTTCAGGTAACGGATCAGCAGCGCGCGCGGCGCCGCCTGCGACGCGGCGACCAGCGCCTTGATGCCGCGGAAGTCGAAGGCGAGCTTGTCGACCGCGGCGCCGATGCGTTCGGCGGACGCGGCCAGCGTGATGCCCATGCCGGCCGGCTGGCCCGGCCCCTGCGCCTGCTCGCGCGACCAGGCCACGACGCCCGCCATGTTGATCGTCGTTGTCGACGCGATCAGGCGGATGGCGAGCGGCGTGCCGCTGCTGAACGGCGTGTTGGTCTCGATCGGAAGCTGTCCCTTGACGAGGTAGGTCGAATACGCGACCAGCAGCGCGGCCTCGGACCGGTACGTCAGCTCCACGCCCAGCGGCGGTCGGACGGGTGGCGTCGGGTCCCACGCGGGCTCGCGCGGTTCCGTCAACGATTCACCGATCTCACCTCGGGCCCACGATCCGGTCGAGCAGCGCGTCCAGCTGGTCGAGAGACTGGAAGTGGATGGCGATGTGGCCGTGGCCGGGCGACGTCTCGTTGACGTCGACGCGCGTGCCCAGCGCCCGCGTCAGCCGCAGGCCGAGATCGCGCGCGTTGGGCGACGGTCGTCCCTTCGCCGCGCCCGACTTCGCGCCGCCGCTGCCATCCGCGCCGGCGCGATCCCGCCGGACCAGTTCCTCCACCTTCCGCACGGACAGGTCCTGCGACACCGTCCGGCGCGCCAGCCGCTCCATCGCCGCCGCCGATTCCAGGCCCAGCAGCGCGCGCGCGTGCCCCATCGACAGGCGTCCCGCGGCCACGAGGCCGAGGACGCTCTCCGGCAGGCGCAGCAGCCGCAGCGAGTTCGCGACGGTGCTGCGCTCCTTGCCGACGCGATCGGCGAGCTTCTCCTGCGTGTAACCGAACTCCGCGATCAGGCGTTCGTAGCCGGCCGCCTCCTCGAGCGGGTTCAGATCCTCGCGCTGGAGGTTCTCGACCAGCGCCATCTCGAATGCCTGCGAGGGCGCGACGTCGCGGATCACCGCCGGCACCTCGTGCAGCCCGGCGCGCTGGGCCGCGCGCCAGCGGCGCTCGCCCGCGATCAGCTCGTAGCCGCCCGCGGGGCGCGTGCGCACGATCAGCGGCTGGATGATGCCCTGCGTGCGGATCGACGCGGCCAGCTCCTCCAGACGCTCGTTGTCGAAGTTCTTGCGCGGCTGCGCCGCCGACGGATGGACGTCCTCGATCGCGACCGTGCGCGTCCCGTCGCCCGCGCCGGCTCCCTCGCGCGCCCGCGCGAGCGCCGGGCTGACCGCCGCCGTGACGGGGGAGGGCGCCCCCGGAATCAGCGCCGCCAGGCCGCGCCCGAGTGCCTTTCGCTTCGGCGCCGTCATCGCGCGCCCAGGGCGGCCGTCGTCCGTCCGTCCGGCTGCCGTCCCAGGAACTCGCGTGCGAGATCCAGATAGCTGCGCGCCCCCTTCGAGCCGACGTCGTAGAGCAGGATCGGCTTGCCGAACGACGGCGCCTCCGACAGGCGCACGTTGCGCGGCACGGTGGTCTCGTAGACCTTGCCGTCGAAGTGCGCGCGCACCTCGCTGGTCACCTGCTGGGTCAGGTTCTGGCGCGGATCGACCATGCACAGGACGATGCCCTCGATCTCCAGCCCCGGGTTCAGCGATTCGGACACCAGGCGGATCGTGCTCTGCAGGTCCGACAGCCCCTCGAGCGCGTAGTACTCGCACTGCATCGGCACCAGCACCGCGTCCGCCGCCGTCAGCGCGTTCAGCGTCAGCAGGCCGAGCGACGGCGGCGTGTCGACGATGACGTAGTCGTAGCGGGTGGCCGCCTCGCGCAGCGGGGCGCGCAGCCGCCGCTCGCGGTTCTCGATCGCCACCAGCTCGATCTCGGCGCCCGCCAGGTCGGCGTTGGCCGGGATCAGGTCCAGGTGCGGAAGCTCCGTCTTGCGGGTCACGTCGCCCACGCCCGCGTCGCCAATCAGGAGGTCGTAGACGCTCCCGTGGTCCGTGTTGCCACGCTGGTGACCGAGCCCGGAGCTGGCGTTGCCCTGCGGATCGATGTCCACCAGCAGCACCTGCTTTTCGGCGGCGGCCAGCGAGGCGGCAAGATTCACCGCCGTGGTGGTCTTGCCCACGCCGCCCTTTTGATTCGCTACCGCGATGACCCTACCCATGAAGTTTCCGGGCTGGTTCGTAGGTAACACGCATTAGGTCGCCGTCTCAACCGGGTTCGGTTGGTTCCCTCCTCATGGTCGGCCAAGTCCCCGAATTGGCGAAAAATTTGACGGGGTGTGTGGTCAGGTAATTATTAGACCTACATGTCGGTAACGCTATCCGTAAAACCCGCCAAAAGGAGGCCGCCCATGGGACGTTCCGCCGATCAGAGGATCTACCGCACCTTCGAGGAGTTCGAGCGTGAGGAGCTGCGCCGCGACGGTTACTTCGCGTCAGTCGACGACATGATCGACGACATGTTCTCGGCCGGCGCCGAGCTCGACTTCAGCGACGGCGAGAGCCGCCGCAGCCGAGCCACGGACGACGACGAAGAAGAGTAGATGGCCGAGTAAATAGCCGCGTAGAAAGCCGAGTAGTTCCGGGGCGCCATAACATGCCGTGCTATAAGGCGCGGCATGGCGCAAAACGAATCGTCGCGGGGGCCCGCCTGGATCGCGGCCGTCTGGCCGCTCCTGACCGGGCTTGCGATCGGTTTTCTCGTCGGCAAGGAAGTTGGTTCGCGGGGTGGGGGAGGAGGGGGCGAGACCGCCGCCGTCGCCGGCAGCAAGGCGCCCGCGGGCACCAAGATGCCCGCGAAGGTCTTCAAGTCCGAGAGCGAGTTCCCGGAGGGCTGGACCAAGTCCGCCGATCTCGCCACGGTCAACACCGTCAGCCTCGGCGACCTGACGCCGGCCCAGAAGGTGACCGTGATGCAGGCGCTCAACGAGCGCGACTGCGAGTGCGGCTGCGGCATGGGCAAGATCGCCGGCTGCATCAAGAAGGATCCGAACTGCCCGCGCAGCCCCAACCTGGCGCGCGCCGCCATCGACCTGGTGAAGCAGGGCAAGGGCCTCGGCGAGATCCTCGCGGCGATTGACGACAAGCAGAAGCCGTCGGGCGGATCGCCCTCCAAGCCGTCAGAGCCCACCGCGGGCGGCTCGAAGAAGGTCGTTCCGATGGCGCACGATCTGCGCCGCGGCGCCGCCGCCACCAAGGTGACGATCGTCGAGTTCAGCGACTTCCAGTGCCCGTTCTGCAAGCGGTCCGAGCCGACGGTGAAGGGCGTGCTCGACAAGTACGGCAAGGACATCTCGCTGGTGTGGATGAACCAGCCGCTGCCGTTCCACGATCACGCGATGGACGCCGCGACGGCGTTCCAGGCCGCCGCGCGCCAGGACAAGGACAAGGCGTGGAAGCTGCACGACAAGATGTACGAGAACAACACCGCCCTGACCCGCGCGGACATCGAGAAGTACGCGGGCGAGGTCGGCCTGAACGCGGGCAAGTTCAAGAAGGACTGGGACGACCCCAAGGTGAAGGCGGAGGTCGAGCAGGATCAGAAGGCGGGGAACGCGGCGGGCGCCAACGGCACGCCGACGTTCTTCATCAATGGGCGCGAGCTGGTGGGCGCGCAGCCGCAGGACGCGTTCGAGAAGATCATCGACGACGAGATCAAGAAGGCGGACGAGCTGATCAAGGCCGGGACGCCGCTCAAGGACGTCTACAAGAAGCGGATCGAGGCGGCGGCGCTGGCGCCCCCGCCGGCTCCGTCGGGCGGCGCGCCGGCGGCGCCCGAGGGCAAGCAGAACATCAAGCTGGGCGACGCCCCCGTGAAGGGGCCCGCCAACGCCAAGGTCACGGTCGTCGCGTTCAGCGACTTCCAGTGCCCCTTCTGCTCGCGCGCAGTTCCGGTGATGAAGCAGATCGAGGATGAGTACAAGGGCAAGGTGAAGATTGCGTTCAAGCAGCTGCCGCTGCCGTTCCACGACAAGGCCCACCTGGCGGCCGAGGCGGCGCTGGCCGCCAACGAGCAGGGCAAGTTCTGGCAGATGCACGACAAGCTGTTCGCGAACCAGCAGGCGCTGGACCGGCCATCGCTGGAGAAATACGCCGAGGAGCTGGGCCTGAACATGACGAAGTTCAAGGCGGCGCTCGACTCGGGCAAGTTCAAGGCGAAGGTCGACGCGGACGCCAAGGAGGGCGCGGACGTGGGCGCCACCGGAACGCCGACGTTCTTCATCAACGGAACGAAGGTCGTCGGCGCCCAGCCGTTCGAGTCCTTCAAGTCGACGATCGACGCCGAGCTGAAGGCCAAGGGCTAGCGGGGCGCGACCTCTCGCAAGGCTTGAGGAAGGCCGGCCTCTTTAAAAGCGCTGGGTCGGGACGTCGGGGCGCGGGCGCCGGAGGATCTGGCCGCCCATGCCCCAGATCAGGCGAATCTCGTCGGTCGACGCCTTGCCCTGATAGATGTCGAGGCGCCGCTTGCCGTTGTCGCACGCGCTGGGTGACAGGACCTCGTAGGAGCTCTCGATGATGCGCACGTCCTCGCCGACGACGTCGCCGCTGAACTGGTAGCGCGTCGCGATCTGGAACTCGAGCGCCATGCTGCAGCGGTACGCGTGACCGTCGGTCGACACCTGATGAACGATCCGGTCGTAGTACCCCGAGATCTTCGTGCCGTTCTGCTCGACGTGCCACTCCTCGCGTTCCTGCTTCTGGTCGCCGCCGGGGACCGCACCCTGGTGCTCCCAGATCCACATCCCGCTGACGTCCGCGTTGATGGCGCCCACTGACGACGCCGGCATCGGCGGCGGGCTGGCGGTCGCGACGGCCGTCTCGTTGCCGTGCTCGCGCGTGCTGACGCGCGGCGCGCCGTCGGTCGTCGGCCGATCGCCAAGCGACGTCGTCGTGATGTTGGCGTGAATGCGATAAAGCCGCGTCTGCTGGCGCCCGCTGACCAGCGTCAGCACGTCGCCGTCGAGCGCGCCCCGATAGCGCGCCAGCTGGCGCATGCCCGGATCGCACCGGTTCTCCTTGGGCGTCTCGGCCTGCCCCATCTCCTGAATCTCGATCGCGCCCGCCTGTATGCGGCCCGCCACCTCGAACCGCTGGAACGCGGAGAACTGGGGCTGGCGGCTGCAGACGTACGGGCGTCCGTCGCCGGAGACGTAGGTGAGCGCCGCGATGTAGTAACCGCGAATCGCGCTACCGGATTGGGACAGGTGCCACTCCTGCTTTTCGATCTTCACGTCACCGGCGGCGACACCTTCGTCGATCGTCGCCGATGTCACGGCGTCCCAGACGCCCGAAAGCTGCGGGCCTGCGGCGGCTGAGCCTGCATTTGCCGTCGCAGGGTGGCGGGCGGCGCATCCCGCGGCGCATCCGAGAGACGCCATCGCGAGAACCAACCTTGCGAACCCGAAGCCAGCGAACCGCATCCGGACGAATAACCTCCCGGCGCTTACGACCTCAATTCTACACGATCAAACTAGGTTCCGACCCGCGTCGCGCAACTCCGAAGACCGCGACGCACGTCGTTTCCTCCAAACCATCAATCGGTGGATGCCGGCGCCCAGTTGAGGGTGACGGTTACTTTGCAGAAAGGCTCGCGGCCTCCCACTCCGCCATCCGTTTGGCGAGGAGGGCGTCCAGTTCCCGTTCCCGGTCGGCAAGCGTGTGCAGTTTCTGCCAGTCGCCGCCGTGATCCGAAGCAAGCTCCGCGCGGACCGCGGCCAACTCTGCTTCGAGTTTGCTTACATCCGCCTCCAATGTCTCCACACGGCGCGCCAAACGGCGGCGTTCGCGCTCCCGGTCCTTGTCGGTCTCACGGGCCACGGCGGCGGCGGAGGGTGCCTTCGGGGCCGGCTTCGGCGGGGCGGGCGCCTCGGCGCGCTTCGCCTCGTGGGCCCGCTGCCGCCAGTCGCTGTAGTTGCCGACGTGCGCCTCCAGCCGGTCACCGTCGATGACCAGCAGGCGGTTGCAGACGCGGTCCAGGAAGTAACGGTCGTGGCTGACGACGATCAACGTGCCCTCATAGCCGCCGAGCGCGTCTTCCAGCGTCTCGCGCGCGGGGATGTCGAGGTGGTTGGTGGGTTCATCCAACACCAGCACGTTGCGCGGGAAGAGCATGATCTTCGCCATCGCGAGCCGGCTGCGCTCGCCGCCCGAAAGCCCGCGCACGGTGCGGAACGGGTCGTCGCCGAAGAAGCGGAACTTCGCGAGGTACTGGCGGACGACCTCGGGCGAGAGGTCCGCGCGCACCGACCGGATCTCGTCCATCAGCGACAGATCCTCGTCGAGCGTTCCCAGCTTCTGATCGAAGTAACCGATGCGGACGCCGGTCCCGATCTCCACCTTGCCGGCCAGCGGCGGCAGTTCGCCGATCAGCGTCTTGACCAGCGTCGACTTGCCGCTGCCGTTCGGCCCGACGATGCCGAGCTTGTCGCCGCGGTACACGTTGGCGGTCACCTCGCGCAGGATGGGCGGCACGCCCGGATAGCCGACGGTCAGCTTCGGCGCGCGGATCGTCTCCTTGCTGCCGAGATCGCCGCCCGTCTGGAACGACAGCGCGATCTTCCCGGCGTGCTCCCATTCGTCGTCGGGCCGTTCGAGGCGCTCCAGCTTCTCGAGCATCTTGCGGCGGCTCTGCGCCTGCTTGGTCTTCTGGCCCGCCAGGTTGCGGCGGATGAAGTCCTCCGTCTTCTCGACGTGCTCCTTCTGGCGCTCGTAGGCCGCGCGCGCCCGTTCGAACCGCGCGTCGCGTTCGACGACGTACTTGTCGTAGCCGAACGGATAGCGGACGAACTTGCCGTTCTCCAGCTCGACGATCTCGCGGCAGACGGCGCGGATGAACGCGCGGTCGTGTGACACCAGCAGGAACGCGCCCGCGTACTCCGAAAGAAAGGTTTCCAGTCGTTCGATCGCCGCGAGATCCAGGTGGTTGGTCGGCTCGTCGAGCAGCAGCAGGTCGGGTTTCTGGACCAGCACCTTCGCCAGCTCCAGGCGCCCGCGCTCGCCGCCCGACAGCGTCTCGACCGAACGGGCGAGGTCCGACTCGGCGAAACCGACGTCGGTCATCAGCCGCTTCACCCGGGCCTCGAGGTCGTAGCCCCCCTGGTGCTGGTAGCGCTCCTGCATCTCGCCGTAGCGCGCCAGCACCGCCGGATCGCCGCCGTGCAGCTCTGCCTCGGTGGCGATGAGCTGCTCGTGCAGCCGTTGCAGGTCGGCGAACGGCTCGAGCAGCGCGTCGAGCAGCGTGCCCGCGCCCGACAGCTCCTGCGACTGGCGCAGGTAGGCGACGCTGGCGCGGCCGAGGACGCGGATGTCTCCCGCGTCCGCCTCGATGTCGCCCGCCAGCAGGCGCAGCACGGTCGACTTCCCGGCGCCGTTCGGGGCGAGGAGGGCCAGCCGGTCGCCCGGCCGGATCAGCAGGGACGCGCCGTCGAGGATCTCGGTGCCCGGATAGGCGAAGCTCGCGTCTGAAAATTGCGCCAGGGACATGGACGGGTGAGGGGAATCGACGTTGTCGCGGAGCGCCAGCCGCTCCCGCGCGAAGCGCGGGAGTGCGGCTGTCTGAAAAAGAGTAGTCGCGATCCGCGCCTATGGCGCGGGGCGACTAGTTGTAATAGAACACGAGCCGCCGTCCAGGCGACAAGCGCGTGCCATGAAAGAGTATTTGCTGACCGCTGGCCCGACTCCGGTTCCGGAGAGGGTGCTCCTCGCCATGGCCCGGCCGATGCTGTATCACCGCGCGCCGTCGTTCACCGAGTGCCTGCGCGAGGTGCAGGACGGCCTGCGCTGGCTGCTTCAGAGCAAGCAGCTGCCGCTGGTCCTGGCGGGCGCGGGCACCGCGGGCATGGACGCGGCGGTCTGTAACTTCCTGCACACCGGCGACAAGGCGATCGTCATCCGGGGCGGCAAGTTCGGCGAGCGCTGGGGCAAGATCTGCCAGGCCTACGGCATCGAGTGCGT
>Ga0070690_100001545_pt1 | contig 12078 bp, 8 predicted proteins | sample KBSS33HmetaG_FD_64671 | JGI IMG/M metagenome (GOLD analysis project Ga0070690, IMG submission 64671) | Switchgrass rhizosphere microbial communities from Kellogg Biological Station, Michigan, USA - KBS S3-3H metaG | ecosystem: Host-associated > Plants > Roots > Rhizosphere ... | reverse complement strand
TACTGATGAGCTCGACGATCGTCCCCGCAAGAAGTTGCAGATGAAAACTCACGAGATTGAGAAAATTTCCGAGACGCTCGGCGGCAATCTTGGTGTCTTGATCCTGGCTGGAGGCGAACCGTTTACCCGTAAGGATCTTCCGGAAATTGCGAAGGCGTTCTACACGAACAATAAACTCGAATCGATCTACATCATGTCAAACGGGCAGATTCAGAAACGTATCTTCCCGGATGTGACACGAATCCTCGAAGAGTGTCCGAACCTCAATGTGACGGTGGCGTTGGGCATCGACGGTCTTAAGGACCAGCACGAGAAGATCCGTCAGAAGACCGGCTCCTGGGACATAGCGATCGAAACGGCGCGTGAGCTTCAGGTAATTAAGAAAGACTATCCAAGGCTGGATGTGCAGACTTGCACCTGTTTCATGAATTCCAATCAGGATACGATCTTTGATTGGTATGACTTTTTGAAGTACGACCTCAAGCCGGACAAAGTCAACTTCAACTATATTCGGCCACCTTCAGCAGACCCCGTCGAGCTTGATATCGATCACTCGCGCTATGCCAAACTGGCGACCATGATTGACGACGACTCTCGTCACGCTGCGTTGAAGAACAACTACGGCGGCAACGCCGGGTTCTTTAAAGCGGCAATTGATATCTACATGCACGGGTTGATTGCAAAGACTCAGGAGACGCAACAGGCGCAAATGACATGTTACGCGGGAACCGCAGGCGGCGTGATCTACGACGAAGGGACTGTGTCGTCGTGCGAGAACCTGGCGCCCATTGGCAACCTGCGGGAATTCGACTGGGATTTCCAGAAGCTCTGGCTGTCGCCTGCGATGAAAGAGCGTCGCAAGAAAGCGGCGGACGGTTGCTTCTGCACGCACGAATCGAACAGTTACTACCCATCGTTGCCGTTTAATCCAGGCCATCTCATTCAGATCAAGAAACTCGAGCGCGAGATGAAGAAGGCGCGGAAAGAAATGGATCGCGCGGGCGGGGAAGTGGACGGAGTTAGAGTCAGAGCCTAGCGGGCTGGTCTTTGGTTTTTGGACTTTGGTCTTTGTGTTTCGCTGACATTGAAGGCCAAATCCGTACCAGCTAGTCACAACCGAGAGAATAAGCGAAATCCAAAGACCTAAAGACCAAAAGCCAAATATAAAATGACGAACGGCCGCGTCCCAAAAATTCTGATCATCTCATCCGACACAGGCGGTGGCCATCGTTCGGCCGCTGCTGCGATCGTTGCCGGCCTGCAAAAGTTCTTTGAAGGCGAGTCGTACGCGGTTCGTGTAGTGCGCGCGATTGAGGACTCACACTCGATCACGGAAAAACTGGTGCGCCTTTACAACTGGCTGCTGCGAAATCGGCAGAACTGGATGAAGTATTTTTATTGGGTAGTGAATCGAGTTCGTCCAGAGACGCGCGAGTTCTTTCATCGCCGCTGCATTGGTTTTTGTTCCGAGCAATTTGAGCGTCTGTGTCCGCACGTTGTGGTCAGCGTCCATCCTCTCACGCAACACATTTTTGCCCGCGTTCTAAAAGAACTAAAACTGTCGGATCGGATTCCGCTCGTGTCGGTCGTGACGGATCCATCGTATGGATTCTGGAAAGGTTGGGCGTGCGACGACGTCTCGCTTTATCTTGTAGCGAGCGACGGCGCGAGGCAGCAACTGATCGACTATGGAATTCCCAGCGAACGGATCAAGATCTCCGGAATGCCGGTGCATCCAAAGTTTGCTTATCCGGGAGAAGAGGCAGCCCGTGCGGCGCGTCGCGCCCTGGATTTGGACCCCGAAAAATTTACTGTCTTTGTGAACGCCGGTTGGGAAGGTGGCGGCAACGTGCCGCAGATTTTCCGCGAGCTGGTTAGAGGAAAGCTGGACGTACAGGCGATCTTTCTTGCCGGTCGCAACGACGAGTTGAAGAACGAGGTTGAGTCCCTCGCGACTCAGGCAGCGTTTCCCGTAAGAGTTATCGGCTATTCAGAACATGTCGAAGAGCTCATGGGGGCCGCCAATGTGATGATATCCAAGCTGGGTGGCCTCACAACTTTTGAGGCGCTTGCGTGCCGTTTGCCGATTATCGCCGACACCATTACGGCGCCGATGCCTCAAGAAGCTGGAACAGCAAGCATGATTGCCAAGCGAGGCGCAGGTATCCTGCTGGAGCGCGCTTCGGACATCGTTCCGGTGATTCGTCGCATGGTGGAAGATACAGCCCACTACTCAGCCATGCGCGCCGCCACCGTCGGACTCGCGATTCCAAACGCAACCAAATACATCGTCGAAGAGATCGTTGCTCTGATTCCCGCTTCTGTAGGTTCGGCAGACGAAGAGATTCTCCCCGAGGTTGTGTCCGCCTAAAGAAAGCCACGTTAACCATAACCGACCCCGCGATCAGACATTGACTACCGCGTTGACTGCTGCTGCTTTTCAGGCTTTAATCCCTACCAACGAAATAACACAATGAGTTTTGCCCGCTTACGCTCGTCGAAGCGGGCTTTTTAGGAGACTGAAAACTGGTGAGTTTGCTGCTCGAAGGAAAGCGTGCGTTCGTGACTGGTGGCACGCGGGGAATCGGCGCCGCGATATGCGAAGTGTTTGCGCGCGAAGGTGCTGACGTGGCGTTCAATTACAGCAACCGCGACGATCTTGCTGAGGAGATTCGCCACAAGATCGAAACGCATGGGCGCAAAGCGCTGAGTTTTAAGATTTCGGTCACCGATCGTTTGGGCCTCAAGAAACTCGCCCGCGAGCTGGTAGAGAAGTGGAGTGGCATTGATATCCTGGTCAACAACGCCGCCATCAATCGCGGGGACAACTTTGCCACGACGACTGACCGCGCGTGGGACGAGGTGATCAATACGAACGTGGGAAGTCTCTTCGCAGTTACCAAGCCGATTTACAAACAGATGATCCGGCAGCGGAAGGGGAGCATTCTCAACATCACTTCAATCGGAGCGCTGCGCGCGCTTCCCACGGCGGTTCACTATGCGACGTCGAAAGCGGCAATGATCGGGTTTACGAAATGCTTGTCTCGGGAAGCTGGGACGTTTGGCGTGAAGGTCAACGCAATAGCTGCCGGCATTTTTGACACCGACCTGGCGCAGCAGCTTCCAGATCGGCTGTTACAGATGCACGATCTTTGGGTCTCAGCGGGACGCATGGGTCGCCCTGAGGAATTAGCGGAGTATGCTGCGTTCATGGTGAGCGATCGTAACAGCTTCATGAACGGCGAAGTTGTGATCGTTGATGGCGGGACGGTGACCTAGAAGTTCCAGGTCTCAAGTCTCAAGTCTCAGGTCCAGTTTTAGAACTCTCGATCGCGGTTAATCTCTTCCCTAAATCTCGCAGCGTACGCTGCATCTCACCCAGCCTCCGGAACGCAGCCGTCGAGCGAAGCCAGTCCTTGTTATCAAACGCAGGTATTCCTGAAATCACTTTTCCGTCCGGAACATCGTGACTTGTTGCGCTCTTCGCGGTGATCACAACATCGTCACCAATCTTCAGATGGCCTGCCACACCGGCCTGACCCGCCAGGATCACGCGATTGCCGATATGCGAACTGCCGGCAAGTCCCACTTGCGCACACAACAGTGTGTCTTCGCCGACCGTGCATGAGTGGCCTATCTGGACCAGGTTGTCGATTTTGGTCCCGCGTCCGATTCGTGATTCTCCGACTGATGCCCGGTCGATAGTTGTGCCCGCTCCAATCTCGACGTCATCTTCAATCACCACGCGTCCGGTCTGAGGAATCTTGAGCCACTGCCGCTCCTCGTCTTTGGCGTAACCAAAACCGTCGCACCCTACGACGACGTTGTTATGGATAATGACATGCGAGCCGATCTGCGAGCGTTCGCGAATGACTGCCCCGGAGTGAATCACGGATTCGCTGCCGATGGTTACGTGTTCGTAGATGGTGACGTTGGGATAAATGCGAACGCCGGCTTCGATTCGAACTTCGCGGCCAATTACTGAGCACGCTCCAATCCAAACATTGTTAGCAACAGACGCTGTGGGATCGATTACCGCGCTTGGATGAATTTCCGGCTCGATCGCAGGTTCCGGATGAAACAGTCGGAGCGCGCGGGTATAGGCGAGGTAGGGGTCTTTCGCCCGTAGGATGGAAATCCCTTTTTCAATCGTAGCTTCTTCAGACGCGAAAATTGCCGAGGCCTGGGTTTGATTGACTCTCGGTGTGTAGCGCGGGTTAGCGAGAAAAGTGACATGACCAGGTTTCGCGTCGTCGAGACCTGCGGCGCCGTCTATTGCAACATCTGGATCACCTTCGACACGCGTGCCTGTTAGAGCTGCAAGTTCGGAGAGTTTCATGAGCGGGAGTTTATCGCATGAAGCGGATGACGCGCACTCAGCCCCGCCTACAAATCCAGAAGCGGCGCTACATTATTGAAACAGGATCAATTTCGAGATTGATGGAGCGTAGGTTCTGGCCGCGACTAAGAACTGCGGCCAACCCTGTATCGATGACACTTCGCAATTGGCGCCGGCTCCGACTTTTCACCAGCAGTTGAATCCGATGCTCGCCCTTGAGCCGGGCAAGGGGAGCCGGAGCAGGCCCCAGAATCCGACATGCCCGGTCTTTGTTAGCGAGATCCATCTCCTTTCGCAGTTCGAGCGCGTCTGATCGCGTTCGCTGCGGATCCGAACCGTGGACGAGAAGAGAAGCAAGCGCAACGAACGGTGGGTAGCCGTGATTCTGCCGGTGACGAATCTCCTCGGCATAGAAGCCCGCGTAGTCCTGGGCGCAGGCGTGTCTGAGCGCGTAGTGGTCCGGATGATAGGTTTGAATCAGGACCTGGCCAGGTCTTTCACCGCGTCCTGCACGACCGGCAACCTGCGTAATCAATTGGAAGGTTCGTTCTGCAGCGCGAAAGTCCGGTAGCGCAAGCCCTGCATCGACAGACACAACCCCAACGAGGGTGACGTTAGGAAAGTCATGACCCTTTGCGAGCATCTGTGTGCCAACCAGCATGTCGATTTTTCCGGCACTGAAGTCGAGCAACGACTTTTCAAAGGCACCTCGTCTCGTTGCCGTGTCGCGGTCAATCCTGGCGATGCGCAGATCAGGAAAACGTTCTTTCAGTAACGACTCAATCTGTTCGGTACCTTCGCCAACGTAATAGATGTATTTCCCGCTACAGTTAGGACACAGTTGCGGCGCCACCTGACGGTGGTTGCAGTAGTGACAGACGATGACTTTTTCGCCGCGATGGTAAGTGAGCGTGACGTCGCAGTTGGGACATTGAATCGTTTCGCCGCAGCTGCGACAGAGTACAAAACTCGAGTAACCCCGTCGGTTGAGTAAGATAATCGACTGCTCTTTTTTGCGTTGAGTGCTTTCAATCGCATCAAGCAGATCAGCTGAAAAGACCTGCGGTTTCTTATGTTGATCGAAGACCTCACGCATATCCACAATCCGCGCGCTCGCCATCGGTCGGTTCCCAATCCTCGCGGGGAGTTGCTGATAGCGGTACTTACCAGTCTGCGCGTTATGAAAGGATTCGAGCGAAGGCGTTGCAGAACCCAGGATCACGACAGCGTTTTCTTTCTGCGCGCGGACAATTGCCGTGTCACGACCGTTGTAACGTGGGGAATCCTGTTGCCGATAGGTCGATTCGTGCTCTTCATCGACAATCACGAGGCCAAGCTTTGCCGCCGGCGCGAAGACGGCGGAGCGCGTACCAATCACAATTCGTGCCTCACCATTCGTGACTCGCATCCATTCATCAAACCGCTCACCCTTGGATAGCGAGGAGTGAAAAATTGCGACCTGGTCGCCGAAGTAGGCACGTAGTCGTCGGGAGAAAACTGGAGTTAGGACGATTTCTGGTACAAGCATCATTGCCGCACGACCGAGTTCCAGGCAGATGCGCATTGCACGCATATAAACTTCCGTCTTGCCGCTGCCGGTGACGCCGTGAAGGAGGAACGCAGCGTAGTCGCTGCTTCGGAGTGGTTGCTCAATTTCGCCAAGAACACGAGCTTGAGCGTCGGTTAGTTCGAATTCCTGAAGTGTCGGCAAGGTAACCTTCGCGAGCGGATCCCGCCTCACGTTTTGCTCTGCTATTTCGATGATGCCCCGCCTCACGAGAGTGTTTACCGCAGAAATGCTCACGGAAGCAGAAGCGAGCAGATCCGCAATGGGAACGGCTTCATTTGGTGAAAGCGCTTCAAGAATGCGCAACTGTGCAGCAGTGGGTTTCTTTTCCGCAGCGTCGCTGGGACTGGTTGTTGTTAAGAGCTTGACCACTCGCTGGGTCCTGGCCTTTGCAGACGAAAGCATGGGTCTTTGCAGTGTCTCAACCAACCTGTCTTTTTGGAGTTCCTTGACTGCTCGAACGGTTTCAGCTTTCGGCAACATCTGCGACAAAGAGTCCAGATTGATCTCCCCAGCGTCAGCGATTGCGCGTAGGACGCGAAACCTCGGGGTTGAGAGGTCGGAGTCGTCCGACTCCTTGAGCCGCGCATCACCGGTTGCAGTGAGTTTGAGGAACTGAGAAATGCCCGGGCTGATTCCGGGCGGGAGTGCGCCTTTGATGACCTCGCCCCAGGGGGAACCATAATAATCAGACACCCATCGCGTGACTTCCAGCACTTCTGGGGTTATGAGCGGTGTCGTATCCAGGACCTGGACAACCTCTTTCACGTCCGAATCGGAAAGACTTGATCCCGGGTGCAGCTCGTCTTTCACCGCCACTACAAATCCAGTTACCAAACTGCGTCCGAGTTGAACGAGGACTCTAGACCCAACTCGCGCGATCTCACGCGAAGATGATGGCAGACGGTAAGTGAAGGTCTGAGAGACGTGCAGCGGAACCGCTACTTCCACGTAACGGTGCGGCTCGTGTTCGTGAGTATTCGAGGAGAGGGAAGCGGCTGCTGTTTCTAAAGGAAAGCCAGACTTGTCGTGCACGATGGAGACGTTAGCGCGAAACTCTTAAATGCGAAAGCGCGAGTGGGTGGACCGTAGGCGGTTTCCTATCCTTCTCTTTTTGCAGTGGAATCCAGATAGTCGCGAACCCGCTTCAAGTCTTCCCAGGTTTCCCGTTTTTTGGAAGGATCGCGCAGGAGATAGGCAGGATGAAATGTCGGCATTACCTTGATCCCATTGAATTCCTGAAACTCACCGCGGAGACGGGTGATTCCAATCTTGGTATCCAGGAGATTCTTCATCGCCGTGTTTCCGAGGACCACAATTACTTCGGGCTTAACGGAGGCAATTTCCCGGAGCAGAAACGGCTTGCACGTTGCTGCCTCATCCGGCATCGGAGCCCGATTCCCTGGAGGGCGGCACCGGTTAACGTTTCCTATCAGCACATCCTCCCGCTTGAAACCGATCGCCTCGATAATCTTCGTTAGTAGTTGGCCTGCTCTTCCGACGAAGGGTCTTGCTTGCGCATCCTCATCAGCGCCAGGCGCCTCACCGACGAACATCAGTCGGGCTCGTGGATTTCCCTCGGTGTTCACAACGTGCGTTCGACCTTCATGAAGAGTGCACCGAGTGCAATCTTTTAGCTCGGCCCAAATCTGCGGAAGGCTTTCTTCAGTTTGAACCGCCGCGCTCGGAGGTTTTGCGAGCTCGAGATTGATTGCGGTGACGCCCAGTTCCTGAAAGTAGCGAATGTGTTCCTGACTTTGCTGGAGCAGATCAGAAAGTTCGTCCGCCTGGGATTGCGTGGTCATCGAGTTTTGGGCTGCCTCAGTCGGACGATCTCGTCCAGGATGCGGTGTGCGGTCTCAAGCTTGGACATCTTGGGTAGTTCTACTGGTTCCGGTGTCTCACGCGAAATGATTGTGACGGCATTCATGTCACTATCGAAGCCGATGTCGTTGCGACTGACATCGTTTGCTACCACGGCATCAAGATTTTTAGATTTGAGCTTGCTCGACGCATTAGCAACCACGTCATTAGTCTCTGCGGCAAACCCTACTATGAGAAGTCCGTTCGTTCGTGCGGATGCTACCTCGGCGAGAATGTCCTGCGTGCGTTCAAGACTGAGGTTGAGCGACGGTTCCGATTTCTTGATCTTCTTGGCTGCCGGATGTGCCGGACGGTAATCAGCCACGGCCGCAGCCGCGATGAATACCGTAGCGTTGCCAATCTCTCGATTAACCGCGGCGTGCATTTCTGCTGCTGAAGTCGCTCGAACCAGTCGTATGCCTGGAGGCGAGTCGGAAGTTGTGATTCCGGCTACAGCCGTCACCGTCGCTCCACGATCACGTGCGGCTTCGGCCAATGCGAAACCCATCCGGCCAGATGATCTGTTTGAGATAAAACGGACAGGATCGATAGGTTCGCGAGTAGCACCTGTCGTAATTAACAGGTGTTCGCCAGTCAGATCCTGAACACGCTTCTGCCCCATCCCCGTTAGAATCCCCAGCGCTGCCGTTACAATTCGTTCGGGCTCACTCAATCGGCCGGGCCCGATCGTGCCGCAGGCCATTTCACCGGCGTCCGGTTCGATGACGTGGACTCCGTCTTCGCGAAGTTTTTGGATGTTGCGTTGAGTCGCCGGATGAAGCCACATCGTTGTGTTCATTGCGGGCGCGATCAGAACGGGCGCGGTAGACGCCAAATATGTGGACGTCAAAAAATCGTCGGCTACACCGTTAGCAAACTTGGCGATGATGTTGGCTGTGGCGGGTGCGATAATGAAGAGATCCACCGTTTGAGAAAACGTAATGTGGGCTATTGGATCCGGATTATCTGGTGCATAATCATCGACGATCACGTGCGACCCTGAGAGCGCTCGAAACGTGAGTGGCTGGACAAACTCGCAGGCCCTCTGGGACATGGCAACGCGAACAGTGCAGCCCGCTCTCTGCAATCCTCGGAGAACCTCCGCGGCCTTGTAAGCCGCGATTCCCCCGCTGACTCCCAGTGCGACTCGCTTGTTCAACGTATCAGGGTTTGTTGTGGTATCCATTTCAACTTGGAGTTGGATAGGGCGAAATTAAGCTTCAATGTAACATTGCCTAAACGACGGTGCAATCAAGCGAAATGGCCTGAGTGCTGGAATTCGAGCACACAAGCAAGTGGTCTTCGAAGGTCGATTCTGTCCTCCCGACGCCAAACGGATTTGCAATGGAACAGTCTTACTGATGAGTCATACCCTGGTCGCATCTCTTAGATCCTGTGGGCGGAGTGCTCTGGTGCTGGCTACGGTTCTTTTGCTGGTTCCAAGTTCTACCTATGCCTTCCAGGAAGAGGAGTTTGGGCCAGTGGTCCGTGCTTACCTGGGTTACTTGAAGAACGAACAAGAAGTGGTTGACGACCGCGCTAGTCGCCGCGAGGTAAGCGCCGCATACTATAGACACAATTCAAATCGCATCCGGGCTTTGCGTCAGATTGCCGTGCGAATAGCACGCGAAACTCAAAACGATTACTTGCCTGAACTCGAAGCCGTCTCGCGCAATGAATTACGGCTACTGTTCGAGCAACCGCCTCGAGTCGAGACGCTGCGCGTGGGCGAAGTCGTGCGCCATACATTCAGGTTCCTGGGAGTGGTGCGATCGGGTGAAACCTTCTATGTTTTTGCGAGGTTAGATCCCTATGAGCAGACAGAAATGCGGGAAGGCAATGTCAAACCCCCTGGGGAACAGGCTTCTGACGGGAGAGCGGTCACGCGTACTCGCCGCGCCACCGTGCCCTGAGGGGGTGACGCTTGGCTAGCCCAACGGTTGGTCACCGATTGAGCTTTTAGGGCGGGCATTGACACTAATCGACCGGAGCAACCTAATTCGGGAATTAAGAAAAGGTCTGGACGGGTCAAAACCCCCGTGTTATCGTGTCGCCTCAAAGCAAAAAAGCACAGTTTTGTGCCAAAGTCGGCCCAAATGATCGTTGACAGAGTGCTTATATTCGTGTAATAAAAAGCCTGCTGTTAAGCGCCCGCGAACGTTATTTGCGCTTCTAGCGTTCGGTCCAGTGCTTCTTTGAGACGGTAATTGAAAAAACGGTTCGTCTCATTCGGTTCTTACTGTCGCGCCAGCAATCAAGATTCTTGTTTCCACATTACGGGAGGAAAGTTAATGATCAGCAAAACTTGGAGCCGCAAAATGATCGCGGCCTGTGTCTCAGTTGCAGTCCTGAGTGTCTACTCGATGGTTGCATTGGCGGCGCCAGGGGCTAAGGTCGCTTCGGGAGAGCTTTCAATCTCCGGTCAAGTGACCGTTAACGGCCAAAAAGTAATTTCTGGCGGCACGCTCTTTTCGGGCAGCACCATTGTAACCGCCGCTAACAGCAGCGCAATTGTGAGCTTGAGCAAACTGGGTCGCGTTGAACTCGCACCCAATTCCAGCTTGATTCTCAATTTCACTGACGAGAACGTTACCGGTATGTTGGACAAGGGTGTCGCAAATATCTCCACCCTCGCCGGCGTCTCTGTGAACATCACAACCAAAGATGGCGCGGTGGTGGTTGACGGCAGTCAAGCGACTTCCTTCACGGTTAGCACCAAGCACGGCAACACATTAGTCTCAACTGAAGCCGGTCTCGCTGAACTTCGTGCTGGCGGTGCAGCCAAACAGATTGCTGCTGGCGAGAACGCCACTGCCGGAACTCCGAACCCACAAACAGATGATGACGACGATGACCTGAGTGGTGGTGCCCTGGCAGTTCTCTTGGCAGCATCAGCTGGTGCCATCATTGCCATTATTCTGGCAGCGAACAACGACGACGAATTCCAGTTCGCTGGCAACCCGGTCGTAGTCAGCCCGGCTCGCTAGTACTCGTTGCTTCGGCCCACAAAAACTGCGGTGCTCTTTCGCTGCGGTCATCAAGTATCAACCTTGCGGGTCACGCGACTCTCAGTCGTGCGTGACCCGCAAGGTTTGTTTGAATGTGAAATTATTCCCGCCTCAGGCTTCTAAAGGTTAGTCTAACAATGCACATCGCAGTTATCGGTACCGGTTATGTCGGTTTGGTTACCGGCGCGTGTTTTGCCGAATTTGGCGTTGATGTGACCTGCGTCGATGTGGACACGGAAAAGATTGAACGCCTCGAATCGGGCATCATGCCGATCTATGAACCGGGGCTCGAACAATTGGTCACCAAGAATGTTCAGGCCGGAAGGCTTCGGTTTACCACAGACGTAAAAGCGGCCGTCGAACAGGCGCTCGTTATTTTTCTCGCCGTTGGCACGCCGCCTCTTCCCGATGGGTCACCGGACCTGAGTTTTGTAGAGGCCGCAGCGATCTCGGTAGCTGAACACATGAACGGCTATAAAGTGGTGGTTACGAAGTCGACAGTTCCTATCGGTACTGGCGAACATATCAGGTCATTGATACGCAAGAACCAAAAATCCGGCCTGGCTTTTGGTATCGTTTCGAATCCGGAATTCCTTCGAGAGGGAGCCGCGATCAACGATTTCATGCGACCCGATCGCGTCGTCATCGGAAGCGCTGATGAAGAGGCGATTGCGATCATGCGAGACCTCTATCGCCCGCTCTACCTGATCGAAGCCCCCGTTGTGATCACTTCGCTTGAAGCTGCAGAACTCACGAAGTACGCAGCGAATGCCTTTCTGGCGACGAAGATTTCCTTTATCAACGAAGTAGCTAATCTTTGCGAGAAGATTGGTTGCGATGTGCACGACGTAGCGCGTGCGATGGGAATGGATAAGCGCATCGGAAGCAAGTTTCTTCATCCCGGGCCGGGCTTTGGCGGATCATGTTTCCCGAAGGACACGCAGGCGCTCGCCTCAGTAGCTCGGAGGTTTGGTTCCGATTCACTGATGGTAGATGCGGTCATTGAGGTTAACCGCCGTCAGCGACAAGCGATGCTTCCGAAGATTGAGAAACTGGTCGGAACGCTTAGCGGCAAAACGATTGCCATTCTCGGATTGGCTTTCAAGCCTGAAACAAATGACATCAGGGAAGCGCCGGCACAGGAAATTATTCGAGGACTGTTGGCTGCCGGTGCGAAGGTTCGCGCGTATGATCCCGTCGCGATGGATGAAACCGCGAAGGTAATTTCCGAGATTAACTACGCCGAGGACGAGTATGAAGCAGTCAGGGATGCCGATGCCCTCGTGATCGTCACCGAGTGG
>Ga0070690_100001543_pt1 | contig 12082 bp, 10 predicted proteins | sample KBSS33HmetaG_FD_64671 | JGI IMG/M metagenome (GOLD analysis project Ga0070690, IMG submission 64671) | Switchgrass rhizosphere microbial communities from Kellogg Biological Station, Michigan, USA - KBS S3-3H metaG | ecosystem: Host-associated > Plants > Roots > Rhizosphere ... | reverse complement strand
GCTGACCCGCGTGGGAGGCCTGCCGACGACCGGAACGCTGGCGCTGTCTGTGACGAGCGGCTGGCCGGACTTCGGGCCAGGCGAGCGCATCGCGAGCCGGGCGCGCCTGCACGAGCTGCGGGGAACGCGCAACCCAGGCCTGCCCGATCCGGTGCTGGCCCTGCGCGCCGCCGGCGTCGACGCGCTGGCCGGCGTGGTCGACGACGGCGCGATCGCCCGCGTGGCCGAACCGGACGGCACGGGGCCACGACGGCTGGCGTTCCTCGCCCGGCGCGCGCTGCGGGCCGCGATCGACCGGGAGGTCCACGGGGAGGCGGCGGCCTTCCTGAAGACGGCCGTGCTGGGGGATCGCCGCGGCGTCGGGCCCGACGTCGAGGAAGGATTCCGCGCGGCCGGCGCGACGCACGTGTTGTCGGTTTCGGGGCTGCACCTCGCGGCCGTCGCGACGCTGCTGTTCCTCGTCGTCGGTTCGGCGGCGGCGCGCGTTCCGCGGCTTCCGCTCCACGTGGATCCGAAGGCGGTCGCGGCCGCCGTCGCGCTGCCGGCGATCGCGTTCTTCGCGCTGGTGACCGGCGAGGCGATCGCGACGCTTCGCTCGGCGTTGATGCTGTCTATCGGCATGGGGGCGTACCTGGTCGGGCGGCGCGCGTCGGCCGGGCCCGCGATCGCGGCGACGGCGCTGGCGCTGCTCGCGGCGAACCCGCTGGAGCTGTGCGATCCCTCGTTGCAGCTGTCGCTGGCGTCCGTCGTCGGCATCGCGCTGGGCGCGCGCGGCATCGGGCCCGGTCGGGCGGTCGTCGCGGCGGGGCGCGCCCGCCGGCTGGCCGTCTGGCTGTGGCGCTTCGGCGCCGCGACGATCGCAGCCACGGCGGCGACCGCGCCGCTCGTCGCGCATCACTTCGGCGAGGTTGCGCCGCTGTCGCCGCTCGGGAACCTGGCGCTCGTCCCCATCGTCGAGCTGGCCGTCGTGCCCGTCGGTCTCGCGGGCGCGACGGCCGGAGCGATCTGGGCGCCGCTCGGGAAGCTGCCGCTCGCGGCGGCGGGGCTGGCCGCGCGCGCGGCGCTCGCGATCGCCGGCGGTTTCCGGGCGCACGCGCCGGTGTGGCTGTGCCGGACGCCGAATTGGCTGGAGACGGTGGCGCTGACGGCGGCCGGGGCGCTGGCGCTCGTCGCCGCCGGGGCGGCGCGCCCCGCGCGGCGGCTGGTGGCGGCCGGCGCGATCGCCGCCGCGGTCGTCGCCTTCGGCAGCCTCGCCGCGCGCGACGTCGCCCGCCGCCACGCCCGAGATCTCACGGTGACGTTCCTGGACATCGGACAGGGGGATGCCGCCGTGATCGAGGCGCCGGGCGCGCGGGTGATGTTGATCGACGGCGGCGGCGTGCGCGACGGATCGTTCGACACGGGCGCGCGCATCGTGGAGCCGTTCTTGCGCGCGCGCGGCATCGGCCGGATCGACGTTGTCGCGCTGTCGCACCCGCATCCCGATCACCTGAACGGACTTTTTCGCGTCCTGGCCCGCTTCGATGTCGGTGCGTTCTGGTCGAGCGGCGACGACGGACACAACCCGGAATACGGGCGCCTCGTCGCGCTCGCCCGCAGCCGCGGCGTCGCGATCCCGGAAGTTGCGGAGGCGCGCCTCGGCGCGGCCACCATCGTCCCGCTCGGGCCGTTCGAGAGCTTCCCGGACGGCAGGCCCGATCGCATCGGCGCGCCGCCCGGGTTGAGCGTCAACGACGCCTCGCTGGTGGTGCGCGTCGGGTTCGCCGGCCGGGGCGTCCTGTTCGCCGGCGATCTGGAGGCCGATGGCGAGGGTGAGCTGGTCGGCCGGCGCGATGTCGGTCAGGTGGTCGCCGCGGACGTGCTCAAGGTTCCCCATCACGGCAGCCGCACGTCGTCCAGCCCGGAGCTGGTCGACGCCGTGGCTCCGGCGCTGGCGGTGATCTCGCTCGGGTGGCGGAATCAGTTTCATTTTCCGGCGCCGGAGGTGGTCGGGCGCTACGCGGCGCGGGGCGCGCGGGTGCTGCGCACCGATCGGGACGGCGCGATTTCCATCGTGATCTCGCCGGAGGGTGGGCTCTCCGTGCGCTGCGAGCGCGGCTGCCCGGACCCCGCCACGCAACCGAAAGCACCCTCCGACCGATGACGGGGCCATGTCGCGTTGGTTGAAGCCCTGGGTAGCCCTGCTGGTAGCCACAGCCGGGTGTGCGACCGCGCCCAGGCGAATGCAGCCGCGCGCCCTCTCCCTGCAGGCGTCCGGCGTGGAGGCGCTCGGGCGCGGCGAGCTCGATCGGGCCGCCGGGCATTTCGCGCTCGCGCTCGAGTTCGAGCCGCGGCTGGCTGAGGCCGAGAACGGAATGGGCCTCGTCGCGGTTCGGCGCGGTGACTGGCCGCGCGCGGAGGAACGCTTCCGCGCCGCGCTGGCCCTCAACGAGGAGCTGGCGGAGGCGCACCTCAATCTCGCCTCGGCGCTCGTCCACCGCGACGCCGAGGAGGACGCCCTCGGCGAGGCGCGGGCGGCGCTCGCCATCGATCCTGGATATGCGGACGCGCGGCTGCTCACGGCCGAGCTGCTGCTGCGGCTGGGCCGGCCGAACGACGCCCGCTGGGAGCTGGAAAAGCTCTGCGCCGCGGCGCCCGAGCGGGCCGACGCGCACGCGGCCAATGCCCTGGTGCTGGTGCGCCTCGGCCGGACGGCCGCCGCCGAGCAGGAGGCCAGGCGCGCGCTCGCCCTCGACGCCGATCTCCCGGCGGCCCATCGCGCCCGCGCCGAGATTCTGCGCCGCGCGGGCGATCTCGACGGGGCCAGCCGCGAGCTGGACGTCGTCATCGCATCCAGCGCCGCGGCGATCGACGATCGATTGACCCACGCCACGATCGGCGCGGCCCGCGGGTCCTGGTCGGAGGCCGCGCGCGAGCTGGCCGCTCTGGCCGAGGCCGCGCCCCGCCGCGCCGAGGTCCACTTCGCCGTCGCGTTCGTCGCGCTCGCGCGGGGCGAGCTGGATGCCGCTCTGCGCGCCGCGGACACGGCTCTGAAGCTACGGCCGCGTTACCCGGAGGCGCGGCTGGTGCGGGCGGACGCCCTGGACCGCCTGGGGCGCGACGGCGAGATGCGTCGCGAGCTGGAACGGTTTGTCGCCGAGGCGCCGCCCGCGATGGCGGCCGAACGGGCGCGCGCCGAGCGCGTCCTGCACGCGCAAAGGACCGTACTTGAGATAAAGTAGCGTCGGCCTCCATGCCGCTGCGGCTGCGCGTGATTCCGTCCGCTCACGACACGCCTGGCGAAGCACCAGGCCCGACGACCGAGCGCATCGTCGAATTTCCCGACGACGCCAGCGAGATCCGCATCGGACGGAGCTCCGACCTGGACCTCAGCCTCCCGTTCAAGTCGCTGTCCTCGCTGCACGCCCGCCTCGTTCGCAAGAAGGCCGCCGCGGCCGGCGGCCACGACACCTGGGTGCTCGAGGACCTCGAGAGCAAGAACGGCACCTTCATCGGCAAGCACCGGCTCAAACCGGGCGAGCAACGCCTGATGCTGGCCGGCACCGAGATCGACCTCGCCCAGGTGCGGGTTGTCTTCGACGGCATCTCGCGCCCGCTGTCCGGGGCCGAGGGGACCGGGACGATCGCGCGGCGGCTGGTCAGCGATCTCTTCCAGGGATCGCCGGACCTGCACGCGCCGACGCTGACCGTGATCGACGGCGCGGACAACGTCACCACGCTGAAGCTCACCGAGCGCGACAAGGCCTACTACGTCGGGCGATCCAGCACCTGCGACCTCTACTTCGCGGTCGAGGAACTGTCGCGCAAGCACGCCTCGTTCACGCGCGGCGAGCACGGCATCGTCGTCCGCGATCTCGATTCGAAGAACGGCATCACGGTCAACGGCCTCAAGGCGGTCAGGCAGCGCGTCCGGGACGGCGACGTCATCGAGATGGGACCGCTGAAGCTGCGCTTGAAGGATCCGGAGGACAAGTACCTGCGCGATCTGGAGGGCGAGGAGCAGGGGGCACCCTCGAAATCGCCCGTCGCGATCAGCATGCCGTGGGCCAAGCCCGGCACGCCGGTGTCCACGCCGGCCCCCCCTGGCGCCGCGCCGGCTCCGCCGCCGATCGCGCCGCCTCCGGCCGGGGTGGAGTCGATGCATCCGATGGCGGCGGCGGCGCTGGCGACGCCGGCGTCGAAATCGCGGTTCGGGCGCACGCCGGCCGCGTCGGCCGTGCCGCCCCAGGCCCACCTGGCGATCGACGAGCTGCACCCGGCGCTCGCCGCGCGGCGGCCGGCGCCCGACGCCGGCGACTCGAACTACGAGCCGACGATGGTTCGCAAGGCGCACCGGACGATGTTCATCGCGGTGGCGGTGCTGGTGATCATCGTCGTGGTCGCGCTGGTCATCCTGCTCGGCGGCAGCGGCAGCACCGACGAGTAGTCAACGGCGCTTGCGCGCTCGTCGACTCTAACGGCGCTTGCGCGCCTTTTTGCGGGCCTTGCGCGCATCCTTGCGCTTGCGCTTCTCCTTGGCCCGATCGACGTTGCGGCGCGGCGCCTGGAAGTGGCCGCGCTCGGCCGACGGCGTCTGCATCATGCTGGCGAGCTGGTTCATGTCCAGCCCCATCATCTGTTTCATCTGACCGAGCTGCTTGAAACCGGGGATCTTCGACAGCAGCCCGGACTGCATCCCGAGCTGCATCATCACCTGCCGCATCATCGCGAACCGGTTCAGCAGGTCGGCGACCTCCTGCTCGCGGTGGCCGGAACCGCGGGCGACGCGCGCCAGCCGGCCCGATTCGTAGAACGCGCTGCGCTTCTTCTTGCGCTTGCCGCCCTCGACAACTTCCTCCCAGCTGGTGACGATGAACCGCTCCGGATGCCGGCGCTCGTCCTCGGTCATCGACGAGATCATCGCGCCGATGCGCACCAGCTCGTTGTCGCTGATCTGGGTGCCCTCCGGGATCGCGTCGGCGACGCCCGGAATCTTCTCGACCATGTCCTTGAGCGGCCCCATCTTCTTCAGGACCTTCAGCTGCTCCTGGAAGTCGTTCATGTCGAACTTCCCCTTGAGCATCCGGAGGGCGTCTTGCTCGGCCTTCTCCTCGTCGACGACGTCCTTGAAATCCTCGATCAGCCCGACGACGTCGCCGCGCCCGAGAATCCGGCTCGCCATCCCGTCGGGGCGGAACTCTTCCAGCCGATCCGACGACTCGCCCATGCCGACGAACTTGATCGGCTTGCCCGTCACCGCCTTCACGGAAAGCGCGGCGCCGCCGCGCGCGTCGCCGTCCAGCTTCGTCAGGATCACGCCGTCCAGATTCAGGCGCTCGTTGAACGCCTTCGCGGTGCCGACGGCGTCCTGGCCGATCATCGCGTCGACGACCAGCAGGATGTTCGCCGGGTGGACGCGCGAGTCGATCTGCGACAGCTCCTCCATCAGCGGCTCGTCGATGGCGAGGCGGCCGGCGGTGTCGAACAGGATCACGTCCCGCCCGCGCTCCGCCGCGATTTGCACGGCGCGCTCGCAGATCTCGGGCGGCTTGCCGCCCGGATCCGAATACACCGGGAAGTCCAGCCTCTCGCCGATGATCTTGAGCTGATCGATGGCGGCCGGCCGGTAGACGTCGGCGGCGACCAGCAGCGGGCGCTTGTGCTGCTTCTCGAGAAACCGCGCCAGCTTCCCGATGGTGGTCGTCTTGCCCGACCCCTGCAGGCCGACCAGCATGATTCCGGTCGGCCCCTTCTTCGCGAACTTGATGCTGGTGTCGACCGGCCCCATCAGGTCGACCAGCTCGTCGTGGCACAGCTTGACGAAGTGATCCTCGGGCGTCACCCGCCGCGTCTTCTCCTTCGACGACGCCTTGACCTTGACGATGACGCCGACCGCCTTCTCCTTCACCCGCGCGCAGAAATCCTGAACGACCTCGAACCCGACGTCCGCCTCGAGCAGGGCCGTGCGCACGTCCTTGAGCGCCTCGTCGACGGTCGTCTCGTCCAGCTCCGCGAGGCCCTGGAACTTCTGCTTCGCAGTCCGGAAGCCCTTGGTCAGTGTCTCGAACATTGGCCGGCGCGAAACCTATCACATGCCGGACGCCGGAGCGGGTCCGCGGCTCCAGCGGTCACTTCTTGCGGGCGCGCCCGGACTCGTACCACCACTTCTGCCAGCGGGCGCGCGCCTGTTCGCGCTCCCGGCGCGGCAAGTCGAAGTGGTAACCGAAATACTCGCCCGTCAGCTTGCGCAGCTCCTCCTCCGACGCGGCGCGGATCCGGGGCTCCTTGTGCGCCAGCCCCTCGAACGACCATTCGACGCGATCGTCGTCCTGGTGTTTGGCCCACCACGCCTCCCAGCGCCGCGCCCGGGTGCCGAAGTCTTGCTTGGTGATCAGCATCAGCTCTTCACGCGCGTGTTCCGCGTCCTTGCTGTAGAGGCGGCCGATCAACTTCACGATATCGGCCTTGCTCGCGGGCGCCGAGCTTGCCGCCGGGGCGGCAGGGGCAGGCGCACCCGCGGCGGCGGGCTTCGCTTCCGCGGGCCTGGCTTCGGCGGGCTTGTCGGCGGCCTTGGCGTCGCCGGCCTTCGCTTCGCCGGCCTTCGTTTCGCCGGTCGGCGCCCGTCGGGGCAGCACCTCGACCCCGCGCTTCTCGTCGACCTTCACCGGCTTGATGTGGGAGGTCTGCCACCGCCGGACCGGCTCCGCGCCGGCCACCCGCGCGAACAGCCGCAGCAGGCGCGGCGGCATCGGTCGATCGAAGACAGCCTGACGAACGGCAGCCAGCCGCACCTCGGGGACGATGTAAAGCTGGAACGGAACGCCGAGACGCTCCGACGCCGCGTCCAGCTCGGCGCGCGCGAGCGGCTCGCCGCAAAGGAGCTGCAGGGCGCCGTTCTTCACGCCCACCGGAACGGCCCGCGCCTTCTCCGACCAGCCGCCGTCGAGCTCGATCGCCGTGCCGTCGGGGTTCACGCACTTGACCGGGTTCTCGCACAGCGCCGGTTCTGGAATCTCGAGACCGGTGGCGTTGCCGAGCTCCTCCCACAGCAGGGATTCGTCGAGCGCGTCGGTCTCCAAGAGCGCGGTGTCGAGCGCGCCGCCGTAGACCGCCTGCCGCGCGATGGCCGAGCGCATCGTGTCGGCGGAGACCCGTCCGGCTTTTACGAGCCGATCGGAGAGCCGAGATGCCATGCCCGCGTCACCCCTCGTCGAGGATGACGTAGCTGCCCGCCAGGTGATCGTGCAGCGCGCGGTGCTCACGATCGAACAGCGCCCACAGCCAGCCGAGCCCCGCCGGCAGGAGGCTCGGCACCAGCGCCAGCAGACGCAGCAGTCCGCGCGCCGGGCCGGGCGCGCCGCCGCGCGCGGAGATCAGCCGGATTCCGACCAGCCGCATGCCTGGCGTCTGTCCCGACATGCCTCCGAAGTAGAGCTGATAGAGCCCCGTCATCCCGAGAAACAGGCCCACCGCCCCCACCGCCATCGGGTTGCGATCCAGGATGCCGGCGACGAGCAGGTCGGGGCCGATCTCGCGCAGGCCCGGCATCGGAACGCCGAGGGCCAGGGCCACCGTGGTCGTCACGGCGGTGGTCAGCGCCAGCAGCAACCCGAGATCGAGCAGCGCCGCCACGGCGCGGCGCGGGAAACCCGTCACGCGCACCCGGACGACACGTTCGGCGCGCCCGCGGGAGGAGGCGGAGGAGGACGCGGACGGTGCGGGCATGCTCACGGCGGCTACGGTCACGGCCCCATTTTGCGGAGCGCGGGGCGGGACGGCAAGTTTACCTCTCACCGGGCGATTGAGCGCCCATTGGGCCCATCGCGCCCATTGCCTCTTGGGCCAGCGCGACCGCAACGATCGCGGCGGTCTCGACCCGCAGAATGTAGGCCCCCAGGCTCGCCGGCTGGAAGCCGGCCGCGCGGGCGGCGTCGACCTCGGCCGCCGCGAACCCCCCTTCCGGACCGACCAGCAAGGCGGTCGCGGCCCGATCCGGCAGCAGCGCGCGCACCGATGGAGCTGCGGCGTCCGGGCTGAACAGAAGCCGCCGCGCGGGAAGGTCGGGCGCGGCCAGCGCGGCGGCGAGAGCCACCGGGGCCCCGACGGCCGGAACGTCCGCGCGCCCCGACTGGCGGGACGCCTCCCGCGCGATCTTCTCCCAGCGGACGCGCTTCCCGGGCTCGGGACGGACGACGGAACGGGCGGTCACGATCGGCACCAGGCGCGCCACGCCGAGCTCCGCGCACTTCTGCACGAGGAAGTCCATGCGGCCGCCGCGCGGCACGGCCGTCAGCAGCACCAGCGGCGGCGCGTCCTCCGCGGCGCCGGGACGCGGGGCGGCGGCGATGGCCAGCTCGGTCTCCGTCCGTCCGACGCGAACGACGCGGGCCTGGGCCTCGGCGCCCACTCCGTCGAAGAGCGTCACGACGTCGCCGGCGCGTGCCCGCAGGACGCGCGCGAGGTGGTGATGCTCGTCGCCGCTCACGGTGATCGGCGTCGCGTGCCACCGTTCCGGCGGCACGAACAGACGCCGCGTGCTCATGGGGCGACCCGCAGCGACAGGCGCAGCGCGGCCCACTCTTCCTCGTCGCGGCGGGCGTCGATGGTGAAGCCGGCGTCGCGGTAGGCGCGCGTCACCGCTTCCACGTCGCTGGCGAGCAGCCCGGACAGGATGAGCGCGCCGTCGGGTTTGAGCAGCCGCGGAAACGCGGGCGCCATCGGCACCAGAACGGCAGCCTCGATGTTGGCGAGCACGAGATCGTTCCCTGCGGCGACGTCGTCCACGCTGCCCACGCGCGTCGCCACCGTCGTGATGCGGTTGAGCGCCAGGTTCTCGTCGGCGGTCGCGACCGCCTCGGGATCGACGTCCAGCGCCGCGCCGCGCGCGCCGGGCCACAGCAGCGCCGCCGCGATCGAGAGGATGCCGGATCCGCAGCCGAGATCGACGAAGCGCTCGACCCGGCGCGCCTCCAGCTCCTCGGCCATCGCGATCACGAGGCGCGTCGATGCGTGACCGCCGGTGCCAAACGCCCGGCCCGGGTCGATGTCGATGACCCGATCGGCCGCCGCGGCCGGCGGCGCGTCCCAGCTCGGACGGATGACGAAGCTGCGCCCGACGCGCAACGCCCGAAAGAACCGCTTCCAGACGTCGCGCCATTCCTCCTCGTGGGCCTCGCGCCGCGCGATCGCGATCGGATCGGGCGACACACCCGCCGCGCGCAGCCGCGCGCACGCCGCCTCCACCTCCGCGACGACCTCGGCCTCTGCCTCCGGCGCGCACTGCGCCAGGATCAGGCAGCGCCCACCCTCGACGCGCAGGATGGTGTCCGCGTCGCGGATCTCCACCCCGTTCGTCAGCGCGCCGACGGCGTCAGCCAGAACTTCGGCCGCGCCCGTCGGGACCGCGATCGCGAGCTCGATCCACTCCGGGGACAAGCGCTCGCTCGCTGCGCTAGCGCAGGATCTTGCGCTTCGCTTCGCGGCGCCGGCGCTTCCGCGCCTCGCGCATCTTGCGCTTCCGCTTCACGGACGGCTTCTCGTAGTAGCGTCGCCGCTTGATCTCCTGAAGGATGCCCTCCTTCGACATCTTCTGCTTCAGGATCTTCAGCGCCTTGTCGACGGAATCCCTGACTTCAACTTCCAGCGGCCGGCCGAGCAACGTCTCCAAGCATCAACTCCTTTGTCTACCTTACGGGCGACGGGGGATCTGACACTCCCAACGGGGATCCGTCAAGCCACGCGATTCGGGGGGTTCCTGTAAATCGCTTTTGCACATCCCGTCGAGACAGGGTATGTACGTCGCGTTTCTAACCTGAGTTTCGGAGTAGTCACGCGGGGTTTAGGAGGGCCACCGGGATCAAGCTCAGGTCAAAAAGGAGCTGACAGAATGCTCATGGGGGCCAAGGTCTTCACCGCAACGAAGGCCAAAGACCGGGAAGAGCTGGGCGAAGTCGTCACGCGATGGATTCGAGACAACCCGCGCGCAAGGATTCTGGACAAGATCGTCACGCAGAGCTCGGACAGCGAATTCCACTGTCTCACCATCACGATTTTCTACGAGCTCACGGCGCAATAGCGCCGGTGACGGGGACCCTGGGGTCCCTTTTTCGGGTACTCTCATCGCGTTGGGGGACGCGGTGACAGATTCCTTCTCGGGTCGCGACGGATGAGTCCGTCCGGCGACGTTTGTCCAGAGCGATGATCCGGTTCGGCTTCCTGCTCAAGCGGGGCAAGCCCGAGGCGCGCGAGCTCGCCGCCAGCGTGGCGCGAACGCTGTCGAGCCGCGGTTCGACGGTGACCGCCCTGCCCGAGGACGCCGCGTCGATCCCGGGCGCGAAGACGGTGGCGGAGGCGGATCTGGGGGCGTCGATCGACGTGCTCGCCGTGCTGGGCGGCGACGGCACGTTCCTCTACGGCGCCTCGCTGGTCGCGGACCACGGCGTCCCGATCTTCGGCGTCAACCTCGGCAGCCTCGGATTCATCACGCCCTACGCGCGCTCGGAGACGGCGGCGGCGATCGAGGATCTCATCACCGGGCGCCTCCCCATCGAGGAGCGGATGCGGCTGGCGGTCACGATCCGTCCGGCGGCCGGCCAGCGCGGGGACGCCCCGCCACCGCGCTGCGCGGTCAACGACGCGGTCATCACGCAGCGATCGATAGCCCGTCTCCTGGATCTGGAGGCGCGGCTCGACGGCGCCGAGATCGCGAACTACAAGGCGGACGGCCTCATCGTCTCGTCGCCGACCGGCTCGACCGCGTACTCGATGGCCGCCGGCGGACCGATCCTGACGCCAGACATGGAGGCGATGGTGCTGACGCCCATCTGCCCGCACACGCTCACGCACCGGCCGCTGGTGTTCCCGCCCGACGCGCGGCTGGAGATTCGCAACGCCTCAGACGGCCCGGTCACGCTCACCATCGACGGCCAGTGGGGCCACGAGATGGAGAGCGGCGCGTCGATCGAGGTGCGGCGCGCCGCCCGGCCGCTGCGGGTCTATCGTTCGGCGCGGGGCTTCTTCGGCATCCTGCGGGAAAAGCTCTCCTGGGGCGAACGGCAGGGGTAGCTGAAGAAAAGGGCCTCGGACCCGAGGCCCCTGACGGTTCCCCACTCTGTTAGTCTCGCGCAACCCTGGCGCGGCTGCGCCGAAGACGGGAACTGCCTTGTTGACGCTGCTCAAGATCTCCGGGTTCGCGCTCATCGACGAGGTGGAGGTTCCCCTCGGCCCCGGGCTGACCGCCGTCACCGGCGAGACAGGCGCCGGCAAGAGCATCCTCGTCGAGGCGCTGGGGCTGCTGCGCGGGGCGCGGGCCGGCGCCGACCTGATTCGCACGGGCCGCGAGGAGGCGCGCGTCGAGGCCATCGTCGAGCTTCCGGAGGGGTCGGCGGCCCGGGCGCGGCTGCTCGCCGACGGCCGGTCCTACGAGGACGGCCTCGTCGTACGGCGGACGATCGCGCGCGGCGGCCGGGGCCGCGCGCACCTGGGCGGCAGCCTCGCCACCGCGGCCGATCTCGCCGCCATCGTCGGGCCGCTGGTCGACATCGCCTCGCAGCACGACCAGCAGTCGCTGACCGATCCCGAAAGCCAGCTCGCGATCCTGGATGCGTTCGCCGAGAACGTGGCGCTGCGCAACGAGATGGCGGCCGCGTACGCGGCGCAGGCGTCGGCCGCGGCCGCGCTCGCGACGTTCTCGGCGGATGCGCGCGCCCGCGCCGAGCGCGAGGATCTGCTCCGTTTCCAGCTGGGCGAGCTGGAGTCCGCGCGGCCGGTGGCGGGCGAGGACCAGTCGCTGGCCGCCGAGCGCGAACGGCTGCGCGGCGCCGAGAAGTTCTACGCGGGGACCGCGGGCGGCGAGGAGACGCTGTACGCGGGCGACGGCGCAGTCAGCGAGCGGATCGCGACGGTGCTGCGCGATCTGCAGCCGCTCGCGGCGCTGGATCCGGCGCTGGCGCCCCAGGTCGAACGGCTGTCCGAGGCGGCGTCCGCGATCGAGGACGTCGCCCGCGACCTGGGCCGCTACGCGCGCGGCGTGCGATCCGACCCCGCGCGCCTCGCGGAGATCGAGGAGCGTCTGTTCTTGCTGTCCCGGCTCTGCCGGAAGCAC
>Ga0070690_100001539_pt1 | contig 12090 bp, 8 predicted proteins | sample KBSS33HmetaG_FD_64671 | JGI IMG/M metagenome (GOLD analysis project Ga0070690, IMG submission 64671) | Switchgrass rhizosphere microbial communities from Kellogg Biological Station, Michigan, USA - KBS S3-3H metaG | ecosystem: Host-associated > Plants > Roots > Rhizosphere ... | reverse complement strand
AATGGTGCTCTCTGCCGCCGAGCCCGACCCGCTTGAGCGCCGCCAGCGCCTTGGCTCGCTGCTCTCCGAGCGGCATTCCGCGGTAGAACAAAGGCAGTTGCGCGTTTTCCAGCGCGTTTGTGCGCGGAATCAGATTGAAATTTTGAAACACGAATCCGATCTGCCGATTGCGAACTTCAGCCAGTTGATCGAACCCCAGTTTGCTGACGTCGACGCCGTCCAGCCGGTACTCGCCCTCGGTGGGTTGATCCAGACATCCAAGCACATTCAAGAACGTGGATTTGCCCGATCCGGAGGCTCCCATCACGGCCACAAACTCGCCCTTGTCAATCGTCAGGCTCAGGCCCCGCAGGGCGTTCACATCCACATCACCCACGCGATATCGCTTCCAGATACGGTCGCACTGGATAAGGCAGCTCATAACGCTACTCGGACCTGCAAGGGGATGGTCGGCGGGCACGACTTCGAAGCGATAAGAGGGCGTCACATACCTCTGTCGCGTGACCGACGCTGCCCACCAGAGGCACCGAATCCCGGCGGGAGATCCCCCGCTTTCCTGACGCCGCGCGGTTGCTCAATGCCCACGATGACCTCGTCCCCCGCGGCCACGCCCTCCGCAATGATCTCCGTATAGGTGCCATCGGAAATACCCGTCTGCACTCTCGTGGCCAATGGCTCACCATTCTCCGCCTGTTTCCAGATCGGACGTCCTGTCGGACCACCACCCGGGGCCATGCGGCCAACCCCTTCCCTGGCTATCGTTCCCTCCATCGGGCGGGAGGCGACAAGTTCCGATTTCGGGGGGACAAAACGAAGCGCGGCATTGGGCACTTTGAGCACCTTGTCCCGTTGCGCCACTACGATGGACACGTTGGCGGTCATCCCTGGCTTCAAGCGTAAGTCCTTGTTGTCCACGCCGATCACCACGTTGTAGGTCACGACGTTTTGCACGGCGATTGGGGCCAATCGCACCTGACGAATGGTTCCGGCAAACGGGATCCCCGGATAGGCGTCAACCGTGAATGTGGCCTCCTTACCCTCGGTAATGCCGCCGATGTCCGACTCGCTGACGTTGGTGTCGACTTGCATCTTGGTCAGGTCGAGGGCGATCAGGAAGAGGTTTGGCGTTGCAAAGCTGGCCGCCACCGTCTGACCAACTTCCACGTTCCTCGCCACGACAATGCCGTTCACGGGAGAGCGAATGGTTGTGTATTTGAGATCAAGCTCCGCGGCATTCAGGGCGGCTTCGGCCTGTTTCACTTGGGCCATCGAGACATTGACCTGGGCGTCAGCGCCCTGCGCATTGGTCACCGCCATATCCACGTCGTGCTGGGAGACAAATTCCTGCACGGCGAGGGACCTGGCGCGATTGAGTTCGCGTTGGCGCTGCGCCTGCTCGTTCTTGGCCCTCGCCACATTGGCCTTGGCCATTTCAACATTGCTCGCCGCCTGATCGCGCCGGGCGCGAAAGGGCTCGGGATCGATGATCGCGACGATGTCTCCGGCCTTCACGACGGAATTGAAATCGGCGTGTAAGCTTTTGATCATGCCGGATACCTGGGTGCCTACCTGCACGGACACCACGGGGACGATCGACCCGGTGGCGGTCACGATTGAGACTACCGACCCACGCTCGATGACGGCAGTCCGATAGCGGATTGGCGTTTTGCGTTCTCCGTTGAAAAAGACATACCCGCCGATGGCGAGTCCCACGAGCATAACAGCGCTGATCAGAAAAAAGCGGCGCATAGGCATAGTGACCGGCATCTGCGGAGGCGGCTCATTCTAGCAAGAAGAACCTGACGAATCATCCCAGGCGGATCTGGCCGCGAAATGGAACAGGCCGCCCGCCTTTCGGCAGACGGCCTGTCTTGGAAATCTTTTCTGAAGGCAGGATGGTCACAATGACCGTTGATCTCACCCGTCCGGCCCCGGCGCGCCGAGACGCGCCGTTCCGCCTATCCGGCCTAGCAAGCGAAGCGACGAGGAGGTACCTACCCAGCTTCGCTTGAACCGCTCGCTTCGATCACACGCGAACGGTTAGGTACTCTGCCACCAGCGCCGCTCTTCATTCGTCGAGCCTCTGAGCAATGGAAGAACGAAACTGCGGCCTTTTTCACCACCCTGCTACGGACTGACGCTGATCCTGTCCTTAATCATGTCAAACGTTTCCTTGGGCACGACGTTCTTCGCGACGAGTTCGCCCTTCACCTTGTACGGGCGATTGCTGACAATCCGATCGGCGACATCCTTGGGAAGCCCAAGCAGCAGCACTATTTCGCTGGACGACGCCCGGTTGACGTTGGTGATTCCTCCGGGAGCAGCCATCCCTTCCGGAGGCCTTGAGGCGGAGGGGGCCTGAGGTGCCACTGCGCCTGGAGACGGGGTCGGTGGCATGGTCGGGGCCAGCGTGCCGCCGGTCGAACGCGATTGGTCCTTCAATTCTTTTTGGTAGCGCGCCACGAGAGATTTCAATGTTTCGTTGTGGCGTTTGGTATCCTCATACTCCTGCCGTAGCGACCGGTTTTGGGCCGCCAGCTGTTTCACCCGCTCTTCAAGCTCTTTCGTCCGGCCCTCAGCGCTCCCTCGTTCCTTATCACGACCATACTGAATGCGCTCCAGCTCGTCGCGGGCCGCTTGCGCCTCGTTGCCGAACTTGACGTTGAGATCCTTAAGCGTCTTGACCTGCTGCTCGAGTGCGCTTTTCTGTGCCCGTGTGGTGGCCAATTCCGTCTTAGCGGACTCAGTCTCTGCCAGAGCCTCTTGGTACTTCCGGTCAGAGACACAGCCCGTCATGGCGATGGTCCCTGCAAAAATGATTACCGCCATCCACACACGATTCATGCTAACCTCCCCTTCCTCGTCACAAGTACGCATGGAATGCAGTGAAGACGCCCGATGTTGGACACGCCAACCGGCCCGTGGGACGCCCGCGTATCGTCTTCTGTGTATGCCAAGCCCAGGGCTTTGTCAACTCCATTAGGATCAGACCGGTTTGGATGGATCAACCTTTTATCGCTCGCTTGACGGATCGCCGGCACTTTGTGATTATGCGGAAGTCCGCATGCACCACCCGCGCCTTTCACTCACAACGGACGTCGTATGAACGAATGGGGTCCTGCCCTTGCGGTCATTCTCGGCATTGTCGAAGGGCTGACCGAATTCTTACCGGTCTCGTCCACCGGCCATCTGATTTTGGCCGGTCACGCGTTCGGGTTCACGGGAGAGATCGCCTCCAACGCCGAAATCTCGATCCAATTGGGCGCCATCCTGGCCGTCGTCGCCTACGAACGGGAGAAACTGAAAACTCTGGTTGCTCGCGCCTTCGGTGAACAGGCCGATCTGAGGCACTCTCTGAGCCATACCTCGAAGCAGTCGTGGTCGGCACTGTTGTCTCGCTCCATGGCCCTGCACCCGCATCTGTGGTTCCTGATCGGCTTGGGAGCGGCCTTTCTTCCTGCCGGCCTCATCGGGTTTGCCACGCATGGCTGGATCAAAGCTCATCTGTTCAGCCCGCAAACTGTGGCCATCACATCGGTGATCGGCGGCATCATCATCCTTGTCGTCGAGTCCCGCCGCACGACGGCCACCGTTCAGCAGCTTGAACGGGTCGGTCTCCGCGACGCAGTGCTGATCGGGCTGGCCCAATGCGCCTCGCTCATTCCCGGCATGTCGCGTTCGGGATCAACGATCATCGGCGGACTGTTGGTCGGTCTCGACCGGAAAGTGGCGACGGAGTATTCGTTTTTCCTCGCCCTCCCCACCCTCATCATTGCCACGTGTTACCAAATGTGGAAGTCCCGTGAAATCTTCCGGTCCGAGGATTTTTTCGCGCTTGGAATCGGCCTGGTGGTCTCGTTCCTCGTCGCCTGGATTGTGATTGCCGCCTTCTTGACGTTCGTCAAACGTCACAGCTTGCGACCGTTTGCGTACTATCGCATTGCCATGGGGCTGGTCGTGCTCTACATCTTTGGCTTCTAACAGGTGAATTCCGCGTGAGCGCCGGCGACACCGTCCATGTCTACGATACGTGGGTACGAGGCAAGACAGGGCTGCTCCATTTCGACGTCATCACGACGAATGAAGCCACGGCGTTAACATTGGCGAAGCGCTACCTCCAATCGTTAGGCGAATCCGAAGCGACCGTGACCCTCAAAGAGTGCCAGTTCTGCCACAGCGAACCGCTGGTCATGTTTTCGACCGAACAGCAGCAGCAATTCAAGGAACATGGAGGATTCATCCTTGCGCTGCCCGTCTAGCGAGGGACATACCGGATGGCGGGCACACGGGCGATCGAGGAATGCGCCGCTTCAACAGCCCGTGGTTGGAGGAGTCTCGGGTGCGGGCAGCGGCGCGTCCTTTCGCTCGAGCGCGAAGTGAATGATCAGGCAGACGACCCCTACGCTGATCGCCGAGTCGGCCACGTTGAACGCCGGCCAGTGGTAGGACTCCACATAGACATCCAAAAAATCGATGACCTCGCCAAATCGCAACCGGTCGATCAAATTCCCGATGGCTCCTCCAAGGATACCGGCGATGCTGATTTGGCCGATCCAATCCTTATCGGGCAATCGCACCAAGATCGTGCCCAGCAGCGCCAGGGCGAACAACGACGTCACGCCGAAAAACACCGTCCGAAAGGCATTACTACTGCCGGCCAACAACCCGAATGCCGCGCCGGGATTGCGGATATAGGTAAAGCTGAAAAGGTTCGGGACGATGGGAATCGACTCATGCAGCCGCATCGACTGCATGATCCAATACTTCGTGGCTTGATCCAGGATGATCACGGTCAAGGCGAGCAGAGCCAGAAACAGATACCGGGAGCCTCGGGTCACTGCACGGCCTCCACGCAGCGGTCGCAGAGCGTCGGATGAGCCGCATTCGTGCCGACCGCTTCGCGATAATTCCAGCAGCGCTCGCATTTCTTCGCCGTCGCCCTCGAGACGGCCACAGTCAAATCGGACTCATCAGGATGGTGGAACTCGGTGAGTCTCACGGCTGAGACGATGAAGAACGCCGATAGGTCCGCCTCATAGGGCTTCAAGAAACCATAGGTCTCCGGATTAGCCTGTATCTCCACGATGGCTTCAAGCGAAGACCCGATCACCTTGTTGCGGCGCTGTTCTTCCAACGCCGCCTGCACCGTTGTTCGAATCTCCAACAACCGCTCCCACTTCTTCGCCATCCCCGCGTCCTGCCATTCCGGCTCGACCTTCGGGAAGCCGGCCAAATGCACGCTCTCTGCGTCCAGGGGATTTTGACCAGCCAACGACCGCCAGATTTCCTCGGCGGTAAAACTCAAGATGGGCGCCATAAGCTTGGTCACGGCGACAATGATCTCATTGAGCACCGTCTGTGAGCCGCGCCGCACCGGCGAGTCGGCCCGGAACGTATAGAGCCGGTCCTTGAGGATGTCGAGATAGATCGCGCTCATGTCGACAGAACAGAAATTATTGAGCGCATGATAGATCGCATGAAATTCAAACTCCTCATAGGCACGTCGCACCCTGGCCTTCAGATCCTCCAGCCGTCCGAGCGCCCAGCGGTCGAGCTCGGACAATTGCGCGTACGAGACGCGGTGGCGCACGGGATCGAAATCATAGAGATTGCTCAGCAGGAACCGGCAGGTGTTGCGGATCTTCCGATACGCCTCGATCAGATGATTGAGAATCTCCGGCGAGATACGCACGTCGTCCCGATAATCCTGCGCCGACACCCACAACCGAAGAATTTCGGCGCCGGATTGCCGCATGACGTCTTGCGGGGCAACAACGTTGCCGGCTGATTTGGACATCTTTTTGCCCTGTCCATCCAGCACGAACCCATGCGTCAGCACCGCCTCGTACGGCGCGCGGCGATCGGTCACGATGCCCGCCAACAGGGCGCTGTGGAACCATCCTCGATGCTGGTCGGAACCTTCGAGGTACAGATCGGCCGGCCACCATCTACAGGGCTTGAGCACCGCGGCGTAACTCACCCCGGATTCGAACCAGACGTCCAGAATGTCCCGCTCCTTTTCAAAGGTCGATCCCCCGCACTGCGCACAGGAGGTTCCCGCGGGCAACAAGGCCGCCGCCGGCTCCTTGAACCACACATCGGCGCCTTTCCGATCCATGATCGCTGCCACATGGTCGATGACGACAGGGTCGGCCAGCACGCAGCGGCAACTGGCGCAGGTAAATGCAGGAATGGGCACGCCCCAGACCCGCTGCCGGGAAAGACACCAGTCCGGACGGTTGGCGATCATGCCGTTGATCCGGTCCTTTCCCCACGGCGGAATCCATTGCACGCGGTTGATTTCGGCCAAGGCCTGTTGCCGCAGGGCATTGATCTCCATCGAGACGAACCACTGCTCAGTTGCCCGGAAGATCACGGCGCTCTTGCATCGCCAGCAATGGGGATAGGAGTGCGCGAGCGAGCCGTGCCCCAATAATCTCTCTTTGGTCCGCAGGAGTTCGACGATCGCCGGATTCGCCTTGAACACATGCTGTCCCGCAAACTCCGGCACCGCCTCCGTGAAGCGGCCAGCATCATCCACCGGCGCTAGAATTTCGAGCCGTTCGCCGGGCGATGCCTTCGCGTTGTGATCCAAGACGAGCAGGTAGTCATCCATGCCGTGACCGGGGGCAATATGCACACAGCCCGAGCCTTGCTCCAGTGTCACGAAATCACCCAAGAGCACCGGAGACAGACCGGTCGTGAGCGGACGCTGGGTTTCCAACCCTTCGAATCCCTCGCCGCCCTTTTTGACGGCGACGACCTGATACTCGTCGAGCTTGCATGCCTTGGCCACAGCGCCCAGAAGCTTCTCTGCAATGATCAATACCTCCGATCCGGTTTGAACGAAGGCATAGTCGATGTCCTGATGCAGGCAGACCGCCTGATTAGCCGGCAAGGTCCACGGGGTCGTCGTCCAGATGACGACCGAAACGGACGTGATGTCGGAACTCAGTCGTACGGTGGGGAACTTCGCGGCAAGCGCGTTCGACCCACCGGCGACCGGGAACTTCACGTAGATGGAAGGCGAGACGTGGTCTTCATACTCAACTTCTGCTTCCGCTAATGCCGTTCGATCCTGGGTACACCAGAGCACAGGTTTCAATCCCTTGTAGACCCCGCCGCGCTCGACGAATTTGCCGAATTCGCGCACGATCGTCGCTTCATACGCGGGGACCATCGTGAGATAGGGGTTCTGCCAGTCGCCGAGCACGCCTAAGCGCTGAAATTCCTCGCGTTGGATGTGATGGAACTTCTCAGCGTACTCACGACAGAGCGTGCGGATCGCCATCGCATCGAGCGCATGCTTCTTCTCGCCCAAATCCTTGAGCACCTGATGCTCGATCGGCAGTCCATGGCAATCCCACCCGGGAACATAGGGCGCATGGAACCCGGCCATGGTCTTCGATTTGACGATGATGTCTTTCAGGATCTTGTTCAGCGCGTGCCCGATATGAATGCGCCCGTTGGCATAGGGCGGCCCGTCATGCAACAGGTACCTGGGCCGGCCCTTGCCGGCCTCCTGAATGCGCGCATAGAGGCCAATCTCGTCCCACCAGGCGAGCAGGTCGGGTTCCCGCTGCGGCAGATTGGCCTTCATCGGGAAATCAGTCTTAGGAAGATTCAGCGTCGATTTATAGTCCATGAACCAGGGCTCGTATCACCACATGATTTAGGGAGCGAATATACCGGATTGGGTAGCGAGGTACTAGTCCTGGGTCTTCATGTGAGATCGTCAAAAACGACATCCAGCAAGACCCGCAGCAAGCCAGCATCCCAGGAGGTACATCTCAAGCTTCGCTTGTCGCTTCGACCAAATGCGAGCGGATAGGTACTTCGCCTCCAGCTGAGTTTTCTTGTTGAGGGTTTGAGCGACGCGAGCCCTCAATCGGCGTCTCGGCGCGCCGGGGCAGGCGGGTGAAGACGTGCGGTGTGTCACGATCCCGTTAGCTGACTGACATCATTCGATCCAGTGCGATCTTCGCCCAGCGTTTGTCGTCATCCGGGACGACGATAGGGTTCACCACATGCCCGTCGGCGAGATTTTCCATCGCCCAGCACAGATGAGCGGCGTCGATCCGGAACATCGTCGCGCACTGGCAGACCGTCGAGGAGAGGAAGAAGACCTTTTTGTCGTTGAGGTCGCGCTTCAGGCGATTGACCAGGTTCAACTCGGTGCCTACGGCCCACACGGAGCCGGCCGGTGCAGCTGTGACCGTCTTAATAATGAATTCGGTCGACCCCGCCAAATCCGCCCGGTTAACGACATCTTCATGACATTCCGGATGCACGATGACCTTGCCGGCGGGGTACTGCTTCCGAAAATGATCGACATGAATGGCCTGAAACATTTGATGCACGCTGCAATGGCCCTTCCACAGAATCAGCTTGGCCCGCCGGATCGCTTCCCGGGTATTGCCGCCGTTCGGTTGAAACGGATCCCAGACGATCATGTCTTCCCGGGCAAGGCCCATCTTGTTGGCGGTATTCCGTCCCAGATGTTCGTCGGGGAAGAACAGAATTTTCCCCCGCCGGGCCCAGCACCATTCGATGACGGCTTTGGCGTTGGATGAGGTACAGGTGATGCCTCCGTGCTCGCCGCAGAAGGCCTTGAGGACGGCTGCCGAATTCACATACACCGCTGGCATTACGGTCTCCTCGACAGGGAGGATCCGCCCAAGTGACTCCCAGCACTGATCCACCTGTTCGATCGCCGCCATATCCGCCATCGAGCAGCCGGCCGCCATGTCCGGCAGAATGACGGTTTGGTTGCTCCGGCTGAGGATGTCGGCGGTTTCAGCCATGAAGTGGACGCCGCAAAATACGACATATGGGCGCTCCGAGCGTTCGGCCGCGAGCTTGGAGAGCAGCAGCGAATCGCCGCGGAAGTCCGCATGCTCGATCACTTCATCCCGTTGATAATTATGTCCAAGGACCATCACCTGGTCGCCCAGTGTCCGTTTGGCATGAGCGATGCGGCGGGAGAGCTCCTCGCCGGATAGCGACTGGTAGTCCGCGATGGGTCTGGGCAGTGTGGAAACGCTGTTCACAAGAATCCTCAGCATTACTCTGTAGAGCGACATTCTACGACACGCATCCGTAGCCAATCAATGAAACCGCGGCCGCGCAGAAGACCTTGTGCTTGGACCATTGGTGCCTGCGGGTATAGGGCTATTAACCCGTTGACTTCGTGGGAGGCGGGCGATACGATCGAGTTCCAGAGCTAGGGGCGCCACGAGGCTGGCTGAGAATCCGAGCGATCGGATGACCCTTGGAACCTGACCTGGGTAATACCAGCGTAGGGAAGCGGATCAACCGTTGATTTCGGACTCAGCCGCACTCTCCCCCCTGAGGTGCGGCTTTTTTATTGCCCGCACCGTAATCGTTCACGATCCGATGAAAGGATCTCCCATGACGACCATCGGCCATGAAACCACCGCACCGGCCATTACGACCCAACCGTTTCCGGCCTCGCGCAAAGTCTTCGTCGAAGGCACGCAGTCGGGCGTACGGGTGCCGATGCGGGAAATCTCTCTCACTCCGACCAAATCGATGAATGGCGGGGCACCGGCTCCCAATGCGCCGATCGTCGTCTATGACACCTCAGGACCCTACACCGACTCATCCATCAGGATCGACCTCCGCAGGGGACTCGCCGCGCTCAGACGCGACTGGATTCTCTCGCGCGGCGACGTCGAGCAACTGCCTGATGTGACTTCGGAGTACGGGCGTCTGCGTGCGACCGACCCGACACTCAACGACCTCCGCTTTCAACATATCCGCAAGCCGCTGCGCGCAAAGGCCGGCCGCAACGTCACTCAGTTGCACTACGCCCGTCGGGGCATGGTGACGCCCGAGATGGAATTCATTGCCATCCGCGAGAATCAGTCGCGTGAGATTTCACGTGAGCTCGCCTCGCTGAACGGCCATGGCGGCGGCACCGCTCAGCATCCGGGGCAGGCTTGGGGCGCGAACATTCCGAAATTCATTACACCCGAGTTTGTGCGGGACGAGGTCGCCAGAGGGCGCGCGATCATTCCCGCCAACATCAACCATCCGGAAACCGAGCCGATGATCATCGGCCGCAACTTCTTGGTAAAGATCAACTCGAATATTGGCAATTCGGCTGTGAGCTCCTCGATTGAAGAGGAGGTCGAAAAGATGATCTGGTCGACGCGCTGGGGCGCTGATACGGTCATGGACCTTTCCACCGGCAAGAACATTCACGAGACCCGGGAATGGATCATCCGCAACTCGCCTGTGCCCATCGGCACGGTGCCGATCTATCAGGCGCTCGAAAAAGTCGGCGGGAAGGCCGAAGAGCTGACGTGGGAGATCTATCGGGACACCTTGATCGAGCAGGCCGAACAGGGCGTCGATTACTTCACGATTCATGCAGGTGTCCGCCTGGCCTATGTGCCGATGACGGCCAACCGCATGACCGGTATTGTGTCCCGCGGCGGGTCGATCCATGCCAAATGGTGCCTGGCGCACCATCAGGAAAACTTCGCCTATGCGCATTTTGAGGAGATCTGCGAGATCATGAAGGCCTATGATGTGTCGTTCAGTCTGGGCGACGGCTTACGGCCGGGCTCGATCGCCGACGCCAACGACGAAGGTCAATTTGCCGAACTCGAAACGTTGGGCGAACTGACCAAACTCGCCTGGGCCCACGACGTCCAGGTCATGATCGAAGGACCAGGTCATGTGCCCATGCACATGATCAAGGTCAACATGGAGAAACAGCTCAAGGAGTGCCATGAGGCGCCGTTCTACACCCTTGGGCCGCTCACGACGGACATTGCCCCGGGCTATGACCACATCACGTCCGGCATCGGCGCGGCCATGATCGGCTGGTATGGATGCGCCATGCTCTGTTACGTCACGCCCAAAGAACATCTGGGTCTCCCGGACCGAGAAGACGTCAAAGTCGGCGTCGTCACGTACAAAATCGCGGCGCATGCCGCCGATTTGGCCAAGGGCCATCCCGGCGCCCAGATCAGGGACAATGCCCTCTCAAAAGCACGGTTTGAGTTCCGTTGGCAGGATCAATTCAACCTCTCGTTGGACCCCGATACGGCCAAGGACTTCCACGATGAGACGCTCCCCGACAACGCCGCGAAGCTGTCCCATTTCTGCAGCATGTGCGGACCGCACTTCTGCTCGATGAAGATCACGCAGGACGTCCGCGAGTATGCGGCCAGCAAACAAGTGAACGAACAACAAGCGATCCAGATCGGGATGAAGGAAAAAGCAGAAGAGTTCAAACAGTCGGGCTCAGAAATCTATCGCTAAACATTCTAGCGGATGCCGGCTCGAACATCCGCTGAGGAGTGACTCCCATGGGTAAACCAAAACCAGCGCCGCTGCGCGAGCGCGACATCACCAGACAGATTGCGCGCGAATACTACAAAGAATTCGACCAGCTGATTGAAAGCGATGTGATCATCGTTGGCGCCGGGCCCTCGGGCCTCCTTTGCGCCCATGACTTGGCCGACATGGGCTTCCGCACGCTGATCGTCGAGCAAAGTCTCGCGCTGGGCGGCGGGTTTTGGCATGGCGGCTATCTCATGAACAAGGCCACGATCTGCGCTCCGGCACACAAGATTCTGGAAGAGATCGGCGTCCCTTGCAAAAAGGTCAAAGACTGCGAGGGCATGTACATCGTCGATCCGCCCCATGCCACCGGCGCACTCATTACCGCCGCCTATGCCGCCGGCGCAAGAGTACTCAACCTGACCCGGGTCGTCGATCTGGTCCTGCGCCGTGATGGCATCCTCGAAGGTGTCGTGGTGAACAACACGACCGCCGAGATGGCCGGTCATGACATCATTCATGTGGATCTGATCGCCCTCGAAAGCAAAATTGTCGTGGACGCCACAGGACACGACGCGGTTGTCGTCAATCTGTTACACCGGCGAAACCTTTATACCGAAGTGCCGGGGAACGGCGCCATGTGGGTGTCGCGCTCCGAAGAAGATGTCATGGATCACACCGGCGAGGTGTATCCCAATTGTTTCGTGATCGGCTTGGCCGTTGCCGCTGTGCATGGGACGCCGCGTATGGGGCCCGCCTTCGGGTCCATGCTCT
>Ga0070690_100001536_pt1 | contig 12104 bp, 13 predicted proteins | sample KBSS33HmetaG_FD_64671 | JGI IMG/M metagenome (GOLD analysis project Ga0070690, IMG submission 64671) | Switchgrass rhizosphere microbial communities from Kellogg Biological Station, Michigan, USA - KBS S3-3H metaG | ecosystem: Host-associated > Plants > Roots > Rhizosphere ... | reverse complement strand
TTCCCGGGCAACTTCCACTACAACGCCGGTGGCTCGCTGACGCAGAACCCGCAGAGCTGCCCGAGCGCGGGCTGCGGCTACGTCGACACGCTGAACCAGAACATCGGTGCGGTGCGCACGAGCGGTGTCGACGTCGCGATCGGCTACAAGGCCAACGCCGGTGCGCTGGGTCGCTTCAACTTCGAGCTGCAAAGCACCTGGGTGCATTCGTACAAGTACCAACTGGTTCCGGGCGGCGCCTACACGGAGAACGTGGGCATCTTCTCGGCCGGCAACGGCGAGCCGGTGTTCCGCTGGCAGCACAACCTCACGGTCGACTGGACGTACAACGCCCTGTCGCTGGGCCTGGCCGTGCACCACAAGTCCGGTTACGTGGACTTCGACCCCAGCCGCAAGGTCAGCGCCTACACGACGGAAGACCTGTACGGCACGTACGCGATGTCCAAGGGCTTCTCGTTCACCGTGGGTGTCAAGAACCTGGCCGACCGCAATCCGCCGTTCACGAACTACAGCGGTCTGTTCCAGCAAGGCTACGACCCGCGTTACTACGACCCGACGGGCCGTACGTACTACGCTCGCGGCACGTACTCGTTCTAAGCCGCTCGCCGAACAGCGGGATGCCTGCGGGCATTCCGCCGTCCTGCGCAAGGGCGCGGACCACCTCCGGGTGGTTCGCGCTTTTTTCTTGGGCGAACGGATAATGACGGGGCGAAGGAATGACGGCCTCCCGCATGGCGCAGGAGGCCGTCGTCGTCTCGCTGCACACGCTCTCGCGCGTGCGGGCAGGCGGGCCGGCAGCCCGCGCGAGCTCAGCGCGGGGCCAGGCGGATCGCGCCGTCCAGGCGGATCACTTCGCCGTTGAGCATCTCGTTGGTGACGATCTGGTGCACCAGCTTGGCGAAGTCGTTGGGCGTGCCCAGGCGGCTGGGGAAGGGCACGTTGGCGGCGAGCGCGTCCTGCACGTCCTGCGGCATGCCGAACAGCATCGGCGTGCCGAAGATGCCGGGGGCGATCGTCATGTTGCGGATGCCGGTCTTGGCGAGGTCGCGCGCGATCGGCAGCGTCATCCCGACCACGCCGCCCTTGCTGGCGGCGTAGGCCGCCTGGCCGATCTGGCCGTCGTAGGCCGCCACGCTGGCGGTGCTGATCAGCACGCCGCGTTCGCCGGTGGACTCGGGCTCGTTGGCGCTCATCGCTTCCGCGGCCAGGCGGATCATGTTGAAGCTGCCGATCAGGTTGATCGAGATCACCTTGGCGAACAGGTCCAGCGCATGCGCGCCGGTCTTGCCGACGGTGCGCGAGGCCGGCGCGATGCCGGCGCAGTTGACCAGGCCCATCAGCTTGCCCAGGCCCTTGGCGGCGTCGACGACGCGGCGGCCGTCGGCCTCCTGCGTGACGTCGCAGCGCACGAATGTCTGGTCCAGCTCCGCGGCGATGGCCTGGCCGCGCTCTTCCTGCAGGTCGGCCAGCACCACCTTGGCGCCATGGGCCACCAGCATGCGCGCCGTGCCTTCGCCCAGCCCCGAGGCCGCGCCCGTGACGATGAATACCTTGCCCGTGATTTCCATGCTTGCTCCTGTGCCGGCCCTGGCGCCGCGGTGGGCATGGCCGGCGTGATTGACGTTAACGTAAACGTCAATTGTCGCTCGAACGGCACGCAAGGCAAGGGGTCGGCGCGCAGGATGCGCAAATGTGAAGGCCCGCGACGTCGCCGGCGCGGGCCTGTCGGTTCGGCGCGGGCGCGCGCCTCAGTTCTCGAGGGCGTCCAGCGCGCGCCGGGTGATCTCGTCGACGCTGCCGGTGCCGCTGATCTTGCGGCAGCGCGGCGCCTGGGCATCCCCCGTGGCGGCCCATTGCTGGTAGTAGGCCACCAGCGGCTCGGTCTGCTCGTGGTAGGTGGCCAGGCGCTTGCGGACGATGTCCTCGGCGTCGTCGGGGCGCTGCGTCAGCGGCTCGCCGGTGACGTCGTCCTTGCCTTCGACCTTCGGCGGGTTGTTGTGGACGTGATAGGTGCGGCCCGAGGCGGCGTGCACGCGGCGGCCGCTCATGCGCTCGACGATCGCGGCGTCGGGCACGTCGATCTCCAGCACCAGGTCGAGCTTGACGCCCGCGGCCTTCATCGCGTCGGCCTGCGGGATGGTGCGCGGGAAGCCGTCGAACAGGAAACCGTTGGCGCAGTCCGGCTGGGCGATGCGTTCCTTGACCAGCGAGATGATCAGGTCGTCGCTCACCAGGCCGCCGGCGTCCATCACCTGCTTGGCGGCCAGCCCCAGCGGCGTGCCCGCCTTCACCGCGGCGCGCAGCATGTCGCCCGTGGAGATCTGCGGAATGCCGTATTTCTGGCAGATGAACGCCGCCTGCGTTCCTTTGCCTGCGCCGGGGGCGCCCAGAAGAATCAATCTCATCGCTTGCCTTTAAGGTCGGAAATTCTTGGTGGCGCGAACCCGAAACCTGCTCCGGACGCCGGTGCAATATCGGGTGGCCTGGTGAGCCGGGATTACTCGACAGAATATCATGCGCACCCTTGCAGGGCCTTACTGCACCAGCGTGGAACTCCGATGACAACCGGCGGTTTTTCGCGCGGCGCGGGGCTCGTCCGTCAGTCGTTCGCCCCGGCCAGCAGCGCGCGCACGCGCGCCAGATCTTCGGCGGTGTCGACCCCGCCGGGCGGCGCATGCGGCGCGATGTGCACCACGATGCGCTCGCCGTGCCAAAGCACGCGCAGCTGTTCGAGCGACTCGAGCCGCTCCAGCGGCGCCATGGCCAGGGTGGGGAAGGTGCGCAGATAGCTGGCGCGATAGGCGTACAGGCCGATGTGGCGAAGCGCGCCGACGTCGTGCGCGCCGGCCCGCGGCAGCGCAGGGCTGCCTGCCGTCGATCCGTCACGCCACCAGGGCAGCGGCGCGCGGCTGAAGTACAGCGCTCGGAACTTCGCGTCCAGCACCACCTTGACGACGTTCGGATTGGTGAAGTCGGCGGCGTCGTCGATCGCGTGCGCCGCGGTCGCGACGACGGCCTCGCCGTCGGTCTCGAGCAGGCCCGCGCACTGGCGGATCAGCGCGGGATCGATCAGCGGCTCGTCGCCCTGCACGTTGACGACGACGTCCTTGCCGTCCAGGCCCAGCAGCGTGCAGGCCTCGGCGAGGCGGTCGCTGCCGCTGGCGTGGTCGACGCGCGTGAGCACGGCCTCGACACCGTGCAGGCGGCAGGCCTCGAGCACGCGCGCGTCGTCGGCGGCCACCACCACGCGCAGCGCGCCGGAGCGCGCGGCCTGGCGCGCCACGCGCACCACCATCGGCAGCCCGCCGATGTCGGCCAGCGGCTTGTCGGGCAGGCGGGTCGACGCCATGCGCGCCGGAACGAGGACGGTGAAGGTCACGGCGCGGCCCCTCAGGAGGCGAGCGGCGACGCCGGCGTGGCGGTGGTGGCGAGCGGCCGCGCCTCGCTCTCCAGCATCACGGGAATGCCGTCGTGGATCGGAAAGGCCAGCTTGTCGGCCGCGCACTCGAGCTCGACGAGCCGCCCGTCGGCATCGCGGCCGGCTTCGAGCGGGCTCTTGCAGATCGGGCACACGAGCATGGCGATGAGTCGGTGGTCGATGGTCATGATGGGGCGGCCGGTGCTGCCGGCGCGAGCAGGGGAGTTCAGGCGGATGGGGAATGCCGGGCGAGCGCGGCGCGCACAGCGGCGGCGAGGGCCTCGGGCAACCCGAAGTCTAACGTGGCGACCCACACGCGCGTGCGGCCGAGCGGGCGGCCGGCGAGCTTGACGGCGTCCTTCTCGGTGACGACGACGTCGGGCGTGCGCGCCGGCCACGGCAGCGTGGCGTAGTCGGCGTGGTCCGGCAACGGTTGCCGCACGATGGCCAGGCCCTCGGCCTCGAGCATCGCGAAGAAGCGCTCCGGGTCGCCGATGCCGGCGGCAGCGAGCACGGGGCGGCCGCGCAGCGCATGCAGCGTCTCGCGCGACGCGGCCGCGCCGCGCGCCCAGTCGGCGAGTGCCACCGCGCCGCCGAGCGCGCGCACCGCCTCGAAGCAGTGCTCGCGCGGAGCCGGCAGCGCCAGCGCCGGAGGCGCGGGCCAGTGGCCGTTGACGAGGACGAAGCGCGGCGGCGCATCGGGCCCGGCAGGCCGGATCGCGCTCGCGCGCTCGCGCAGCGGCCCCGCGGGCAGCGGGCGGCCGTTGCCGATGCCGCGGCCGTCGAACACGACCAGCTCGACGTCGCGCGGCAGCGCATGGTGCTGCAGGCCGTCGTCGGCGACGATGACGTCGACCTCGGGATGCGCCTCGAGCAGCCGCAGCGCGGCCGCGCGCCGTTGCCGCGCGACGGCCACCGGCGCGCCGGTGCGGCGATGCATCAGCAGCGGCTCGTCGCCGAACGCGGCCGGCGTGGCGGCGGCCGCCGGCGTGGCGGCGTCGAGCAGTTGCACGCCATCGTCGTCGCGGCCGTGGCCGCGGCTGACGATGCCCGGCTGCCGTCCCCAGGCGCGCAGCAGCGCCACCAGCGCGATGACGGTGGGCGTCTTGCCGGCGCCGCCGACGATCACGTTGCCGACCACGATCACCGGCACGGGCAGCGGCTGCGCGCGCGCGCCCGCGCGGCGGCTCGCGGCGACGGCGCCCACGAGCGCCCCCAGCGGCGCGAGGGCCGCCGTCAGCGGCGTCAGGGAGGGGCGCCACCAGTGGCGCTGCAGGAGGCGGGAGAACGCGGCAGACATCGGCTTTGGCCCTCCGCGCGCGGCGGAGGGCAGGCCGTCAGGGCGAGGTGCCGCCGCTGGCGGTCTGCGCGGCGAAGGTCATGCGCGACAGGCCCGCGCGGCGCGCGGCGTCCATCACGTTGATCACCGCCTGGTGGGTCGACATCGCGTCGGCCGAGATGATCAGGAATGGCTCCTTGCGCGCTTCCGCGGCCGTGCGCAGCGCCTGCGTGAGCGCGTCGATGTTGCGGCCGTCCACCGCCTGGTGGTCGACCGTGTAGCGGCCGTCCGCGGCCACCGCCACGATGATCTCGGCGGGCCGGTCGCGCGACGCGTCGGCATTGGCGCTCGGCAGCGTGACCGACAACTCGGTGAACTTCGAGTACGTCGTCGACAGCATCAGGAAGATCAGGATCACCAGCAGCACGTCGATGAACGGGATGAGGTTGATCTCCGGGTCCTCCGGACGGGGCTTGCGGAAGTTCATTTCGTGCCGACCGGCTGGCGGCCCGAGATGACACGCACGAGTTGCGTCAGCAGTTGCTCGGACGATTGCTCCAGCGTGTGCAGGTAGTCGTCGACACGGCCGCGGAAGTAGCGGTAGAACAACAGCGCCGGGATGGCCACGACCAGGCCTGCGGCGGTGTTGTACAGCGCGGTGGAGATGCCGTGCGCGAGCTCGGCCGGGTTGGTGGCGCCGGTGCCCTGCGAGCCGAAGATCTCGATCATGCCGACCACGGTGCCGAACAGGCCCAGCAGCGGCGCGGCGGCGGCGATCGAGCCGAGCGCGTTGAGGTAGCGATCCATCTTGTGCGCGGCGTCGCGGCCGGCGCCCTCGAAGGTCTGGCGCAGCTGCACCTCGCCGACACGCGGGTCGACGCTCAGCAGCTTCAGGCCCGACGCCAGCACGCCGCCCAGCAGCGAGTTCTCGGCCAGCTTGGCGATGACGTCCTGCGACGGCAGGCCGTTGCGCGTGACGGCGATGACTTCGCCGAGCAGGTAGCCCGGCGCGATGCGTGCCGTGCGCAGCGCCATGAAGCGCTCCACGATCAGTGCCACGGCGGCAATCGAGCAAAGAATCAGCGGCCAGATCGGCCAGCCGGCCTCTTGTACGATCTTGAGCAAATCAACCCCTTCGACATGTGATTGGACGAGCCGGCGACAGGCCGCACCGCAGGGCCTTCGCACTCGCGAAACGCAAGCGCGGATTATGGCTTGAGAAGGCGTGCTCCAATGCCGGCGCGGCCCGCTCGCAACGGCAAGATCTTTGCAACACGACGTGAAGCGGCGAGTGCGTCGCGAACCCCGCGCGGCCGTCCGCGGGCAGCTTGTCCACCCATCCACACGATCTGTGGAAAACTTTGTGGGTAACCGGCCGTGGCGGGCCCGCAAGCCGCCATTTCTGGCCCTCCCGATTGCCTTGCCTAAAAAATAGGCAATAAAAAAGTGATTAAAATCAATCACTTATGTGATAGTGACAGCGCCGTGACCGCGATTCGTACCTCTGCTCACACTCTCTGGATTTGTGGAGTACTAGGGTTTGTCCCCTCGATTTGCGACAGGGAGAGGTGTTGATGGCCGACCCGTTCGCGGTGCCCGGCTTCGAGTCGCCCGGCGCGGGACGCGGTCCGGCCGGGGTGCCGGCGCGGCCGCAGGCCTGGAGCGTCTCGGCGCTGCTGCTGGCCGCCGGCGACGCGCTGGCCGCGCGCTTCGGCGCGGTCACGGTGCGCGGCGAGTTGAGCGGCTGCACGCGCGCGTCCAGCGGCCATTGCTACTTCACGCTGAAGGACGCGTCGGGCGGCAGCGGCGCGTTGCGCTGCGCGATGTTCCGGCGCGCCGCGTCGCTCAGCAACGTGCCGCTGCAGGATGGCCTGCAGGTGGAGCTGCGTGGGCGCCTGGCCGTCTACGAGGCGCGCGGCGAACTGCAGATGGTGGTCGAGTCCATGCAGCGTCTGGGCGCCGGCCAGCTGTACGAGGAGTTCGTGCGGCTGCGCGCGCGCCTGTCGGCCGAGGGCCTGTTCGACCCCGCGCGCAAGCGTCCGCTGCCGCCGTTCGTGCGCACGGTGGGCGTCGTCACGTCGCTGGCCGGCGCCGCGCTGCACGACGTCGTGGCCACGCTGGCGCGGCGTGCGCCGCACGTGCGGGTGATCGTCTATCCGAGCCTGGTGCAGGGCGCCGACGCGCCCGCCGCGCTGGTGGCCGCGCTGGCGCAGGTCGAGCAGCGCAACGAGGTCGACGCGCTGCTCGTGTGCCGCGGCGGCGGCTCGCTGGAGGACTTGTGGGCGTTCAACGACGAGCGCGTCGTGCGCGCGCTCGACGGGATGTCGCGCCCGGTGGTCAGCGGCGTCGGCCACGAGACCGACGTCACGCTGGTCGACCTGGTGGCCGACCTGCGCGCGGCCACGCCGACCGCGGCGGCGGAGGCGGTCGCCGTCGAACGTGCCGTGGTGCTGGACGCGCTGACCGCGTCGGCGCGCCGGCTGAGCCTGCGCGTCGAGCAGCGCCTGCAGGCCCACGCGCAGCGGTTGGACACCGCGGCCGCGCGCCTCGCGCGCCCGGCGCAGGCCGTCGGTGCGTGGCGCCAGCGCGTGCAGCGGCTCGAGGCGCGGCACGCGGCGGCGCTGCGCGCACGCTGGCAGGCGCTCGCGCGCACGCACGAGGCCCTCGGCGCGCGGCTCGCGCGGGCCGGCCAGCGCGTGCTCGACGCGCGCCGCGAGGCGCATCGCGCGCTCGGCGCCCGCTTCGTGCGCGCGGCCGAGCGCACGCTCGCGCGCCACGCCGACACGCTGCGCCGCCACGAACAGGCGCTGGCCAACCTCGATCCGCGGCGCGTGCTCGAGCGCGGCTACACGCTGCTCGAGTCGCGCGACGGCCACGCGCTGGTCTCGGCCGCCGCGCTGCAGCCGGGGCAGGACGTCGTCGCCGTGCTGCACGACGGCCGCGCCGAGCTGCGCGTCGAGGGCGTCCAACTCGACGACAAGTCAGCTGGATGAATCCGCGGCGATCCGGGAATTAGCCCCGGTTCGTGGCCGGGCCCGAAAGTGCTGCCTACAATCGTTCGGTCGAGGGCGCGCACGGCGCCGAGGCGGGTGACGCGCCCCTCGCATCCAAACAAGCCAGAAAGCCAGAAAGGACTCGATCCATGGAACACACGCTGCCGCCGCTGCCGTACGCGCACGATGCCCTCGCCCCGCACATGAGCCGCGAGACGCTCGAATACCACCACGACAAGCACCACAACGCCTACGTCACGGCGCTGAACAACCTGCAGAAGGGCACCGAGTTCGAGTCGCTGTCGCTGGAAGAGATCATCAAGAAGGCCTCGGGCCCGATCTACAACAACGCCGCGCAGATCTGGAACCACACGTTCTTCTGGAACTGCATGAAGCCCAGCGGTGGCGGCGAGCCCAAGGGCGCGCTGGCCGACGCGATCAACGCCAAGTGGGGCTCGTTCGCTGCGTTCAAGGAAGCGTTCCAGAAGTCGGCCGTCGGCAACTTCGGTTCGGGCTGGACCTGGCTCGTGAAGAAGGGCGACGGCACGGTCGACATCGTCAACATGGGCGCCGCCGGCACGCCGCTGACCACCGCCGACAAGGCGCTGTTCACGGTCGACGTGTGGGAGCACGCGTACTACATCGACCACCGCAACCTGCGCCCGAAGTTCGTCGAGACGTACCTGAACTCGCTGGCGAACTGGGACTTCGCGGAAGCCAACTTCGCCTGATCCTCGCGATCTCCGGCGTCCCACGCGAAGAGGCGGCCTGCGGGCCGCCTTTTTCATGCGCATGCGATCGCCATGTCGTCAATCAGCGACGCACCGAGAGCGGGGCGCGGGCCCCGCGGCGGGGCGCCGGTGCACGGGTTCGGGCTGTCAACTGGCGGGCGCGCCGCGCGTTGGATCAGGGCCTGGAAACGAGGCGCTTGAGAATCGTCTAGGGACGGCTCGAATGTCCGTTGTTCATTCGGCGAAATGAGGTGTTCCCCGTGGAGGGTCGGCATGAAATTGGAGTATCTTCACGGCCGTTGAGGTCATCCATTCCCACACTCAATTTTCCCCCAACCGGAGGTTTGTACATGCAAGTGAAACTGAACTCGATCGTTGCGGCCGCCATCGCCCTGAGCGCTGGTTCGGCCTTCGCCGACGACATCACGGTCCGCATCGGCCACGTCGGTCCCGTCTCGGGTTCCCAGGCCCACTACGGCAAGGACAACGAGAACGGCGCCCGGATGGCCGTGGAAGATCTGAACAAGGCCAACGTCACGATCGGCGGCAAGCACGCCAAGTTCGAGCTGGTCGCCGAAGACGACGCCGCCGATCCGAAGCAAGGCACCGCCGCCGCCCAGAAGCTGTGCGACCAGAAGGTCAACGGCGTCGTCGGCCACCTGAACTCCGGCACCACCATCCCGGCGTCCAAGATCTACAACGCGTGCGGCCTGCCCGAGATCACGCCGTCGGCCACCAATCCCGCGCTGACCAAGCAGGGCTTCGGCAACGTGTTCCGCCTGCTGGCCAACGACAACGCGCTCGGCTCGGGCCTGGCGCTGTACGCCGCGGACGCGCTCAAGCTCAAGCGCGTCGCCGTCATCGACGACCGCACCGCCTACGGCCAGGGCGTCGCCGAGGTGTTCAAGAAGGCCGCGGCCGCCCGTGGCATCGAGATCGTCAGCGAGCAGTACACCAACGACAAGGCCACCGACTTCATGTCGATCCTGACGGCCATCAAGTCGAAGAATCCGGACGGCATCTTCTACGGCGGCATGGACCCGCAGGCCGGCCCGATGCTGCGCCAGATCGAGACGCTGGGCATGACCAACGTCAAGTTCTTCGGCGGCGACGGCATCTGCACCGAGAAGCTGATGGAACTGGCCGGCGGCGCCAAGACGCTGGGCAACGTGGTGTGCGCGCAAGGCGGCGTCTCCATCGCCAAGATGCCTGGCGGCACGGAATGGAAGAAGCGCTACGACGCCAAGTTCCCCGGCGACTTCCAGGTCTACTCGCCGTACACCTACGACGCCACGATGGTGCTGGTCGACGCGATGAAGCGCGCCGGCTCGGCCGACCCGAAGGTCTACCTGCCGTTCCTGGCCAAGACCAACTACAAGGGCGTGACCACGACCGTGCAGTTCGAGGCCGATGGCGAACTGAAGAACCCGGCGATGACGTTCTACGCCTACAAGGACGGCAAGCAGATTGCCCTGAACTGAGCGACATGTGCGTCTGATCGAGGGGCTCTGCGGAGCCCCTTTTCGTTGCTGCCCGCAAACCCTGCTGGGGTATCGCATCGAGCGCGCGAGTGGTGGCGCAGGGCGGCGGGCGTGCCCCGCTAGGGTCATCAAAATACCGCGGACAGGTGATTCCACGGAGTGGAAAACTCTGCCTGGTGGATAAGATTGCGCTACCTCAAACAGTCAGGGAGTTTTTTTCATGCGGATCGTTTCCATCTCCGCGGCTGCGGCCGTGCTCGTTCTGGCCGGCTGCGCCGCCCAGAATGACGGTCTGGTCAGCGCGCAGGCGCCGACCGTGGTCGCCAGCGCGAACACCGAGCTGACGCCGCAGACCAAGCTCGTGTGCCACAAGGAATCGCCTGCCGGCAGCAACATGATCCGCACGGTTTGCGAGACGGAGCAATCGGAGGCCGATCGCCAGGCCCTGCAGAACAAGCTGCTCAACAACGGCTCGCAGAACGCGGCGAGCCACCAGGGCATCGGGCACTGAGCCCGCCAGAGGCAATCCGGCCGGCAGGGCGCGTCCCGCCCCGGCGTCGAAGCGGCCCAGCGGCCGCTTTTTTCATGGGGCTGCGGCGCGCGGTGCCACCCGACCATTGCTGATTCCGCAATGGACCATTGACGAATGCCGGCCTTGTCCGGCGCGATCCAGGCTCGATCTGCGGTTCACGCCCCCTCGTGGGCAACCTCGAACCACCCCTGGAGCCTCGCCATGAAGTCCACCGTCCTCGTCTCCGCCGTCGCCCTCGCTGCCGCGGCCTTCTCCGTCGCCGCCAATGCGCAGACCGGCCGTCCTTCCCCCATCGAGGTGAAGGCCGCCGCCGACGCGCCGCGCACCGTCGATGCCGACGAAGCGCTCGGTTCGTACGCGCGCTACCTGATGCTCAACGGCGCGACGCGCGAGCAGGCCATCGCCGCGGCGCGCAACGTCGACCATGCGCCCACCCGCACGCTGCTCGCGCAGCGCGCGCATGCACGCGCCAACGCGGACGCCGGCGCCGACGCGCGCCAGTGAGTGCATGACGCGGCCGTGATCCGCGTCAGGGCCGCGCGGGCGCGTTGTCCGCGGGCGGCGTGGGCAGCGGCGGCAGCGTGACCTCGGCCACCTTGCGCTCGACCAGCGGCTCGAAGCTGGCGCGCACCGCCGCCGCCCAGCGCGCGGCGTCGTCGTCGCTCGCGAAGTCGCTGGCCGGGAAGTAGAACGCGACGCGCCCGAGCATGCGGCCCTCGCGGTGCGAATACGTGACCTCGACGCCGTCTTCGACCTTGCCCGCGCGCCTGCCCAGCCAGTGCTCGATGCGCGGCGCGCGCTGGCGCAGGACCTGCTGCAGGTCGTGGTGCCCGAACACGGCCAGGCATTCCATCTCCGACTCGCCGCGCGAGTAGTCGCCGCGCAGCACGCCGTCGCGCGCGGTGCACGGGTTGTCGGGGAGGCGCCGATCCTTGCGCATGTCGGCCACCGGCAGCGACAACTGCATCGCCATGCCGAAGCGGCCGTCGCGCAGCAGCACGACCCAGGCCGTGGTGATGTCGATGTCGCGCGCCATCGGCGGATGGACCTGCTTGGTGTGCACCAGCGTCCAGTTCCCCGGCGGCAGGTGCACGCTGCGCGCACCGATCTGCACCGTTGCGTCGGCCAGCGCCGCCGGTGTCGTGGCGGCGGCCACGTCGGTGGCGCCAACGGCGCGGCAGGCCAGCGCGAGGGCGAGGGCGAGGGCGATCGGCGGCGCGAGGCGCGGGAGGCTGACGGGCATGGACGGACGAGGGCGAGCCGGGGAGCCCCGGATGATGCCTCAGCGATCGACGCGATCGCGGCATCCGGCCTCCCTAGACTGCGGTGCCGCGCCGAACGTGCAGCGAAAGGGTCTGGATCCTTCTGCGTCCGTCCCGCGTCGCTGCGCGGCTTTCGTCGCCTGCAAGGCACCGGCCGTGCGCACCGGGATCGACGCCGGGCGTGCGACGAGGCGTCAGTCGATCAGGAACAGCGAGCACATCGCCACGGACACGAGGCCGCCGGCGGCGACGATGGCGCGGCAGCGCAGCAGCGGGCCGGCGATCTTGACCAGCGCCACCGTCGTGATGACCCAGACGGTCACGACCACGGCCGCGAGGAACACGAATGGATCGCCGATCAGGTTGTGCAGCAGCACCGCCGCCAGCGAGGCCGGCAGCAGCGCCAAC
>Ga0070690_100001535_pt1 | contig 12104 bp, 13 predicted proteins | sample KBSS33HmetaG_FD_64671 | JGI IMG/M metagenome (GOLD analysis project Ga0070690, IMG submission 64671) | Switchgrass rhizosphere microbial communities from Kellogg Biological Station, Michigan, USA - KBS S3-3H metaG | ecosystem: Host-associated > Plants > Roots > Rhizosphere ... | reverse complement strand
CGCTCGGAACCTCACGTTTGACCGTCAGGAGGTCATAAAAGACAGCCGTGGACGCATAGCATGGAACTGATTCGATGTAGCCGGGAAACGGATTGGTATCCAGTTGATCCGCTAATGCGATCGCTCTTTCATTTAGCTCGACCGATATCTCGCTGCCGAATTCTACAACAAGCGAGCTCTCGCTAAGTGGAAAGATTCTCGGTAAGTCCGGAGCAGGCATTATCGCTTTCTTTGTTTGGGATCAAGATATTCGCGAAGTCCGTCGCCGATAAAATTGAACGCGAGAACGGTCAGAGCTATAGCGAGAGCAGGATAAAGAAATACATGTGGTGAATTGTATAGAATATCAAAGCTTCGCGATTCCTCGATCATCGTTCCCCAACTCGGAGCCGGCGGTGGAATTCCAAGGCCGAGGAAAGAGAGCGACGCCTCCGATATGACGGCTCCAGCCATCCCAAGCGATGCCTGTACGATCAAGGGCTGGACGGCGTTGGGCATTATATGCGTAAAGAGTATGCGCATGTTGCTTGCTCCGAGGGCACGGGCCGCCTGCACAAAATCGTATTCGCGAACCTTCAGGACCTGGCCGCGCATAACGCGGGCGTAGCCGACCCAGCCAATGATGCAAAGAGCAAGTATGAGCTTTCCGAGTCCGGCACCTAGAAACGCGACCACAGCGATCGCAAGCAGCAGACCCGGAAATGCGAGAAATACGTTGAAGAGATAGCCCGACAGGAATTTGTCGATCAAGCCGCCATAAAAACCGGCCACAGAACCAATGACTATGCCGATGATCGATGAAACGACGACAACAGTAATGCCAACCTCGAGTGAGATGCGGGCACCATAAACTACCCGAGAGAATACGTCACGTCCTAAAGCATCCGTGCCGAACCAGTGAACCGCTGACGAGCTGGCATACCTGAGCGAAAGGTCCTGCGCCGCAACGTCATGAGTTGCGATAAAAGGTGCAAAGAGCGCCGCCAGAATAAAGACGGCCGCGATCGCAATGCCAATGTAAAAAAGCCTGTTCACCTATGAAAGTCGAATTCTTGGATCCAATTTCTTGTAAATATAGTCGGTCAGCGAATTGGCGAGTATGTACGTTACACTGATCACGAGAACACAGCCCTGAACAAGCCGGTAATCGCGTTTGTTAATACCATCCTCAAGCAGCAGAAGACCCAGGCCCTGCCAGGAGAATATCTTTTCGGTGATGATCGCTCCGGCGAGTAAGACACCGAGCTGAAGGCCGAGAACTGTAACCACCGGGATCAGGCCGTTTTTTAGGACGTGCTTCAACAGAACGGTACGCTCACTCAAGCCTTTTGCGCGGGCCGTGCGGACATAGTCCTCACCTAACTCTTCGATCACACTGGATCGGATCATGCGCGTAAGGATCGCCGACAAGGCGGCTCCGAGAGTGAATGCCGGCAGCACAATGTCTTCGGGATTGGCACTCCCGATCGGCGAGAACCAGCGCAGTTGAACCGCAAATATGTAAACCAGAAACGGGCCGATCACGAACGTAGGCAACGAGATACCGAGCAGCGCGACAAACGAACCAAAATTGTCGAAAAGTGAGTTCTTTCGGCTTCCGGTGAACACGCCCAAGGGTATGGCGATCCCTATAGCGATCACCATCGCAGCAAGTGCCAGTTTGATCGTTGCCGGATACCGGGCGACGATCATGTCGAGTACTGGCTGATCCGTCTTGAACGACCGGCCAAGATCGCCGTGAAGTACGCCGATCCAATAGTTGACGTATTGGTTGTCGGCGCCGTTCCAGACGAGGCCGCTCTCGTTGGTATACGAGAAAAAGAAAGCCGGCTTGTCTAAGCCGTGGTGATGGTTGAAATTTGCCCTTTGCTCCTCGGTGGCGGTTTCACCCAGGATCCCGGTCGCCGGGTCACCTGGCACGAGTTGGATCAGCAGTGTGACCAGTGAAACCACGGTCCAGATGACCAGCAGCATCAGGGCAAGTTGACGGATAAAATTCAGGAGCTTGTACTTCATTCCGAATGGAAATGCATGTAAATCTTACTAGTTAAACCACCTGGATAACAAATTAACTGCCCTCTGCCTGGCTGTCCCGTGTCCCGTGTCCTAAGGAATTTATAAAGAGTTTGTAACCTGCTGATCTAACATGACTTATGTATCCCATAGCCGGGACACAAGAATTGCAGCAAGGTTGGGACAGATGAGACGAGCTATTTTACCCCGATATGCATTGCAGCAATGCCGCCGGTCAGATTTTGGTATCCAACATCGTGAAAGCCTATCTCGGTCATCAGTTCGACAAGCCGTTTTTGATCTGGAAATTTTGAGACGGAGTCCGGCAGATATTCGTATGCTCCGCGGGAACCGCTGACCGCGCCGCCGATACGCGGAAGGACATGATTGAAGTAAAATTTGAAGCCTTGGCGAAAACCGGGGATGACCGGTGACGAGAACTCAAGAACGATAAGACGCCCCCCAGATCTAATGATGCGGCGCAATTCCTGCAATCCGTCTTGAAAATTCGAAAGGTTTCTCAGTCCAAAGGCGATCGTCACCGCATCGAAAACTCCGTCCGCGAAGGAAAGGTTCATTGCGTCGCCCTCGATAAAGGGAATATCGGATCCCGATGCCGAGCGTTTGTTTTGTGCGACCGCGAGCATCGGATGACAAAAATCCGTTCCTACGACTCGAGCCCGTGCATTTCTTTGCAATTCAAACGCAAGGTCCCCCGTACCGCAGGCAACATCGAGAACTATTGCATCTTCACGATCAAGGATGTCACGCAGCATGGCTTTAACGGCCCGCCGCCAGCGTTTGTCGATGTTGAGAGAAAGGAAATGATTGAGGAAATCGTATCGAGCGGCAATGCCGCCAAACATTTCCCTCACTGCCCTGGCGTGGGCGATCTCGTTAGCCGTGCGCTCGGTCATTTAGTAGAAAAGACTCAGTTGGACGTTTTGGAAGTATTAAGTACAACGACCGCGACGGGTTGTTTGGACAATGCATCGGCCACACGTTGGACATCGGCGGCGGTCAAGCCGGAAACTGTCTGACGCTGATCATCTATCGAAACCATTTTATATGTGTCGATATCGAGTTGCCGGTCGACGGGGTTCTTGGCGTACCACTCCTGCGTATAAGCCGCTTTTGCTGAGTTGAATTCAGTATCGGTTATTTTCGTCTGGATAGCCGCAGACACAAGGTCGTTGGCCTCGATCTTTGATTCAACCGTGGTTGAGGCAACACCGGACATCCCGACCGATATAAAGCCCGGAAGGATCCGTCCTTCACTCCGAACGCGAATGCCCGAACGGTATTCTGCCGGGACCTTCTCTTTGATACGGTTTTCAATGATGCGAGCCAAAACGCCCGAGGCGGCAAAGTCCTTATCGTTAAACGAATAACCGCGAGCGATATATCGGACCTCGAAGCTGCCCGGAACCGGCGAATCGATCACCTGGGCGGCCGTTGGCGGTGCATCAGGCTGCCGAAAAGTCGATGGGACTTTTTTATCTGCCTTAAGCCACGAACCAAAGGTTCTCCTCACAGCGCGGTAAGCCAGGTCAGGATCGAAATTTCCTGAAAGTGCAACGATCGCGTTGTCTGCCGTCAAAAAACGCTGTTTGGCATCGATAAGGTCGGCAAAATCTATGCGCGAGACCGATTCGAGGGTGCCTTCGGACGGACGCCCGTACGGAAAGGTCCCTAGCAGGCGTTTGGCGGCGGCAGCGTCGGCGACATAGGCCGGATCTTTTTCAAGCTGGGTCACCCTTTCGAGCTGCCTGGCCCGCAGTTTTGCAGTCGTTTCTTTGTCGATAACCGGAGTCGAGATCGCGCGGCCGACCGTTTCCAGCAACGTCAGAAACTGATCAGGTGCCGAACTGGCGTTGATCTGGATGTAATCGTAATTGCTGACGATCTCGAGGCTGCCGCCCAGGTCATCCTTGAAGAAATCGCGAGACTCTGGCGTAGGGAAAATATTCTCGGCAAGGATCTTCATCACGCCCTCTCTTCCTTGTGGGTCGAATGAGGAGCCGCTATGTATTCGCACCTTTAGCGTGACCTTATTGGCCGTAGAATCCCGCCACATCAATAGCTTAAGGCCATTGAGAAGCGTCTCCTGGCGGGGCTTAGGAGTCTGTGCGAAACTACCGGACGCAAACACCAGCAGCGTGAACAAAGCGGTACAAGATCGAGCTGAAATCTTTCTGAAAAACATTGGTCTCAATTTTAGCAGGGAATTCTGTCAGTGCTTAGTTGCGAACCGCCGCGCAAATGTTGTCGATGCTATGTGATACCAACAAAGAATCACCCGCCACCTATAATTTTTACCAGTTGGCGGGTGGCCTGCTTCCCCGGATAATCCAAAGCGTGCGGTTTGTTTCGCTATAAGAAAAGAAATTTTAGGGGTTGACGGGCATCTGGTCAAACCAACGGTGCATCTATGGAAGTTGAGTGTTCATGGTAGTTTCAACTGGAAAAGTTAGCGAAAACGCTTAACATCTGTTGAAAACGCGGTATAATTAGACGACAATTTGCGGTATTTCCCCACAGTTCCATACCGCTATTGTGTGAGGCTTGTAAGAAATGGCAAAAAAATTAAAGTATTGCAGTTCGTGTGAAGAAGGGTTTGCCGAGAGGTTTGCTTTTTGCCCTGTTTGCGGAGCTACGCTGCAGACTTTCGAATTAAACCCGGTTACCGGTGAGACCTCGCCTAAAGGAGATATTCCCGCCGCTAATCTTGAAGCCAAGTCCCCTAGTTTTGAAGCCACACCTGCCAACGACCAGGCAGCGGTTGAAAAATTTAACGGTGCGGCGACCGAGGATACATATATCCCGCCTACCGAGGCATTCTCGCACGTTGAGGAGCACGTGCCCGAAGCCCCGAAAGCTGAATTCTTTCATAACGAGCTGGCTGATGACGTTGTAGAAGCGACGGCGGCGGCCAACTTCGAGGCACATGTCGCGCCAGCGTTTTCTCCGGAACTTGATACGCCGGCCGCGCCGGCGTTCTCTCCGGAACCTAAGACACCGGTGACAACGGCGTTCTCTTCGGCGCCTGAGGCTCCTGTCAAGACATTTTCTGCTCCTGCCAAAAAGTCCTGGAGTGCGAATTCGCTTGTTTCCGACGGTCCGGCTCCGGCGTTCAAGTTTCCAAAAACGGTTTCGGCCAATGAAGCATCTACGTTTGCCTTCGTTACGGACGGAGCAGCTCCGGCATTCAAGTTTCCCAAGCTGGCTACATCAGACGGTCCGGCCCCGGCGTTCAGGCTTCCTCATATCAAGGATGAGGACTATGGAATAACTGTCATCAACGATGGTAATTCGAAAGAGAAGAACGGCCTTTTGCTGGGAGCGGCGATCTTTATGGTCACGCTCCTGGTCGCGTTAACGGTCGGGTCCATTTTCTCTAAGGACTTTGGTGTCGGTTGGTCGGGCGATAGTGATATTTCGTGGATACCTGATATTGATCCGGTTGCCGTGGAAGAACCAGAGGTCAAACAGCAGCAGAAAAACAATGCCGGCGGCGGCGGCGGCGGGGGTAATGAAGATCCTGAGCCCGCAGCTAAAGGCAAACCGCCCGCAATGATGGACAAGCCGGACGTTGCTCCGGACGTCAACATGGAACGCCTTACGAATCCAACGGTTACTCAGCGAGTAGGCGTTCAGGGTCCCAATCAAGCGAAGGTCGATGCTGATTCGAGATACGGTTTATTGAACGGAGCTGACAACAATTCTAACGGTCCGGGTTCCGGCGGCGGTATCGGAACAGGCCGCGGGGGCGGTGTCGGATCCGGCAATGGCTCAGGACTCGGTTCGGGCAGCGGCGGCGGTGCCGGTTCTGGAAACGGTGGGGGAATTGGTGACGGTGACGGTCCCGGCGGCGGCCCTCCCGGGATAGTTGAAAAGGTAACAACGCCTCTCAAGATCATTTCCAAGCCTAAGGCTCCGTACACTGACGAGGCCCGGCAGAACAATGTTCAGGGAAGCGTGACCCTCAAGATCACTTTCCTGGCGTCCGGACAGATCGGCGGCGTCACGGCCGTTACCCGTTTGCCTTACGGTTTGACTGAACAAGCTATCGCAGCGGCGAAGCAGATCAGGTTTGAGCCGAAAAAGGTAAATGGTGCCCCGGTCTCGGTTACCATGACGTTCCAGTACGGATTCAATATTTATTAATGCCATTCACGGCGAGAAAAAAAGGCTGCTCATCCGAGCAGCCTTTTTGTTTTTCGTGTAAGAGCCAGCTGAAGCCGGTCTCAAACTAGATCATGTCGTCGTCCGTCTTAGAGATCTCGCGCAGTTCATAGCGATCCTCGTCCCGTTTTTCGATCTTGCCCAGGAAATCGAGAGGTTCATTATCCTCATAATCGATTCCCATAGCGTGGGCGTTCTCTTCGACATCTGACTGGTCGGGAGTAGGATTGTGGCCGAATACGGACTCAGCTCCCGATGTATTTACTTCTTCCCAATCTGCGTCGACATCGCCTCCGGAATCGGCGGGCGACGAGGAATGGTGTTCCTTCAATCGATCCGATAGTTCATTGGGCGCGTTAGGCGAGTTTTCTATCTCCTCGTTCATAAATTCTCGTATACGCTCATCGGCGAGCGGTTCCCCCGTGAAAAATTCTAATGCCTTTCCGTTCATTTGTCCGGTTAACTGAATACGAGCATGATACAACCACGGAGGGCGATCTCCAAACTTTTTTCAGATAAAAACTACGGTTTGGGACGAGGGGATCTCAAATCGCTTTCTACAGCGTATGTTTAGGCACGCAAGCATATCATCAACGCGGACCATGTAATCGCGTGACTTGTCGAATCGCGCCCGGTCCTGCTGGTTCATCGATCGCGGAGCCTGTCTCTTCTTGGTCCTTTTTATCCAGCGAACGTCATAGTCGTTACGCTCGCGGCAGAAAGGACATGAATAGCTCGCTTTTTTGATCTCCTGCTTTTCGTCGAAAATATCTCGCTCGTGCATAAAAGTATATTAACTGTTTTTGCAGGAATTAGTTAATTGGCATGTTGGCGACAGGAACGTGCCTTACAGATCGCGCAGGTATTTGAAGCTGAAGATGCCGGTATTGTGGCCGTCGGAGAAATGAAAATTGAGAGCGTAGCGGCCGACGACAGAAACGTGAGTGAACGACACGTCCTCAGAAACGCTTTCGTCCCTCAGGACCTTTTCGCCGGTCCACTCGTTTATGCACCCTGCGCAAGGGCAAGCCCTCCGAAGCCGAGGAGCGGAGTAGCGTGTTTCAGTATCGTCAGACCATTTGATCGTGAACTCACTGTCAGACTCTTCGATTATTTGAAGAGGTTCGATCATTTACTGTTGAGTTTGTCTTCGATCGCGTTAGGTTCGATACCGTAATGTGTTGCGTGATAGACGGGGGCTCCTTCCCATAGAACAAACGCCTGCGGTGAAGCGTGTCTGACTCCCAGTCGGTCGGCAATAGCGTTTGAAATTTCACGGTCCTGTTGGACGACGACCACATTTATTTCGCCCTTGACAGCCGTTAGCTGCTCGTAAATGTCAAAACTGATGCCGCAGCTATTGCTGTGTTTGAATAGCGCAACGGGGCGAGTGTGTGACTCGGCGAACAACTCGTCGAGGCGGTCGATGGACGAAACTCTTATAAAACCGGTAGACATGGATGTTTAAATATTAGCATCAGCCGGAAATATCCTGCGGTAAGCGACCAAATTTCCGGCGAAAATGATCGGAATAACAAAGTATATGCCGACACCGCAGGCGAAACCGCCCGCTAAGGATAAAACGAAATTTACCGCGTACAATCCCGCAATACCGCCAAGATTCTTCCAAACGGCCTTTGAGCTTGTAAGCATCGCCTTGAATGCACCCATTTTTCGGTCCACGATCAAAGGAAACGCGAACAGAATGAGCGTGTGAAAACAAACCATGATCACGATGAACACCAGGTCCACAACGAAAGCCCCGCCGATGATGCTCCATAGCTCACTCTCGCTAAGATGATTGCCCATCACGGCTGCCATTATCAGCGGAAAATAAAGGATGCCATAAAGAAATAACATCGGAACTATTATGAACGCGGCAACGACGAGCCCCGGAAGCCACCATGAAAAACCCTTCCATAGGTCATCGAAAACTACCGGCCCGCCATCTATTCGCTTCAAATAGACGTAGTAGATCCCGCAAACCATGCCTCCGAGTAAAATGTAGAGGGTCATGGCTCCGATCAAAACACCGACCAGCGTGACGGCAAAAAGCAACCAATAGTCGGACTTGATCAGCTCCCAGCCTTCTTTTACACATTCGATCGGCTTGATGGCACCGGTGCGGAATTCCATAAAGTTGTCAGTAGTCAGTTGTCGGTTGTCAGTTATTTGGGCCCATTCGCAATGAACGGGACAGGCCGTTTATAAGTCTGCCAACCTCCGCAGTTTGTTCCAGAAGGTCCGTAACGTCCGCGTTCGTAAGAAATCCCAGGTTTGCGGCGATCTGAAGTTGCGTCTCAGTCTCCATCAAAGAACCATAGGCAAAAGAAAGATGGTGAAGGAATTCCTTCGGCGAATCCCGTCCTTGTCCTTCGGCGATGTTTGAAGGAACCGAAACCGCTGCTCTTCGCATTTGGGCCGAAAGCCCAAAGGTCTCTGTTTTCGGAAATCCTTCCGTTTTGGCGTAGATTTCAGTTACCAGTTTCATCGCTTTTTGCCACGCCATTAGGTCGCGATAGCTCTTACCTGCCATTATTCTTTTCAGAAAAGCTTTAAAGGATGAATGTTTCGGGCTTGCTGACGGTCTAACTGACAACCGGCAACTGACTACCGACTACTAAGGTAGATACGTTCGATATAATCCTTCACCATTCTATCACTTGAAAACGCAGGCGTCAGAGTTTTGATCGCGTTCCGCATTTTGGCGATCCATGCACGAGGCAGTCCCGAATCGTCGGTCAAGTAATATGCGGGAATGATCTGATCTTCGAGAATTGAATAAAGCGAGTGGGCATCCTGTTCATCAACTGTTTGATCGTCACCTTCGCTTAATTCGCCGATCGCAAAACCATTTTCTCGGTTGTAACCCTCGATCCACCAGCCATCGAGAATGGAAAAATTCAAAATGCCGTTCATCGCCGCCTTTTCGCCACTGGTCCCGCTGGCTTCAAGCGGACGGCGAGGAACATTCATCCAGACATCCACTCCCTGTACGAGGTAGCGGGCAATTTCCTGGTCATAGTCTTCAAGAAATACGGCCCGATCCTGCCAGTTTGAATCGTGATTGATACTCATCAAATGCTGGAGAATGTACTTCGCGGTTCGGTCCTGCGGGTGAGCTTTACCGGCAAAGACGAACTGGACCGGATGTTCATCGTTGTCAACCAATTTCAGCAGACGGTCGAGATCGGAGAACAGGAGATTCCAGCGTTTGTAAGCAGCGACCCTACGTGCAAAGCCGATGGTCAATACGTTCGGCGAGAAAAGCTTGCCTGTGTCTTCGTGTTCGTGAATTGTTTCAAGACTTCCCGTTTCTTTGACACGTGTTTTTTCACGAATGAACGCGATGAGCAGATTCTTGAGCGTCTGATGTGATCTCCAGATAAGCTCGTCGGGGATCGTATCGATCGCATTTGTCCAGTCGATCGGGTTACGCAGGATCTCCTTCCATTGGTCACCGAGCTTCGACGCGTAAAGATCCTGAAAAGCCCCGGCGATCCAGGTTGGCGGATGAACGCCATTGGTGACGTGTGTAATTGGAACTTCCGCCGGAGATTCCAGGCTCGGAAACATCCGATGCCAAAGTTCTCTCGATACCTCGCCGTGTTTTTCACTCACCCCGTTTGCCGATCGACACATGCGGAGAGCAAGTGGAGTCATCCCGAAAAACTCCTGATCATCATCCGGGTTGACCTTTCCAAGAGCAAAAAACTCGGGCTCGGTGAGTTTTAATGCCGAGATAAAATCCGCGTCGAAGCAATCACGAAGCTGTAGAGGAGAAAAGACGTCATTACCCGCTGCGACGGGCGTATGCGTGGTAAAAACACAATTTTCCCGCACGGCAGATCGTGCATCTTCAAAAGATCTATCTGAATTTGTGGTGAGGTACTCACGCGCGAGCTCAAGAGTCAAAAATGCAGAGTGGCCTTCGTTCAGGTGATAGACCGCGGGCTCGATATCAAGCTGTCGTAAAAGCCTTACGCCGCCGATGCCAAGTACCTTTTCCTGCACGATACGTGTCTCAGTATCACCGCCGTAGAGATGGCCAGTGATCAGTCGATCAACCTCGCTGTTCAAGTCGATATTTGTATCCAACAAGTACAGGTTAAGTCGTCCGATCTTTGCCAGCCAGGCCTGGGCGTAAACCTCGCGGCCGCGGATGCGCACGCTTATCAAGATACGTTCGCCGTTTTCGTTTGTTACTGGTGTGACAGCCAGTTCGGATTCAAAAAGGTCGCTGTAGGCTTCTTCCTGCCATCCATCATGAGCTATTCTTTGCCGGAAATAGCCGTAGCGATACAGCAGGCCGACGGCAACAAGCGGAATATTCAGATCGCTCGCAGATTTAAGATGATCGCCTGCCAGAATCCCAAGACCGCCCGAATAGTTTGGAAGGGAATTGTGCACGCCGTACTCGGCACAAAAGTAGGCAACTGGATGCTCGCCAGAGATCTCACGAACGCCGTTTACCGGTTGGGAAATGTATTCCTCGAATTTGCGATCAAACTTCTCCAGCCGGTCCCGATACGATGGATCTGCAGCTTTTTGCCAAAGTCGAAGCGACTTGATTCGTTTTAGAAACAGACGTGGATTCTGCTCGCACCGGTCCCACAACGTCGGGTCAAGATCGCGAAAAAGGGTCACGCCGTCGGGATTCCACGACCAGAAAAAATTTTTCGAAATTTCGTTAAGAGGCCTGAGAACTTCCGGAAGTTCTCGATCGATTTTTGGTGCGGCAAAAGGCGCATCGGACGGCTGAAAGCCGTGAGCAGGCTGCATATTTACTAGATCCGGTTCGGAAAACTCCTTCATAAACTCCGAGGAGATACTTTGTTGCCCTTCCGAGCAAAACATCCAAAAACTATAAACGATTGATTTGCGGGCAAGCAAATCAAGGATGGTTTCAGAAGTGATGATATTTGCAGAACACGTTAGCGTCAGCGTCCGAAAAGAATACGAGCCGAATCTGCTCGATAGCAATATCATTTTCGAGAAAACTCATTATTGCTTGAGAAACAACGCCTGCCGCCTCGGGTTTGGGATAATAGAACGCTCCGGTGGAAATCGAAGGAAAGGCTATCGAAGACAAGAAGTTACCGACAGCGAGAGAAAGAGAATTTGTGTAAGAGTCGCGAAGGAGCTCGGCATCGCGGCCGTTATTCATACCGTAAACCGGACCGACCGTGTGGATCACGTGCTTAGCGGGAAGGCTGCCGGCGGTCGTAATTACAGCCTGCCCGGTCGGCAGGCCTTGCGGATATTCGGTTGAACGGATCCGCTTACATTCCTTCAAAATTGTCGGGCCGCCTTTGCGATGTATTGCTCCATCGACACCTCCGCCGCCAAGCAGCGTTGAGTTGGCAGCGTTCACAATGGCGTCGACAGTTTCTTCGGTGATGTCGCCTACCTTTACGATCACACGGCCGTCAAGAAAAGTTTCCACGATCATTCAAAGAAATCTTAGAACGATTCGGTTTTCTTACTCAAATGACCAACCGGCATGAAGCGGTAGTGAGCCGCCACGATGAGCCCGAATATCGACCCAACGGCCGTCAATCCAACACCCACGTTAAAATAGTTCGAGAAATTGCCGAGCCCGATCATCCACCACAAAACCGCCATTATCACTCCACCCAAAGCAAAAAAAGCAGGGATCGCGACCCACTGATATTTAAATCTTCGCGGCTTGTCCACGCGGCTATAAAACAGCACCGGTTTCAGGCGATCATACTCCCATCCAACCAGATAAAGGCCGGCGAGAGTCATCAGGATAGTGATCAGCCATGTGCCCTTGAAACCCACTGAGCATGTCAGGACGGCGATATTTGCGATGATCGGAAGGAATAACAATGCTCCGATATGTGCAGTTCGAGGAAACAGCAGCAAAAGAGCAGCGATGATCT
>Ga0070690_100001532_pt1 | contig 12110 bp, 11 predicted proteins | sample KBSS33HmetaG_FD_64671 | JGI IMG/M metagenome (GOLD analysis project Ga0070690, IMG submission 64671) | Switchgrass rhizosphere microbial communities from Kellogg Biological Station, Michigan, USA - KBS S3-3H metaG | ecosystem: Host-associated > Plants > Roots > Rhizosphere ... | reverse complement strand
CCCGCGTTTGTCTTTCACCACGTATGTTTCGGCCTTGATATAACGGCTCTTCGGATCAAACATGCGCACTCCTCAAATCGGCAGCATGCCGATAATCGACTCCACGCTGTTGGCAATATTCGCTGTAGCAAGCGCTTCTTTCTGCGCCTGCGTGAACTTGTAACAAGCCTTAGCTATCTCAACGATCGCCGATTGACTTGTGTCGCCGGCGATGTTTAGCAGGTGATTCTCATCAAGCACTTTCAAACCGATGGTTACCTTCGCGCGGATCGGATAGAGCAGTGGCGAATACTGTTGTTCTTCAACGTTGAAAGTGATGATGCGCACTGGAACGATCCTGCCGGGCCCCCAGAAGAACAGAACGATTGGCACATCGCGCCGCGGAACTACATCTGCGGCACTTCCAAAACTGATCCCGCTCGTGAGTGAAACATTCACAGACACATTGAGCAGTCCACCGATAGCTCCCGGTCCGGGTGGATAACAAAGCATCTCCATCGCCGAAATGCGGTCTGCTACGCCTGCAATCGTTGCGATCGGATGCGAGCTTGGTTCTTCGAGCGCATCGGCAGCATCAAGCTCAAGGGTCAGGTTAAAAGTCTCGGTGGGATCGAAGGGCTGACGCAGTTGATTAGTTTGAGCATCAGTTAGTTCTGTCAGTGTTCCATGTCCTTGTTCATCGTATGTGCTCTGTCGGGCGATCGGCGTCCATGGTGTTAATGTCCGCGTCATTTTCTCGGGGTTGTACTGAAAAACTATTATGTTGGGGATAGGGATCAACATCGGCGCCTTGAATTGAATCAACGCACCTTTCAGAAGTTTTGGACTGCGTGTGAATCCGTTAGCCATTCAAAATCCTTTAGTCAGTCGCGACCATTTCCTGCGTCACAACAACTTCGACCGGCGGCAGTTGTAATTCCCCAACCCACTGATTAGCTGGTCCATCTTCATCGCTGTTGAATACCGCGGATGCTTTCAATAGATACGTACCAGGTTTGAGTCCCCACCTACGTCCTCCAATCGCCAGAAGAACCATTCCCTGCTGGCGTGTTGGCACACTTCCCGTTTGCGCATCCACGCGAATACCGGCGTAAGCGTCGGTTGGAATTACGCACCATTGCCGAACTTGCCTTGGTCCATTGGCGGAGGATTCCAACGTGGGCACAGGTGTTCCGGAAACGTCATAAACTTCGCAGCTGATTTTTGGTTGATTAATCACTGCAACCGGATCAAAGCCTTCGTTTCTAATCTCCAGATGAACTGCATGTCGCAGACCAGGCCTTAGGTCTTCGAATACGACGAGTAGGCGACCAACAAGGCGGTCGGTTTTCGTGGACCATTGCTTGGAAGAATCTTTGGACATCACGCGTGTTAGCAAACTGACCCGTCGATTCGACGGCAGAAGTTCCCCGAGTTGTGTTTACCGACCGTCGCATTACAGAAGAAAGTAGAATCCACGTGTTGATTTGCAACGAAGCCTCCCGGAAACGGTGTAGGGGCGCCAGCGCCTACAGTGAAGAACCACGGGATCGCCCAGTTCAAATTCGAGGCACCACAGGTTGGGAACCCCATGAAAGTTCCTGTGGAAGGTGTAAAGAACCAGATCCCGTCTGGAGAGATTGCGTTAAGAGGACTGCCCGTCGCCGAGTTGCCACGACCGGCAGCGCCGAATGTGCCGCCAACGTGAGGTCCGAATACGCTAAGAAAACTTCCGGCAGGTGTTACAACGGCAGGGCAGTTTCCTTCGCTGAAGACAACGCCCCAAAATGAAACATCTCTGGGAAGAGCAAACACGTTAGCCTGGAAGCCTGCTCCCCATGTGCCTGCGGCGATAAGTGGCGCGCCCCAGCCGCCGAAATTAGGAGATGTTCCAGCCACCGGAACGAAATCCAAATCATTCGGCTCGACGATTGTGATGACCCTCGTATCGACGACACGTCCGGCCGTAGCGCCCGTTGCGACGCGGAGTTCTAGTGTTACTACCGCCGCGTTTGGTGGCGCTGTGTAATCTGCCGTCCCTGCCTGAGTGACGTTGGCTAGTACTCCTCCACCCGCTACCAGGTGCCACTCCAAGCCATTCAAATCTGCAGCTGTCGCTGCGGGAATGGAAAAGAAATCCAGAACGATGAATTCATCTACACCGAACCTAACGTGGCTGCGACCGGCAAAGTCATCCAATGGCGTAAGTCTTCCAATAACGATCGGCGGCGAAAACAAACCTCCAGGACTGCTGCTAATAACTGCATGTTGATTGTCGGCTGGTGCAGCGCCAAAGTCGGTCGATGTGCCGTGTGCAACAACAGTAATGTGAACGGGCGGGATACCACGCGCTATCAACGCGGCACGTACGTGTTCCGCCCGTTCACATGACAACGTCCAGTTCAAAGCTTCGCCACCGGGCGAACTCGCGCCCGTCGTGCTGGCATACCCGTGAACGACAATATCGTCTGTTCCTCCAGCAGCAATCCACGCGGCTACAAAAACTGTCAGTTGAGGATCATGCGTTGGCCCACCGACGGTTGTCCCTCGCTCTGGAAACGTCAGGTCGGGACCTGCGGGCGTCCCGGCTGTTAGATCCGTGGGACAGGCAAAACCTGCAGGAATGGCCGCCGGATCACCCGCGCGTTGGATAACTCCTGACACTTGCGATCCACTGCTATTTCCCACATGACCTACATTCGGTCCGCCACCTTCAGTTAGTGATCTCGCAGCTCCCTGCTGAATCACGTGGGCAAGTTCGTGCGCCAAGAGTCGATTGCTTTCGCCACCACCGGGCGAATACTGGCCGGCGGCAAACGCAATGTGGTTTCCGACGGTAAACGCCAATGCACCCAAGTCGCGTGCTGATTGAGCCGCGGCAGCATCTGCGTGCACTCGCACCTGGCTGAAGTCGTAGCCGAACCTCGGCTGCATAAAGCCTCGCGTCGTAGCATCGAGAGGTGCACCTGAAGACCGAAGTACGTGATCGACACTACCCGGCACTTCGGTTGCCCTGGTCGCACTAGTCGGCAGTCGTTTCAAGCTGAGTTGTTTGTTCTTACATTTGCCACACGTTCCATGACACGCACACTGTCGTTGGACTGATTGATTGCCCACCGCACCTTGATCGACATTCGCCGTTCTCTGGTGAAGAGGCATGCGCATTACCTCGCTGGCCACACGATCTGCTTCCTGTTCAAACGGATCATTCGCTTTGCCGATGGTCAGTTTTGTTTGCAGCACACCAGATCCGTTGGCTCGATGGTGATTACCAGCACCCGAACGCGTTCTTGGTTGTTCATGCGCACTAAACGCGGACGCAGGAGACTTACCAGCTATTTGAGTTTTTTGTGCGGTCCCTATCATCGTTAGTCGCCAACAATTCCGTTCTCTTGTGTGGTGCGCCCTACCTACAAATGACTGCGAATACTCCGAGCAATTTCATTCGCCATTTGATCCGTTGTTGCGTTACAGCCGGCATGCACGGTGGTGTTGAGTGACGCAATGGTCCGGGGTTGTCCTAGATCACTCACTTGATCGGCAAGACTCTCAGCCACAGCCTCGCCGAGACGTTTTGCCTGGTGTCTTTGCGACCATGGCACACGCAATCGCAACTCGTTGATTTGAACCTTTGAACTCATGCCGCTTCCTTTATCCGCAGAATCCGATCACGTTCTCTTGGTCCAATAGCTCGACCTTCCTTCGCCAGTTCCCTGTCTAATCCGGTCAACAAGTGCTGGACGTTCAGGGGTTTGTTTTCAGCCCGTGCGGCAAATAGTGCTGCGAGCACAGCAAACTTGATTTGCGCACCCGTTACATCACTGATTGTGCTCAGGAGACTGAACGCCTGGTCCAGCGCCTTGGCACGTCTTTCACCGGCAAGAGCACTAACCAGCTTGGTCCATAAGGTGTGTTGCAGGGTGGCGTCAGGTTTTGGAAACTCAACGAGGTAACGAATACGCCGTAAGAATGCTGCATCAATATTTGTCTTTAGGTTCGTCGCGAGAATCGCAACGCCAGGGTAACTTTCGATCGCTTGCAGCAGATAAGCCGTGTCGGTATTTGCGAAGCGGTCTTGCGCATCCCGTATTTCCGTCGATCTCCGTGCAAATAGCGCGTCCGCTTCGTCAAAGAACAACACAACATCGTGTTCAGCTGCGACGCGAATCACCTGTTCGACATTCTTCGAGGTTTCACCTACCCATTTGCTGACGAGTTGAGCGACGTTGACGCGACAGAGATCCTGCGTAAGACGAGCGGCAATAACTTGCGCGGCCATCGTTTTTCCTGTGCCCGAAGGTCCACTAAATAAACCGACCAGACCACGACCTTGCGGGAACAAACGCTGCGCTGCACTTTGCTGCCAGAAATCAGTACGTTCCTCGGCTTCGAATGCAATCGCCTCTAACAACTGCTTGACGCCACGCGGCAGAACGAGGTCATCCCAGGTGAAGGGACACTCAAGAATTTGCGCAAGGTTTCCAAATCGATCTCTTGCACCTTGCCGGACGAGCGTAGCGGCTTCGGCCGGGGTTGTCGCACCGAGTCGGATCGCTCTATCGATATCGCCAGGCCAAACACGATGCCGATCAGCGAGCCGGTCAAGTTCATCCGGCGACCACTTACGCGCGAGCGGGGTTCGCGCTCGCCAGAGTTGTCCGCGTGTTTCCGCTTCCGGCATCGGTAAGCGAATCAACCGGTCAGTTACACCTGAAACCGCGGGTGGTTCTGATCCGGGTTCACACAGGATGAATTGCAGAGGGAAAAAAGGTTGGCTTCCCGGCCAGCGCTGACGCGTAATTGCGTCGCCGATCCAGCACAGCGCAGCTGTTTCCAAAAATGCCTGACGCTGTGTATGCAGAAAGAACCGCTTCCAAACTGTGTCATCGGGACCATCGGAATCGACTGCAAGCAAGGGCATGCCGAGTCGTGCGGCAACCGCGGCAGCAAAGTTAGGTTTGCCCGCACCGCGTGGAGCGGATATCACGATGCGGAGGCGAGTCGTCTGGGTACCTTGAAGAGAGTTTTGCGCCCAGGTGACTGTTTCAGACAAAGGCCACTCAGGAAGAACCGTTCCGTTGGATTCAGCCAAACCAACGGCACCAATCAACACATCATCGAGCGTGCTGTTGCCAAGCAACCAATCTTTGATTTGTCGATCAATGATCAGAGCTTCTGGTTCGCCGACGCCTACCTCGCGTCGTTGAATTAGCTCCCAACGGAAGACGTTCAGCTCTGGTTGCCACGATGGCGGTGGTCGTACTCCCAGCAGACGCGCCGCTAGCTCTCGAGTCAGATATGTTCTGCCGGAGTGATCCTGAAGATAGGCGCAAATGCGACTTAGCTCCGGCTCGAATCCAACCGCCGCCGCTAACCGCAGCAAGTCGACTTCTTCAGGCGTCAACCCAAACACCATTGCAAGTCGTGCAAAGCGAGAGTTTCCCAGGGTCGTGAGTTCGCTGCGAAGTTCCTCTGCTTCCTGCTTCCACTGGCTTACCATTTCCTGATCTTTAGCCCAGTTATTCTCCGCGTCCGCTGCGTCCGCACCGGCCAGAATCGCTGCAAACTCCGCGTGTGTTACGGTGGCCCAACCTTCAGTGGATCGTTCGTTCATCCAAAGGTGCTGCAACCAGGCACCACGGCTTTGAGCTAGTAAGCGAAACCAACGAACAACAAGCTCGACTTCTCTGCTCGAACCGTCCGACGAATAGTCTGCACGTGGAAGCATCTGTGCGTTCTTCGTATCTCGACCCTTCGCCGCAGCCCTTTTCCGCGTCGTGGTTTTGCGTTTCTTTTTGGTCGACTTTCTCGCTGGACTCATTGGCCTCAGGGCACCTGCACCCACCTCGGAAAGTTCTCAGCACCATTTACAATCACGCGCAACGGCAACGTCGCGCCGCTAGCTAAACCGGCAATCGGAAACTGAATTCGCAGTTGCGTTGCGCTAACGATTTCGAAATGACCTGCGGTTAATGCGAGGCTTGGCTCGAGTGGCACTGGTTCACTGCCCACAATCACTCGCACGTTTTCATTCGCAACGTCGGGATGTTGGAAAACGCTGCCGGTGATCGTGACGATATTGCCGACTGCTATCGCAACTACGTTGTGTGCTGGATTAGTGATCTGAGGGACGACGGTGAACGGAACTTCATTCGAAGCTTGCGGAAACGAGCGAATACTGCCATCAGGCATCTGCCGGAACCTGTTAACGCGAGCTGCCGCAGTGTAAAAACCGGGAACGATGTCCTGCGATCCGGCAGCAGATTGTACGCGGGCAAGAATCGAAGCCGTTCCCGCTACGACGTTCCAATCAATCCCCACCTCTTGCGGCTCGGTCCAATCCGCTCGCTTAATTAAGAGCGTTGTTGCATCGCCTATCAGATCGGTCCCTTCGAACGAAATGTCATCACCAATGGCCGCTTCACCTGGTCTAACGTCAACCGTCCGATCAGTCGTTTCACCTGGCAGCCGGAAGCGAACAGTGGCTTCGCTTGTATCAAGGCGAGGTGCACCGTTGACGAAGATCTGAATGCCATAGCGAAGCACGCGGCCGCTGAGCATTACTGGGCGATCGGGCTCCAACAACGTCGCGTTGACGTCGTAATACGCCGCAAGTCGGACTGCCTGACTACCAGCTGTCCAGAAATTTGTAATTTCGCTCGACGGCAGATTCCTAATCGCGATACGGATGATGTTTTCAGTACCCTGCAATTCGGGCGGAAAGATGAGACCGCCAAACGAGGTGTTCCGATCGAGGCTCGGGAAATCGTGAAGAGTCTTTAGTGCAAGACCGAACAGACGTTGAGCACGCAACGCTGCGCCATGCGGATCGCCAAGGTCCGCGGCATGGGCGACAAGTTGATACTGAAGCTGCAGACCCATCGGCGTGAAACGAATAGGTGGTTGATCTCGATAAGCGGGCGGCAGGTTCTTAAAGTGCGGATCTTCGCTGGCGTAATAAAGAAACATTCCTAATGCCTGGTCTCCGCTTATGGCCGCGCTGGAGACGCCTGTGTAAGTGATCGCCGGTGGCGGTGGCGCAGGCGGACTAGGTGGAAAGAATTCTGCCCACAGTGGATCCACGCGTGCGCGCAACAGTCGCAGCAGCGTTGTAGTCACAAGTGACAAATCCATTAACGGCATAGCATCTAAAACTGACCCAACCCGAATCGTTGGCTAGACCGAATTGCGTGAGTCCGTGCGTTGCGATCACCGCGGACCACAATCACCTGACGCGAAGGTGCGATTGGCGGCGGCGGAGGCGGCAACACTTCGACAGTTAACTTTCCAATGACGAGCGACGGCGATTCGTCGGCCGACTCAATCGGTCGTGCGGCGACAGGAGCAGGTTGCAATCGAGCTGGTGCGGGCTCTCGTACGATTTCATGTCTCTGGGGCAATTCTGTTATCTGTTGGTTTTGATCTCGAGTGCTGCTTTCTTCCGTACGACGGTCGAGTAATGCAGCCATGAATGCGTCAGCTTTTCGGAGCAGCACAGCTTGCTCGCGGTCGTCTTCGACCAGCGGCGCATTTATCTCTGGCTGACTACTTTCTCTTCTTGCGTCATTCGTCGAGGTCTGCGTGCCAGCTGGAACCAGAGGGGGTTGGAGAACGTGCTCCATTGTCGTATTGCTGATGGAGTTCTCGGATCGCGCTTGCTCGCGGTCGTGTTGAGCTGCCGCCACCGGCTTCTCGAAAGTTTTTGAGACGGACTTCGGTTCAATTGTCAGCTCATGCTCGGAAGACGCCGGTAGCGCGTTGGGTTCGAAACGAACATCTGACTTCACGATTTCAGGTTGTGAGGTATGCGTGTCGTTCATTGGCGACACTGAAGCCGAGGTTGTTCCGACGCGATCAGATTCAGGCGTCTCCCGCGCAATCGCTGTTCGTGACGATGACTCAATGATCGTTGAGGTCTCGACGAACGGATCGTGGGGGTTCGCCGTTGTTGCGGGTGATGGTGCGGGTACGTTTGCGAGTGTGGCGCGAGCGGCCAATTTTGCGAAATAGCTTTTCATCAGGAAGAATGCGCATTTACGCGGCGTATTCGTTTTCAATTAATTCGACGAGTTGTCGCCGATCGCTTCGTGTGAGCGACAGAATTTCATCCAGCGACCACGAGTAAGCTCCTGCGATGCAATTGATATCTGACAACAACCGCCGTCGTTCGCTTACAAGTGCGCCCAGCAAGTAGGTTTGAATGTCGAACTGCACCGTATGAACGTGACCGCATTCTGCGCACCGAGCAACAAGCTCCAGATCAATCAACGGTGCGACCTGTTCTAAAGATCTTTCGAGATCAATGCGTTCCCAGCTTTCATCAGCGCAGCGCTGCAGGAGTAATGATTCAGCTTCCTCCGGAGATAACCCCATTACTGCTAGTTCATCGTTTCCTGTCGGCAAGCGAAATCTCGATCCTTTTGAGGTTTCGTACTGACCGTTTTTTAAATCAGTCCATTCACCAGGTTGTGCCGTGTTGTCGAGTGACTCGATCACCTGTGCAAGGGAGAAACCGAGATCGAAGGGTTGCTTGCACTGCCCACAATTGAGAGTGCTTTCGATCCGGTCGCCGAACGCTCGCTTGTAGATAGCAGCGAGAAGAAGATCGCGATCGGATGCGACTAGATCCGCCGGCTGCATTGATTGCGTATTGGACGCAAAACGCAGCAGGTTACTGAGTAGACCGATCGCATTCGCCGTATCGGAGCCTCCAACACCGTACTCGTCGCGGCCTGTCAGCTCTCGGAGGCACGCGACATTTCCGGGTCCAGCGAAACGGAGTGGAATGGTTTCTGAGTACATAAGTAGTATTTCGGATTTGGGATTTCGGACTCTGTGTCGTCGCGGAGATCGTTATCGTCACAACGACCATTTGGGGAATTGAATTACGTCGGTGGGACGAAATCCGAATTCCGCTTTCCGAAATCCGAATCGTTCCTACGTTTGCTTCGGCTCCGTTACTGCGACGTCACGTTCCCAACCTTCGTTCTGGAGGACCATGTGCTCAATCGCTACCACGTGGGCATTCGCATCGAGCTCCGGCAGCGCCTGATACTCACTCACCCAGCAGCGATAGACTTTGTAAGCCTTCGCCACCACCGCTTGCTCGTTCAGTAGCTCGATGATGATGTCTTTGCGGAAGTTCTCGAGTGAGATCGCAGCGTCGCCATCGGTGTTGTAGATAAGGTTGGCCCAGGCTTCGAACTCCGGATCATGCGTAACACCGCGCTCGAGCGTGATAGGTTCAAACTTCCAGACGCTAGGCGAAACACGTGATGTACTTGGATCGCCGCCTTCCCGATGTGTTACCGGCTCTGTACTTTTCTTGAGAGCGCTAATTTTGCTTACGCCCGCAACGTAACGGCCATCCCACTTGATCCTGAATTTCATGTTCTTGTAGGGATCGAAGCGAGTCGTATTCACAGGAAATTGAGGTGCAGCCATGATGTATTCAGCTCCGTGTTTTGAAGTTTAGGTTTCGATCTGCCCGGCCATCTGTTGCAGGTACAAGATCACGAATTCAGCGGGCTTGAGCGGTGCGAAGCCAACCCAGATGTTCACGATGCCCAGATTGCGATCGTTTTGAGTTGTCGTCTCCGTATCGCACTTCACGAAATATGCGTCTCGCGGTTTCTGTCCCTGGAACGCACCCTGGCGGAAAAGGTTATTCATAAACGCTCCGACGTTGAGCCGGATCTGCGCGTACAGAGGTTCGTCGTTAGGTTCAAACACAACCCACTTCAAACCCCGATAGAGACTCTCTTCGATGAAGAGAGCGAGACGGCGGATCGGTATGTACTTGTATTCACTCGCGAACCCGTCGTCGCCATCCATCGTCCGCGCTCCCCAATTCACTATGCCGTTTGGAAAGATCCGGATCGTATTGACAGCACGGGGATTCAGGATCCCGTTCTCGTTGTCAGAGAATTTCCGCTGTAGCCCCACGATGCCACGCAAATCTGCTTCGGTGCCTGCCGGCGCTTTCCAAACCCCTCGCGTGCTGTCGATTCGCGCACATAGACCGGCTATCGCACCTGCTGGTCCTACACTCTTCTTCAGACCGTTCTCATCGATGGTCAACGCAGGGAAGAACACGGCGCTGTAATCCTTCACCAGTCCGACGCGCAACGCGTTGACGCCGGTTGAAGCTATCTGTGCATCTGTCCACGAACTCGGCGGATCCATCAAAAGAAAAGCTCGCCGGTTCTTGCAGAAGATGCTCGCGTTTGGATAAAGCGATTCGACTGCTACCGCAGCGTCGGGCGGCAACACGAGCAAGTTGAAGAGATCGACTTCAGCATCAATTGTTGTGTAAGCAGCATCGTAGTCGGCAGCGAGTGGTGCTCCACCGTCATTGCCTGAAACTGGTAGAGCTTGCTGTCCCAAACCTCCGAGTCCGACGCGGTAGTAATGAACATTCGGAGCTGCAAACATCGGTTGGAACGTTGCGTTAGGGATCGCTGCAAACCCTGTCAGCAGGAAGTCGTCGTCAAAGATCGCTCCGGGTTGAATTCCGATTCTTGATCCCCACACCTCAGCCTTCCATGAAAACTTGGTCGTGGCGACCAATGGCACGAAGCTGTTGATCTGTTGGGCCAATAGAGCGAGCTTTTCGCGTACGCCGTCACTGTTCAGATTTGGCGAACTGGCGGCCGGCACGTTATCAACGAAGACGCGACCACCCGCCACTGTTTCCAGATCCAGGGGAATTACGACGTTTACCGGTACAGACGGAGTGACGCTTTCATCGATCCCCATCAGTGTGATTGAGGTGATCGTGTTCGCTACCAGGTTTGCAAAGGTATTGAACTGCGCCAGTGTGGTTACTCTGCTTGTAAGTCCAGTTGGTGCAGGTCGGCGTACGGCGTGAACTGAAGTTTCAAAGCCACCCTGTGCTGTTCCCAACATCATCGGCACTGCGAGGTCAGCTGTGCTTGGCGCAGGCCGGATAAAAACGTCTCCTGGACCTGCAGATTCGAATTGGAGTCGATTGCCTAAAGCTGGCAGGCCGGCCGCAGCGGTAACATTCACCGCAATTGGCGCCAATCCCTGCAAAATGAATTCGTTGTTGATTGCTGTCTGAATTGCGGCGGGTGCACCGCTTGCCCCGAGATTGACCGGGATGTATCGACTGCCATCGATGCTGATCTCGATCTCATTTCGGGTCGCCATTAGTGCGGTCAGGTTCGCTTGTGTAATCGACCGGCCACTGATCGAAGTACCATGCGCAGAAGCTGCTACGCCGAGATCTGCGGCATCGACCAGCTTTGACTTCTGAGTGAGAAAATCTTGAGCGTAAGACGCGGAGAGCGGATCCATGCTCAAGCCAGAGAAGCTCTCTACGTCGGTCCTCACACGCTGTCCCGATGAATCAAGCCCGACTCGAAATAGCTCAATGTTGAATGTGACTTCCGGTTGAGCACCAGCGTAGGTAACTGCTGCACGAATGTCGTTGCCTGCTAGTCCAGCATCTTTCGCGGTGAGTCGCAGCGTATTCGTACCAGCTTCATTACGCAGCACAATCTGCGCCTGTAACTCGCCATCAGCGATTCGCATCACGTAGCAATCCGTGCCGCCGTTGAGAAAGAAGAGCTTGACGTAGCGGACCATTTGACCGCCACTCACATCCTCACCGTAGGTCCGCGCATAGTCTGTATAGCTGGTGCAGCGAACAGGGCGGTTGATGGGGCCCTTCTTCGCAGTGCCAATAAACATGCCAGTCGAAGTTCCCACACCAACGATGGTGCGAACTCCACTCGGAACTTCTTGCACATACACACCGGGATAACTAATCGCAGGCGTTACCATTGACATTCCTCCTTAGCAATCAATCGATCGTGATCACGCGTGGTTTTCAAATTTGATTAATGTCCTTTGGCGAGAAACTCATTGATTTCGGCGAGGCCATTTTCATTGAGCGAGTAGATCGTTTCGGATTGAGGTGAACCGCGCCCGATCAGCCAACCTTTCGCTACGAGCAAATTGAGGTGTTGCTCCATCTTGATACGTGCTTCACTACTCAAACTCTTCGACAACCACCACTTCTCAATTCCGCGAACAGTGTCTTTGGCTGTCGGATGCGCAACGAAGTAGCGAAGTATCTGAAGAACAAACTCATCACGTGGAGGTTC
>Ga0070690_100001527_pt1 | contig 12124 bp, 11 predicted proteins | sample KBSS33HmetaG_FD_64671 | JGI IMG/M metagenome (GOLD analysis project Ga0070690, IMG submission 64671) | Switchgrass rhizosphere microbial communities from Kellogg Biological Station, Michigan, USA - KBS S3-3H metaG | ecosystem: Host-associated > Plants > Roots > Rhizosphere ... | reverse complement strand
CAATTCATTGCCGCGCTTGGTGGTGGTGCGAACATCGAGGAGATTGAATCATGCGCAGAGACTAGGTTGCGTCTTAAAGTACGTAACCAAGACTCTGTTGATGAGGCCGCGCTCCGCGACGCTGGTGCCTGCGGTCTAATGCGCGTTGCAGCCCGGACGATGCACCTGCTCGTTGGCCCGCACGCAGAGCGCTATGCGAACGAGATGAAAGCCCAAATCGCGATCAGAGCTGCCTGAAAGCGGCTACCGATCCTTCTAACTTGAAACTTGATTCGAGATGCTGATAGCTCAGCATCAAACAAAGGAGGCGATGATGCCCACAATAACTTCTATTTCTAAGCGCGTCATTGGTATGACATCTTTGATCTTTGTCACTTGGACAATCGCCAGCGCCTATACCATTGTGTTCTACGGCGGGAAACGGGTTGAGATTCCAGATAATTTCATTGTCACTTCGAATGCCGTTATTTACGAGGCAGCTCCAGACATGAATATTTCGTATCTTCTGAAATCGATCGATATTCCCACAACCGAGCGTGCGAACAACGATTCTGCGGGAAGCTTTTTGGGCCGCAGTAGTGCTCCTCCAGTTGAGGCGCCACGGTTGACGACGACGACCCAGAAAGCGACTCGGACGATCACCAACCGAGATCTGGAGCCTTACCAAAGCGCTCGGGTCAGAAGTGAGGCTACCTCAGAAGAACGTCGAAAGGATCTTGGTCTGCCTTCAGTGGAGGAAGCGCGGCGCGAAGCGGCGCGGCGCGACGTGGCGCTGGATGAATTCCTTGAAAAGAAAAGGCAGGAGCAACAAGCGATTCGTCGGCAAGAGTTCGAGGATAAACTGTTCCTGGAACTGTTAGCGAGAACAAACGCCACTTCTAATCAGGGCGGGCAATACTATTCGCCCACCGGTTCTGTTTTTGATGGCGGCGCGTCTGGTGCGTTCGATTCCAATTTTCGCAATGGACGACGCTTGCAGGGATCACCGTGCGGCTTCAACCCCAGCGCTGCCTGCTTAATGAGCCACCCATTTTCGCTATTCAATCAGGGGTCTTTTCCAACTCGCCGATCGTTCTTCGTCGCGCCGAGAACAACTCCGGGAAGTCGTCGCGGGGGAGGCGTTATTGTCAGTCCGGGAAGACATCGCTAAGCCGCGCGTTTCATCGCGCTGATCGTAGGAGCGGTCGGGTCGGTCCGCAGTTCATTCCCGACGCTCCTGCCATTCGACAACTAACCGGTTCACACAGATCCTTGTTACGGTCGTAAACATCAAAAAAATCTTTCACAACAGCTTTAATCAGATCTTCGACGTCGCGTTTTGGTGACCGAATTTGTTGTAAGTTGCTGTAATCTTCCTTGCGCAATCTGCCGTGAAATGCGCTATGTGCGGCTCAAACGACTGTTTTCCGGCTGAAAATCGTCGTGTGGGAAGACGTTGTATGCAGCGGCGGAAATAGGATTCAAGCCCCAAGGTCGGCGGTTCGATCCCGCCCCCCGCTACCAACCTGTAAATCCTCTTCGTTGATCCTCCCTGCGCGAGCCAGACCACTTAATCCGTCACAGCAAAACATCAGGCATCGAACTTGCTTCTTTACGTCAAAATTGCAAATCGACGCTGAACTGATTCATTTGAGTGCGACTCAACAAGGGGGATAAATGACAAACAATACATTACTCGCAAACGTGCCTCTCGATCTGTTGTACCAGGCTCTGGAGACGGAAAAAGGCGGAGTGCAGATATACACGACCGCCCTGCGCCTCGCTATTAATAAGGACTTGAGGGAAGAGTGGAATAAATATTTGGAGCAAACCAAAAATCATGTCCAAGTTGTGTCGGACATACTGAAGGCACTCGGCCTTGACCCCGATGTGGAAACTCCGGGTCGCAAAGTCGTTCGCTACCTGGGCACTTCCCTGGTGAAGACGATGGAACTGGCTTCGAGATGTGCTGATCCTCTAGCCGCTCAAATCGTTGCGGCGGAGTGTGTGACACTGGCTGAAACTAAAGACCATCTTAATTGGGAGTTGCTTGGAGAGTTAGCAAAGAAAGCGACGGCCGAGGAGTCAGCACTCTTAACGCCTGCATACGAGCAAGTCGAAGCTGAAGAAGATGAGCACCTTTATCACACGGCCGGTTGGACGCGTGAACTGTGGATCCAGGCTTTAGGAATGCCTGCGGTGCTACCTCCACCCGAGGAAAAAAGGAAAGTTGAAACTGCAATCGAAGCGGCCCAGGCCAAGAAGTCCAGAACCGCGAATACAAAAGTAACCGCGAATACAAAAGCCAAGAAGGCTAGCGCAAGATAAGAAACGAAAGGAAGACAATGATCAAGGGGAAGACTGAAGGAAAAACTGCCGGCACCAACGCAAAGAACAATCATCCGGATTCGTCGACAAACGGCAGCTATGGTGATGAGAACCGTAAGCTCGACGATCTTGCCAAGAATAAGGAAGACGCTGCCGGCGAATTCCTGACGACCAATCAAGGCGTTCGCGTAAACGATAATCAGAACTCGCTCAAGGCAGGTGATCGTGGTCCAACGCTGTTAGAGGATTTCATTCTTCGCGAAAAGATCACGCACTTCGATCACGAACGCATTCCCGAGCGCGTTGTGCATGCACGCGGCTCAGCTGCGCATGGTTATTTTCAGGTTTACGAGTCAATGGCCCAGTACACCAAGGCCGATTTCCTTCAAGACCCGTCGGTCAAGACTCCTGTTTTCGTGCGCTTCTCTACAGTCGCAGGATCTCGAGGCTCTACCGATCTTGCACGCGACGTACGCGGCTTCGCAGTGAAGTTCTACACGCAAGACGGCAACTACGATTTAGTTGGCAATAACATTCCTGTCTTTTTTATTCAGGACGCGATCAAGTTTCCCGATCTGATCCATGCAGTAAAGCCCGAACCACATAACGAAATACCACAGGCCGCGTCGGCCCACGATACCTTCTGGGACTTCATCTCGTTGATGCCGGAATCAATGCACATGGTCATGTGGGTGATGTCAGATCGCGCGATCCCCAGAAGCCTGCGAATGATGGAAGGTTTCGGCGTCCATACTTTTCGGTTCATTAACGATAAAGGAAAGGCGCGTTTCGTAAAGTTCCATTGGAAGCCGCTGCTCGGTTTGCACGCGGTCCTGTGGGATGAAGCGCAAAAGATTTCAGGTAAGGATCCTGACTTTCACCGACGTGACCTGTGGGAAGCGATTGAGAATGGCGATTATCCGGAGTGGGAGCTCGGAGTTCAGATCGTCGAGGAGAAAGATGAATTCAGTTTTGATTTCGACCTGCTCGACCCAACCAAGATCATCCCTGAAGAGATCGTTCCCGTGCGTCGTATCGGCAAGATGACTCTCAACCGTAATCCTGACAATTTCTTTGCAGAAACTGAGCAGGTGGCTTTTCACACCGGCAACGTCGTGCCGGGAATTGACTTTACGAACGACCCATTGCTGCAAGGCCGTCTCTTTTCATACCTCGACACACAGTTGATTCGTTTGGGCGGACCAAACTTTCATGAAATTCCGATCAATCGGCCAATCGCGCCGCTGCACAACAACCAGCGCGATGGTTACATGCGACAAACGGTCAATCGTGGTCAGACAAGCTATGAACCCAACAGCCTCAGAGGCGGGTGTCCATTCCAGGCAGGAACTGACATGAGCGGTTTTGCGAGTCATGCCGAAAGGATCGATGCCCAGAAAATTCGCGAGCGTAGTCCCAGCTTTCATGATCACTTTAGTCAGGCGACGCTTTTCTTCAAAAGCCAGTCTGAAATTGAACAGAATCACATCATCAGGGCCTTACGTTTCGAGTTGGGCAAAGTGGAAACAGTTCCGATTAGAGAGCGAATGTTGTTTCTGTTGGCCCAAGTCGACAAACAGCTTGCTAACAGAGTAGCTGAAGGACTCGGTGCGACTATTCCCGCCAAACTGGAGAAGCCGATAAACATGAGCGTTCCTGGCGATGTCGATCCTAAGAAGGTCCAACCGCAGCGCGTGGTTCAGGAGACGGCTCTCTCTCCGGCGTTGAGGATGATCGACAATCCTAATTTTCCGAACGATACGATCGAGACGCGCAAAATTGCTTTTCTCGTAGCGGATGGATTCGATGACGCTGCACTCCTGGATATGAAACAGACGTTAATGACTGCTGGTGCCGTGGTCATGACTGTTGCGCCGCGGCTGGGAGTTTTGACAGGAGCTAACGGTACAGTGGTCAAGGCAGATTTTAGCTTTCTTACTGGGTCATCGGTTTTGTTCGACGCTTTCTATGTTCCTGACGGAGAGGCCAGCGTGACGTCGCTCAAAGCCGAACCTGAAGTCGCTAACTTTCTGAACGAGGCTTACAAACACTGCAAGACGATCGCGGCGAGCGGAGCCGGCGTCGAACTTCTTGCGTCTGCCGGTATCGTGACTGCTTCTGATGAGATTTCTCGAAAAGACAAGGTTGAATTTCGACCAGGCCTTGTTGCCAGTCGCGATTCTTACGTCCAAGGCCTTGGGGATCAATTCGTAAAATCGATCGCCCGACATCGTCATTGGGAGCGCGAGCCTGCTTTATGAAGAACGCAAAACAATCATCGACCAGTAGCGCTGGATCCCCTAACGGGGCTCGGCCTGCTGGTCCGTCTGTCGAACAGTTGACAGAACAGAATGTCGAAACAGTAACGAGACTCGAAAAAGCCGCCAGAGAACAGCGAACACGCACGGATCGCCTGGCCGAAACGATCGCGAGGTTTTGCGGCAGCATGACCTTTGTGTGGGTTCATGTTGTGTGGTTCGGCGGTTGGATTTTTTTCAATTTGATTCCGGGCATAACGCATGTCGATCCATTTCCTTTTACTTTCCTGACGCTCATCGTTTCACTGGAGGCAATCTTCCTCTCTACTTTTATTCTCATTAGTCAAAATCTCGACAGTCGTATTAGTGAAAGGCGCAGCCACCTGGACCTTCAACTAAACCTTCTGAGCGAACAGGAAAACACAAAGATGATCGTCATGTTGCACGCCATCGCTGCAAAAGTAGGTGCGGACTTGAATGAGGATCCTCATTTAGAAGCATTGAGTGAGGAGACGCAACCGGAAAGACTAGTCGAGCAAATCAAAGCTCGCGAAGAAACAGTATCTAAGGGGTAGCTATGAAACAGATTGTCGTTATCACATTACTTCTTCTCGTCTCGCCAGGATGCGTAGTCGCGGGAGGCTACAGCAGCTCCGGCGGTTGGTTTATCTGGCCGGGAACCCTTGGAATCCTTGCAGTGGTGGTCGTTCTTTTTCTTCTTTTAAGGCGACGCTAAAGCGTGGACGACTACTCGGTTCCAAAGTTGCAAGTGGAGAGTACGCATTAGACGAAGTGAGTTAGAAACCGACAGATTCATTCACTTAAGAGCAATCAATTAGTCAAAAGGGAGAAATATGGCAGAGACATCAGCATCAAGAACAGCACAGTCAGGAATGGTTACCGGACTATTCCCAGACAGGGAAAGCGCGGAGCGCGCATACGGTTCCGTTGTCGAACGAGGTTACGGACAAGATGACGTCAACCTCGTTATGTCGGACGAAACAAGAAAGAAACATTTCGCGGTCGACAATCGTGAAACTGAACTCGGCAACAAGGCGCTTGAAGGCGCCGGGACCGGTGCGGCGATCGGTGGAACGGTGGGCGCAACATTGGCCGCAATCGCAGCAATCGGAACCACGTTAGCTCTACCAGGACTCGGGCTGCTAGTTGCTGGTCCAATTGCAGCAGCGTTAGCGGGCGCCGGCGCGGGCGGCGCCACAGGTGGTTTGATCGGCGCTCTCATCGGTGCCGGGATAAAAGAAGAAACCGTCAAGAAATACGAAGAAGGAATCAAGAAGGGCGGAATCATGATGGGCGTGACACCGCGTACCCCTGAAGACGCTGCTTACTTCGAGGAAGACTGGAAGAAAAATCGCGGCGAACAAGTTTACCGCTAAACAAGTGCCTCGAGGGAAGGAATAGGATGAAACGAACTTTAGTCGTCATGGGTCTACTTGTGGGGGTTGGTCTTGGAGGTTGCACTAGCACTTCCAACACTAACTCTGCGAACGCCAATTCGAATCTGAACTCGAACACCGCACCAGCGAATGTAGGTGTAGTGCAAAACAACAACGGGAATCAGAACACATCAGGCGTTCGTCCCATAAACTCGAACACGAGTCCAAACAGCAACGCATCACCCCGCAACCAGAATGATTAAGTAAACTTAATTATTTTGCTGTAAGAAAAGGGCAAAGGGCGAAAGCCTTTTGCCCTTCTCGTTTAATGGAGGCAGGCCAGCTAAGTGCAACTCCGTCGAACGCAAGGTGCACTAAGTACGCTGTTGTAGTATATATGTCATATCTGAAATATAGTTTGGATAAATAACATTGTTCGTGTATGATGCATAGCGCGTACGAAGGAGTCTCATGATTAGCATTCACATAGATCGTTTACTTGAAGCGCACACGCGGACGTTCTATTGGCTGGCGAAAGAGACGGGAATAAGTCATACGACTCTGTGGCGCCTGAAGAAAGATAAAGCCCTGGGAATCAACTTCATCACGTTGGAAAAGCTTTGTGAGGCATTAAAGTGCCAGCCGGGCGATCTTCTCTCATTCACCAATCACAAAAAACCAGCCAGAACAAAGAGTCTTCGAACGCACGCGCGAGGTAGATCCGCCTCCAAGTAATCACCCTAGCCTTCTTACAGCCGGACTCAACGCTAAAAACTCTAGCGCGGCTAAAAGCCCCTTTGTAATTCTTTTGTCAGGTTGCGCGCGTCCCTCATTTTCGCGAAGAAATCGTGATAGGTGCTGCGTAGATCCTATTACGTCAGTTATTTGCATTCCTGGGAGTTCATGAAGAAATGTCGGTTAACCGTAATTGTGATGCTGAAGGTCGACTAGTTTTCGGCCGGGACAATGCCTTTCAGAAGGAAGCCCGGCGAAGAGTGGATGAATATTTTCGCACATCGGGTCGTCGTCAACGAGACTGCCCCGCAATGTATTTGAAGACAGTGCTGATGTTGACCGCCTTTACTGCTTCCTATGTATTACTCGTCCTCGTTGTTGACACGTGGTGGCAAGCTTTGCCGCTTGCCATTCTGCTTGGCCTGTCGGTGGCGGCGATTGGTTTCAATATAGAGCATGACGGTGGCCATCAAGCCTACTCAGATCACGCATGGATCAACCGAATGATGGCGATGACGTTGGATTTAATCGGCGGGAGTTCTTACGTATGGCACTGGAAACATTCTGTGGTCCATCACACCTACGTCAACATTACGGACCATGATGCTGATATTGACGTGGCTCCCTTCGGCAGGTTGAGTCCCCATCAGAAGAGATCCAGCTTCCATCGTTGGCAGCAATACTATTTGTGGCCACTGTACGGACTGAATGTAATCAAATGGCATCTTTACGACGATTTTCGAGACGTAATCGCGGGTCGAGTTGGCTCAACACGGATGCCACGACCAAAGCGCTGGGAATTGGTTGGGTTTATTGGTGGCAAGGCGCTGCTCTTTACATTGGCTTTTGGTTTACCGCTTTTGTTTCATCCTGCATGGATCGTTCTGCTGTTCTACGGCGCGATTGTCAGTTTCGCGGGAGTGATTGTTAGCGTCGTCTTTCAGCTTGCTCATTGCGTTGAAGAAGCCGAGTTTCCTCAGCCGCTAAAGCATCAGCAGTCGATGGAAAATGCGTGGGCGGTTCATCAAGTGGAAGCCACGGTGAATTTTTCTCGAAGGAGTCGAATACAAAGCTGGCTGCTTGGTGGCTTGAATTTCCAAATCGAGCACCACCTTTTCCCACGCATATGTCACGTCAATTACCCGGCCCTCTCGCTCGTCGTTGAACAGACGTGTCGAGATTTTGGCCTCCAGTATCGAGAACACCCGTCATTTTCTGCGGGACTGCTATCGCACTTCCGCTGGCTGCGCTACATGGGTGCGGGGCGCAACTCTGCCGCGGGCCTGTCACAATCTTAGTCGTGAGCGCGACATGCGAAAGGAACGCGTGCGCTATGAAAGTTCTGTTAATCAACCCGGAATTCCCGGATACGTACTGGAGTTTTCGTCATGCGCTGCCATTCGAGGGCAAACGCTGCGCATTTCCGCCGCTGGGGTTGTTAACCGTTTCTGCGTTACTACCTGCTAATTGGGAACGGCGTCTGATTGATTTGAATGTGCAGTCGTTAAGAACCGCAGATATCGATTGGGCCGACATGATATTCGTCACCGGCATGCTGGTGCAGAAGGATTCACTTAAACAGGTTGTGACACGTTGCAAAGCTCGCGGCAAACGTGTTGTCGTTGGAGGTCCTTACGTCACCACTACAATCGAGGATCTACCTGATGCCGATCATATTTTTGTCGGAGAGGCGGAGACCACGTTACCTCTGTTTATTAAAGAGCTGGCCGAGGGAGTAGCAAAACCTCGCTATGAAGCAGTCGAACGACCACCGCTATCAGCGACTCCGTTGGCCCACTTTCATCTCGCGGACCTAAGTCGGTATAGCGCAATGTGCGTACAGTATTCACGGGGGTGCCCTTTCTCGTGCGAGTTTTGCGACATTATTGAAATCTACGGGCGCGTGCCGCGTACTAAGAGCAATCAGCAGATGCTGGCGGAGTTTGATGCGCTGCGCGATCTCAACTGGCGAGGAACTGTTTTTATCGTCGACGACAACTTCATTGGTAACAAAAAGAATGTCCGACAACTGCTGCCCGAACTTGCGGAGTGGCAGAAGCGAAATGGTTACCCGTTTTCTCTACTCACTGAATCAAGTGTAAATCTGGCAGACGACAAACCGCTGTTAGAGAACATGCGGGAAGCCGGTTTTCGCCGCGTATTCCTTGGAATAGAGACACCAGTTGAGGAGAGTTTGAAAGAAGCCCAAAAGTCACAGAACAGGGGTAACCTGCTCGATTCGGTGAAGAGAATTCAGAGCTACGGAATGGAAGTGATGGCGGGTTTCATAGTTGGTTTTGACAACGATCCGGAAGATATCTTTGAGCGTCAAATCGACTTCATTCGTAGAAGCGCCATACCTCTAGCGATGGTAGGTTTGCTGAACGCGCTTCCAGGAACCCAGTTATGGAGCCGCTTGGAGCGTGAAGGCCGACTATTGGGCGAAGCTTCGGGGAACAATACGAGCTGCGCCCTCAACTTTAAGACTCGCATGGATCCAGCCGTGCTAATCCGCGGCTATCAGTCAATCATGCAGACAATCTACTCTCCGCGTGAGTACTATCAGCGCGCATTGGAGTCCATGAAACGGACAGACCACGAAGTTGTCGAGCCGCAACACTACAACTTGATCAGTAGTTTCACTGCGCTCGTGCGCGTCCTGGTCAAGCTGGGACTATTAGACAATAAGCGCATCGAGTTTTGGCGCTTCATCACTCAAGCGTTAATAAAGGACAAAGGAAGAATCGCCGAAACCCTGCGGTTGGCCGCAATGGGATACCACTTTCGCCAGTTAAATCAGGCGTACAGCGAGCCGTCTTAACTACTGGTCGCGATGGTCTGCGGAAGTTAGCGCTTTTCTTATTCGGCTTTCTAGAAGAATCATGAGAACCGATTCAAGTAACTTCGAGCAATTCACGCTCGGTATTGAAGAAGAATTTCAGATCGTGGACCCAAAGACGCGCGAGTTGCGTTCACACGTCTCTGAATTGCTCGAGGAAGGCAGAATGCTGCTCGGGGAGCGAGTTAAGCCGGAGATGATTCAATCGATGATTGAAGTTGGCACCGGCGTTTGTAAAGACATAAAAGAAGCGCGAGCCGATATCACGAATTTACGCCGAGTGATCTCCGACCTGGTGCGCAAGAGAGGCCTCGTGATTGTCGCGGCTGGCACTCATCCATTTTCAGACTGGCAGGGTCAAAAGATTTTCGAGGATTCACGATACGAGTCCATCGTCGAAGAGAACCAGATCATCGCGCGTTCACTGCTTACTTTCGGCCTCCACGTTCACGTTGGTATTGCAAATCCCGAACGTGCAATCCAAATCATGAACGCGATCCGCTATTTGCTTCCACACGTGTTGGCGCTATCGACTTCATCGCCGTTCTGGCTTGGCCTGGATACTGGTTTGAAATCTTATCGCTCGGAAGTCTTCGCCAGGTTTCCGCGCACCGGCATCCCTGATTACTTTGAATCGCACGGCTCGTTCGAGCAGTATGTGGACCTGCTTGTCAAAACCGGCTGCATCGACAATGGTAGAAAGATTTACTGGGATGTTCGGCCTCACCCCGTTTTCCCAACGCTCGAATTTCGCATCTGCGATATTCCGACGCGTGTTGATGACACGATCGCGATAGCTGCACTTTTTCAGGCGATGGTGGCCAAGTTCAATAAGCTCCTCGATCAGAATCTAACCTTCCGACCTCATCACAAGATGCTGATAGAAGAAAACAAGTGGCGAGCAGTGCGCTACGGTCTCGATGGAAAAATGATTGATTTCGGCAAGCGGACTGAACTTCCCGTACGTGATCTCATTCGGGAACTGCTTGTATTTGTTGACGACGTTTTGTATGACCTGCGCTCTCGTAAAGAGATCAGGCACATCCAGACGATTCTCAAGCGCGGCACTTCGTCAGAGGAGCAGCTTCGAGTGTGGAGGGAGACCGGTGACATTCACGCGGTTGTTGATCGGTTGATTGAAATGACAATGGAAAACGTGCCCGTAGGAAATGTTGCTGAGCCGTTAGCTCGCGCTGTCTGAGTCGATTCGCTGTCCTTTCACATTCAAAATATAGCCTAAATAAAATATATCCTACACTTGATATATAGTCCTTTTTATTTCTTTAGGATGAACGTCTAGCAATACTCTCTTGGGATCGACCCCTAAGATGTGTTCGAGTTCTCCGAAAGTCCTTTTAGATCCTCACCTTGGCTCCCATGCGCGGCCACAAGTTGCCAGGCCCGCGTTGCTTCACCCACACATAAGTCGCTTGATACCCCATATAGTTGGGCCATGATGAACACGCATCTGCTCTCGTAGCGCGAGTCCTGCATCCTGGTGCAGTGTCCTAGATGCTGGGGACCACGGTCTTCGGCTTTGTGTGCTGTCGCACAGACCGGGATTCTATTTGCCAATAGACTATTTCCGCAGTCGCTCTAAGACAAAATCCCCTCGTGAACAAAGAGACCGACAACATCACTGTCCTCAACGGGACGCAACAAAGCCTTGCACCTCGGGCGGGGGACCTCACGCTACGGTCTTCAGAGATTCGTTACCGGCGGCTCTTCGAGTCCGCCCGAGACGGCATACTCATTCTCAACGCCACCACTCTCGAAATCACCGACGTGAATCCGTTTATGACGGAGCTCTTGGATTACTCACGCGACGAGTTTCTGGGGAAAGAGCTTTGGGAGATTGGGCTGTTCACTGATAAAGAGGCAAGCCAACAAGCGTTTAGAGAATTGCAGGCCACCGGCTATCTTCGGTATGAAGATTTGCCTCTCCAAAGCAGAGCGGGAAAGGTTCGGCAAGTGGAGTTTGTCAGCAACGTCTATGCAGAAGACGATCATCAAGTCATTCAATGCAACATCCGCGACATCACTGACCGCAAACTAGCCGAAGAAGAACGCCGGCTGCTGTTGGCCAGCGCCCAGACGGCACGCGCGGAGGCGGACGGTGCTAACGTCATCAAGGACGAGTTTCTCGCCATAGTGTCACATGAATTGCGCACTCCTCTGACCGCAATGCTCGGCTGGTCAAATTTGCTCATGACCGGCACTCTCGACGAACAAGCATCAAAACGCGCTATTGAAATTATCGCGCGTAACGCAAGCGCGCAAAGGCGACTCATTGATGATCTGCTCGACCTGTCGCGCATCATTACCGGCAAGCTTCGTCTCGAGCTACGCTCGGTTGAATTAACGAGGTTGCTCGAGGCGGTCGTTGATAGTGTGCGCCCAGCAGCTGATGCCAGAAAACTTCATGTTCACCTGGCAATTGATCCGCAGATAAGTCCGATCTCAGGTGACCCCGACCGCCTCCAACAAATTATCTGGAATCTTTTATCCAACGCGATCAAGTTCACACCAGAGGGTGGGCGCATAGAGGTGCGCCTGAAACGTATCCTCTCCCACGTCCAGATTACGAT
>Ga0070690_100001526_pt1 | contig 12129 bp, 10 predicted proteins | sample KBSS33HmetaG_FD_64671 | JGI IMG/M metagenome (GOLD analysis project Ga0070690, IMG submission 64671) | Switchgrass rhizosphere microbial communities from Kellogg Biological Station, Michigan, USA - KBS S3-3H metaG | ecosystem: Host-associated > Plants > Roots > Rhizosphere ... | reverse complement strand
CGAAGACATCCTCCATCTCGCCCGATTCGCCAACCGCAGGATCCTCGTCGTTCAATGAATCCGTGCCACCGGCAGCCGGGTGGCCAGGAGCTCGGCCTCGTGCGTGGCGAGCTCGGCGGCGCGCGCGCGCCAGGCGGCCGGGGCCGCGTCGCGGGCCAGCGCGAGGAAGGTATCGCGGTGGCGGACCTCGGCGGCGGCGAGGCTGGCATAGAGCTCGCGCGCCTTCGGATCGCCCAGCGCGCCGGCGAGCAGGGCGAGCCGCTCGGCGGAGCGGCCCTCGATGATCGCGAACACGAGCAGGCGATCGAGCAGGCGATCGGGCTCGCGCCCGCGGATCTGGGCGCGCAGCGCCGCCGCGTAGTCGTCGCCGTGATCGTAGCTGGCGGGCTGGCCGCGCCGCGCCATCAGCTGGGCGACCTGCACGACGTGGCGGGTCTCGTCGTGGGCGAGCCGCGCCATCGCCGTGACGAGGTCGCCGCGCTCGGGGTAGCTGCGGATCAAGGACAGCGCCGACTGCGCGGCCTTGCGCTCGCAGTGCAGGTGATCGGCGTGCACGCTGTCGAGGTCATCGAGCGCAACGGCCAGCCAGGCCGGATCGGTGGCGACCAGCGGCAGCGCATCGCCCAGCAGAGGGACATTGTCCATCGCGGAACGATGTTACAGTGAATACCGACGTGAAGAAGGTCGAGCGGTTCACCACGCAATGTCTCGCGGGGCTGCGGCGCGCCGAGGCGTTGCGCCCGCAGATCATCACCCGCGAGCCGCGGACGGTCGCCGAGGCGCTCGTGCGCTACAACGAGCTCCTCACCGCCGCCAGCGCCAGCAACGCGCTCGCCGGCCTCATGTCGGAGGTCCACCCCGACGAGGCGATCCGCGATGCCGCGCGCGAGTGCGAGCAGGAGGTCTCGCGGTTCTACTCCGACCTCGCGCTCGACCGCGAGATGTACGAGACCCTTGCGGCGATCGAGGTCGCGGGGGCCGACCCGGATACCCAGCGGTTCCTCGCGCACACCCTGCGCGACTACCGCCGCGCCGGCGTCGACAAGCCGCCGGAGGTCCGCGCCCGGCTGAGGCAGATCGACGACGAGCTGACCAAGCTCGGCCAGAGCTTCTCGAAGACCATCTCCGAGGACGTCCGCGCGATCGAGGTCACCTCCCCGGCGCGGCTCGCCGGCCTGCCGGCGGACTTCATCGCGGCGCACCCCCTCGACGCCGACGGCAAGATCCGGATCACCACCGACTACCCCGACTACAACCCGTTCATGACGTATGCGGCCGACGACGAGCTGCGCCGCCAGCTCTACGTCGCGTTCCGCAGCCGCGGCGACCGGCACAACGAAGCCACGCTGCGCGCCATCCTTTCGCTGCGCGCCGAGAAGGCCTCGCTGCTCGGGTTCGCCGACTGGGCCGACTACATCACCGCCGACAAGATGATCGGCAGCGGCCAGCGCGCCGCGGAGTTCCTCGACAAGGTATGGAAGCTCGCCGCGCCGCGTGCCGAGCAAGACTACCAGGAGCTGTTGCGCCAGCTCCAGGCGATAGCGAAGGGCCAGGCGAGCGGGCCCAGGCCGACCGCGGTCGCCGACTGGCAGAAGACGTGGCTCGAGAACCTGGTCAAGAAGGAGCGCTACGAGGTCGACGCGAGTGAGGTGCGGCAGTACTTCCCGTACGACCGCGTGCTCGCCGGGCTGCTCGAGATCACCGCCGAGATCTTCGACCTCGCGTACGTCGCCGTGACCTGTGCCGAGCGCTGGCATCCGGGCGTGCTGGTCTACGATGTCGTCCGCGGGGAGACCAAGCTCGGCCGGATCTACCTCGACATGCACCCGCGCGACGGCAAGTACAAGCACGCGGCGCAGTTCCCGCTCAAGGACGGCGTGCGCGGCGTCCAGCTGCCCGAGGGCGTCCTGGTTTGCAACTTCCCGGCCGCGGAGCGCCCGACGGGCTCGCGCCCGGGGAGCGCCGGCCTCCTGGAGCACGAGGACGTCGTGACGATGTTCCACGAGTTCGGCCACCTCATGCACCACGTGCTCGGCGGCCACCAGATGTGGATCACGCAGAGCGGCGTCTCCACCGAGTGGGACTTCGTCGAGGCGCCGTCGCAGATGTTCGAGGAGTGGGCGTGGCGGTACGATACATTGGCGCGGTTCGCGCGCCACCACGAGACCGGCGAGGTGATCCCGAGGAGCCTGGTCGACAAGATGCGGCGCGCCGACAAGTTCGGGCTCGGCACCGCGACGGTGCAGCAGATCTTCTACGCGGCGATCTCGCTTGGCTTTCACCGCACCGATGCCGACGCGCTCGACCAGCTCGCGGAGGTCCAGCGGCTGCAGAAGCGCTACACGCCGTTTGCCTACGTGCCTGGCACGCGCTTCCATACCTCGTTCGGCCACCTCATCGGCTACTCGGCGATGTATTACACCTACCAGTGGTCGCTCGTGATCGCGAAGGATCTGCTGACGCCGTTCGAGCCCTGCGGCCTCATGGCGACCGACGTGACCTATGCCTATCGCGACAAGGTGCTCGTACCGGGCGGCAGCCGCGACGCCGCCGAGCTGGTCCACAGCTTCCTCGGCCGCGACTACGATTTCCGCGCGTACGAGCGCTTCCTCCTCGAATGACCGGCCGTGGGTGGATGACCACGTCCGGAGCTAGCCCGATGCAGAAGATCTCGATCGCGTTGCTTGCCGGGGTATCGCTCGCGGCGTTCGGGTGCAAGCCGACCAGCGGTGCCGGTGATGCCATCGCCAAGCTGGCCGAGCTCAAGGACAAGATGTGTGCGTGCAAGGACCAGGCATGCACCGGCAGGGTCAGCGAGGAGATGACCCGGTGGGGCCAGGAGGTCGCCAAGGCCGGGGGGAACGCGGAAGCCAGGCGGAGCCCGGAGGACATGAAGCAGATGCGGCAGGTCACCGAAGACCTGATCCGGTGTGAGGCGAAGATCGTGGCGGACGCAGCCCATGCGGCAACCGGCCCGGCCGGGGCCGCGATGGGTCGTGGAAGCGCGGGCTCGGCCACGTTCGCGGGTTCAGGCGATGGTCCGGCAACTCCCGGTTCGGGAACCGCTCGGCCTTGAGCGGAAAGGATCTGCTTGCGAGTGGACTAGGCTCGTCGCGAACAACCGGTTACAAAAGGGGCTCGCGCGATGCAGCGCGTTTTCGATGACCTGGCAGAGCCGCGGGTGGCGGGTCCATGGCGCGGTGTGCGTCCGAGCGAGGTCACCAATGGAGGTTCTGATGAAGATGATCGTGTTCGTAGCGCTCCTCGCCGCGGCGGGATGCAGCAAGAAGAAGTCCGACTGCGAGGTCTCGATCGCCCAGGGCATCGCGAACTTCGCGCCGACGATCAAGACCAGCGCGGCCAGCCCGCAGATCCAGGAGGACAAGCTGGCCAGGCTCGACAAGTTGAAGGGAGCGCTCACGCTGCGGTGCACCACCGACAAGTGGGCGCCGGAGGCCGTGGCGTGCTTCGCCAGCGTCACCAGTCTGCAGGCGATGAAGGCTTGTGAAGCGAAGCTGACCGGCGAGCAGCACACGAAGCTCGACGAAGATGTCCGTGAGATCTTCATGAGCTCGATGGGCGGGCGGATGCCCGGCGGTCCCGCAGGGAATCCATCCACGCCCCCGGGTTCGGGGTCGGGTGATCCGGGCGGTCCGGCCGCGGCTCCCGCGGGCTCGGGCGCGGCTCCGGCAGGCTCGGCTCCGCCCGCTGCACCAGCACCAGCGGGCTCGGCCGCTCCGGAACCGGCCGCCGGCGGCAGCGCGAAGTGATCAGCGCTGGGTCAGATCGCGCGTGATGTTCTTCTGGTGCGCCTCGAGCGTGCCGCCGCCGATCTCGATCAACTTGGTGTCGCGCAGGAACTGCTCGACGCGGAACTCGGTGCAGTAGCCGTAGCCGCCGAGCACCTGCACCGCGGCGTCGGCGACCTCCTTCGCGGCGGTCGCGGCGAACAGCTTGGCGGCGTCGGTGCCGAGCCGGCTTCGCGAGCTCGGGCCGACGGTCGCAGCAACGTTGTAGATGAGCGCGCGCATCGCCTCGACCTTGGCGTAGCTCTCGCCGATGTAGCGCTGGACCTGGCCGTGCTCGGCGAGCGGCTTGCCGAAGCTGTGGCGCTCCATCGAGTAGCTGACCATCGTGTCGAGGCAGCGGCGCGCCATGCCGAGGCTCATCGCGGCCAGGCCGATCCGCTCGATCTCGAGGTTGCGCATCATGTTGGTGATGCCGCCGCCTTCGCGGCCGAGCAGGTTGTCTGCCGGCACGCGGCAATCCTCGAAGATGAGCTCGCTCATCCTCGACGCCCGCATGCCGAGCTTGTGGATCGGCGGGCCGGTCGAGAACCCGGGGAAGCCGCGCTCGACCACGAACGTCGTGATCCGATCGGCGAGCTTGGCGTAGACCAGGAACACGCCGCCCTCGGGGCCGTTCGTGATGAACGTCTTGCGGCCGTTCAAGACGTAGGCGTCGCCGTCCTTGCGCGCGGTCGTCTGCATCCCGAGCACGTCGGTGCCGACCGCCGGCTCGGTCATGCCCATCCCGCCGATCACGGCGCCCGACAGCACGCGAGGGAGGTAGCGCTGGCGCTGCGCCGCGTTCGACGCCCAGTAGAAGTTGTTGACGAACAAGAGCGCGTGCGCGAGGTAGCCGAGCGTGAAGCCGGGGTCGCTGTACGCGAGCTCGTCGTGCACGATCACCGACGCCGTCGCGTCCATCCCGGCGCCGCCGTCGGCCTCGGGGATCGTCACACCGATCAGGCCGAACGCGCCGAGCTCGGCGAGCAGCCCAGCGTCGAAGGTGGCCGCTTGATCGCGCTCCATCGCCCGCGGCTCGACGCGGTTCTGCACGAACTGCCGGACCGTCTGGCGCAGGAGCTCGTGCTCATCGGTGACGCCGGGTGGAACCACGAGGGCGACCATGGCTGAGCCTACCCCATGCTCGATCGGCCGCCAAAAATGCGCCGCAACGACCGTCATTCACGCTGCATTTCGCCCGTGCGGCTGCGCAGGCCGGTGGGCGCGGGTACCATTCCTACGTGGCTGGCACCGACAACACCCAGGCGGGTCCACCGCGTGGGATCGCGCGCTGGCTGTCCGGCGCGCCCGCCGTGCTGGTCGGCAATCCGACCGCGCACAGCCGCAAGGCCGCCGACTGGATCCGCGTCGCGCGGGCCCTGCTCGACGAAGCGCACGTGCCCCACCGGTTCGTCGCGACCGAGCCCGACGGCCGGACGATCGATCGGGTCCGCGAGGTGATCGACGACGCCGGCGTGCGCGTCGTGATCTACATGGGAGGCGACGGCACGTTCGCGGAGGTCGCCAAGGGGATCTTCGCGTCGCACCACGCGGGCGACATCGCGATGGGGATGCTGCCGACCGGCACCGCGAACGATCAGGGCAAGTCGTTCGGGCTCTCGGCCGGCGCCGGTGCGCTCGAGCGCAACGTCGCGGTGATCGCGGCGGGCGAGGTCGTGGGCTGTGACGTCGGCCTGCTGGTGATCGAGCGCGGCACCAAGGAGATCCACCGCGATCTGTTCTTCGATTCGTTCTCGCTCGGCCTCGGCGCCGCGAGCCTCGAGACCCGCAACCGCGATCGCGAGCGGGTCGGCCGGATTCCCGGGCTCGGCGCGCTGTATCGCGATCAGCTGGTCTATGCCGGCGCGGTGCTGCAGCGGTTCGTCGAGAGCTACGTCGTCGACATCAAGTTCGACATCGACGCGGTGATCGACGGCGTCGTTTCGCAGTTCGACAACCTGCTCGATCTCATCATCAAGAACACGAAGATCTTCGGCGGCGAGTGGATCTTCGACCCGTCGATCGAGTCCGACGACGGCCGGTTCGAGCTCGTGCCGGTCGGCGGCCGGCGCGACCTCGGCGCCAAGCTTCTCGGCAGCCTGCGGCGCAACCCGGTCAGCGTCGAGGATCTGCCGCTGCTCGGGTTTTCGCACGCGGCCCCGATCAGCGGCACCCACTTCGATCTGACGGTCCGCGGGACCCCGCTGCCGGCGGCGCAGTGCGACGGCGAGGAGCTGCCGGCGGGCGAGCGCTACCGGATCGGGGTCGTGCCGCGCGCCCTGCGGCTGATCGTGCCGCGCGATCACGTCGATCCGGCGATCTGACGGGTCGGGCGCAGCGGCCATGTGAGGGCTCCTCGCCGAGGATCGGCGTTGCGGATCCCCGGCAATTGGACCATCCTCCGCGAATCTAGCTGGAGGTTTACGATGGCAGACGTGTTCATTTTCGATGCGCTCCGCACGCCGCGCGGCCGCGGCAAGGCCGGCAAGGGTGGGCTCGCGAATCATCATCCGCAAGAGCTGCTCGCGCAGACGCTGAACCACATGGCGGACCGGCGAAAGCTCGACAAGAGCCTGGTCGACGACATGGCGATCGGCTGCGTCACGCAGGTCAAGGAGCAAGGCGCGTGCATCGCGCGCAACGCGCTGATCGCCGCCGACTGGCCGGAGGACGTCACCGGCGTCACCGTCAACCGGTTCTGCGGCTCGGGCCTCGAGGCCGTCAACACGATCGCCGGCAAGATCGGCGCCGGGTTCATCGACGCCGGCATCGGCGGCGGGGTCGAGTCGATGTCGCGCGTGCCGATGGGCTCGGACGACGCGATGATCGACGGCCTCAACGAGAAGCTGCGCAAGCGCCTGTTCATGGTGCCGCAGGGGATCTCCGCCGACCTGATCGCGACGCGCGAGGGCTTCTCGCGCGCCGACGTCGACAAGTTCGCGCTGGCGAGCCAGCAAAAGGCCGCGCGCGCGGTCGAGGGCAAGCGGTTCGATCGCGCGCTGTTCGCGGTTGCCAACGACGACGGTTCTGTCGCGCTCGCGCGCGACGAGCACCCGCGCGCCGATACCACCCTCGAGTCGCTCGCCGGCCTCGGGGCGGCGTTCGAGAAGCTGGGTGCGGCCCCGATGGGCCCCAACGGCGAGACCGTCGACCAGCTCGCCCTCAAGCGCTACCCGGACACCAAGCGGATCGAGCACGTCCACACGGCCGGCAACTCGTCGGGCATCGTCGACGGCGCCGCCGTCGTCCTGCTCGGCTCATCCGAGTGGGGCAAGAAGGCGGCGCAGAAGCCGCGCGCCAGGATCCGCGCGATGGCGACCGCAGGCGCCGAGCCGCTGATCATGCTGACCGCCCCGGCCCCGGCGTCCGCCAAGGCCTTGAAGCGGGCCGGCATGACCGTCAAGGACATCGATCTCTGGGAGATCAACGAGGCGTTCGCGGTCGTCCCGCTGCAGACCGCGCGCGCGCTCGGCATCGATCCCGATCGGATCAACGTCAACGGCGGCGCGATCGCCCTCGGCCACCCGCTCGGCGCGACCGGCGCGATCCTGCTCGGCACCGCGCTCGACGAGCTCGAGCGCACCAACAAGACCACCGCGCTCATCACGCTATGCATCGGCGGCGGCATGGGCATCGCGACGATCATCGAGCGCGTCTAGCGCTGGGGACGCTCCCAACTAATGAAACCAGCGATCGCTACGTATTGATTCCGGTTGGGGACGCTTCCAACTAATGAAACCAACGATCGCTAAATACTGATTTCCACTGCTAGTTTCATTAGTTGGGAGCGTCCCCACTCATGGGCCGCACTCCGGAAGCGTGCAGTCCAGCTCGCAGGTGGCCAAGGCCCCACCCGTATCGCACACCTCGGCGACTTCTGGTATCGTCGTCGCTGGCGCGGAGTGGTATCTTCGAGCCGATGCGAGCGTAAGGGTAGATCGTCGAGCTGGGACGCTTCCAACTAATGAAACTAGAACTCGCTACATACTGATTATTAAAGTTAGTTTCATTAGTTGGGAGCGTCCCCTTCCGCGGGTCACGGCTTGCGCTGGAACTGGACGTCGAGCATGAGCTTCACGTCGTCACCGAGCGCGACACCGCCGGTCTCGAGGATCGCGTTCCAGATCAGGCCGAAGTCCTTGCGGCTGATCTTGCCGATTACCGACGTGCCGACCTTGATGTTGCCGAACGGGTCCTTGGACTCCTCGGAGATCGGCTCGGTGGTCAGCACGACGCTGCGGGTCGTCCCGCGGATCGTGAGGTCGCCCGTCACGCGGAGCTCGCCATCGTCCTTCACCTGGACCGCGCGCGAGACGAACGTGATCTTGGGGTGGTTGGCGACGTCGAAGAAGTCCGCGCTGCGGAGGTGGTTGTCGCGATCGGTGTTGTTCGTGTTGACCGTGGCGACGTCGATCGTGACCTCGACGTGGCTCTTGGTCAGGTCCGCGCGGTCCAGCGTGAGGGTCCCACTGGCCCCGGCGAACTGGCCTCGCTGTTGCGAAACCATCATGTGGCGCACGCTGAAGCCGAGGTGGCTGTGCACGGGGTCGAGCTCGTAGGTCGTGGTGGTCATCGATGGGCTCCTGTGTCGATTGCGTTCATCCGCGTAAGACTAGAAGTAACTCATACGGTGGGCACGAAGTCGACCTGCGCGTGGCAAGGTGTGTCCTCCGGCAACGCACACGGCGGATGCGAACGACACGATCGCCGTGTCGTCGGACAGCTACGCGACCAGATCAGAGCGGCGATGCGGAAATCATCGTGGCGCTATTTGGCCAAAACCCTGCCTAGGCGGGGGGTTTTGGCCAGATATGATTCCAGGGTCGGCAACCCGCCGGCGTGCTGATCGCGCTGGGCGGCGGGATGGGGTCGCGACGATCACCGCGCGCATGTCGCGACACCGGCGCCGGCCGGTGTCGCCTGGTGTACGCCGCGCTCATGCTAGGGTGCGGTTGGTGCATCGCTGGGTCGCGCTGCTGGTGCTCACGGCTTGTGAGCCAACCGCTCCGCCGCCCGACGTACCGCCGGTGACGTGGATCGTGCCGCCTGCGCCGGGTGGGTTTCCGCTGGGCGCCGTCCAGGGACGGCTCGGCCGCAGCCAAGCACCGCAGCCGCTTGTCGATGTCGGCATCGCCAGCCCCAGCGTGGTCGGCCCCAAAGGCATCGCAGACCCCAAGGGCGCCAGGGCCGGGCTTTTGCCGCTGCACCTCGCGATGGCGTGGGCGGTACCGGGCGACGGGCCGGCGCGGGCAGTCGTCGACGGCTCCGAGGGCGATCACCGCTCGATCGAGCTGGTCGACATCGATCGCGGCCGCGTGGTGTGGCGCGACGCCAAGATCTGCGCGGCACCGATCGCCCTGGTGACCGCCGAGGTGATCGTGTGCGCCGACGCCAACGGGACGCGCGCGCTCGGGCTCGACGGCAGCCCGCGGTGGAGCACGCGGTCGGCGTTCGTCGCCGCGACCGGCGATCGGATCGCGGTGAGCGGGGACGGCGAGGCGATCATCCTCGATGCGGCGACCGGCGATACGCGCACACGGGTCAAGCTGCCGCGCGACGTGCCGGCGGACGCGATCGTCGCGAGCTGCGGTGGCGAGGCGCGCGAGCTGTTCGCGGTCGACAGCGACGGGAGGCTCTTGCGAATCGCCGAGACCAGGGGCGGGCCGGCGATCCGCTGGACGGTCTCGCTCGACGCGATCGTCGCGATCGACGCATGCGATCGCACGACAGTCGTCGTCACCGAGGCTGGACCGGCGGGCCCGGCGCTCGTCGCGATCGCGCGCGCGACCGGCAAGATCACGGGGCGGGTGGATGGGGTCGCCGGATCGTGGCCGGCGCGCGACGGCTCGGACCGGATCGAGGTCGCGACGGCGCTCGGGGTCGCGAGCTATCCTCGCGATCTCGCCGGGGCCGCCGAGGTGCTCGACCTGCCACCGCTGGGGGAGCTGCTCGCGTCGCGCGGCGATCGCCGGCTGGTGCGCGCCACGCCGCTGACCGCGGTGCTGCTCGATCGCCGGGGGGTGCGCGCGTACCTGCCGCTCGCGGCCATGGGTGCGGTGCTCGGCGATACGGCGCTCGTCGCCACGAGCTGGGTCGGCTCGCCGGGCGAGACCGTGCATCGGTTCGCGCTGCCGCCGCCGTGGCGCCGGCGCTTGCGCCTGCCACCGCAGCGCCGCGGGGTCGCCGCCCTTGCCGAGCTGCGCGATCTGCCGCCGGTGGTGCCGCTCGACGCCGCCGGCGCGGTCGCGCAACCCGACTCCGGCATGCACGCGGTGCTCGCATACGCGATCGATCCGAGCGATGGCGCGGCGATCTATGCGGTCGCGAGCAATCGCCGCGGCGGGGGCGCGGCCGTGGTACGCGCGGACCTCGCAGCGAAGCAGTGGCGCTGGCAGCGCGACGATGGCTGCGGCCCCGGGACGCCGGTCGCGATCGCGGTGGCGCGTGACGTCGTGGTGTGTGGCGCGCAGGGCGCGCGGGGGACGGTGCGCGCGACGAGTCGCGATGGCGTGGCGCGCTGGGACTGGGCCACCGACCACGTCGATCGCGTGGTCGCCGGCGGCGATGTCGTCGTCGTGCACGACGCGGATCGGATCACCGTGCTCGACGCGCGCGACGGCCGGGTGCGCGGGCACGTCGCGAGCGACGATGGCGCCGTGGTGCGGGTGGCGGTCGTCGCCCTCGATGACGAGACGCGCTTGATCACGGCCGAGCGCGGCCGGGTGGTCGCGCGGCTGGGGATCGGGGGCTTTCTGCCGGTGTGGTCGATCGCGGTCGCCGGCGTGGTCCGCGCGCTCGCGCCGTCCGGCGACGGCGTGCTCGTCATGCTCGAAGACGGCGACGCGTTCCGGATCGACGCTCGCAGCGCGGCGGTCGTCGGGCTACCCGGCCTAGGCCTCGCCTGGCACGCCGCCGGCGATCTCGTGACCGGCCACACGCTGGGGGGGCCGATTCCGGCGCCGGCGCCGGCGGTCCCACCGCCGACCGTCGCCCAGCTGCTCCGGCGGCCGCTGCAGCTACTGCACGGCGTGATCGATACGCCGGCGCCGATGTCGACGCCGATCCAGCCGCCACCATCGCTCGGCGACAGCTGGCAGCTCACGCTGTACGAGCTCACCGGTGGGCTGCGGGCGCGCAACGACTATGCGCTGCCGGCGCCGGTCACCCCGCCCGCCGTCCGCGGTCCTCCCGGGAGCCCGCTCGTTGTAACCTATGGACCGGGGCTGCGCGAGGTGGTGGTGCTCGATCCACACACCGGTGATCCGCTGCGCCGCGTTCGGCTTCCGGAGGACGCACCACCGGGCGCGGTGTTCGGAACCGTCGTGGGCGGTTCGCCGGTCGCCGGCACGCTGCTCGCTTCGCCGCTCCGCGTCGTACTGTTTTGACGACGCTCGGGGCAGACCGCCTCCGTTGGCCGCGCGGTCCAGGTCCCACCCTGCGATTCGCTTGGCCTTTCGATCCCGTGGGAGGCCCCTGCCCTCCCCCGCGCTTCGCTTTGCCCAGCGATCCCGTGCTGGCCTGCGCGACGGCGCCGCGCGCGCTGATATACGCTCCGGGAATGGCACTCCCGCTCCGCGCCGCGCTGCGCTCCGCAGGTCGCTTCATGGTCAAGAACCCCACCACCATGCTCAGCATGGCGCGCCATGCGCTGGGCATGCGGATCGCGGTGCCACTCGACGCGCTGCGCTGGTTCATCGCCAACACGCCGCCCTCGAAGAAAGCGCCGCAAGATGTGACGATCACGCCGCGCCCCCCGGCGATCGGCCTCGGCGCGACGATCGATCTGATGGGCACGACGGTGCGCGCGGCCGCGGCGATCCGGGTCGATCAGATCGAGGTGAGCGATACCCAGTTCAAGGTGACGCTGCGCCTGTCCGACGTGACGATGAAGGTGCTCGGCGAGTCGTTCACCCCGGTCGCGGGCCTCATCAAGTCGGGCGCGCTCGATCTCAGCAAGCCCGGCAACCTCGCCAAGTTCATGCCGAAGCGGCCGGCCGTGCTCGTCGAAGCGCACGATGACATCATCGTGATCGATCTGATGCAGAACCCCAAGTTCGCCACGAACGATCGCGTGCGCGGCATCCTCGGAACGCTGACGCCGGTCGTGAACGTGTCGGGGCTGTCGACCGAAGGCGATTTTCTGATCTTGCAGCTGCGCGCGAGCCCGTTCGGCCTGCCTCGCGCCCTCAATGCGGCGCGCGCGCTCGCGGCGGGCTAGAGTTCGTCATGGCATCGATCGCCGGGCTGCTCGGCATGTTTGCATGGTGAGATCGGTCCTCGCGCTCTTGGTCTGTATCGCCTGCCAGGGCCAGGGCAGCGGCAGCGGTAAGGGCTCGGCCAG
>Ga0070690_100001521_pt1 | contig 12150 bp, 8 predicted proteins | sample KBSS33HmetaG_FD_64671 | JGI IMG/M metagenome (GOLD analysis project Ga0070690, IMG submission 64671) | Switchgrass rhizosphere microbial communities from Kellogg Biological Station, Michigan, USA - KBS S3-3H metaG | ecosystem: Host-associated > Plants > Roots > Rhizosphere ... | reverse complement strand
GCGGACAAACGTCCGCGCCGTTTTTGTTTTAACGCAAAGACGCAAGGAGGCAAGGACGCAAAGAGGCAAAGAAAAGCCTTACACAAAGGACGCGAAGGGCACGGCTTGTGTAGCGCACGTTGGAAAACGTGCGCTACACCTTATCGCGCGAACGGATTCAGGGGGAGCGGTTTGCCGCAATAGATGCAGTTCGGATGTTTGCCCGAATTCGGCCGGCGGCACGCGGGGCAGGCGACGGGTGGGGATTTGGTGACCTTGCCGTCGCGGACACCATCGCGCATGTCGATCGACGTGATCGCCTGGACCAGGGCGTCGTCGGTATAACCATGCTCCTTTTTCAGGAACAACCACAGCGCCTCGGTGATCATCAGCAGCCGCGCGATGTCATGTTGCATGGCGCCGACGGCAGATTGCGCTTCACGCGCGTCGGAACTGGCCTGACCGGCTTCAACGCGGGCGGATGAGGCGTCGAGCGAAGCTCCATAAGTCGAGGGGTAGAACATAATGCCTACCATTGAAGAAGCACCCACGTTTGGCAAGTGCAGATTCTGACCACAAAGGTCACAAAGGCCACCAAGGAAAACGGCTTTGTGCTCTTTGTGAGCTTTGTGTGAGAAAACTATTTAAGCTGTTACCGGCTCTTTGGCTTCCGGCTCGACCCATTTGCCGTGTTCGCGGATGAGGTCGACGAGGCGTTCGACGGCTTCGGCTTCGGGGATATTGAATTTGATCGGGGTCTTGCCGACGTACAGGTTGATCTTGTTCGGCGCGCCGCCGACGTAACCGAAATCGGCATCGGCCATCTCGCCTGGCCCGTTCACGATGCAACCCATGATGGCGATCTTCACGCCCTTGAGATGCTCCGTGCGGGCTTTGATCCGCGCGGTGACGGTCTGCAGGTTGAACAACGTGCGGCCGCAGCTCGGGCAGGCGACATAATCGGTCTTGAACGACCGGCAGCCGGCGGCTTGCAATATATTGTATGCCAGGCGCAACGACATGCCGGCCCCGGATTCCCCGCGGACGAGGATCGCGTCGCCGATGCCGTCGGCCAGCAATGAACCGATGACGACCGACGCGCGGAGCAGGGCGATCTTGGGTTCCAGTTGGAGTTCAAGCTTTGGCTTGTCCGGACCGCCTGAAGGCTGAACTCCAAAAAGAGTATCCTTGAGCAGGATCGGGTTGTTGCGTCCGAGCTGTTTCAGCTTCGCGGCGAGCAGGCGGAACGCGGTGATGGCGGGCAGCTGGACGCCGTCTTTGACCGTGACCAACTGCGTTTCGCAATTGATCTCGAAATCTTTGGTCGGGTCGATCTCGGCGATGTTCAGGTCTTCGTAGACCGCTTCGGGTCTGACATCGTCCTTCGGGCGGATCTTGGGTGCGACCTTGTCCCACGTGGCGCGCGTGACGACGACCCGGATCAATTGTTCGCCGCCGCATTTGGTTCCACCGAGTTCGATCTCCGGGGTGACGCGACGTTCGAAATGGAAGGGATCGAAAGGAAAAGTGGAGAGCGGAAAGCGGAAAGCGGAATTCGACAGGGCAGGGATCTGCGCCAGCAGATCATTGCAGACCTCGATCTCGCGCGGGGAATCTTCGGTGAGCGAGACGCGGATGGTGTCGCCCAGGCCGTCACAGAGCAGGGAACCGATGCCGATGGCGGATTTGATACGGCCGTCCTCGCCTTCGCCGGCTTCAGTGACGCCGAGATGGATCGGATACTGCCAGGAATTCGCAGATGGAAGATCGGAGATCGGGGACCGGGATTCCTGTTCGTCCAACTCGTTCAGTCGCGCGACCAGGAGGCGATAGCATTCGATCATCACCTTGGGGTTGGACGACTTCATGGAGAATTTGAAACTGTGGAAATCGTGTTTGCGGCAGATGCGGGCGAATTCGAGCGCGCTTTCGACCATGCCCAGCGGCGTGTCGCCGTAACGGTTCATGATGCGGTCGCTCAGCGAGCCGTGATTGGTGCCGATCCGCAGGGCGCGTTTCAACTTTTTTGCTTCGAGCACGAGCGGCGTGAATTTTTCTTCGATCCGTTTCAGTTCCGCGGCGTACTGGTCGTCGGTGTATTCCTTGGTGGCGAATTTCTTGGAATCGGCGTAGTTGCCGGGGTTGACGCGGACGACTTCGACCCATTTGACCGCTTCCATGGCGGCTTCGGGTTTGAAATGGATGTCGGCGACGATCGGCACGAGGCAACCCTGCTGGCGGAGTTCGGCGACGATGTTCTGCAGGTTGGCGGCATCTTTGACGGTCGGGGCGGTGATGCGGACGATCTGGCAGCCGACCGCGACGAGTTCGAGCGTTTGCCTGACGCATTCGGCCGTGTCCATGGTATCGCACGTGAGCATGGATTGTTTCACGACCGGATGATCGCCGCCGATGATGACGCCGCCGTTTTTCGGATCGCCGATGACGATCTCGCGGGATTTGCGGCGGTGAAAGAAGAATGGGGATTCGCAATAGCGCATGGTCATTTCGGGGGAGCAAAGATGATCTGTTGTTGCCGGTCGACACGTGCGCTGCGCCACCAATCGCTCGTGTCGAAGAAGGCGATATAAAGCATGAATCCGATGATGAGCATGGCGAACCCGGTCTGGATGGTGTTCAAGATCCTGGCGCTGACGGGTCGGCGACGGACGGCTTCGATGAGCGAGAGCAGGATATGGCCGCCGTCGAGCACGGGCAGCGGCAGGAGGTTCAACAGGGCCAGGTTCACATTGAGGACGACGCTGAACCACAATGCCCAGCGCCAGCCGTCGTCGCTTTCGAAAAAGTTGCTGTAAACGCGGATGATCATGACCGCGCCGCCGAGTTGTTGGACGCCGATCTCGCCTTTGCGCGCCGTGATGGCGTGGATGGTGGCGAAGATCTGGTTGACGCTGGAACGGATCTGGTCGAACGGCCGCGGATACGCGAGCGCGAGGTTGGTGTCGGCCTGCCAATCGAGGATGCCGAGCGATGGATAACTGTTGGTGGGTTGGACCGGCCTGGCGGCGAGCAACTGGCAATCGAACTGGTTGGTGCCGCGTTTGACCGTGAACATCACCGGCTGCGGCGTGTGATTGCTCCAGGCCGATTCCTGGTCGACGACGGCGAGCGGGTGATAGATTTTTTTGCCGTCCAGGGCGATGACTTCGTCGCCCGGTTTCAGGCCGGCCAGGGCGGCGGGGCTGTTGGAGACGATGTCGCCGATGATGGCGGACGCGACGGGATTCATCAGGACCTGCCGCAACGATTTCCGTTCGTACCATTTGGTCGGCCGGTGATAGGGCGTCGCGTAGACGGTGTGTTCCTGTTTATCCCGGAAGAAGGTGATGGCGATGTTGGTGTTCTCGCTGGTGATGATCCGCCACTTGATGCTGTCGGCGCCGGTCGGTTCGAAATGGCTGACCGGATAGTTGTCGACTTTCGTGATGACGTCGCCCGGTTGCAGGCCGGCCAGGGCGGCGGGACCGGTGGGGTCGACCCAGCCGACCGTGGTATTGTCGTTGGTTTCGATGTCCGGTTTGCCGACCTGCCACACGACGAAAGAGAACAGGATGGCGAGGAGGAAGCTGAACAACGGGCCGGCGAACGCGACGATGATCTTGTCGAGCGGCGAAACGTTGGGCAATTGTTCGGCCGGGGTCTCGTTCTTGCCTTCGATCGCATCCATCGCGGCCATCTGGGGCAGGGCGACATAACCGCCGGCGGGGATCCAGCCCAAGGCGTATTCGACACCGCCGATTTTTGTTTTCCAGATCGGTTTGCCGAACCAGATGGCGAAGCGTTCGATCTTGAGGCCGCGCCATTTGGCCGCCAGGAAATGGCCGAGTTCATGGACGCCGATCAAAAGATTGAACAGCAGGACCACTTCGAGCCCAATGAAAATGTAATGGAAAATGCTCATTCCAAATTGTCACCCAAGTATATCAGGAAGTTTTTATTTAACAATCGTTGAAGCGCGACGGGTTTAAGCGTTAAAACGGGGTCCACGGCAACGCTTCATCGCCTCAGCCTTTTAACGTCGTTTCGCGCGCCCAGGCATCGGCCTGGAGGATCTGGTCGAGCGTCGGATGGCTCACGGTCCGGTGCGCCTCCATCGTGCGCCGAACGGTTTCGGTGATCTGCGGGAAGTTGATCTTGCGGTTCACGAAGGCTTCGACCGCGACCTCGTTGGCGGCGTTCAATACGGCCGGGAGCGTCCCGCCGACGTCACCGGCGCGCCGGGCCAATTCGATGGCGGGGAACCGTTCGCTGTCCGGTTCTTCGAAGGTCAATTGGCCGAGTTTGGCGAAATTCGTCTGGACACGATCGCTGGCCGCGCGATCCGGGTAGGTCAAAGCGTATTGGATCGGCAGGCACATGTCGGGCGTGGAGAGCTGGGCGATGATCGAGCCGTCGACGAATTCGACCATGGAATGCACGACGCTCTGGGGATGGACGACGACGTTGACGCGGGCCATCTCGACGTCGAACAACCAGCGCGCTTCGATCATCTCGAGGCCTTTGTTGAAGAGCGTGGCGGAATCGATGGTGATCTTGCGGCCCATGACCCAGGACGGATGCTTGAGGGCGCGTTCGACGGTGATCTCGTAAAATTTTTCTTTCGGCCAGGCGGTCTTGTCGCGGAACGGCCCGCCGCTGGCGGTGAGCCAGAGTTTGCGGACGGAACCGGGCGGTTTGCCGTCGAGACATTGGAAGATGGCGGAATGCTCGCTGTCGACGGCCAGGACGCGGACGCCGTGTTTGCGGGCCTCGCTCATGACGGTCTCGCCGGCCATGACGAGGATCTCTTTGGAGGCGACGGCGATGTCTTTGCCGGCGCGGATGGCGGCGAGGGCGGGTTTCAGGCCGGCGGTGCCGACGATGGCGATGAGGACGATGTCGGCGTCGGGGAGGGTGGCCAGTTGGATGAGGCCTTCGTCACCCGCATAGACGCGGGTCGAGGTCCCGAGCGCATCCTGGAGTTCCCGCGCTTTGGCGGGGTCGAAGATGGAGATCGCCGCCGGTTTATGTTTTCGGGTCTGTTCGAGCAAGAGTTCGGAATTATTTCCGGCGCCGAGCGCGAGCAGGCGGATACGGTCCGGCAGGTCATCGGCCACTTTGACGGTGCTGGTGCCGATGGATCCGGTGCTGCCTAAAAGTACGACGTTCTTCATTCAGGTGTCATGAGCCACAGATGTACACAGATGAAACACAAATCTTAAAATGCCATTCGTTTGTATTCCACCCGCTCGCGGCCGAAGTTGATCAAATAACCAAGTTTTATACCGGTGCCGCGAAGTTCGTTCAGTAATTGAGCTTCGTGGAGAGATTGATATTCAGAATCGGTCTTCAACTCAACGAGGATTTTATCTGCGACCAGGAGATCGGCGGCATAATCGCCGACGATGACACCCTTGAACAGCACCTTGATCGCCGGTTCTAATTCGACCTTTATGCCGCGTCGCTGAAGTTCAACTTGCATCGCACGTTGATAAACACGTTCAAGAAAGCCGTATCCGAGGATGTTGTGGACTTCGAAAGCAGCGCCGATGATTTGTTCGGAAACCGGCTTAAAGGAATAATCCTTCGTTTCTCTTAGCAGTATCTGTGTTTCATCTGTGTACATCTGTGGCTTAGATGATCGGATGCGGATTGGTCAGGATATGCCGCAGGTAGAGGTACATGATGGGCGCGTTGAAGAGCAGGCTGTCGAGGAGGTCGAGGATGCCGCCGATGCCGGGGAACATGCTGCCGGAATCCTTGGCGCCGGCCTCGCGTTTGAACAGTGATTCGATCAGGTCGCCGATCACGGCGGTGGCGCTCAAGGTGACGCCCAGGATGACGGCATGGATCCAGTTCATGCCGGCCATGTGATCGCCGAAGAGGCGGACGAAGCCGAGGCTGGCGGCGGTGGACAGGAGGATGGCGCCGCCGAAACCCTCCCAGGTTTTGTTCGGGCTGATGCGCGGGATCATCTTGTGTTTGCCGATCAGCGAACCGACGGCATACGCGCCCATGTCGCTGAACTTGGTGACCAGGACGAAATAGAGCAGGAAATATTTCCCGTCGACGCCCGGGAAGAGATAGATCTTTTGGACGAAGTTCAGCAGCCAGGGCACATACATCAGGCCGAACAGGGTGGTGGCGATGGCGACGATGCCGGCGGTGTTCGATTTGGAGACGAACTGCCGGAGGCAGAGGCCCAGGACGAACAGGATGATGAAGCTGGTCTCAAAATCGTTGACGCGGGCGGGTGAATTCGAAATGCCGAGCTGGCCCGTCAGGTTCAGGAAAGTGCCGACCATGAGCAGGGATGCGCCGAAGAGCCCGCACCATTTGAAACAGATCAGGCCGCGTCGTTCGGCCAGGTCATAGAATTCCGCCAACCCGGTCAATCCCAGGAACAACAGCAGGAAGATGCACGCCGCGCGGGAAAGGAGTTGGTTCCCCGAGAACAGGGCGGCGATGATCACCGTCCAGAGGATCACCGACGAGATGAGCCGGCGCAGGAACGTCCTGGCTTTGGATGGCGGCGGCGCGGTGGCGTCGGGCATGGCGCGCGAAAATATCAGGCCACGAACTGGTTGCCAATTCTCAAGTATCACGGGGGCCTGGTCCTGGTGATAAATAGCTATGGCCAGACGCGCCGGTACGTGTTAAAGTGCTCAGGAATCAGATATTCAGGCCTTTCAAATGTGTCACATGAACTACGTATGGCCATATTTTGAAGAACTGGATAATCTGTTCAGGAACCCGAAGTCGTTCAGAAAACGATATTCATAATCAGAAAATATGTTTATCCCGTCACCGCAAGTGTCCCTCTCTTTTGGTCGCAAGGTATTTATATTCATTCTCTCCATGAAAACTAGAATCCTTACCTTAACTGTTCTGGCGGCTGCATTAATGGTTGTTCCATCGATGGACGCAGCGAGCTTTTTATGGAGTGCTAATCCGCCCAACGGCGCGAATGCCTGGAGCACGGGGGGTAACTGGACGCCGAGCGGACCTCCTGGTTCGGCCGATACCGTTACTTTTGGAAATATTGGTACGACGAATAATGCCACGGGTCCTGACAACGTCGTCAGCGTCAACACCACCATTACGACCCTGAATTATACCAACGCGTATACGACCGGAACGTCCAACCACGTGACTCAGATCCCCTCTGGTGTCACTCTCACTGTATCGGGCAATGTGAGCATCAATGGCCAGGGTTCAGTGGATGCCTTGACGACGGTGGCAGCGATGACGGATGCGGGAACGTTTGTGGTGAACGGCACGACCTTTAACGTTGCCAACAACGGGTCGGCTGCCAGTTCAGCGTTGGCCACCTTGGATTTGTCCGGCTTGAGCAATTTTGTTTATAACGCCAGTGGCGGAACGATTAACGTTGCAAGCACGGGTGCAAATCGTCCCGGCGGCCTCCTTATTCTGGCGGGTGTCAGCAATAACATCACGGCAAACAACATTAATTTCTTCACGCCGAACGTTTCAAATGGTGGTAACGGCAGCAGCGGAATCAAATTCGGCTCTGGAACCAATATCGTCAATGTCGGCACGTTTGTCATCGTCCAGGGAAAACATACCGGTGTCGTCCAATTTAATACCGTCAATGGCGGCCTCCGGATCCGCGGTTTGAGCGGAAACAGCGACGACACCAGCCGGGGGGCGATCACCATTGCAAATCGTAATTCCACCGGCACCGGCAATACCAGCGGGACATTGTCTTTGAACGGACATCCCGTCGATATTAAAGTCAGCACGCTCACCATGGGGCAGGATGCCCAAACCGGCGGCAATTCTGCCACGGGGTTTCTGTCGTTTAATCAAGGAACGTTTGACGCTACCACGATCAATATGGCGATCGTCGGCAACGGCGCGGTCACCGGGGGGACGGGTTTGATCTCCGTCGGCACCGCTGGAACCCTGGTTGCCAATAGTATTTCTCTTGTGAACCAAACAGCGGGCGCTGGCGGCGCTGGTACGTTGTTGGTCACCAATGGTGGTGTATTGGTCTGCAGTAACAATATCATCAAATCGACAGCCGCCGGTACCGGAACGATCGTCGTGACCAATAGCAGCCGCTTGACCATGTTGGGCGGCCCGGTCGGATCGTCGGCAACTCCGATCGACACGGTCACATTGAATGGTGCTACGGTTGAGTTCGCGGTGGCCAATGGCGTTACCAATTTGGTGGCGACAACGTTGAACGACGGCGGCACGGCCAGCACGGTCAACATCCTGGCCGTTCCCACGGTCCTCGGCTATCCGACTCAATTCCCGCTCATCAAATACGGCGGTGCTGCGATCGGCGGTGGTTTCAACATGAACCTGGGCACGTTGCCCGGCACCTTCCAGGGATATATCTCCAACGATGCGGTCGCCACGGTTTGGCTGGTGATCACCAACGGACCGGCGGTCGCCAAAAATATTGTCTGGCAGGGCACCGTTACGACGGGCGACTGGAATACGAGCACGGCGAACTGGAGCAATGGTTCAGCGGTGGCGTATGCGGAAGGCGACTTTGTGACCTTTGACGATACGGCGGCGACGAACGTCGTGAATCTGCCGGCGAACCGTTCACCGGGTGGTTTCACGAACAACTCGACGGCAAACTATACGATCGTCGGCAGCGGCATCACTGGTTCTGCTTCATTGAGCAAACAGGGCTCGGGTACGCTGACGCTGGATAACACCGGCAATACGTTCAGCGGCGGTACGACCATCAGCGGCGGCACTTTGCAATCAGGCAATAACGATGCCAACGGCAGTCTGCCTTCGGGTGCGATCGCCGACAACGGGACCCTTGCGTTCAACCGCACTGATAATTTCACCACAGCCAATGCCGTCTCCGGCAGCGGCGCCGTGTTGCATCTCGGCAGCGGCACCAACACGGTGTCCGGTGTGAACAGCTACGGCGGAAATACATTGATCTCGGGCGGGGTGGTCCGGATTTCAAACGCGGGTGCGGCCACCGGCAATAGCTCATTGGGCTCGATCGCCGGCGGTTCGGTGACCATCACCAACGGCGGCACGCTGGATCTCAGCGCCAACGGCACGGCCAATCAACTGGGCTTTACCAACGGCGCCGGCCAGGCCAAACAATTCTTCATCGCCGGCAGCGGCGTCGGCGGTAATGGCGCCATCGTCAATAACAGCGGCGTCAACCAGCAGAACGTCTTCCAGCGCATCACGCTGACCGCCAACGCAACCTGGGGTGGCGGTTCACGATGGGATATGCGTGGTAACGGCTTGATCACCCCGATCCTCGATCTGAACGGTTTCACTCTGACCAAAGAGGGCACCAACCAGATGAGCATGGTCGGCCTGATCACGACCAACAGCGGTAACATCATCATCAACAATGGCGTGCTTTCCTTCGAAACCGCTTCGACTTTCACCAACGGTGCAGTGAATATCACGGTCAACCCGGGTGGTGCGCTCGGTCACTTCCGGCAGTCCGGCGGCTTTTTCACGGCGCCGATCACCCTCAACGGTGGCGCGATCAAAGACCTGAACGGCACGCCGGCTTCGACCAACGATTCGGCGATCACGCTGACGGCCAATTCGTTCCTGGATTGTAACGCCGGCGCGACCAGCGTGACCAAATTGAACGGTAACATCACTGAAAGCGGCGGTTCGTACGGCCTGACCAAATCCAATGCGAACTTCTTCTTCCTGTCCGGTGCCAACACCTACAGCGGCAACACGATCATTATCGGCGGCGGTATCATGCTGACCAATAGTGGATCGCTGGCCAACACCGCGGTGATCGGCATCAACAGCAATGCCACCTTCAACGTGGCCGGCTTGACGACGCTGCCTTACATCCTGAACAGCGGCCAGAAGTTACGGTCGCTGAGCCCCGGTGGCGCCGGTACGGTCAACGGTGCGGTGACCCTGGCGTCGGGTGCATCATTGGATCTCAACTACACCAACGGCGTTGCGTCTTTGAACGTGACGGGCGGTGCATTGACGCTCAACGATAACGCCACGACCGTGACGATCGCGGGTTCGGCGCTGGCACCGGGCCAGTATAAAGTGATATCCAAAGGAACCGGGGGCAGCGTCGGCGGTTCGGTGAGCGCCTCCAGCGTGACGGTCAACGGCGCCGGTGTGGCTCCCAACACGGCGACCTTCCTCCAGATCACGGCGGGCGAACTGTTCCTGGCGGTCAATCGTTCACCGGCGATCGCCAACATCGTGACCAATGCGGCCAACCCGGGCCTCACCTGGAAGATCGCCATTTCCGCGCTGGCCAGCGCGGCCGGCTGGAGCGATCTGGAAAGCGATCCGATCACCCTGACGGCCGTTGGACCGACCAGCGCCAACAGCGTGAGCGTGACCAAAGATGCGAGCTTCGTGTATTACAATGCGCCGGTGTTGGCGGACGATTCCTTCGGTTATACCATCAGTGACGGGCATTCGACGGCCAATGGCACGGTGGTGATCAAACTCTCGGCCAATACCAGCCCGACGTTCAACATCGCGATGACCAACGCGGTGGGCGGACAGATCACGCTCAACGGCGCGAGCATCCCGGGCCGCACGAACGTGATTGAACGGACAACGAACTTGACACAGCCGATCACATGGACTCCAATCTTTACGAATGTGGTCGGGACCAACGGACTGTGGCAGGTGACGGATCCGGCGCCGAGCAATCCCTCATATTATCGTGCGGTGACCCAACCCTAATCTCAGAAAAGAACGACCATGAATAAGAAATTAATGGCAGTAATGGCCGGCGTAGCACTGATGGGAAGCGTGGCGATCAGTCAAACGACCTACTCCTACACGTTCAGCAATAACGCGGCGATCCCTGACGGGGACCTGAGCGGGCTGGCGTTATCGACCAACCTTGCCGGGATGACCCCCTCGACGATCAGCAACGTGGACGTGCGGCTGAACATCAGCGGGGGCTATAACGGGGATCTGTACGCGTTCGTGACGGGTCCCAACGGCGGATTCGCGGTATTGCTCAACCGTTCGGGCGTGAGCAACAGCGCCAGCGCGTTCGGCTATTCGGACAGCGGGTTTGACGTGACGTTCAGCTTGAGCGGGGCCAACAGCATCCAATATTACGGGAGCTACGGCGGCACGGGCAGTCCGGTGACCGGGACATGGCTGCCCAGCGGGCTGAACATCGATCCGACGAGCGCGCCCTCGGACTTCTGGACCGCGTTTTTGTCGGGGAGCCCCTCAGCCTTGCTCAGTTCGTTTGGAGGGAATGATGCCAACGGGACCTGGACGTTGTTTTTGGCGGACTTGTCGGGTGGCGGGCAGAGCACGTTGGTCAGCTGGGGACTGGACATCACGACGGTGCCGGAGCCATCGACGCTGGCGTTGACGGGCCTGGGCCTGGCCGGGGCGATGCTGGTCATCCGCCGCCGTTCCAACCGCCGTTAATACCCACTCTTTCACCAAACGCGCAACGACTTCGTTGCGCGTTTTTTGTTGTTAGCGTATTTCGGTCGCGGGCTGTTGTGATTTTTGGAGTGTGTCCGTCCCCCGGACACAGCAACGCAGGCGGACGAGGTTCTGGGTTTCGGGATCGCACCTGCATAGCGCGGTTGCTGCGCCCGGGACGGGCGCGTTCCGGGTACTGTCGATCCCGTTCCCGATACCAGATCATCGTGTCGGCGGAAGCAGCCCACTACCCGGGCGTCATCCTGATTGAATCGGATCGGTTCCCCGTTTAGCTTTGAGTCATGCGCTTTCGACTAACTTATGTTGGAATGATCATTCCACTGTTCCTCCTGGCGATGCGATCACCGGGGGCGGAGACGAATGGAATGATTGAAACCGATACGCGGCTTCCCGCCGGCCCGAGAGGGGCGCCGCCGTGGGGATTTCATCCCGCCGCCTCGCGCGACACCAACCTGCCCAATGTCCTGTTGGTCGGTGATTCTGTTCTTAACGCTTATCGCACGACTGTGATCAAGGAATTGCAGGGCAAGGCGAATGTCGATATGTGGTTGAATCCCTATCATCAGGCCTCACCCGGTTTGAACGAACAGGCGAAAGCGGTTTTGACCACCAACGGACCTTACACGGTCATCCATTTCAACATGGGCCTGCACGGTTGGCAGAAAGGCCGCATCCCGGAAGGGCAATACGATCCATTGATGCGTCGATTCGTCCAGACCATCGCTGAGAACGCGCATGGCG
>Ga0070690_100001520_pt1 | contig 12152 bp, 9 predicted proteins | sample KBSS33HmetaG_FD_64671 | JGI IMG/M metagenome (GOLD analysis project Ga0070690, IMG submission 64671) | Switchgrass rhizosphere microbial communities from Kellogg Biological Station, Michigan, USA - KBS S3-3H metaG | ecosystem: Host-associated > Plants > Roots > Rhizosphere ... | reverse complement strand
CGCCGATATGCGCGAGTTGGTGATTCTTCGGGTGGCCGTGCTCAATCGTGCGCCGTTCGAATTCCACGCGCATTTGCCGCTGGCGCGCAAGGCCGGGATCGGCGAAGCGAAAATCGCCGCCTTGCAGGCGGAGGAAATCGGCGACGGATTCACGGCTCTCGAGCGCGCGGTGTTGACGCTGACCGACACGATGACCCGTAGCGTGCAGGTTCCCGATGCGCAATTCGAGCCGTTGCGCACTCACTTCGATCCACGTGGATTGGTCGAGTTGGTGGCGACCGTGGCCGCATACAACATGGTCTCGCGCTTCCTGGAAGCGCTCAATATCGGGCACTGACTCTTAGCCGCGCGCGTGAGCGCGGGGCGCTGGCCGGTCAGCGCCGAGGCTACCAGCGACAGCTGCCGTCGCCGATGGTGCTCGCCACCAGCACCGGGACCGCGAGCAGGCCCATGCCGGCATAAGCGGTGCGGCAGTCGGGCTTGACCGCCTTTTCCAGCGCGTGGCTTTCCTTAGACAGCCTTTCCGGCGGCGGCGGCAGCGCAGGCAGGATGCCGCGCGTGCTCGTCGCTTCGCTCGCTATTTCGCGCGCGCGTTGGCGCGCAGTCTCCATGTCGATGCGAGGGGCGCCCGACTCGCCCGGCGGCGCCGCGACATCGCGCCTCGGTTTGAACATATCTTCGTCGGGGCCGGGCGCACCCAGCCGCAGTCGAGGCGGCTCCGCGGCCGTAGGCGCGGCGCGCGCGCCGGGGACCGCCGCCGGCGCGGCGACCTCCGAGGCGGGCGCCGGCTTGGCCCCCGCGGATGGCGCTGCCCGCTCGGCCGGCGAAGGCGTCCCGGCAGGCGCCGCCAGCGGTGCGACGGATGGAGTTGGAGTTGGTGCGACCAGGTTCGGCGATGGCGCCAGCTCATGGTCGATCCGCGGGGCGGTGAGACGATCGATGGGCGGCGGCACGATCGGCGCCTCACTGGGTGGAACCTCGACGGGCGGCGCTACGGCCTTCGGTGGTGCCGGCACCGCCGCGCGCTCGATCGGCGCAGGGACAGAAGGCGGAGGAGCCGGCACGAACCGAGGCGGGAGCTCGATCGGCGGGGCGAGTTCGTGCTGAATCGTGGGCGCCGACAGTCGTTCGATCGGCGCCGCGGGGGCGAGCGGAATTGCGGGCGGCGCGATGTCGAGCGGCGCGGCGAGCGCAGGCGGATTCGGCGGCGGGGCCAGGCGCTCGATTGTCGGCGGCGCAACCGGCGCGATCAGCGGCTTATCCACCTCCTGCGGCGCGCGCAAGTCTATGCGCGGCAAGGGCTCGGCCGCTGGCGGCAGAGCGGCTTCGGGCTGCGTCGGCCCCGATGCGGGCATAGTGGGCTCGACCAGGGTCGGCTCGCTGGTCTTCGCCGGTTCGATGGCGGGCATCGCCTCGCCGCGGCCGGGCCCGATTGGCGCCGGCTGGGGTTCGGGGCGCTGCAGTAACGCCCGTCCGGTCGCCGTCTCTGCGCCCGGTCCCGCCAGCAGGCCGGCACCGGGCGGACTCGGCTCGCGACGGAAGGTCACGTCAAGCACATCGAGCATTGCTTCGCCGCGGCCGGCGCCGCCGCCATGCGAGGTGCCGAAAAGAATGACGATGGTGGCATGCAGCAGCATCGAGAGCAGCACGAACCGCACGAGGGCCGGTTGGGACGCGTCGGCTCGCCATCGGGCCCGCTTTGCCGAACTTCGTGACGTGATCACTCGTTTGTTTCGCTTGCGATGCCGGACAGAACGGCTGTTAGCTTACCTCGTTCGCCGACCGGGCGACCGCGGTCCCGCCAGCACCCCGGGCAAAGCCCGCGTATGTCGGGCACGGGATTTGCGGGGTAACCGGTGTAGACACGCCCGGGCGAGTGGCAGCGAGCACCCGATGCCGGAAGGCGAGTCGAAACGATTGCCAGGCGCTTTGGTCAGCAATATCAAGGGCGAATCGAAACAGGGGCGCCGTTGAAAGTCCGGACGAGGCGAGGCTGGGCCAGTGACGCAATGCGTCGCAATGCAGCGTATTTGGTGCAGTGCGGGCCGGGTCCTGGCGACGAGATACGGCTAGAACGCGGTGGGTTGGATCAGGAGATGCTCGATGCGGAATTCGCTCTATAGACGGCACGCGCAGTCGCTCGACCGCTGGGGAGGCGGCGGCAACGGCAGGACTGCGATGGCGCGCGTCCTTGGCACGATGGGCTCGCTCAAGTCGGCGCGCGACCGCGCGCTGCCGGCGCGGCCGCGCGAGCTCACCGGCGCCACCGTCCAAACAAAGCGGCTCGAAGCTGAAGCTCCGAGCCGCCTTCGTTACTTGCGCCGCGGCGATCGCCGGCGCATGACTTGCGTCAACGCAGACTTGTCTTGGCGCCGCCGGCCGCGCGGCTGATTGTATCGGCCAGCGGGTCCGCGTTCGGATTGTGCGCCCTCGCGGTCATCAGAATGTCAGGCGGCTGAACGCTGCGTCCGTAATAAGCCTGGTTCCAATTGTCGGCGACGTGGACGACGGTACCATCCAGGTTCAAGCCTCCGTAGACACCCTTGGCGCGGCTGAACGCGATCAAGTCGGCGGTCACATCGCTCTTCGCACCGGCTCCGATCGGACCCGCGGCAACGCTCGCATCACCGCCCAGCTTCACCGAACTTGCCATCAGCGAATTCAGGCCCTTGTCGGTCATGACCAGAGTGACGGTTTCCGAAACGTCGATACCAGCCTGGAAACCTACGCTCGCGGTAGCGATGTTATAGAACGCCGGACCTGACCAGCGGCCGCTTTGCGCATTGCGCGAAAACAGCACCGCGCGTCCGCCCGAACCGCCGAATATCCAGCCTGCGCGCACGATCTTCGGGGCGATCAGCACCGCCTTCGCTTCTCCAAGGTGCCGCTGGAACCACGTCATGTCCGGATCGCGGACGAAATTCGAGAATGTCGTCTGTGCGTCGCGGACCAATTGATCCTGCTCCGATTGCGCGAACGCCGACCCGGCCGTCGCCGCCAGCGATGCGAGAGCGACCAGCCCTATCCAACGTCGTGCAGCGTGGACTGCTGGAGTTGTACTCATATGCCTTCCTTTCGAGATTGATTGCCCGCGCGCGCACCGTGATCCGCGCGGCGCGGCTGCTGCATCGCGCTGCCGAGACGGCCGCGCGATGACCGGCGCTTGCACTATCGCGATGCAGAAGCAGCACGCCGAAAGTGTTGGCACCGGTATTCGAGGATGCGCGAATGAGCCCCGCGACGGTATCGGCGGGGCGCTGATTTGGCTGTAGGACCGGCGGCGACAGCGCGCGGCTATGCAAACGCCGATCAAAGCGCGTCGGGCAGACTGATGTCGGCGACGACCGGAACGTGGTCGGATGCCGCACGCGCGGCGGGACTGGCGTGCACCCACAATCGCTGCAACAGCACGCGGGGCTCGACCCAGATGCGATCCAGCGCCAGCAGCGGTGCGCGCGCGGGAAAGCTGCGCGGGGATGGCGTCTTTCGGAAATGGCGGTGCAGCCAGCGCAGCGGACGGCCCCACAGAAACCACTCGTTCAAATCGCCCATCAGCAAGGTGGGATGCGGCGTTTCCGCTTCCAACGCCTTGAGGAGGCTTCGCACCTGCGCGCGCCGCTCGGCGGGACGCAAGCCGAGATGCGTCGCCAGTACACGCAGCAGCGTACCTTCGCAATCGATCACCGCATCGATCGCGCTGCGCGCCTCGCGGCGCTGATAGGTCAGATCGAGGTGCGTGCATTCGACGATCGGGTGCCGCGACAGCAGGCAATTGCCGTGTGCGCCTGCGGCGCGCCAGCGCGCGGGGCCTGAGACGGCTTTCAGCCCGGTGGCGTGGCGCAGTCGCTCCAGCGTGTCGACGCCGTCGTGGTCCGAGCCGACTTCCTGCAGCGCGATGATGTCGGCGTCGATCTCGGCGAGCACGGCGACGATGCGCTCGGGTGAAAATTTTCCGTCGCCGCCGACCGCGTCATGGATGTTGTAGGTCGCGACGGTGATGGTCGAGGACGCCATCGCGCGGTCAGTTGGCGCCGGGTGCGCGTTGATCGCTCGCGTCGGCAGCTTCGCCCCGCTTGAGGCGCGCGCGAACCGCCAGCGTGCCGGCGATCGCGACGCCAGCGACAAGCGCCAGCAGCGCGAATGTGACCGGTCCCGGGTGCCGCACTGCCGCGAGGATGCGGTCGACAAAAAAGCTGATCAGAATCGTGCCGGGCAAAAGGCCCAGGATCGTGCCGAGCAGAAAGTCGCGAAAGCCCAGGTGCGATGCGCCGGCCACCAGGTTGATGATCGAAAAAGGCGCGATGGGCACGATGCGCACGAACAGCATCGCGAGCAGCCCGCGCTTGGCGATGCGGCGGGAGAGATCGTTGATCCGCCGCCCGGCGACCCGCCGCACCGCGTCGCGCCCGACCTCGCGCCCGATGCCGTAGACGAATACCGCACTGAGCGTCGCGCCCAGCAGCGAATAGAGCATGCCCAGCCATGGGCCGAACACGATGCCGGTCGCGGCTATCAGCATCGTCAACGGAATCACCAGAAGTCCGCCGAGGACGAAGCCGCCGATGACGATCAGCGGTGCGAACGGGCTTGCTTCGAACCGGTCGCTCAAGTGCACCAGTGACTCCACGTTGATCCATTCGCGCAGCGGCGTATACCGCCACGCCAGCGCCAGCGCGGCGAGCGCGAACACGATCAGCGCGATCGCCACGGCGCGCCCCGAAGCGGGCTTGCGTTCATGGCGGGCGACGACATCGGACAACAGGCTATCGACGTCGACCGGCTCCGCGGGATCGATCATCGGCTGATCGGCCAGCACGGCGCTCCACTCGTCCTCGTCTGTGACACCGAGCGGACGCAGCGAGCGGCCTTTGTCGCGCAGCGCTTCGATCGCGTCGATCAGCGATCCGTGCTTTTCGATCGCCGCCGCGACCATCGACGGTTCGCGATGGAGATGCTCACCGAGCAGGCGGGATTTGAGCTGCGCAATCGCCGCGCGCACTCGCGGCTCGCCGTTCGCCGCGATCACCAGATTGCATTCGGTGTCGAGGCTCATCGAGCGGGTACTGAGGTTGGCCGAGCCGACCGAGACGATTTCGTCGTCGATGACCAGCACCTTGCTGTGTACGTTGAGGCAGCGTGCCGGCGGGGGCGCATCGTCGCCCAGCCATGGACAATAAAGCCGGTAGCGCCCGCGGGCGTCGGCTTGCACCAGGCGCCGGTGCACGCGCGCCCGCAGTACGCCCATCGTCGAGACCTCGAGCCAGCCGCTTTGCGTCATCGGCGAAACGACGACGATTTCCGGACCCGCCGGCTCGACCAGCCGCGACTCGAATGCGTCGGCGATCAGCGGCGAGGTGAAATACTGGTTTTCCGCAAAGATCGCCGTCTTCGCGGCGGCGATCGCATCCAGATGCAGCTGTCGCACCTCTGCGACGGCAGGCGCGCCATCGAACGCTGGCTCGGTGCGCACGATCCCGACGTCGACGTCGCCGAGCGCGATCTCGGCTTGCGCCGGCCATGCGGCGGCCCCGGGGGTGCCTTCGCGCTCGCGCGCGTGTGCTCCGGTGGCGCGGTACCAGCGCTCGCGCGCCAGCTCTCCCAGCGCACGCGCGGCCTCGTCGTCGACCAGCGCGCCGACGTCGTGGAATGGACCGTAGCTGCTGCCGTCGGCGTTGCGCCGTGCCGGATCGGCTGGCAGGTGGGCCGGCGTGTCCCAGCGGTTACGCGTGAGGTCGAAGCCGCTGACGAACGCCAGCGCATCGTCGACGACGACCAGCTTCTGATGGTGCGAAGCGGCGGTCGGATGATGATCATCTAGCTCGAAATGCAGGCGGTGGCGCTTGGGCCAACCGAACTTGAGGCGACCCAGCCATTCGCGCTCGAGCGCGAACAGCAGCGCGAAGTCCCAGCTCAGCACGTAGATCTGAAGCTGCGGACGCTCGTTGAGCAGCGCGTTGAGAAATTCGCGCAGTGGCTCGGGAAAGCCGTCGTTCGCGCCACCGGGGACTAGCCACATGCGGCTGTCGATGTCCCAGCCGAGAATGAATATGTCGCGCTGCGCGCCGGCAAGCGCCGCGCGGACCGCACCGAAATACTCGCTTCCATCGACCAGGAATCCGACCCGTGTCGCGTGCGCCAGGCGCCAGCAATTGCGCCCAGGCACGAGCAGACCGCGCGGTTCACCGCGCATCCGGGCCTCCGCCTTGGGGGTGCCGGTTTCGAATGGCGACATCGTTGCCGGCGCGTCGTTCACGCGGCGGGCCTCCGCCATCGCTTGCGAGAACTGCGGCAAACGCCATCAACGCAGTTTGGGGGCATGGTCGTTCCTCCGTCACGCCGCAGCCCGTCGCTGCGGACGGTCACGACGTTTCACTGGAAGCAAGGAGGGTGCCGCGGCAGAAGTCATTGTTTATCAAGCGCAAGCCGAGACCGTCGGCCACGGCCCTCATGCAAGAACTGCTCGCCCGGGTAAGAATTGCCCGCGGCCCACCTCCTGCCGATCGCCTTGGTTGCGCCTGCGGCGGCGGCAGGTATTATGACCTCCCGGCAAGACTGGCCACCGGCCCGCAAGGCTTCGAGGGGGAGCTCCGGCGAAATGAAGTCCGCGCAAGACTCGACGTTTCCCCGGTTGCTGTTCGAGCACGCACGCGTGCGCGGCGATCGTCCGGCGACCCGCGAAAAGGACTTGGGCATCTGGCAGACCTGGACATGGAGCCAGGTGGCGGCCGACGTGCGCGCGCTCGCCTGCGGTCTTGCCGCGCAGGGCTTCCGGCGCGGCATGCACCTGGCGATCATCGGCGACAACCGGCCGCGGCTCTACTGGGCGATGGCCGCCGCGCAGGCCATCGGGGGAATCCCGGTTCCGATGTACCAGGACGCGCCGGCCGCGGAATTTGTCTATGTGCTGAACGACGCTGAAATCGGCTATGCGCTGGCCGAGGACCAGGAGCAGGTCGACAAGGTACTCGAGGCGAAGCCGCAGGTTCCGACCCTGCAGCACGTCTACTTCGACGATTCCAGGGGCTTGCGCAACTACGAGAACGTGTCGAGCCTCGATCGTCTGCTCGACATCGGCCGCGAATTCGACCGCGCGCATCCCGGATTCTTCGACGCGGAAGTGGCCAAGGGCCGGCCCGACGATGTGTCGATCATGCTTTACACGTCGGGAACGACCGGCAAGCCGAAGGGCGTGTGTCAGACGCACGCGGCTTTCATCGTCGCGGCGCAAGGCGGCTGTGCGTTCGACAAGCTCGGCCCCGGCGACAGCATCCTCGCCTATCTGCCGATGGCGTGGGTCGGCGACCATCTGTTTTCCTACGCGCAGTGGCTCGTCGCGGGCTTCACGATCAACTGTCCTGAATCGGGGGACACGGTGATGACCGACCTGCGCGAGATCGGGCCCAGCTACTATTTCGCCCCGCCGCGCATCTTCGAGAACCTGCTGACGCAGGTGATGATCCGGATGGAGGATGCATCGGCCGCCAAGCGCTGGCTGTTCCGCTATTTCACCGCGGTCGCGCGCCGCTGCGGCTCCGAGATCCTCGACGGCAAGCCGGTCGGCATGCTCGATCGTGCGCTCTACGCGATCGGAAACCTGGTCGTGTACGGCCCGCTGCGCAACGTGCTCGGCATGAGTCGCATCCGCGTGGCGTACACCGCGGGCGCAGCGATCGGCCCCGACTTGTTCCGCTTCTACCGCTCGATCGGAATCAACCTGAAGCAGCTCTACGGTTCGACCGAGACCTGCGCCTATGTCTGCCTTCAGCCCGATGGCGGCGTCAGATTCGACACCGTCGGACAGGCCGCGCCCGGTGTCGAGATCAGGATTGCCGAAAACGGTGAAGTGCTGGTGCGCGGGCCGATGCTGCTCAAGGAGTACTACAAGCGGCCGGACGCGACGCTCGAATCGATCGACGCCGCCGGCTACTTCCGTACCGGGGATGCCGGCTTTTTCGACGACGCCGGGCAGCTGAAGATCATCGACCGCGCCAAGGACGTCGGAAAGCTGGCGACCGGCGCCATGTTCGCGCCGAACTACATCGAGAACAAGCTCAAGTTCTTTCCGCATATCCGGGAAGCGGTCGCTTTCGGCAACGAGCGCGACAAGGTTTGCGCGTTCATCAACATCGACATGGGCTCGGTCGGCAACTGGGCCGAGCGGCGCGGCATTCCGTACTCCGGCTATACCGATCTTGCCGCCAAGGCGGAAGTCCAGGCCTTGATCCGCGAGTGCGTCGAGCAGGTCAACGCCGAGCTCGCCCAGGAAGGCTCGCTCGCCGATTCGCAGGTGCAGCGGTTCCTGATATTGCACAAGGAGCTCGATCCCGACGACGACGAGATGACGCGCACGCGTAAGGTTCGTCGCGGCTTCGTCGCCGAAAAGTACGCGTCGCTGATCGAGGCACTCTATTCGGGCAGGACCGTGCAGCACGTCGAGACCCAGGTGAAGTTCGAGGACGGGCGCACCGGCATCGTTGCCGCCGACCTCGCCATCGCCGAGGCCAAAACGTTTGCCGCGAACGCGGCGAAGGCAGCGGCCTAGCGCCCGCGAACATGACGGCCGTCCGCGCGATCGGCGACTCGGTTCTGCGTCTCGACGGCGTATCGCTGGCTTTCGGAGGCGTCAAGGCGCTCAACGATATTTCCCTCGACGTGCGCGAGCACGAGATCCGGGCGATCATCGGCCCCAACGGCGCGGGGAAGAGCTCGCTGCTCAACGTCATCAACGGCGTCTACCACCCGCAGCAGGGGACAATCACCTTTCGCGGCAAGCCGCGGCACGACATGGACACGCACGAGACGGCGGCACTCGGCATCGCGCGCACGTTCCAGAACATCGCGCTGTTCCGCGGCATGAGCGTGCTCGACAACATCATGACCGGGCGCAATCTGAAGATGAAGGCAACGGTCCTGGAGCAGGCGATCTGGTTCGGGCGCGCCCGGCGCGAGGAGCTCGAGAATCGGGCGAAGGTCGAGGAGGTCATCGATTTCCTGGAGATTCAGCACATACGAAAGACTCCGGTCGGCAGGCTGCCGTATGGGTTGCAGAAACGCGTCGAGCTCGCGCGCGCGCTCGCGGCCGAACCTTCGCTGCTGCTGCTCGACGAGCCGATGGCCGGAATGAACGTCGAGGAAAAGCAGGACATGTGCCGCTTCGTGCTGGACGTCAACGAGCAATACGGCACGACGGTCGTGCTGATCGAGCACGACATGGGGGTCGTGATGGACATTTCCGACCGGGTCGTCGTACTGGACTACGGCCGCAAGATTGGCGACGGCACGCCCGACGAGGTGCGCAACAGCAAGACCGTGATCGACGCCTATCTCGGCGTGCCGCATTAACCGGCGACAAGGCGATGCAATTCTTCTTCGAAGTCCTGATCGGCGGCCTGCTTTCCGGCGTCATGTATTCGCTGGTCGCGCTGGGCTTTGTGCTGATCTACAAGGCCTCGGGCGTTTTCAATTTCGCCCAGGGCTCGCTGGTCTTTTTCGCGGCGCTGACCTTCGTCGGGCTGATGGAACACGGTTTGCCGTTCGGCCTCGCGCTGCTAGTGACCCTGCTGGCGATGATCCTGCTCGGCCTTCTGATCGAAAAATTCGTCCTGCGCCCGCTGGTCAACCAGCCGCAGATCTCGCTGTTCATGGCTACGATAGGCTTGAGCTTCCTGATCGAAGGCCTGGCGCAACTGCTGTGGGGCGCCAACGTGCGCGGCCTCGATATCGGCATCCAGGACGAGCCGCTGGCGTGGATTGCCGACCCGACGGGCATCAACGTGTCGAAGTTCGACCTCGCGGCCGCAGGCATCGCGGCGGTCCTGGTCATTATGCTGGCGCTTTTCTTCAGCCGCACCCGCATCGGCCGCGCGCTGCGAGCAGTCGCCGACGATCACCAGGCGGCGCTGGCCGTGGGCATCCCATTGCAGCAGATCTGGGCGATCGTCTGGGCGGTCGCCGGATTCGTAGCACTCGTCGCCGGCCTTTTGTGGGGCGCGCGCAACGGCGTCCAGTTTGCGCTGACCTTCGTTGCGCTGAAGGCGCTCCCGGTGCTGATCCTCGGCGGCTTCGACTCGGTACCGGGCGCGATCGTCGGCGGCTTGATCATCGGCTCCACCGAAAAGCTCGCCGAAGTCTACCTGGGCCCGTATGTCGGCGGCGGCATCGAAGGCTGGTTCCCGTACGTGCTGGCATTGATCTTCCTGCTGGTGCGCCCTGAAGGATTGTTCGGCGAAAAGATCATTCGCCGGATCTGACGAGGCTCCCCTTGCTCTATCGCGAAGCCGGACAGTTCAAGAGCACCTACGCCGCCGACTCGGCGATCCTGCCGATCCGTCAGGATCGTATCGGTCTCGCGCTTACCCTCATCGTCGCCTTCGTCGTCGTCCCGCTGACCGCCTCGCCGTACCTGTTCTCGGCCCTGCTGATTCCCTGCCTGATACTCTCGTTGGCGGCGCTCGGGCTGAACCTCCTGACCGGTTACGCCGGACAGTTGTCGCTGGGCACGGCGGCGTTCATGGCCGTCGGGGCCTTCATGTCGTACAATTTCATCCTGCGCATACCGGGCATTCCGCTACTGCTGGCCTTCGCGGGCGGGGGCATCACGGCGGCGGCCGTCGGCATCCTGTTCGGGTTGCCAAGCCTGCGCATACGCGGCTTCTACCTCGCGGTCGCCACGCTCGCCGCACAGTTCTTCATTCTCTGGTGCCTGACAAAAGTGGGCTGGTTCACCAACTACAATCCGTCGGGCGTGATTACCGCGCAGCCGATGGTCATTCTCGGTTATGCGTTCGATACGCCGCAGGAAAAATACCTGCTCGTGCTGTTGATCGTGACGGTGATGGCGCTCGCCGCCAAAAACATGGTCCGGGGCAATATCGGACGACAATGGATGGCGATCCGCGACATGGACGTGGCCGCCGAGGTGATCGGTATCCGGCCGATGCGCGCCAAGCTGCTGGCCTTCGCCGTCAGCTCGTTCTATTGCGGCGTGGCCGGTGCGCTGTTCGCGTATGCGTATCTCGGCACCGTCGAGCCGGAAGCCTACAACCTCGACCTGTCGTTCCGCATTCTTTTCATGATCATCATCGGCGGCGTCGGGACGGTGCTGGGGGCGTTCCTCGGGAGTGCATTTATCGTCGTGTTGCCGATCGCGCTCAGCGTCAGCGTCGCATTCCTCAACAACTCGCTGCATCTCAACATTCCCAGCAGCGTCGGGTCGAACCTCGAACTGATGGTATTCGGCGGATTGATCATTTTCTTCCTGATCGTCGAGCCGCATGGGCTTGCGCGCATCTGGCAGATCACCAAGGAAAAATTGCGACTGTGGCCGTTTCCGTACTGAAAGTTGGATTAGTTTCGGACGACGAGCACGTCGCCGATCATAGGAGGAAGTCATGAAGTGGTTTTTGCGAACGTTGTTGGGCATGTTATTCGTGGGTGCGGCAAGCGTCGCAACCGCGCAGAACGAGCAGTACATTCCGATCCTGTCGTATCGCATCGGGCCTTACGCGGCCGGTGGTTCAGGCTATTTCGGCGGGGCCATCGACTATTTCACCCTGGTCAACCTGAACGGCGGCATCAATGGCGTAAAGATCGTCTGGGAGGAATGCGAGACCGAATACAACGCGGCTCGCGGTGTCGAGTGTTATGAGCGGCTGAAGACACGCCACGGCGGCGCGAGCACCGTCGAGCCGTTGTCGACCGGTATCGCCTACGGTCTGTTCGAGCGGGTCGCCAACGACAAGATTCCGATGACCACCAACGGCTACGGCTTGGCTATTTCGGCCGACGGCCGCGTGTTCCCATGGGTGTTTCCGCTGGGCACGACCTACTGGGACCAGGCCGCGGCGATGGTCGCTTATCTGACCCAGAAGGTTGGGGGGCAAGCCAACCTCAAGGGCAAGAAGATCGTGTTCATGTACCACGACTCGGCCTACGGCAAGGAGCCGATCCCGGTGTTCGATGCGCTGTCGGCGCGCGACGGGTTCGAGTTGACCAAGATCCCGCTGACGCCACCCGCCACGACGCAGGAGTCGCAGTGGCTGCAGGTGCGGCAATTGAAGCCTGACTACGTCATCCTCTGGGGATTCGGCGTGATGAATCCGGTAGCGCTGAAGACCGCCGCCAAGCTCGGCTTCCCGCGCGATCGCATCCTC
>Ga0070690_100001519_pt1 | contig 12157 bp, 10 predicted proteins | sample KBSS33HmetaG_FD_64671 | JGI IMG/M metagenome (GOLD analysis project Ga0070690, IMG submission 64671) | Switchgrass rhizosphere microbial communities from Kellogg Biological Station, Michigan, USA - KBS S3-3H metaG | ecosystem: Host-associated > Plants > Roots > Rhizosphere ... | reverse complement strand
TCAATCTACGTTCTCGTCTCGTCATGAGTGTCTCCCTTGTGATGTGCAGTCGAGCGGGAGCTGTTCGATCCGCTCCGCGCGTTCGGGCGCCGTTTTGGCAACGGACGTGCCAGCGCGATCACGAGGGAGATTGGGGGCCGCGACGCACGCATTGTGCAATCTGTTCGGCACGTGTACGACAAATTGTGCAGCGAGTTGTTCGACCCGCTCACCGACGGGAAACCGCAGATTTCGGAGAAACGTTTAACCGCTGCGTCAGCGCTGCCGATAAGGTGGGCGTCCCCACCTCCAGGAGCACGCGAAATGGTCCAGCTTGCAGCGACGCGATCCCGATCCGCCTCCCTCGTGGGAGCGCTGATCTTGATGACGGCGTTGTGGGGCTGCAGCGACATGTCTTCGGACACCGGCAGCGGTAGCGCCGGCTCGCGCGGCGCTGGCGGGCGCGGCGGGACCACGGGGCGTGGCGGCACCGGCGGCGGCGGGCGTGGCGGAAGCGGTGGCACCGGAGCGGGCGGAGCGACGGCTGGCGCGGACGGTGCGACCGCTGGCGCGGGCGGAGCGACGGCGGGCGCGGGCGGAGCGACAGCGGGCGCGGGCGGGAGCGCGGGCGCGGGCGGCGGCGCGGGCGCGGGTGGGGGCGCGGGTTCAGGTGGGGGCGCCGGCGCGGGCGGAGCGGGCGCCACCGCGGGCGGCGGAGGATCGTCCGGAAGCGGCGGAGCGACCGCGGGCGCAGGCGGAAACGCTGGGCGGGGCGGATCGACGGGCGGCGCCGGCGCGGGCGGATCGAATGCCGGTGCGGGTGGATCGAATGCAGGTACGGGCGGCGGGAGCGCGGGCGCGGGCGGATCGAGCGCGGGCGCCGGCGGCAGCAGCGCGGGCGCCGGCGGCAGCAGCGCGGGCGCCGGCGGCAGCAGCGCGGGCGCCGGCGGCACGGCCCCGACCTGCGTCGACGGCACGACCTGCACGCGCAACGGCGGCATGAAGGGGATCTGCGCGTCGAACGCGTGCGGCACCTGCGCCAGCGACAACGCCTGCATGGCCGCCTACGGCAGCATGTTCTATTGCGAGGCCGGCGCCTGCGTCGCGGGCCAGTGCCGCATGACGACCGATTGCGCGAGTCACGAGAGCTGCAACGGCAGCCTCGCCTGCATTTGCGACAGCGGCTTCAACGATTGCGACGGACTGGGCGCCAATGGGTGCGAGTCCGTCCCCGCGATGGACGTCGCGAACTGCGGCACCTGCGGGCACGCCTGCCCGTCGACGGGAGCCAACGTGGCCGGCGCGAAGTGCACGAGCAGCACGTGCGGCTTCATGTGCAACCCGAGCTTCGACGATTGCGACGGGGCGGTGAACAACGGCTGAGAGACCAACCTGACCAACACCGCGAGCCACTGCGGGAGCTGCGCCAACAACTGCCCGTCGACCGGTAACAACGTCACGGGCGCGAAGTGCGTGGCGAGCACGTGCGGCTTCAACTGCAACCCGGGATTCGGCGACTGCGACAGCTTGGCGGCCAACGGCTGCGAGACCAGCCTCAACAACGATCTCGACAACTGCGGCACGTGCGGCCACCAGTGCACCGGCGGCCAGACGTGCGTCGGCGGCAACTGCACGCCCTGAGCCGGCCTGTCCCGACGCCTGCCACGTCGGCGGGGCTCACCATGAGCAAAACCCCGGCGGGACCACCCGCCGGGGCTCGTGACTGCGAGGTCTCGCGACCTGCGCGGTCTAGGCGACCGACGCCTTCGGCTTGGCGAAGAACGCGAAGATGCCCGCGAGCACCATCAGAACGCCGCCGATGGCCTTCGTCTGGAACACGAGCGGCAGGGCGCCGCAGATCACCAGGATCGCGCCGTTGGCGACGCGCTGCCCCTTTCGAATCAGCACGATGATGGAGACGATCAGGCCGATCGCGCCGCAAGCCAGGAGCGCGTACGTCGCCCGCTGCAGGCCGAGCGCCTCGGCGCCGAGACCGCCGAGAGCACCGCCGCCGCCCTCCTTCGCGAGCGCCTTCGCCAACTCCAACGCCGCCGCTGCTTCAGGCGAGCTCATATCCTTTTGCCACTTGCCGCCGAGCAACAGCGCGCCTGCCGCGCCCAACAGACCGATGATGAAGGATGCGATTCTCACGATGGGGACTCCTTTGCTTGTCGTTTATTTCCGCGCGGCCAATACCGCAGTCGCCTGGTTATGACGAAGGGGGGTGGACGATGTCGCACCCGAAAATGGCCCGCCTCGAACCGCCTCGGACCGCCTCCCTGTGGTGTTGGCCGCGGACATCATAACCGCAGTCGCATATTTTTTGTCGGGACCCCGGAAATTCGTGAAGGAAGCTCAGCGGGGCGGCCCTTCGCGGGTGATAAGGTCGCGATCTGGCCGACTAATCTTCCTGGCCGGGGCTGCTCATGAACGAGAAGACCTCGCTTTTCTTCGGGTCGCGGGCGGTTCTCGCGGCTCTTCTGGTGCCGCTGGCGATAGGGCTCGCCTGCTCCTCGGCGCCGGGATCCGACAACTCCGGCACGGGCGGCGACGCCTCCGGCGCGGCCGGCACCACGGGCGCGGGCGGCACGGCAGGCACCACCGGCGCCGCCGGAGGAGCGGGCACGACGGGAGCCGCGGGCACCGGGGCAACCGGAACCGCGGGCACGACAGGAGCGGCTGGCACCGGCCCGACCGGAACCGCGGGCACCGGCGCAACGGGAACCGCGGGCACCACAGGAGCGGCCGGCACCGGCGGCGGTGCGGGACGTGGCGGCACCACGGGAACGGCGGCGACGGGCGGCGCGGCGGGGCGCGGCGGCACCACGGGCGCGGCGGGCCTGGGCGGCGCGGCGGGCCGCGGCGGCACCACGGGAAGCGCGGGCGCCGGTGGCGCGGGGGGCAGGACGACGAACCTGCGCATCACCTTGCTGGGCGATTCGACGACGGCCGCGACCTGCTACCGGTCGATCCTCTGGCAGCTGCTGACCAACTCCGGCCGGACGAAGTTCGACTTCATCGGATCGCGGCGCGGCGATCCGGGGTGCAGCTTCTCCGGCTACGACCAGGACAACGAAGGGCACGGCGGTTACATCGTCACGGACATCCTCAAGGCGACGAGCACCGGCCGGCCCTCGGGCGCGGACGCGAACGATCCGTTCGATTCGTCCGCGAAGGATCTGGCGACCTGGTTCGACGGCCGCCCGAGCGACGTCGTCCTGATGCACTTCGGGACGAACGACGTCTGGAACAACATCGCGCCCGCGACGATCCTCAACGCGTACACGGCGATCCTGAACAAGCTGCGTTCGGTCAACCCGAACGTGCGCGTGATGGTCGCCCAGATCACGCCGCTGAATCCGTCGGGCTGCTCGGCGTGCGTCTCGCGCGTGCAGACGCTGAACGGGATGATTCCGGGCTGGGCGACGCAGAACAACACCGCGCAGTCGCCGGTGACGGTCGTCGATCAGTACACGAACTTCAACACGTCGACCGACACGGGCGACGGAGTCCACGCCAATCCGGCTGGTTCGATGAAGATCGCCACGAACTGGTTCAACGCGCTGATCCCGATCTACTGAGACGCGCCACATTTGAGCCGGTTTCGAGCAAGACCGCTACTGCGTCGCGAAGGGCCATGTTCGATCTCGAGCGATCCCCTCAGTCGCTGTTGGCGTTGGTGTGTCTTGCCGCGATCAGCGTCGGCTGCGCGGGCCAGGTCGGCGGAGGCGCGCCGTCCACGGCGGGCACGAGCGGCGGCGCGGCGGGCGCGAGCGGCACGACCGGCGGTTCGACGGCGACCGCCGGCCGAGGTGGTAGCGCCGCGGGCACAGGCGGCGCGTCCCCGGCGGGCACGGGCGGCTCGTCGTCGGGTGGCGCCGGCCCTGTCGCCGGCGCAGGCGGCAACACCGGAGCGGGCGGAACCGCCGTCAGCGGCGCGCTCACGCTGACGAACCTCAAGATCGATCCCAATCCGCGGATGACGCTGTCCTGCTACGTGAGCTGGACGACCAGCGTCGCGGCGAACTCGGAGGTGCAGTTCGGCGTCGGCGGCTACCAGTTCCGCATCGTCGACGCCAACCAGGTCACCACGCACAAGGTCCACGTCCTCGGCATGCACGCGGCGACCGCCTACCAGATCAAGGCGGTCTCGACGAATCAGACCGCGACGGGCAGCGCCACCGGCACCTTCATGACCGGGCAGCTTCCGTCCGGGCTGCCGGCGAAGGCGACGCTGGTGACGAACACGCGCGCGAAGGTGCAGCCGGGCTGGACGCTGACGAACATCTTCGTCGGCAGCGGTACCGCGCCCGGGATCATGGTCATCGTCGACGCGGACGGCATTCCGGTCTGGTACTTCGTCAACGGAAAGACGGCGGACCAGTTCGGCGCGACCTCCACCACCTGGCTGCCGAACGGGCGCATCGTGATCGGCACCGCCAGCGCGGAGCCCGCGCGCGAGGTGGATCTGGAGGCGAACATTCTCTGGGAGGGTCCGACCGGCGGCAGTCCGTCCTCCACGCACCACGCGGGCAAGCTCGGCAATGGCAACTATGTGATCGTCCGCGAATCGAACGCGTCAGCGCGCGTGGAGGAGCTCAGCCCGGCGAACGCGGTCGTCTGGACGTGGGATCTCTACAAGGACAGTCCCATCCGGCCCAAGACCACGGCGTCGGACTGGTGCCACGTCAACGCCGTCACCGTCGACGAGGCGAAGGGCTTCCTCTACTTCAACTGCCGTTACCAGGGGCTGTTCAAGGTCAACCGCAGCACCAAGGCGCTGATCTGGCAGCTGGGCGCGGCGATCGACGACTCGAACGCCGGCGACATCGCCTACCTCCCCGACAACTCGGTGCGGTTCAACGACTCGCACGATCCCGAGATCCACGACGATGGGACGATCCTCTTCTACGACAACCAGGGCTGGACCGGCCACACCGGCGGGCAGATGAACGGCAGCTATCACACGCAGGTCGTCGAATACATGCTCGCGTCGGATACGACGAAGCAGGCGACGCTGACCTGGCGGTTCCCGGGCACGTTCAGCGGCGTCGACAACTGGTACAAGCAGACCTGGTACACGCAGATCTGGGGAGACGCCGACCGCCTCGCGAACGGCAACGTGCTGATCACCGCGGGCAACAAGGCGTCGCCCGCCACGCGCATCTTCGAGGTCACGCGCGCCGGCGAAGTGGTCTGGGCGATCGAATGGCCCGTGAACAACGGCTCGTACCGCGCGGACCGCCTCCCGGCGTTGGCCGAGAGCATCCCCTGACGTCGATCGCCTAGGCGCTAGGCGCCGCCGCGCGACTGGACCTTCTGCATCAGCGCGTTCCAGTCGTCGGTGTTGGTGACCCACGCGGCGAGCCGCACCTTCTTGTCGCCGGCGTAGAGCCGGCCGTCGACAAACCGCAGGTCGGCGGCCGGGTACTGCTTCTTCAGCGGGCCGAACAGAGCGAAGATCGTCAACTCCGTGTCGGTCAGCTCCGCCAGCGGTCGGACCAGGTAGCCGATTCCGATCGCGAGCGTCATCGCGCCCGTGAACGTGCTGACCGAAGGACCGGTCAGGAACGTGGTCAAAAGGATGAACGACGCGCAGACGAGGATGAAGACGCCCAGGCCCGTCTTGTACCGAATCTTCATGGGTCCTGGTCTATCACCACTTTGCGGAGAGCGCGTGCTTGCGTTCGGGCGGCGCGAGTCATAGGAACCAGCCATGGCAATCGCGCCGATGGACCGTGCCGCGCAGATGTTTCCCGAGCTGACGCCGCCGCAGATCGAGCGCATCACGACGATCGGCCGCCGGCGGGACGTCCGCGCCGGCGAGGTTCTGATCGAGGTCGGGGAGCAGAACACGCGCTTCTTCGTCGTCCTGACGGGCGAGCTCGAGGTCATCCGGCTGATTGGCGAGCGCGAGGAGCCAGTGGCCGCCCACGGCGCCGGCCAGTTCACCGGGGAGATCAACATGCTGTCCGCGCGCCGGAGCCTCGTGCGCGTCCGCGCCGCCGGCGACGCCTCCGTCATCGTGGTCGACCGGGAGGATCTGCGCGCGCTCGTGCAGCGCGACTCCGAGCTGAGCGAGATCCTGATGCGCGCCTTCATCCTGAGGCGCGTCGCGCTCGCGTCCCAGGACAACAACGACATGGTCCTCCTCGGCTCGCGGCATTCAGCCGGCACCACGCGCATCCGGGAGTTCCTCAGCCGCAACGGGCAGCCGTTCACCTACCAGGACGTCGAGGCCGACCCCGGTGTCCAGGTCGTCCTCGATCGCTTCCACGTCGGCGTGAACGAGGTGCCCGTCGTTCTGTGCCAGGGCGGCCACGTGCTCAAGAACCCGTCGATCGAATCGCTGTCGTCGGCGCTGGGCCTGAGCGCCGCCATCGATCCCCAGGCGCTGCGCGACGTGGTCATCATCGGCGCGGGGCCGGCCGGGCTGGCGGCCGCGGTCTACGCCGCGTCCGAGGGCCTCGACGTGCTGGTGCTGGAGAGCACCGCGCCCGGGGGGCAAGCCGGCACCAGCTCGCGCATCGAGAACTACCTGGGATTCCCGACCGGGATCTCGGGGGAAGCGCTGGCCGGCCGCGCGCTGTCGCAGGCGGAGAAGTTCGGCGCCGAGGTGGCCATCGCGCGGACGGTCGTCCGTCTCGATTGCGACAGCCATCCGTATCGCCTGTTCCTGTCCGACGGGCAGGTGGTGCGCACCCGGACCATCGTCATCGCGACGGGCGTGAAGTACCGCAGGCTGGATCTTCCGTCGCTGCCGCGCTTCGAGGGGGCGGGCGTCTTCTACAGCGCCACACACCTGGAGAGTCAGGGCTGTCGAGGCGAGGAGGTCGCGGTGGTCGGCGGTGGCAATTCCGCGGGGCAGGCGGCGGTCTTCCTGTCCGGCGTCGCGGCGCACGTCAACGTGCTCGTGCGCGGGCCCGGTTTGGCGGACAGCATGTCGCGGTACCTGATCCAGCGCATCGAGAGCACGCCCAACGTGGTTCTGCGGACGCGCACGCAGGTGCAAGAGCTCGACGGCGCGAACGGCCTCGAACGCGTCACCTGGCGGAACGTCGACACGGGCGCGGGTGAAAGCCGCGCGATACGCAACCTGTTCCTGATGACGGGCGCCGATCCCAACACCGCGTGGGTGGAAGGATGCGTGCTGCTGGACGAGAAGAAGTTCGTGAAGACGGGATTGGACCTGCTTCCCGAGGAGCTCGCCGCCGCCCACTGGCCACTACCGCGCCGGCCGTACGGTCTCGAGACCAGCATCCCGGGTGTGTTCTGCGTCGGTGATGCGCGGTCGACCAGCGTCAAGCGCGTCGCCTCCGCCGTCGGCGAGGGCGCGATCTGCGTCCAGTTCGTCCACCGCGCCCTGCAGGAACGCTGAAGCGCAGGTCTTGTTACGCCGCCGCCTGCGGTTAGCTTGACCCTCGGGGGCGGAGCATGGCGCGTGCGATCTGGAATGGGGCGATCTCGTTCGGGCTGGTGTCGATTCCGGTTCAGCTGGTGAGCGCGGTTCGCAGCCAGCGGCCGCGCTTTCACCTGCTGCACGAGAAGGACGAATCGCCGGTGCGCTACCAGCGCGTCTGCGAGCGCGAATCGAAGCCCGTGGAGTGGGACGAGATCGTCAAGGGGTACGAGTTCGAGAAGGGCGAGTACGCGGTGCTGACCAAGGAGGACTTCAAGAAGGCGGCACTGGAGAAGACCGATACGATCGACATCCTCAGCTTCGTTCCGGCGGAGGCGATCGATGCGCGCTTCTTCGAGACGCCGTACTACGTCGCGCCCGGCAAGGGCTCGGACCACGCGTACGCCCTGCTGAGGGAGACGGTGCGCAAGACCGGCAAGGTGGGCGTGGCGCAGCTGATCCTTCGGCAGACGCAGCACCTGGCGGCGCTGTCGGTGAAGGACGACATCTTCGTCCTGACGCTGCTCCGGCTCGCCGACGATCTCGCCGAAACGGATTCCGTCAAGGCGCCGAGCGCGAAGGGCCTGAGGGACAACGAGCTTCAGCTCGCCGCCCGGCTGGTCGACGGCCTCGCGGGCGAGTGGAAGCCGGAGCAATACAAGGATCAGTACGCGGCCAACCTGTCGGCGATCATCAAGGCGAAGATCAAGGGCAAGGGCGCGAAGCCGCGCCTCGGAGCGATCGGCCCCGCCGAACCGAAAGGCGGCGTGGCCGACCTGATGGAGCGTCTGCGCGAGAGCCTCGCCGCCAACACCAACGCCGCGGGAAAGCGCCGGCCCGCCCGGCGGGCCGCCGCGGGCGGACCCCGCAAGGCCGCCGCCCGCGGGCATCGCCGCGCGGCGTGACGGTCAGGCGAGCTTCGCCGATGCGCGCACGCTGACGCCCAGGCCGGCGTCGGGCGCGAGGCGAAGGCGGGGGCCGGCGCAGGTCCAGCCGCCGTCGAAAGGGTCGTCGGCGAGCAGGAAGGCGGTGTCGAGGTCGACCCAGTCGACGCCGCCCAGCGCCGCCACGACGTGCGCCATCGCGAGCAGGCCGACGCGTGTCTCCACCATCGCGCCCGCCATCAGGCGCAGGCCAGCGGCGCGGGCCTGACGCGCGAGCGCGAGCGAGGCGAGCGGCCCGCCCAGCTTGCCCAGCTTCAGGTTGACGGCCTGGGCGGCGCGCGCGCCGGCGATTCGATCCAGATCGTCGGCGCCCCGGAACGACTCGTCGGCGACGACCGGAACCGGTGAGTGGGCGGCGACCGCGGCCATCCCCGCCAGATCGTCGGCCGCGCACGGCTGCTCGAAGCATTCGATCGTCAGGCCGTCGGCGAGGACCGCGTCCAGGAGCGCGATCGCGTCGCGCGCCGTGAACCCGGCGTTGGCGTCGAGGCGGAAGCGGGCATCGGGCACGGCCGCGGCCACGGCCCTCAGCGCCGCCAGGTCGGCGTGGCGATCGCGGCCGACCTTCACCTTGAAGGTGGTGAAGCCGGATTGCCGATGCGCGCGCGCGTTGGCCGACATCCGTTCGGGCTCGGCGATCGGCAGCGTGACGTCCGTGAGCAGCTCCGTGGCGGCGTCCGTGTCGCCGCCCAGCGCGCGCCACACCGGGACGCCGGCCAGCCGCGCCCAGGCGTCGAGGATGGCTGCCTCGACACCCGCGCGTGCGACGCTGCTGCCCGGCAGGGCGCGCTCGAGCACGGGGCCGACGTCCGCCGGCCCCGCGATGGCCGTCGCGCGCAGCGACGGCGCCGCCGCCGAGACCGCCGCCAGCAAGTCGGGTTGATCCTCGCGCGTGACGGGAGGAAGCGCAGCGGCCTCGCCGAGCCCGGTGGCTCGCCGCCCGCCGGCATCCTCCAGCGTCGCGCGCACCAGCGCGGCGCGCGTGGTGTCGATCCGTCCCGTCGCGATCACGAACGGCTCGCGCAGCGGGATCGACAGCGGCTCGACGTCGATCGCGACGACGGAGGTGCGGCGGGGCGACGTCACGGCCGCAGTGTACGGCAACGGTGCCATCGATAGGGCCCGCCTATCACAGTCTTCCAAACGTTGTATTGGAGCCAATCAGAGCCCGGGCCCATCGTCATCCCCGTAGCGCAGGACGAAAGGGAGGAGACGCCATGTACAGGAGCCCGAGTCATCTGCCGGAGGATTCTCGCAAGCTGATTGCCGACGCGCTGAACGCGCGCCTCGCCGACGGCCTGGATCTGCACAGCCAGATCAAGGTCGCGCACTGGAACATCAAGGGGCCGCACTTCGCGACCCTGCACCCGCTGTTCGAGACGTTCGCGGTCAGCCTGGCCGAACACAACGATACCGTGGCGGAGCGCGCCGTCACGCTGGGCGCCAGGGCGTACGGGACCGCCCGACACGTCGCGAACACGTCGCGGTTGCCTGACTATCCAGGCGAGGCGACTCGCGACATGGAACACGTGAGCCTGCTCGCGGATCGAATCGAGAAATACCTTCAGGGCGCGCGGGAGGGCCGCCGGGTCGCGGAGAAGCTCGGGGACACCGACACGGTCGATCTGCTGACCGGGATCATCAGCGAGTTCGAGAAACACGCCTGGTTTCTGCGCGCGTCGCAGGGGGAATGAGCCGCGACGCGCGGTCGACGCGCGTGTGACGTAAACCCTGATCAGGGAGCGCTCGCGGTGGCGCCGTCTCCGTCGGGAACTACATTCCCCTCGTTGTCCCGGCTCGACCGTTCGAACGGGACGCTGAATTGAGCGAGGTGGGGGATGGGGCGGAACGCGATCGGGTGGAGTGGGGTGCTGATCCTGGCGGTGGCGGCGGTCGCGTGCGGCGACGACATCCCGCCGAGGTCGGCAGCGGTGCGGCAGGAGAAGTCGCGCGGACCGGTGATGCCGGCGCCCACCGCCCCGGAGACCCTGCCCGATGTGAACATCGATCACTCGCCGCTGATCTTGGCGGCGCCGGCGCCCGGCTTCGTCGTCGACGCCCGCATCCTGGTGATCACGGCGACCGGCAGCGAGTCGGAGCTGCCCGCGATCCGTCAGACCCTCGACTATCTCGGGACGCCGTATGACGTGCTGAACGCCAACACGACGACGCTGTCCGCCTCGCAACTCGCCAGCGGCATGCACGGACGATACAACGGCATCATCCTGACGCGCGGCACGTTGCCGCTGTCGGGCGTCAACGGGACCAGCGCGTTCACCACCGACGAATTCCAGACGTTGGCGACGTACGAGGCGACGTTCCAGGTGCGGCGCGCCTCGCTGTTCACGCTGCCCGACGCGGGCTACGGATATTCCTCGAACGCGTTCGTCGACACGACGGCGGGCCTCGCGACCCGGTGCTCGGCGGCGGGGCAGGCCGCGCTGCCGGGGGTCAACTGCAACAGCGTGCTCATCGGCGGCGGCATCACCGCCTACCGGGGAACGGCGTTGGATGCGAACACGACGGCCGTGCTGACCGATTCGAGCGGTGGGATCCTGGCGGCGGTCCGCAACTACGGCGACGGCCGCGAGGCGCTGTCGCTCAACTTCCAGCAGTCGCCCAGCCTGTTCCATTCGCTCCAGCTCATGCAGGCGGTGGTCAGCTGGGTGACGCGCGGCGTGTACCTGGGCGAGCGGCACACGTACATCGGCGTCCAGGTCGACGACCTGTTCTTGCCCGACACGATCTATACCGGGGGCGAGTTCCGGATGAGCGGCTCCGATCTGAATGCCGCGTTCAACTACCAGCAGGCGAAGCGCGCGGTCACGGTCACCGGAGGAATGAGATTCCACATCGCGTTCAACGGCGACGGGGCGGCCAGCGGTGACTCGCTCACCACGGCGGCGACCGCTCACGGCAGCGATTTCGCGTGGATCAGCCACACCTTCGACCATGCGGACCTGACCAACGCGACCCACGATTTCGCGCTCAACGAGTTCAACCAGAACGCCGCGCGCGCCAGCACGTTCGGGCTGACGTCTTTCTCGCGTCTCAACCTCGTCAACCCGGGTTACACCGGGCTCCTGAACCAGGGGGTGATGGACGCGGCGGTCGAATTTGGCATCCGTTACGTCGTCGGCGATTCATCGGTGCCGGGCTATGACAACCCGACGCCGAACGCCGGCATCTTCAACCAGCGGCGGTCGGAGATCCTGATGATCCCGCGGCGGCCGACCAACCTCGACTTCGACGTGTCGACCCCGACCGAGTGGATGGCGGAGTACAACGCCGACTTCGCGTCGATGTTCGGCGGCAACCAGACCTACGCGCAGATCCTCGATCACGAGAGCGACGTGCTCGTCGCGTACTTGCTCAAGGGCGAGAACGATCCGTGGATGTTTCACCAGCCGAACCTCCGCGACAACGGCGGCGGTCACAGCCTGCTGAGCGATCTGCTCGATGCGACGTTCGCGAAGTACACGAGCCGGGTGACCTATCCGCTCGTCAGTCCGAACATGGACGATCTCGGACGCCGCGTCGCCGACCGGATGCGCTACAACGCGTCCGGCGTGTCGGGCGTCGTCGATCCGAACGCCAACACCATCACCGTGCACGTGAACGGCGCGGCGACGGTTCCGGTGACCGGCGCGTGCGGCGGCAGCAACGAGTTCTATGCGGGGCAGCCGATCTCGTCGGTCGCGCTGGCCGCGAACGGATCGGCGACGCTGTCGCTGTCGAACGTTCCGTGCAGCGGCACGGGTGGAACCGGCGGTACGGGCGGCACTGGTGGGACCGGCGGCACGGGCGGCACCACCGGCGCGGGCGGCACGACGGG